>Ga0187887_10001298_pt1 | contig 21679 bp, 13 predicted proteins | sample June2016WEW_7_10_FD_132977 | JGI IMG/M metagenome (GOLD analysis project Ga0187887, IMG submission 132977) | Peatland microbial communities from SPRUCE experiment site at the Marcell Experimental Forest, Minnesota, USA - June2016WEW_7_10 | ecosystem: Environmental > Terrestrial > Soil >... | reverse complement strand
GTTCTCGATCAGGCCATTGCGGAGCAGCTCCCACAGATCACGGCAGACAACGCGCTGGCGTGGTTCAGGTTCTCCGGATATGGTGTACACCTATGAGGGATATGCTCTAGCCCCGAAGAACGAAGCACCCGATGAATGTGCAAAGGATCTCTGGAGACATTCTGTAATGTTCTTTGCGCAAGGGTGGGAACCCGCGAGCCTCGGCCGTGCGCCATTCATCACCCTACGCATACGTCACCTGGCCCAGGATCGCAGGCCGCGCCGCCCCCGTAGCCGCGGGCACATTGCCGGGCAGACGATGCCAGGTTTGCCAGGCCAGCAACGCAAAGGCCGCAGCCTCCTTGGCCTCTGCCGGCAAACCGAACTCCTCGCTGGCGGCCAGCTCGCAGCCCAGCGGCTCAAGCCGTTGCGCCAGCATGGCCATCAGCGTGTGGTTGCGCGCCCCGCCGCCGGAGACGATGTAATCCACTTTGCCTTTCATCCTCGGCTTGACGAACCGCTTGTAACTCCGCGCAATGGTCTCAGCGGTCAGCGCCGTGGCTGTGGCCAATGCATCTTCGGGTTTCCCGCTGTGCCGCCGGCAGCCGGCTAGAAACTTGGCAGCGTACTCGCGGCCAAACTGCTCCCGCCCCGCGGTGCGCGGCGGTTTCATCTGAAAGTAGGGATTGCGCAGCGCGGTCGCCAGCACCGGGGCGATGACTGCGCCCCCGGCGGCCAAGGCTCCGTTGCGATCGAAGGACTTGCCGAAGAGTTCCTGCGCCAGCGCGTCTATCACCATGTTGCCGGGTCCGGTATCGAAGGCCATCACCCGATCGGCCGCGGCTCCGGCGGGAAGCGCCGTCAGGTTGGCGATGCCGCCGAGGTTCTGCAGCACGCGCCCGCGCTTGGCGTCGGCGAACAGCACGTAATCCAGCAGCGGAACCAGCGGCGCGCCCTGGCCGCCGGCCAGCATATCCGCCGGACGGAAGTTCGAGACCACAGGAACGCCCAGCTCCGCGGCAATCGCCGCCGCTTCGCCCGCCTGCCAGGTGCAGGCAAAGCGCCGGCCTGCGTAGACCTGAGCGCGCGGCTGATGATAGAGCGTCTGCCCGTGGCAGCCGATCAGGTCCAGCTTCACGCTGTGCCGCTTCACCGTTTCGCGCGCCGCCTCGGCGTAAGCCAGCCCCAGCCGCCAGTTGAGCCGCGCCAACTCGGCCGTCGAGGTCGAGGCCGCGTTCATTGCCGCCAGCACCGCCCGCCGCAGCGCAGCCGGAAACGCGAAGCCCTCGTGCGCCAGCAATGTGAGTTTGGGCCGCGCCAGTCCACTCCGCGCCGTGCCCGCCACGATTCGCACCACAGCCACATCGATTCCATCGGCGGAGGTGCCGCTCATAATGCCCGCCACGGTCATGGTCTTCGCGCTCATGCGGGTTGAGCCTCCGCCGCGGGTCGCGCCTTCTCAACCGTCTCGCTGAAGCGCAGAATCCGCGCCCGCAACGCCTCGAACTGGCGCGCCGAAAGTGCCGCTGGAACCCCGCCCGCAAACAGCTTTGCCCGTTGTCGCGCTGTCTGCTCGGCACGCGCCATCAGCAGCCGCGAAAACGCCGCAGACCGCTCGCCCTCGGCTATTACCGCCTCATACGCTCTCAGAATCAGTTCCGGACTGTGGCAAATCTCCAGCAGATCCATCCCCGCCCAGATCGCCGCCACCGCTGCCTCTTCGATGGCCATGAACTTCAGAATGCCACCCATTTCCAGATCGTCGCTGAAGACGATTCCCCGATAGCCGATCCGCTTGCGCAGCACCACCGTAATCCAATAGGGCGAAACGCTCGCCGGCCGGTTCTTGCCGGGCGTATCGGGATAGGCGGCGTGGCTTACCATCACCATCGGCAACTCGCTGCGCAGCTCGCGATAGGGCGCCAGATCCTCTCGCCAAAGGTCGCCACCGCTGCGCCGGATCGCCGGAGTATCGAGGTGCGAATCCAGCGCGCCGCCGCCGAGCCCAGGGAAATGCTTCCCACAGCCCGCCACGCCGTGCTCGGCCAGCCCAGCCAGAAACGGGCGCGCATACTCCACCACTCCCGCCGCCGTCGCCGCCGCGGCCCGCGTGCCCATCACCTCGGCCGAGGCCGGCAGCGCCAGGTCCAGCACCGGCGCCAACGTCGTATTGAACCCGAAGGCCGTTGCCCCACGCGCAATCAACTCGCCTTGTTCGCGCGCCAGCTCGGTTTCCCCCGTCCGTTTGGCCGCCAGCGCCACATCCTGCGCGGAAGGCAAGGGCGCCAGCGCGTCGCGCAGCCGGTCCACCGTCCCGCCCTCCACATCCACGCAGCGAAAACTGTGTGCCGCGCACAGTGCCGTCGCCTCGCCGAGCAGCGCCCGCGTCTGCCGCGCATTCTCAATATTCCGCCGGAAAAGAATAATCCCCCCCGGCCTGACCAGCTTGAGCCATGCGCGCTCCAGATTCGTCAGCTCCGCGCCGCCGAGGCCCACCACCAGCAGGCTTCCCGCGGCGTGGCGCAAGTTCTTTTTCATCCCCACTCCCTCATTTCTTACTCCGGCCCTGACCCCTGATCTCTGATCCCTGACCCCTGCTTTTCATCCCTTCTCCTTCAACTCGCTTTGTAACTCTTCCAGCAGATTCAGCGCTTGCAGCGGCGTCAGCGAGTTTACGTCCGTAGCTTCAATGCGATCCACAATCCGCTGCGAGAGCGGCGTGAAGATGGTCAACTGCACCGGGTCGGCCGTCTCCACCTGGACGTTCGCCGCGGCGAACCGCTCCTGCTTCTCGTGCTGCCGCAGCACGCGCTTGGCCCGCTCGATCACCACCGAGGGCAGCCCCGCCAGCCGCGCCACTTCGATCCCATAACTCTTGCTGGCCGCGCCCGGCTCAATGTTATGCAGAAAAACGATCCCGCCCGCCGCCTCTTTCACGCCCACGCGCAGATTGCGCACGCGCGGCAGCTTCTCGGCCAGCATGGTCAGCTCATGATAGTGCGTTGCAAAGAGCGTCCTCGCGCCCGTCTCCGCGTGCAGATACTCGACCGTCGCCCACGCCAGGCTCAATCCGTCGAAGGTGGCCGTGCCACGCCCCATCTCGTCCAGCAGGATCAGTGACTTATTCGTCGCCGTATTCAGGATGGTGGCCGTCTCCGTCATTTCCACCATGAAGGTCGACCGCCCGCGCGCCACGTTGTCGCTGGCCCCGATGCGCGTATAGATGCGGTCCACCAGCCCGAAGCGCAAACTCTCCGCCGGAACGAAGCAGCCCATCTGCGCCATCAGCACTAACATAGCCGCCTGGCGAAGATAAGTACTTTTGCCGCCCATGTTAGGGCCAGTTATAAGCAACAAGCTCGGCCCATCTCCCGCCGCATTGAGATAAATATCGTTGGCAATGAACCGCCCCTCGCGTGTCTCCTCCATCCACTGCTCGATCACCGCATGCCGCTCTGCCACAGCTTCGATCACCGGCTCCTCGACGATCGTTGGCCGCGCATACCGCCGCAGCGCCGCGAGATGCGCGAAGTTAGCCAGCAGATCGGCCTCGGCAACCGACGCCGACGTCCGCCGAATCCGGCCCGCCGCCTCTAGCACCGCGCGCCGCAACTCGACGAAGATGCGCTTCTCGATTTCGATGGAGCGGTCGTGCGCGGTCAGTATCTTGCGCTCGTATTCCTTCAGCTCCGGGGTGGTGAACCGCTCGGCATTGACCAGCGTCTGCTTGCGCTCGTAATCCGCAGGAGCCAGCGCCATGTTAGCTTTGGTTATCTCGATGTAATACCCAAAGACCGAGTTATACCGGACCTTCAGCGAAGCTATGCCCGTCCGCTGGCGCTCCCGCTCCTCGATGGCCGCGATGGCCTGCCTTCCGGAGGTCGAGATCGTCCGCAGCTCGTCGAGTTCCGCATCCACGCCGGCCGCAATCGCGCCCCCGTCCACCAGGGTCAGCGGAGGCTCCTCGACCAGTGTCGCCTCAATTCGCGCCGTCACATCTTCAAGCGTATCCAGCCGCGCGGCCAGCTCCCGCCAATGCACCGCGCGCATGGCCAAGACCGCCGTCTTCAGCCCCGGCAGCCTGCTCAGACTGGCGGCCAGCGCCCGCACATCCCGCGGCCCCGCCGAATCCAGGCTGAGGCGCGCCAGCAGCCGCTCCAAATCCAGAATCCCGCTAAACACCCGCCGAATCTCCTCGCGCTTGAGCAGGTCTCCGTGCGCCTCCGCAACCGCCTCATAGCGAGCCTCCAGCGCGGCGGCGTCCACCAGCGGACGCAGAATCGTCGCCCGCAGCAGCCGCTTGCCCATCGGCGTCTGGCACGCATCGAGGGTGTGGAAGAGCGTCGCGCGGCTGTCCTGCCCCAGGAACAGCGGTTCCACGAGTTCCAGGTTGCGCACCGTCACCTGGTCCAGTTCCAGCGCCGTCGAGTGCTCCTCAAATTTGAGGCTGTCGATGTGCAGCGCCTCGATCTTCTGCGTGGTGCGCACATAGTGCAGCACCGCTCCTGCCGCAATCGCCGCCGCGTCATGCCCGACCAGCCCAAACCCCTCCAGCGAGCGCACATTTAGTTGCCGCGCCACCAGGGGCACGGCAAACTCCCTGCTCCACACCCAATCCGGAACTCGCGTCCGCGCCGGAATCCGATCAAGCTGCGCCGGCAGCTCGGCACTCTCCGCCAGCAGCACCTCGCTCGGCCCCGCCTTCACAATCTCGTCCACCGCCTGCTGGCGCGCCGTTGCCCCCTGAAACTCAGCCGTCCGAAACTCGCCCGTGGAAACGTCCAGCAGCGCCACGGCGCACACTAACCCGGCCTTTCTCCCGCCTATTCCCTCGGCGGAAAAGCCCGCTTCGGTGAAGGGTGCGGGCTTCGGCCCGTACGCCGATCCACTCGATTTGTCGCGGGTTTTAGCCCCTGCGGGAATGCTTTCGGGGCGCCAATCCGGACCGCTCTCAAACAGCGCCGCCAGAAAGTTGTTCTGCTCCTGAGCCAGCGCGGAGTCCAGAGCGGTCCCCGGCGTCAGCACCCGCGTCACCTCGCGCCGAACGATCTTCTTTGTGAGCTTGGGGTCCTCCATCTGGTCGCAGATGGCGATGCGGTAGCCCTTCCTCAGTAGCCGCGCCAGGTAGCTCTCCACCGCGTGATAGGGAACTCCGCACATGGGCTGGTTCCGTTCCCTGTCGCGCGCCGTCAGCGTCAACTGCAACTCGCGGCTCACCGTCACCGCGTCGTCGTAGAACAGCTCGTAGAAATCCCCCATCCTGAAGAACAGCAGCGCATCCGGATTCTCCCGCTTGGCCGCTGTCCACTGGCGCATGAACGGCGTCAACTCCGCCGCGGGTCTTTCGGCAGCGCGCGCGGGCTGCGCCGGCCCCTCCGAAGCGCTATCCGAAGGAGAAGACGGCGGAGCCGCGAATTGAATCTCGTCGCTGTTCACGTTGCCTTCAAGAGTATCGTGACGGGACGTGGAAGCGGTAGGCCGCTCTGCCCGCTGGAGGATAGGTTGCGCCGAATCGAAAAACGGCGGCATCTTGACAGCGGTATTCCCTAGACCTCGGTCATCAGCCGCGAGGGCAAGCTGGCGGCCGAGGCCATCGACACGCGCACCCAGCGCCAGTTGCTCAACATGCTGGCCCCGGCCGGCATCCAACCCTGACCTTGCTCGGAGTCCCAGGTTCCATCCACCGCGGCGGACGGGACCTGGGGCTCCCAAGATTGACAAGTCAACGGCGGCCTAGTTCGCGCTCGTCCCCCAGATGATTCCACGGCCGGGAGGGGCCAGGTATACCGTGCCGAAGGTGCGCATATCGCCGCAGATAGCGTTGATCCCGCCCCATTGATGAGCCGCGTCGTTGATCTGGAGCCAGGTTACTCCGCCATCGGTGGAGCGAAAGACTCCGTTCACTCCGCCGATCTGGCCGTCGAGATAAAGCGTGGGCTTGAGCGATCCGTTGGGCCCGGCGCCGAAGCCGAGACGAACCGCATCCTGGACTCCGCTCACGGCGGTCAGGCTGGGCGCGGCGGCGGTGCCGGTGTTGGAGTAGAGCGATACTCCCGCTAGCCAAAGATCGGCCTGCGCATCGGGCAGGATGACCAGAGTGCCGCCCGTGGGCAGGTTCGTTTGCAGGGTTGTCCAGGTCGCGCCCCCATCGGTACTCATGGTGAGAGTGCTGCCCGCATAGCCGTAGTAGACCCCCGGCGCTACCCGGTCGCTGACCACCTGCGCCTGTGCCGCGATTCCGGTTGAGGCGGTCCACGATGCGCCGCCGTTGGTCGAGCGCCAAACCGAGGCGGTGTTCAGCGGCGCCCAGACGATCGATGAGCCGTCGGGAGCGATGGCGATGCTGCCGCCGCCGGATGCGGCTCCATTGGTTGTGGAAGTCCAGGTGGGAGAGCCGCTGAAGGCCGTCCAGGTCAGGCCGCCATCGGTCGAGATCACACCCCACGGGGTATTCGAGGCCAAGGTCGACCCCGAGGCGGCGTTTCCTTGCGTGGCGCGCACCACGGTCGCAGGCGCGTTCTGCTCAAAGTCGATGGCGCTGGGCGTGGCCGATGGGTTGGTGTACATCTGTTGCGGCGGCGAGACGCTCAGATTCTGGTGGGCAAAGCCGTAGATGTCTCCCATGCCGCTCAGCAGCAGCGTCTTGCCCGAGGGCGGCGCCACCAGCAAGCCGGCATCGGTCTCTTCCAGGCCGCTGGCCCCGACGGTCCAGTTCACCACTCCGGTCGAACTGGCGCTGGGGTCCGCGACGGTCAGATTATCGGTCGTCCAGATGGTCTGGCCGGTTCCGTACATGGCGTGGTTGGAGTCGAAGGGATCGATCACAATCGATGTTGCCCAGTTGCCGGTTCCCACGTTGACCGGGGTTCCGTTGGCCTGCAGCGGAGTCGTCTCGCCGAAGGCCAACCAGGGCGACAGGCTGGCGTCATGGGTGGCCAGATTGGGTGACATCGACTTTCCGTTCTCGCTATTGACCGAGGAAACGTCGCGCCAGGTGGCTCCATCGTCGTTGCTGCGATAGATTACATCGCCGGTGGGGTAATACTGGTCGAGCGTGCCCAGCAACAGAACGCCGGCATGGCTGGGGTCAACGGCCAGGCCTCCGTATCCATTCGAATTGTTGATGGCGAGACTGCCGTTGGGCAGGGAAATCTGAGTCCAGGTTCCCGTGGTCCAGTTGCTGGCGGGGACGAACTTCCAGAGCTGGCTCGCGGTCATCGTGCCGGGTCCCGTCTGGTCGCCATAGAGAATGTAGATGGCCCCGCTCGGTCCCAGAACAGCGCGGAGCGGAGCCAGAGGCGTGGTCGCGGTTGCAAACGACGGCTGGCCCGTGACCGCGGTCCAGGTGCTGGAAGCGGAGCCTCCGTTGGTGGTGACGTAAAATCCCACGGGAGCGGAGCCCACGCCGGTTCCCGCCACGGCCGCATAGACCACCGGCGTGGCCGAGCCTGAGGAACCGCTGGACTGGATGGGCAGCACCGAAACCACGCCGCTTCCATTGGCCGTGGTTGTTACCGGCAGGCCGCTGGACTGCGCCCAGGCCAGGCCAGAGTTGGTGGAAAGCTGCAAGCCGGCCACGCGCGTGCCAAAGTACACAATGCCGGGCAGGTTGGGGTCCACGGCAATCCGCTCGCCGGTGTTGCGCCCATTGTCGTTCGAGCCGTTCTTGAACGGCAGTGCCACCGTAGTGAACGTGTTTCCCTGATCCGACGAGACCAGCATCGCGCCATTTCCGTCCCAGCCCGCCGTGGTTGGAGAGGCGTATTCGCCCACTGCCAGATAGAGTTTGTTGGGGTTGGTCGGATCCAGCCCGATGGCTTCGACGCCGATCTGCCACCAGTTGGTCGCCGTGGTCCAGTCCAGCAACGGCACCCACTGGCTGTCGCTCGGACCCCAGCGGTAAGCGCCGCCAATATCCGTGCGCGCGTACATCAGCCCCTTTTGCGTGGGGTGGAAGTAGAGTCCGGGCACGTAGCCGCCAGCCACAATCTTGACGTTGGTCCACGAGTAAGTGACCGAGGCCGACGAGTTCACCGTCAGGGGAACAGTCTTGGTGACAGTCAGGTAGTCGGCGGTATCGGTAGGCGTGAAAGTGGCCGAGAGGATGGTCGTTCCGCCAACCGACATCACCGTGCCGGCCGCCGGCGTATAAACGAAGCTGCCAGCCACGCTGGCCGAGGCATCGAGCTGCGTCGCGCTCAGAGCGGTTCCCGCGGAGACTGCGGCGGGCGTGTTCCAGGTGATGGTGGGCGCGGTCTTTCCGGCCGCGGTCACGGTGATCGTGACGGAATCCGAGGCCGAGTTGTAGTCGGTTGTATCCGTGGGTGTGAACGCGACGGAAAGAGTAGTGCTCCCCACAGTCGTAAGCACCGCGCCCGCAGCGGGCGTGTAGACTAAGGAGCCCGGCACGCTGGCCGTGGCATCCAGTTGCGTCGCGCTCAGAGCAGTGCCCGCCGGAACCGCCGCCGGAGTCGCCCAAGTGATGGTGGGGGTCGTCTTCGTTATCGGCGGAGTGGAAGACCCACCGCCTCCGCCTCCGCATCCGGTTGGCAGCGAAAAAAGCGAAAGGGAGGCGGCAAGGACCGGTGCGAAGAGGAATCGCATTTGTTGCGTCATGAGTTTCTCCTGAATGGGCCGGCGGTTGGCATGGTTCGATCTCTTCCCGCAACCAGGCCGCGCAATCGCATTCGAATCCACGGCTCGCGGCCGAGGACGCTTCTAAGGCGAGCATCCGGAAGCGTTGGTAACGATAGGATATGCCTTGAGGGTGGAAAAGAAAACCGGCGCGGCGAGGCAGCGGCCTGCTGGCCTTCGCCGGCGCAATCCCGCAAAGAATGCGTTGGCGCCGCCGATGTTCACTCGCGTCATTTTCGCGCTGTTCCCGCGCGGGAGTAGAATTGCCGGTGGTATCTCTATTGAAAATCGCAATGAGGAACTGCCGGGGCGCGCGGGAATCGTGCGGCCCTTGGCGGGAAAGATGGCGCGGGATTCAGGAGCCGCGCCGGGAGTTTCCATGTGCAAGGCAAATTCGACGGGAGACCGCAGTGAGCGGATGGGGCGCATCGACATGAACATTTTGCGGAGGAGTACAGCGGCTTGGATCGGAATCGGGTTGAGCCTGGGATTGGCAGCCTGCGGCGGAGGCGGAGGCGGTGGCGGCAATTCCACGTCTCCGCCGCCCCCAACCGTCTACGTGCTCACTGTGAACTCGGTTAGCCCTGCCAGCGGCGTCGCCATCACTGTCTCCCCCGCCGACAACAACGGCACGACAAGCGGAAAGACGAGCTTCACGCTTTCGTACAACTCGGGATCGTCCGTCACCCTGACCGCTCCCGCCACCTCGGGCGTCAATAATTTCTCTTCGTGGAGCGGATGCACCACAGCCAGCACCGTAACCTGCAGCGTGACGATGAACGCCGGTACGACGGTCACCGCCAACTACGTTGCACCGCCGATCACGGTCACCCCGAATACCGCGATTATCGGAACCCAGGTGCAGTTCGCGGCTTCAATCTCAGGCACGGCCACGACGGCGGTGACCTGGTCGGTGGCCCCGCCCTCAGGCAGCACCCTGAGCGCGGGCGATATCAGCGCTACCGGCCTCTACACCACGCCGTACCCTGCGCCGACAACCGTCACGGTGACGGCCACCAGCACCCAGAACACGGCGCAGACCGGCAGCGTGACCGTAACCCTGAGCCCGCCGGCTACGGCCGCCGGTCCGGCGCTGAGTGTGAATGTGGGCGCGCCGGGCAACCCCATCAGCCCGCTCATTTATGGCATGAACGCGTATCTGCTCCACAATACCGCGGCTGACGTGACCGCGGTGGCGCCAACCGGCATCACCATCGATCGCTGGGGCGGAGACGGCACCTCGCGTTACAACTACCTGTTGGACGTCTCCAGTTCCGCAAGCGACTGGTTCTTTGAGAACCAGATTGGCAGCAGCGGAGATGGGTGGCCCGCGGTGACCGGGGTCAAGGGATTCGACAACCTCGTCCAGAACAACGCCGCCAACGGCATCGTGACTTTGGGCACGGTGCCCGTCCTCGGCTGGGTGGCCAAGGACGCGACCTCCTGCAGTTTCCCCAAGACGACCTACCCCAATCAGCTTGCCGTAGAGGATGTAAATGGCACGTACTACGCCTTCGACCCCAATAGCGGCGTGTGCGGCGCTGGCGTTTACCCCGACGGCGTTAGTGCCTGCTCAAGCTCGGGTGGTTGCGACATCCCCAGCGATCCTACCGTGACCAGCATCGCGGAGCCTCCTCCCGCGGCGCCGGCGGCCTCTGCGGCAACCTTGTCGTGGGCGGAGGGCACTTGGCCGGGGGGCTGGGTCAGTTACTTGGTGAACAAGTTCGGCCAAGGAAACCCGGCTACCGGAACGGGCCAAGGCGTAGCCATCTACGACCTCGACAATGAACCCAGTTGGTGGGACGCTGTGCATCGCGACGTGCATCCCGTGCCCTTCACCTATGACGAAGCGACAAACGGCGGCATCGGCACTGCCCTGGCCATAAAGAAGGTCGATCCGACCGCCGAGGTGAGCGGACCGGTTATGGATTACTGGTGGGATTACTTCTACTCCAAAAAGGACGTCGAATCCGGATGGAGCGCAGGCGGCTGCGGTCAGCCGTGGAGCAATCCGGTCGATCGCAAGGCGCACAGCGGCATTCCGTTCATCGAGTATTACTTGCAACAATTCGCGGCGGCTCAATCCACATACGGCGTGCGGCTGCTGGATTACCTGGACCTGCACACCTATTTTGCGGCCGAGTATCCCACCGGCAGCGGCAACGGCGTCGCCTTTGCGGCCGCGGGAGACACCGGAGCGCAACAGGCGCGGCTCGACTCGACGCGCGTCTTCTGGGATCCGACCTATACCGATGCCAGCAAGCAGTTCCCGCAGCCGAATTACATCACCGACTCGAACTACACCTCGAGTTGCTCGCCCCCGCAGCAGGCTCCACAGCTGATTTCGATGATGAAGAATTGGGTCGCGGCCGACTACCCCGGCACTAAAACGGCTATCGACGAATATAACTTTGGCGGAATGGAGTCCATCAACGGCGCGCTGGCGCAGGCCGACATCCTGGGCATCTTCGGGCGCGAAGGCCTCGATCTGGCCACCATGTGGCCGACGACCAATCCCTCCAAGCAGATTCCCGGTATGATGGCGTTCCAGATCTACCGCAACTACGACGGGGCAAACTCCACATTCGGCGACACCGTTCTGCCTTCGACCAGCGCCAACCAGGGCCAGCTTTCGGTCTACGGAGCCGTCCATACCTCCGGCGCCGCGACTGGCAAAGTGACCGTAATGGTGATCAACAAGACCTATGGCAGCCTGACCAGCACGGTGTCCCTCACGGGCCTGTCGTCCACCGTGACCACCGCGCAGGCCTACCTTTACAGCAACGCTAACCTGGCCGCCATTGTCGCGCAACCGGCAGTGACGGTAACGCCGGGAACGGGAGGCGCGGCCAGCACCATCGCCAACTACAGCTTCCCGGCACAGTCGATCACTCTCTTCGTCGTGCCATAGGACATTCTGCGCAATCCGTGCTTTGAGCCATCCCACCCTAGCCGCAACAGCAAGGACGCGGCGAGGGTAGGGCACCCAATATGTGCGAGAGCCGGCCGGGGCGATACAATTCAAAGGAATCTGTGCCGTAAAAGAGATTCCAGTTCATAGCCTGAGGCCCTGAATGCCGTTTCGTCTCTTCTCGCTAATCGCACTGCTGTGCCTTTCGTCCGCCCTGCAAGCCCAATCGGAGCCCCGAACGCGCTACCAGATATTCGGCGGCTATTCTTTCCTCTCCAACTCCCTGGATGGAGTCACTGGATCCCACCAGCCGCTGAACGGATGGGATGCCGCTGTGGCCTTTCCGTCCTGGCACAGCCTGCGCTTCAAGATCGACGTTGCGGGATACCGCGGGACCAACCTGGGCGCGCCGCAACACCCCTACTTCATCCTGGGTGGCGGCCAATACACCTGGCGATTCGGCAGAGAATCCGTTTTTGTGGAAGGATTGGCGGGAACCGGCGGCGCGAACCAGACCTGGGCGGCAAACAATGCACAGGGCCAAACCGCTTCGTTTGCATCGCTCATCGGCGGCGGCCTGGATACACCGCTCACGCGGCGCATCGCCTTCCGTGTGGAAGGCGGCTACCAGTACTCCTACTTTGCCCTCGAGCAGCCATTATCGTTAGTCCCATACCGGATACCCGGCCTGCCCAACAACTTCGGCCGCATCTCCAGCGGATTGGTCTGGCAGTTCTAGCGGCCTTGTGCTGGCTCAGTTGAACTAGATGGCTGGCGCCAGGGAACACCTGCAAAGGGCAATCGCCCTGGGACACCCCGATTCGGAGGTCAAAGAAAGCTTGGCCAAAGTTCTGCAAGCGCTTGGCGCTGCGAAGTAAGCTATGCGGGAGCGCTCCCGCACCTATCCTTCCGCTTCCTTGGCCAGCAACCGCTCCATGAACTTGGTGTCGAAATCGCCGGCGCGAAAGGCGGGATCGGCAAGGATCGCTTGATGCATCGAGATCGAGGTCTCGATGCCCTGGACCACGAACTGGCTGAGCGCCCGCTCCATCTTGGCGATGGCCTCCGCGCGGTCGACTCCGTATACGATGAGCTTGGCGATCAGCGAATCGTAATACGGCGGCACCACGCTCTCGGCATACTGCGCCGTATCCACGCGCACGCCGTTCCCGCCGGGAACATTGAAGGCGGTGATCTTGCCCGCCGAAGGAGTGAACTTGGTGGGATGCTCGGCGTTGATGCGGCACTCAATGGCGTGGCCGCGGATCTCGAGTTTCGCGGGCAGAATGGCGTCCAGCCGCTCTCCGGCGGCGATGCGCAACTGCGCCTTGACCAGATCGACGCCGGTGATGGCCTCGGTAACCGGGTGCTCCACCTGGATGCGTGTATTCATCTCGATGAAGTAGAGTTGCTTGTCCTCGTCCATCAAGAACTCGACGGTGCCCGCGTTCTGGTAGCCGATGTCGGCCAGGCAGCGGCACAGCGTGCGGCCCAGTTCCTCGCGGAGCCTGGGCGTCATCTGCAGCGATGGAGCCTCTTCGACGAGCTTCTGATGGCGGCGCTGGATGGAACACTCGCGCTCGAAGAGCGTGGCCACGTTGCCATGCTCGTCGGCCAGCACCTGGAACTCGATGTGCCGGGGCTGCTCGATGAACTTCTCCAGGTACAGCTCGCCGTTGCCAAAGGCGTTGGCCGCCTCGCTGCTTGCCGCGTGGAAGAGATTGGGTAGTTCGTTCGCGGCGCGCACAATTCTCATACCGCGCCCGCCCCCGCCGGCCGTGGCCTTCAGGATCACTGGATAGCCCACCGCCTTGGCGCATTTCCCTGCATCCGCGGCCGTGGCAATCACGCCGTCGGAGCCGGGCAGAATGGGCACTTTGGCCTTCTTCATCGCCTGGCGCGCCTTTTCCTTCTCCCCCATCAGCCGGGTCACCTCGGGCGGAGGGCCGATGAACTTGATGTTCGAGGCGCGGCAGACTTCGGCGAAGCTGGCGTTCTCGCTCAGCAGGCCGTAGCCGGGATGAATGGCGTCCACATCGGCGATTTCGGCGGCGGAGATCACAGCGGGCACGTTGAGATAGCTTTCGGCCAGGCGCGGAGGGCCGATGCAGATTGCCTCATCGGCAAAGCGAACGTGCAGCGAGTTGCGATCGGCCTCGCTGTAAACCGCGACCGTGCGAATGCCGAGTTCCCGGCAGGCGTTCAGAACGCGCAGCGCAATTTCACCGCGATTGGCAATCAGTACTTTACGAAACATTCATGACCCTTTTGAAGGCTGAGTTAGCTGAGTTAGCGGAGCTATCGGTTCTAACTCCACTAGCCGCGCCAGCTCCGATGTCTTTCGCTATCCCAGCCGGACGGAAAAGAGGGGCTGCCCAAACTCGATGGGCTGGCCGTTGGAAACAAAGCATTTGACGATCTCGCCGGCGGCATCGGATTCGATCTCGTTCATCAGCTTCATGGCTTCGACGATGCAGATCACCTGGCCCTTCTCCACGCGATCGCCGACGGAGACAAAGGCCGACGCGCCGGGCGAAGGCGAGCCATAGAAGGTGCCGACAATGGGCGACTTGACGATGTGCAGCCCCGCATTCGGATCGGCGGCGGGTTCTTCGGCCAGCGGCGAATCGGCGGCCGCAGCGGTTGCCGGCTGGGCCGGGGCTGTCCGCGCGCCGGCCAGCAAGCTCGCCAGCTCCGGCAATCCGGCCGCCGAGGCCTGGGGCCGGTCGAACTTGAGCCGCACGCGCAGTTCGCCGCGGTCCAACTCGAATTCGGCAACCTGATTCTCTTTCAGGAAATCGATCAGTTGTTGCAGATCGTCGGTGTTTTCTGGGTTCAGTGGATTCATTCGTTCCTTAACTCTCCCACGCGCGGGCGGGACTGGGATTTCAAAGTTCAATCAGGGCCTTAGGCGCCGGCGTCAGCACCTGCCCTCCGGTTCGGGTTACAGCCACCATATCCTCGATGCGAATGCCGAACTCCCCAGCCAGATAGATTCCTGGCTCAATGGTAACAACCATGCCGGCGACCAACCTGGCCGTCTGTCCGGCGCCGATGCGTGGCGGCTCGTGAATCTCAAGCCCGAGGCCATGGCCGGTGGAATGGGTAAATGCCTCTGCCAAGCCCGCCCCGCGCAAAACGCCGCGGGCGGCCTCATCCACGTCCGCGCAGCTTGCGCCCGCGCCTACCGCGGCCACGCCGGCCTCCTGCGCCTCGAGCACAGCCTGGTATGCATTCGTCTCTTTGGCCCTCGGCTTCCCCAGGAAGACGGTGCGTGTCATGTCGGAGCAGTAACCCTTGAGAATAACACCGAAGTCGAGGGTCAGGAATCCCCGCCGTGGCAGCCGGGCGCCGGTAGCTCTTCCATGGGGAAGAGCGGATCGCACGCCGGAAGCGGCGATAGTCTCAAACGACATGCCCTCGGCGCCCAGCAGCCGGGCGCGATGCTCAAGCTCCGCGGCCACCTCGATCTCCTTGAGGCCGGGCCGGATGAAGCCCAAGATGTGCTCGAAGAGCTTGCAGCCCACAAGAGCCGCCTCAGTCATCAGCGCCAGTTCGTCTTCGTCCTTCACCCAGCGCATAGGCTCGACCAGCGGAGCGGGCAATACTGACAGAAAGCCGCGCCGAAGCCGGGACGGCAGAGCGGCCCTCCAGCGGGCCAGTTCCGCCACGGTGGTCCGGGCAGGGTCGAAGCCGGCGGTCTTCACTCCCGGCTGCGCGGTGAGCCACTCGACGGCGCTCACAGCCGGAGAACTGGCGACGATCTGAACCTCGGCGGCTGAAACCTCTTCGGCTGCCTGTGCCGTATAGCGGCCATCGGTAAACAGCCGCGCGGCCCGGCGGGTGATGGCCAGCGCGGCGCTCGAACCTGTAAACCCGGAGAGATAGCGTAAGTCGGGAAGGTGCGTAACCAGCAGCCCCGGAAGCCCGGCCCTGGTCAAACGGCGGCGCAGTTGCCCGATGCGGCGGAAGTGGTCCACTGGGAAAGGATAACAGGGGTCAGAGATCAGGGGTCAGGGGTCAGGGCTGTCGCACACACTCAGTGGGCGAGCGCCGCGGCGCATCGCAAGGAACGGAATCCCGCGGTCACAGACTTGGGTGGGTTGGAAGAAAGCAGCCTGTTGGCGAATTCAGCGGTGAGCCTTGCTATAATCTGGAGCGCGGCAAACCGTGTCCTGCCGCGAGCGTTCCCAGGGTTTCCTGAACGAGAGCATCGGTTCACCGAAATCGCCGCAAGAAAGGGCTTCGCCACTATGGGGGTCGTTGCAGATCCAGACGCTGAAGGCGCGTCCCTGGCGGTGGATACGGCGAAGCCGCCCTCACGCCTGACCGTCTTCTTCTACGCCTTCGCGGCGGCTACCTTCTTCGGCGCCATCAACGCGGTGCAGATCATCAGCGTGGACAACGGGCAGCATAGCTGGGGCGAGGCCTTTACTCGCGCGCTCCTGCTCTGGTATCTGTTTCTGCCCATCGTTCCCCTGGCCATCGCGCTGGCGCAGATGTTGCCGGCGGAGCAGGGACATAGGCTGCGCAACCTCGCCATTCACTCCGTCATCGCGCTCGGCGTGGGAGCCATCCATCCCTACGCGTATATCCTGGCTTACTCGCTGGCCACACAGCCGAGCTGGGCAATCCTCGTGGCCAAATCCCTGCTGCCGTTTCTGCACTTCTGGTATATGCAAGACGTTCTGATGGCCGTGCTTGCTTATGCCATGACCGTAGCGGCCACTCAGGCTTTTGTTTACTACCAGGGCTTTCAGCAGGGCCAACTGCGAGCCGCGCAACTGCAAGCGCAACTGGCCAACGCCAATCTGACCGCGCTCAAGATGCAGCTTCACCCTCACTTCCTCTTCAACGCGCTGCACTCCATTTCGGCTCTGCAGATGACTGACCGCGAGGCGGCGCAGAAGATGACGGCGCTGCTCGGCGATTTTCTCCGCATGACACTTCGCGATCTCCACCGGCAAGAGATTCCGCTCCGCCAGGAGTTCGAGTTTCTTGAGCGCTATCTGGCCATCGAGCAGATGCGCTTCGGCAGCCGTCTGCGCTTCAGTGTGGAAGCGGCGGCGGAGATTCTCGATGCCGCCGTGCCGCAGCTCATCCTGCAGCCGATCGTTGAAAATGCCGTGCGCCACGGCATTGCTCCCTACGGCTGCGGCGGAGAGATCGCCGTCAGCGCCGCGCGCGATGCCGATCGCCTTCTGCTGACCGTGCGGGACAGCGGTCCGGGGATTCTGGAGGAACGGCTCCAAACTCCTTCGCCCTCCGGCCTCGGCCTGGCTAACACCCGCGCCCGCCTCAGCCAGCTCTACGGGACGGCGCAGCATCTGACGCTGGAGAACCTCGCCGGTGGCGGATTCCGCGTCCTGATCGAGATTCCATTTCATGTTTTGGGAGGAAAGGAGGAGCGCGGTTCGTGAATTCGCATCGCATCCGCACGCTGATTGTTGACGATGAGCCGCTGGCACGCGCCATGCTGCGCAGCTTTCTGGCTGAAGATGCGCAGATTGAAATCATCGGCGAGTGCGGCGACGGCTACACGGCCATCGAGATGATCGAATCTGCCGCGCCGGAGCTGGTCTTTCTCGATATACAGATGCCGGACCTGGATGGCTTTGGCGTCTTGCGTGCCCTGGCTCCGGCGGCGATTCCCAACCTTGTCTTTGTCACCGCCTACGACCAGTTCGCGTTGAAGGCCTTCGATGTTCACGCCATCGATTACCTGCTGAAGCCCTTCGACCGCGAGCGATTCGAGCGGACGCTCGAGCGCGCCAAGCAACAGATAGCCCTCCAAAAGCGCGAGGATGTGCAGGCGGCGCTGCTGCGGATTCTCAGCGAGCAGAGCGCCCGCGTGCAACCTGTGAAGCGCATTCTGGTCAGGTCGGGCGACAAGGCATTCTTTGTGCGTCCCGAAGAAATATCATGGATCGAAGCGCAAGGCAACTACGTCGCGCTGCACGTGGCCGCGCAGTCTTTTCTTTTGCGGCAGACCGTCAACACATTGGAGAAGCAGCTCGATCCGGCCAAGTTCCAGCGCATACAGCGCTCCACGATCGTCAACCTCGACGCCATTCGCGAGATGCATCCCGCCGGGCGCGGGGAGTACGAGATTGTCCTCAAGGATGGCGTCGCGCTGAAGCTCAGCCACACCTATCGCGAATCCTTCCTGCGCTTCGCCTCCGGCGCGTTGTAACGGGAAATCATGCCCCGCCCAAACGTTTTCGTCCCCGCGCAGTGCGCCTTCGTCACAAAACTGCTGAAAACCGCCCGGTCGCATGGATAATCGGTGCTGTGTGCGGGCGGAAGCTCCGCCGGCGAGGCGCTAGTTCATGAAAAAGAGTTTCGGATTCGCTATAGCTTTGCTACTGTGCAACGCGATGGGCTGCAACGGAGTCTATTACGCAACAGGAAACAATCCGTCGTCGGGTTCCGGCGGCTCTTCGCCACAAATTCCGGCTGCGCCCACGGCACTTACGGCCTCGGCCGGCAGTGCGCAGGTTTCGCTCACCTGGAGCGCGAGCGTCAATGCCACCGGGTACCACGTAAAGCGCGGCGTTGTGAGCGGAGGCCCGTACACCCTGCTGGCTCCCACCTCTTCGCTTTCTTACACGGACACCTCGGCAAGCAATGGAACGACTTACTATTACGTCGTCACCGCTTATAACACCGCCGGCGAGAGCGGTAACTCGAATGAGGCATCGGCAAAGCCGGCGCACGTTCCCACCACCTATTACGTCTCGCCCTCGGGCAGCGACTCGGCGGCGGGAACGCTGGAGCAGCCTTTCGCTACCGTGCAGCATGGCGTGAATCAGCTCCTGGCGGGCGACACGCTCATCCTGCGCGCGGGCAATTATCACGAGAGCGTAACCGTCGCGAGTTCCGGCACAGCCAGCGCGCCCATTACCCTGGCCGCCTATTCCGGCGAAACTCCAACGCTGATCGGCTCGCAGCCGGTCACAGGCCCGTGGACGCTCTCCAGCGGCTCCATCTACAGTGCGCCGTGGCCCAGTCAGCCGTTGCAGGTCTTCTCCGACGGGCATCTGCTGAACGAGGCGCGCTGGCCGAATTCGCCCATCGAGAGTCTTGCGGGCATGACTTATTCCATCGCCGACGCGGGCGACTCCACTTCGCTGACAAAAGCTGGTCTGCCGCCCGTGGACCTGACCGGCGCGTGGCTCCGCGTCATGGCCGGTGAGGCATGGGTAGGCTATGAGCGCCAGATCGTCACAGACGACCAGGCCACCGGCAAACTTACCTGGAGCGAGCCCGTCAATCAGCTCTCCGAACTGATTCCCAGGCGCGGCAATAAGTTCATTGTCTTTGGCAAGCTGAATCTGCTCGATGCGCCGGGCGAGTGGTACTGGGATCCGAACGCGCAAATGCTCTACGTCTGGACGCAGGACGGAGCCTCGCCGGCCGGACGCATCGAGGCAGGCGTCGCTCCCGCCGTGCTGAATCTGAGCGGCCAATCCTATGTCACCGTTAACGGCCTCCAAGCGCGCGGCGGCTGGTTCAACCTACAGAACAGCACCTCCTGCGCGATCAAGAACTTTCTTCTCTATGCGCCCAACTGGATACGCGGTTACGATGGGTACAACGTTAACCCTCAGTTTTATGGCGGCATTGAAGTCTCCGGTTCGGGCAATCTGATCGATGGCGGCTTGATCGAATTCGCCGGACGCGCCAGCATTTACCTGGCCGGCTCCGGCAACACCGTCAGGCAGGTGACGATTCAGGATTCAGGTATGACCTGGAGCAACGATGCGGGCATTGTCGCCTCGGATGGCACTCAGAATCTGATTCAGAACAATACCATTCAGCGCACTTCCCTGGCAGGCGCTACCTTAGGAAGCCAATTGAAGGTCTTCAACAATCTCATCACGACTCCCTGCCTCTTCATGGAAGACTGCGGCAACCTCAACGCCTGGAGCCCGGATGACCAGGGGACGGAGATTGCCTACAACATCCTCCAAAACAACCAGGTCCGCTGGGGCGCGGCGATCTATCTCGACGCGGGAAGCCATAACTTCTATCTGCACGACAATCTCGCCCAGCAGATTCTGTGGAGTGGAGCCAACATCACCAGCACGGACACCATTGAAAACAACACCTTTCTCGACGTGCAGCACCAGGGAATCAATTTTGTTCCTGGTGCAAATGTAATTGGCGCAGACTGGTCGGCGGGGATTGCCGCGCACAACCAGGTCGGCGAGCCATTCCCCATTGAAGTAGGGCTGGCGCAGCCCACCAGCATCATTCCCGACTACGCTTATTACTTCGCCTACGTCGCGTTGGCGCCCTCGCCCGGTCCGCGGCGCGTCGAGGTGGACTTCTCGCAGATGGTGCAGCCGGCATGGAGCCAGAACCAACTGCCGATGGACCTCTCCCAAGTGTGGGCGATCGAATTCACCCTGGATCCGATTGTCAACAATTTCAGTTACACCGTCAGCAACCTGCGCATGCTCCCCGCCGGAGCCATCGGCGACACCGGCGCGGTCGCCGTCAACGGAGGCAACTGGACGGTCAACTGCAACGGAGGCTCGACCTGCGCGCTGACCAATGCCGACCCAACCACCTGGGGCGAAACGGGAAGCAGCGTCTTCGACGGCCAGAATGTGCTAAACGCGCCGTTGCAGTCGAGCCTGAACGACCTGACGGCATATCGCGGCCTGGCCTTCGAACTCGCCGGTTCGGCATCGAGAACCTATAACTTCCAGGGCTATCAGGATGTGGACAACGGCCCCGCCGCCGAACCCGGCCGGGGCGCCACGCTGCCCGCCAACATCGGGGCAACTCCAGGTTATGTTGCGCCTTGACGATAGCCTCTCGGCCGGCACGAACTCCGAGACGTGTGCCTGCCGAGTCTTTGGGTTCTCCCAATTGATCGGCAAGTCTCCCTATCAATGCTCTGCCCGGCCCTCGCCGGGGGCGCAGCCAACTCCTGCCCGTTGACCTTCCCCTGCCTGTCCACCGCATACAGCTTCTCTTCCTGCCGATTCTCCCCAATCGCGCTTTCTCGCTTGGTGGCCGCGATGGGTCGGCCAGGGGTCGTTCGGGCATGTGTGGATGATCTTCGCCGGGCGGGTCTTGGGCATGCGAGTATAGCCCTGTATCCTGAGCTGGAGGCTATTGGTGCAAAGCAGCCGGGGCTGACAGAACCTCAAGAGGAATTCGTTCATGGGGCAGGATCTTTTCGATCTAAGCGGCAGAATTGCTGTGGTGAGCGGCGGCACCACGGGTCTGGGGCTGGCAATTGCTTTGGGCATGGCCGAAGCCGGAGCTGAGGTTGTGGCCAGTTCCCGGCGGCCGGAGCAGGTGGAGAATGCGGCTGCCGAGATTGAAGCTCTGGGGCGGCGGACTTTGCGTATGGTGAGCGACGTGTCCGATCGGAGCTCGTTGCAGGCGCTGCACGACGCGGTGATAAAGGAGTTCGGCAGAGTGGATATTCTGGTGAATGCCGCCGGGATTACATTCAAGGCGCCGGTGCTGGAGCTGGACGAGGCCGATTGGCAGCGAGTGATGGAGACCAACCTGACAGGAACGCTGCGCGCCTGCCAGATCTTCGGCTCGACGATGGCCCGGGCCGGGTATGGAAGGATTGTGAACATCGCGTCTCTGTCTTCGTTTGTGAGTTTTCACGAGGTGGCTGCATACTCGGCCAGCAAGGCGGCGGTGGCGTCGCTGACCAGGTCGCTGGCTGTGGAGTTGGCCCGTCAGGGCGTCAATGTGAATGCCATCGCGCCGGGGATATTCCCTACGCCGCTGAACGAAAGCTTCGTTGAGGGAACGCCGAGAGGGGAAGAACTGCTCTTGCGGACGCCGATGGGCCGGTTTGGGCAGGCGCGGGAGGTGGCCGGAGCGGCGATCTTCCTGGCGTCGGAGGCATCCTCGTTTGTGACCGGGCAGGTGATTGTGGTCGATGGCGGCTTCCTGGCCAGTGGAGTGAACCAGTGACGAGGGGTCAGGGATCAGGGGTCAGGGGTCAGGGAAAAGCGAAATCGTGACTTAATTGGAGTTAGGGAGTGGGAAGTTTATGAAGATTCACTCTTGTCCAAGACAGGATATTTCAGCGGTAAGTCGGGTATAAAGGCAAGGCTGCGTCAATCTGATAGGTTGGGTTTGCGAGAACTCACCGTCAGAGGAGGACACAGCCTT
>Ga0187887_10001295_pt1 | contig 21708 bp, 16 predicted proteins | sample June2016WEW_7_10_FD_132977 | JGI IMG/M metagenome (GOLD analysis project Ga0187887, IMG submission 132977) | Peatland microbial communities from SPRUCE experiment site at the Marcell Experimental Forest, Minnesota, USA - June2016WEW_7_10 | ecosystem: Environmental > Terrestrial > Soil >... | reverse complement strand
GGCTTCGAGCCTGCCCCACTGCGGCGGACAAAATGTAGAAACTCAAGGGCTAACCCGGGTACGGATACCCCTTCGCCAACGCCTGCTTCAGTTCGTCGTCGTAGCCGTAAATGTCATCGAAGAACTGGACCCTGCCGTCCGGATCGACGACCGCGGTGCCATAGAGAATCAGCACAGGGACCGGGTTGGTCAGGTTAACCTGCACGTTGTCCTTGCCGCCCGTCATCGCCGCCCGCGCCTTCTCCAGGCCCCAATCGGGCTTGTCGCGCAGTACCCAGGCGGCCAGATCCGCGGGCCTCTCCACCCGGATGCAGCCGTGGCTGAAATCGCGGCGCGTCTGTGAGAACAATTGGGGCGACGGCGTACTGTGCAGATAAACGTTGTACTCGTTGGGGAACATCAGCTTCACCAGTCCCAGCGCGTTGGTCGTGCCCGGTTTTTGGCGCACCTCAAGCCTGCCGGAACGCAACTGTTCCAGGACTTCATCCGTGATCGCGCCGGTGGCCACCACCTGCCCCGCCGGCGTGACCACCTCGAACCCTTTCTTGGCGATGTAATCGCGGTCCTTCATTACCGCGGGCACGATCTCCGAGCGCTGGATACTCGGCGGCACATTCCAGTACGGGCGGAAGATCAAATACCGCATATCCTTCTCGAAGACCGGCGTCTTGTGCCGGAACGCCTTGCCGACAATCACGTTCATGGTGAGCACGGGATTTTGGTTGGCATCGTAAGCGCGCAAGCGGAATTCCGGGATATTGACGATGATGGGCGGCTCGTTGAAGCGGTCCGGGAGCCAGTGCCAGCGCTCCAGCATCAGCCGCAGTTGGTCGACGCGCTGGCTCAGAGGCGTATTCAGGTTTGCCAGTGTTTGCCGGTCCAGGCGGCCGTCCGGGAGCAGGCCATGGCGGCTCTGAAAGGCTTTCACGGCGTCCACGAGCGCGCCTTGATACACCTTGGAATCGCTCGAAATGGGTGTGTCCGCGGGTAGATCTCCCACCAGGCGCAACAGCCGGGTCAAGCGTGGAACGCCCTGGTAGGGACTACCGGGGGTGATCGCTTTGGCGGGAACCGGAAGCTTCTCGCCATCGTCTTGCCGCGCCAGTTGCAGGTATTGCTGCAAGGCTGCCAGCGTGCGCTTGTAGCCGGCAAAAGGCGGCCCGATCTGCGATAACTCCGCCTGCATATCCCGGCCATTCACCAGGCGTTCCCGGAGAAAAGCGGGCAAGTCGTACTTCTTGGCCTCGACGCTGAGCCCGAATTTGAAGTGCTCGGGATTGATTTTCCCGATGTGGCAATCGGAGATATAACGCATCAGGCAGACCGTGACCGCCGCGTCGAAGATGGCAGTATCACCGGCGGCATGCGGCTTCTGCAGGCCGGCCAGGCGCTCGTCCCAGCGGGAGCCGTCGTAGTCGTCGGGGTATAAACCCTGGTTGTCGGCGTGCTTCAGGATCTCCAGGATAGACAGCGCCTGTGGAGTGGGCTGGCCGTCGCGAATCCACGCCGGCTGGTAGTCGGCGGGCTGGTAGAAGTTGCGCACGTGCTCGCGATAGTCGGAGAAATCGGGCCAGCGCAACTCCGGCAGTTGGCCGGCCGCGGCCATCGCGCGCAATCGGGAGGCAACGTCGGGAACCGGGCTCTGCTGCGCGAACGCCGCCAGCAGCCATAGGGAAAACACGGCAGCCTTTTGCATTAAGCTGAGCTTACCGATTTTGGACTGTTGCGGGCAAGCCCGGGGCGGGTCTGGAGACCCGCCGCAGGCGTAGACGCCTGCCCCACCAAATTGCCATTCTCCAGAGGCAAGCCCAGTGAACGCATCGACGCGGCGGTCAGATTTGCCCGGGAGGGGTGTTGGGGAGACGTTGCTTGATCTTTTCCGGCAAGACCCGATTCAACTCGCGATAACTTTGGCGGAAAGTGCGCTTGACCTCGTCGGGCGAGGCGTCCGCCACCCAGCGGGCCGCATCCATCACGCAAGGCGCCAGGCGCGACTGCGAGAGGACCAGCTTGGGCTGTACAGGCAGGAACGCCATCAAGCCCCAGATCATGATGGCGCCGAACAGAAAGCCGCGCACCACGCCGAAGGCTCCGCCCAGGGCGCGGTCCAGCCAGACCAGGTCCATGGAACGAATGAAGCGGGCCAGCATCCCCGTGACGACTTCGCCCAGGATAGTGATGCCGCAGAATACGATAAGAAAGCCGACCAGATCGGCGACCCAGGTTTGCGAGATGTGGGGCCGGAAACTGACGGCAACCGCGCGATAATAAAGCAGACCGAAGACCAGCCCCAGTATCGCGGAAAGCAGCCCGATGGCTGTTCTGACGAGGCCCAGCTTGAGGCCGGAGAGGATCGAGACGATCAAAAGCACGGCCAGGGTGAGATCGATCCAGTTATGCATCATCGCTCCCAACAGGATAATACGCAGAGACGGGCGATTTGTTCCGGGCTGTTTTGTGCCGGATCTTATCCACCGAGATCGATCTCGACGCCCTTGCCCTGCCGGCGGGCGCGGTCGAAAGCCAGGCGGGCCGCCGCCAGATCTTCCACGGCCAGTCCCAACGATTTGAATACCGTGATTTCCTGCGCCGCGGTGCGGCCGGGCGCGCCGCCCGATACCACTTCACCGAGTTCGGCGACGACGTGGCTGGGCGCGAAACGGCCCTCGCCGAGCCCCATGACAATATCGCCCGATTCCTGGAAAGCGGAGGCCCGCGAATCCACGACCAGGCGGGCGCGCGCCACCAGCGCCGGATCCATTTCCCGCTGATTGGGCCGGCACGCTCCTACAGAGACGACATGTGCGCCGGGGGCCACCCAGGCATCCTCGACGACGGGTGTGGCGGAGGCGGTGGCCAGAATCACGATATCGGCGCCGCGAACGGCTTCGGCGGCGGACTGGCAGGCGCGGACGGGCATGGGCGATTCAGCCGCGAACTGGCGCAGGTGGTCCGGCGTGGGGCTCCAGATGCGCACTTCGGCGAAGGCGCGCGCTATCGTCAATGCCGTCAGATGGCTGCGCGCCTGTACACCGGAGCCGAGAATCGCGAGCGCGGCAGCGTCCGCGCGCGCCATATACCTGGCCGATACGGCCGAGACCGCGGCCGTGCGCATTTCAGTGATGAGCCGGCCATCCATCAGCGCAATGAGGGCGCCCGTTTCGGGATCGAGCAGCAGGATGCTGGCGCGGTGGGTGGGCAAGCCGCGGGCCTGGTTGGCCCCGATCACGGCCACCAGCTTGGCGCCCAGCACAGCGGGTTCGCGCACGAATCCGGGCATGGCCGCGAACAAGGCGGATTCTCCCATTTCCACGACCGGGCGGACAGGCTGCACCACCTGGCCGGATGAAAATGCGGCCAGCGCGGTTTCCATGGCGGCGATCAGGTCCGGCATGGGCAGTACCGCGCGGATATCGGCTTCGCTCAGGCAGAGGATCATAAGGCAACGGGCACGGCGGCGCGGACCTCATAATGCGTCGCATACATGTCGGCTCTTGACAGGAGCTTCTTGGCCTCCTGTTCGAAAACCGGAGCCGTATAGTCGGAACCCGCAAACCTTTTCACGGCATCGAGTGACTCGAAAAAACTGATGACCGCGAACTCAACCTCCGGCAACGAGATGAATTGCGGCGATCCGTCGTAACGTAGAATGTAGCCCCCCCGATAGCCCTCGATGGCACGCAGGCCCGGCAGCACCTTGTTCTTCAAGAGGGCCTCATAGGCATCCGCGTTTTCGACTTCGGTCCAGCCTCGCCAGTGACGTGCAATCATGGCACGTCCGCCCCTTCGGGCTCCCATGGCTCGATGGGATTGCCTTCGGGATCGTAGAGGCGCGCAAAGCGGCCATGCGGATAAGCTTGCGGGTCAACCTCGACTGAGCCGCCGGCGGCGCGCAATTGCGCCACCATGGCATCCAGGCTGCGCATCCGGAAGTCGACCATCCAGGCTTTGGTGGCGTCCGGGCCAAAGTAGCCGGTTGCCGCGGGAAACGGTGCGAAGGCGGTTGGCCCGGCTTGCTGCCGCCAGGGCAGCTCGCCGTAGTTCGAGGGCACCGGGGCGACACCCAAGTGGCCGCGGTACCACTGCGCGAGAGCTCGCGGGTCGCGCCCGCGGAAGAAGAGTCCTCCGATGCCAGTCACTTGTTCCACATTTGTCTCCTTCGTTTAAAGCTACGGTTTTAAGTATTTGTCGAACCAGTCGATGGCCAGCTTCTGCGCCTGCCGATGCGCTTCGAAGTAAATCCCGTAATGCGCGATATTCGGAATCACGACCAGATTCTTCGCGCCGGTAAACCGCTGGTACGCCTTCAGCGCATGATCTTTGTTGTCGAACAACTCTTCCTTTTCGGCGATCACAAACTGCATGGCGCACTGTGGCGCCTTATTCACATCCTCCACCGGATCGTACGGCACGAATTTCGACCGCACGGGCGCGCCCCGCAAGTTACCGATGGCTTTGACTCCCGGCGCGGGATAGCCGAGTTCGCCGCGCGCCATCTTAGTAGCTTCGTCATAAGTCTTACGGCGCTCGGTGTCGTTGGCGATCATGGCGCGCCCATCCATCGCACCCACCTGACTGTGGATGGCCTTGACGCGCGCATCGTGTTCCGCCACGTAGACCACCAGGCCGCCCGAGAAACTGCTGCCCCAAAGCCCCAGACGGCCGGGATCGAACTGCGGTTCGTCCTGCAGCCAGGCGATGGCGTTGAACCAGTCGGTGACTTCATCCATGGGATCGACCACCTCGCGTACCTCCTGGACTTCCGCGGTGAAGCGTCCATTGGGATGCTCACGCGGCTCCGGCGCGGTCAGGATCACGCGCGAATCGCTGTCGCCCCAGCCGCGGTAATCGAAAGTGACGGTCAGATAGCCGGCGCGCGCGAAGGCGATGGCGTCGGGCCGCAGCAGGGCGGCGGTGCCACCCCAGCCGTGCGCCATCAAAATGGTGGGCAGGTTCTTGCCGGCGGAAGCTTTAGGCGCGAAGACCTCGGCGTACATCCGCGTGCCCTCGCTGACGATGCTGGCGCGGCGGAAGGCAATATCGTCGGGGGGCGTGAAGGGCGCCGTTTGCGCGCGGGCGGCGACGCAAAACGCAATCGAGAGGAACCAGCGCATGGCAGGGATTTTAACATGGATGGCGGGCGTGCCTACGAGGCCCGCGCAGGCCGCGAGCCTGCCCCACTTTGTTACATTTGAGGCATGTTTCGGATTATCTCGATAATCACTCTCGCCCTCTGCGCCCTGGCGGCGCAGACGCCCAAGAAGCCCGTCACCGACACTTACGGGAAGGTTACGGTGATGGACGATTACCGATGGCTGGAGAACTTCGACGACCCGCCGGTGAAGCAATGGGCGGACGCACAGAACGCCGCCGCGCGCGCCTTTCTCGATCCGCTTCCGAACCGCGAGGCTCTCGCGCGCGAGCTCCGGCAAATCCTGCAGCCGGCCCAGGCGCGCTACTTCCCCATCGAGCAACGCGGCGGCAAGATCTTCGCCATGAAGAGCGACCAGCGCCATCAGCATCGGATCGTGGTGACGCTCGGCTCGCTCGACGACCTGGCCTCCGAGCGCACGGTCCTCGATCCCGACGCCATCGACGCGAAGCGTCTTACTGAAATCGACTTCGCGGCGCCCTCGGTGGATGGCCGCTACCTGGCGGCGTCGCTATCGACCGGGGGCAGCGAAAGCGGGGATGTACACGTGTACGACGCCGCCACGGGCCAGGCGCTCCCGGAGGTAATCGCGCGGGTGAACTACGCCACGGCGGGCGGCGGCGTGGTCTGGAACACGGACAGCACCGGCTTCTACTACACCCGTTATCCGCGGGAGGGCGAGCGGGCGGCGGCCGACATGCATTTTTATCAGCAGGTCTACTTTCACAAGCTGGGCGAAAAACCCGAGAGCGACACTTACGAAATCGGCAAGGATTTTCCACGGATCGCGGAAATCTCGTTCGCCGCTTCGCGCGACAGCCGGTATATAGGGGTTAGCGTGGCGTTCGGCGATGGCGGCGATCATGAGTATTGGCTGTTGGCGCCGGGGCGTCCGTGGCGGCTGCTGGCCGGCGCCGGCGACGAAGTGAAGCAGATCGCATTCGGCTACAAAAAGGATATCTATCTGGTGTCGAAGCATGGCGCGCGCCGCGGCAAGGTCTTGCACATGGACGTGGCGGAGACCATCGATCAGGCGGCCGAATTCGTGGGCGAATCCGCCGCGGTGATCCAGTCGGTAGCGCCTACCCAGGATGGCCCGCTGGTGAATGAATTGGCGGGTGGCCCGTCGGAGGTGCAGTTTCTGCCGGGTGACGGAACTCCGGTAAGTGTGCATGTGCCGCCTGTTTCGAGCGTGGAATGCGGGAACCTGGACGGCATTGGAGGAATCTGTTACGTGGGCAGTTACCTCGATTCGGGCGGATTCTTCCGCTTCGAACCGAAGTCGCGGAAGCTGACTCCCACGGCGCTGCGTACGCCGCCGCCCGTTCCGCTGGATGGGTTTGTAGTGACGCGCCGTTTCGCGGTTGAGAAGGACGGCACGAAGGTTCCGTTGAATATCATCCATCGCAAGGGACTTACGCTGGATGGCAGCCATCCTACGCTGCTTACGGGCTACGGAGGCTACAGCGTCAGCCTGACTCCGAACTATCCCGGGCCGATGGTGCCGCTGTTGGAGCGCGGCGTGGTATTCGCGGAAGCTAACTTGCGCGGGGGCGGGGAGTATGGCGAAGACTGGCACACGCAAGGCAAGCTGACGAAGAAACAGAATGTGTTCGACGATTTCGCGGCCTGCGCCAAGTACCTGGTGGCGCATAAGTATACGAATGCGTCGAAGCTGGCTATCGTCGGCGGCAGCAACGGCGGCTTGTTGATGGGCGCGGCGTTCACGCAACATCCCGAGATGTACCACGCGGTGGTTTCGATGGTGGGCATCTACGATATGCTGCGCGTGGAGCTTTCGCCCAACGGCGCGTTCAACGTCACGGAATTTGGGACCGTGAAGGAGGCGGACCAATTCAAGGCGCTGTACGCGTACTCGCCATACCATCATGTGAAGGACGGAACGCCGTATCCGGCGATCCTGCTGACGACCGGGGATAACGACGCGCGGGTCGACCCCATGCAGTCGCGCAAGATGGCGGCGCGGTTGCAGGCTAGTGGGACCAAGCAGCCGGTATTGCTGCGCACCAGTAGTACGGCGGGACACGGAATTGGGTCGTCGATCGACGACAATGTCGCGGAATGGACGGATGTCGACGCGTTTCTGTTGAAGGAACTGGCGGTGGAGGGCGGCGGGCACGCAGGCAGCTAAGCTGAGGCGGCGCGTCCGCGACGCCGGGAGTAGGCAGGATCAAAGAAATGCCGCGGGCGTCGGCCTCGTTAGGATCGGCGAAGGCGTGCGTTCGCTCCAGGATGAAGCGCGCCCAGGCGCAACGAGGTAAAGTCGACGGCCGCGGTGTAGCGCTGCGCGAAGTCCAGCGTGCGGACAACGGCGCCGGCGATGCCATTCCGCGAGAGCGCCTTCAGAGCCATCAGATAGTTGGTGCGATAGACGGTGGGAGCGGGCTGCGAGACCGCGGTAGATTTCGAAGCCTTTTGCAAGCGTGCCCGGCACCCGCCGCGAGGCTGGCGTCGGACACGGAGGCTTCGGGCATTGCGGAGAAATCGGGCATTCGCGCGGTTCTAGACACCCTTATTGCAAGGTTTCGGGGTTTAACGGCAGCCAACGCAGTTTCTTGGGACTTAAGCGCCGGCGAACGAATCCGTCTACGTCGCCTGCAGCGCCTCGGCGATCTCTTTCTCCTCGATGGCGCCTTCGCGGATGATCTTCCAATATGGCTCGGTGATATCCACCGTAGTGGCGCCCGCGCCGGAGCAGGCGCCGCCGTCCAGCACCAGGTCTACACGGCCGTCCATGGTGCCGAAGACCTGGATGCCGCTACGGCAGGTGGGCGCTCCGGAGATGTTGGCGCTGGTGGAGATCAGCGGCTGGTTCAAGGCCGCGATCAAAGCGTTGGCGATCTTCGAACGCGGCTGGCGCAGCGCCAACCGGCCGGTGTTACCGGTCACCTTCAGCGGCACGCGGGCGGACGCCGGCACGATGATGGTGAGCGGTCCCGGCCAAAAGCGCCGCGCCAGAATGAAGAAGCGGTTATTCAGTTCCGAAGCCAGATCCTCGGCCGCGATCGAGTCGGCCACCAGCAACGGCAGCGAACGGTGGAATTCGCGGCCCTTGGCCCGAAACACGGCGGCGACCGCGCGCAGATTGAACGGATCGGCGACCAGCGCGTACAGCGCGTCGGTGGGGATGGCGACCACCCTGCCGCGGCGAATGGCGGCGGCGGCGCGTTCGATCGCTTCCGGCTGCGGCTCTTCCGCATCGACTTCCACAAGGTCAGTTGCCATACGCCCCGCGACCCCTAGCGCGGCCCAATCGCTTCCGCCACATCGATAGCCATCTGGTAGCGCCCGAACGGAGCGCTCAATTGCACGCCCTGCACCATGCCGCGCACCCGCTCCACCATCTCACGCGCGATGGCCACGCCTTCCTCGCGCGATTTTTCGGCGTTATCCACCTGCCGCATGCGCTCCATGTAATACTCCGGCACCGGCACGCGCAGCTCGTTCACCATGAATTCGGCATTGCGAAAACTGGTCAGCGGCCAGATGCCGCAGATCACCGGGATCTTCACATGCTCGATACGCCGCAGAAACTGTTCGAGCAAAGCCAAATCGAACACCGGCTGCGTCACTACGTATTCGGCGCCGGCCTGCACCTTCCACTCGAAGCGGCGGATCTCTTCATCCATGTTCAACGCGCCCGGATTGACGCCCACGCCGATCAGCAGCGCGGTCTGCGATCCCATGGCGTTGCCGCCGATATCCAGGCCATGGTTCAGATTGTTCGCGATATTCACCAGGCCGATGGCGTCCACGTCGAACACCGCGGTGGCATCCGGATAGCTGCCCATGCGCGGCGGATCGCCGGTGATACAGATCAGGTTGCGCACGCCCGCGCAGTGCGCCCCCAATAGCTCGGACTGGATGCTCAGAATATTGCGGTCGCGGCAGCAGAAATGGTTCACAGCCTCGATGCCGGCATCCCGCTGAATGAGCTGGCAGGTGACCTGCGAACTCATGCGGGCGCTGGCGCGCGGCCCGTCCGGCACGTTGATGCAATCGATGCTCTGCGCGGCGCACAGCTTGGCGCCGGCGATTTCCTTGGAGGCGTCCACACCGCGCGGCGGCAGAATCTCCACGAACGCCACGAATTTCCCCGCGGCCAGCTTTGCGCCCAATTGCGATTTATCCGCCACGGGCACTTTCGGCATGGCCTGCGCTTTGGCCTTGGGCTCCTCCACGGTGACGCCCAGTTTCTTCTGCACGGGTTGCAGCGACCGCGCCTCGGCGTGGATGAGCTTGATGTGCTCCGGCGTGGTGCCGCAGCATCCGCCCACGATGCGCACGCCCGCCCACAGCAGCCGCCGCGCGTATTGCGCCATGTATTCCGGCGAGCATAGATACAGATTGCGGCCCTCCACGCGCACCGGCACGCCTGCGTTGGGCATGGCGCTGACGGGCTTGGAGGAGAAGGCCATCATGCGCTCGACGGTTTCGAGCGTGGTCTTGGGACCCACCGAACAATTGACGCCGATCACGTCGGCCGGCCACTCGTCGAGACGGCGCGTGAAAACTTCCGTTTCCGTGCCGCCGGGTAGATTGCCGTTATCGTCGATGGTCACTTGGGCCACGATGGTCATGTCGGGCCCGGCGGCTTCGCGCGCGGCGAACAGCGCTTCGCGCATTTCGTCCAGATTGCCGAAAGTTTCGAGCACCAGCAGGTCCACGCCGGCCTCCAGCAGCACGTCCACCTGCTCGCGGAAGATGGCGCGCGCTTCGGCGAACGACGTGGGTCCCAGCGGCTCGATGTGCGCGCCCAGCGGGCCGATGGCGCCAGCCACGAAAGCGTGCTCGCGCGCCGCTTCGCGCGCCAGCCGAACACCCGCTTGATTGATGGCGCGCAGTTTCTCGGCGAGTCCGAACGCGCCCAGGCGCATGCGGTTGGCGCCGAACGTGTTGGTCTCCAGGATCTCGGCGCCCGCCTTGACGTACTCCTGATGAATCTGCCGCACCATATCCGGCGTGGCGATGTTCAACTCGTCGAAGCAGCGGTTGATGAACACGCCGCGCGAATAGAGCATGGTGCCCATGGCGCCGTCGGCCACCATGGCGCGGCGCGCGAGCTGCTCTCGAAACTCTTCGGCGCGGGTTGTGGAGGCGATCGGCATGGTGAGGATATTCGGATCTGTTCAGGTGTGGCGCAACAGGTCCGGACATTGTGATTTTACCGCATGTGGGCGGGCGGGGGCGCACCCTGCCTGGGCTGGCGCTTAGCTTTCGCGGAGGTTTACCAGTTTTCGGTGTGACAGGCGCCGGGCTGGCACGGTCGAGAGCCGCCCATGACGCCAAACATGACACGTGCAGGAATGTGTCGGCCTTAGTTTGACAGGTCTTCCACCAGCGCTGTGGGCCGGTTTCTGCATTTCGACAGCGCGTCGGCGATTGGGTTCGTCAGGTCCGTCCCGGCGAGCACGCGGCGGGCGTGGATATGGTGTGCGGACTGCCGTGACAACCGGCCGCCACCGGGCGTAGAATCGGATATAGGAAGGATTTGCCAGAGCGCCCAAGGCCTATGAACATCACTATCAGTACGGAACTCCAAGAGCGAATCGCCGCGAAGGTCCGAAGCGGCGACGTTGGCAGTGCCGACGCCCTTGTCGAGCACGCACTCACGTTCTACCTTGACTTTGAAGAAGGCGGCATGGATGACGGAGAGTTTCTTGAAACGAAAGCCGCAATTGACGAGGGGCTAGAGCAGGGAGATCGCGGCGAGGGGCGGCCTGCGGACCAGGTTTTCGCCCGACTGCGCGCCATGCATGGCATTCCGCGTTGAGTTCCGTCCGCGAGCCGAACAGGACTTGGAAGCCCTATTTCGCCGTTTGGTCCAGGATGCCCCGCTACGTGGCCCGCAATGGCTGAGAGGACTGGAGAGCGCAATCCAGTCTCTGCGTGCCATGCCGGACAGGTGCCCTGTCTATCGGCAGTTCTCAAGACCCACCGTTTCCGTTCGCCGGTTTCTTTACGGGCGATATCCGTATCTATACAAGGTCTACTTTAACGTTGAGTCCAATACCGTGTGGATACTTCACATCCGTCACGGCGCGCGCCGGGAACCGAAGCGGCGGGAACTTCTTGAGTCCTGACCGGACCCTTGCGAAATCGCCGCGATCAAGTAGGATAGAGTTTCATCATGCAGGGCGACCATTACGTGCTGGCCATCGACATGGGTTCGAGCAGCGTAAAAGCCGCGCTGGTTTCGCAGCGCGGTGAACTGGCCGCGACGGGCATTGAGAACGTGGATATCCTACTGCTGCCCGGTGGCGGCGCGGAGCAGGATCCCGAGCAATGGTGGAACCGGACGATCGCCGCGGCGAAGGCGGCGCTGGCCACTGCCGCCATTCCGCCCGAGCGTATCGTGGCCGTGGCGTGCACGACGCAGTGGGCGGTCACCGTGCCGGTGGATGAAGGCGGCCACGCCATTTGGAACGCGCTCTCCTGGATGGACACGCGCGGAGGCCGCTACAGCCGGGCCGCCGTGGACGGCTGGCCCAGGATCGAAGGCTACGCGGTGTCCAAACTGTTGCGATGGGTCCGGCTCACGGGGGCCGCGCCCAATCACTCCGGCGTGGACGGCTTCGGCCATATCCTGTACTTCAAGCATGAGCGTCCGGATCTGTACGCGCGCACCTACAAATTCCTGGAGCCCATGGACTATCTCAACTTCCGGCTCACGGGCCAGTGCGCGGCGTCCTACAGCACGATTTTTCCGTACTGGGTGACTGACAACCGCAACCCCCATCGCATCGACTATCATGCAGGTCTGCTGCGGGCCGCCGGCATCGAGCGATCGAAGATGCCGGACCTGCGGCCGGTGGACGCGGTGCTGGGTGAGCTGAAACCGGAAGTGGCGGCGGAACTTGGGCTGCTGCCGGGCACGCGCGTGGTGATGGGTTCCGGCGACAGTCATGCGGCCACCGTGGGCGCTGGCTGCGTGCGGGACTACGACGGCTATTTTTGTATCGGCACCACGGCGTGGCTCAGTTGTCACGTGCCCTGGAAGAAGACCGACGTGGCACATTCGCTGGCGACCATGCCCGCCGCACTGCCGGGCCGGTACATTGTCAGCGCCGAGCAGGGCACCGCCGGCCGCTGCCTGGAGTTCCTAAAGAACAATATCCTGTTTCCGGCGAACGGACAGAAGCCCGTGGAAGTCGACCTTTACGGGATACTGAATGCGGAGGCCGCACAGGTGCAACCGGGGAGTGACGGCCTGATTTTCACACCGTGGATTAATGGCGTGCTGGCGCCGCGCGAGGATCACTACACGCGCAGCGCTTTCTTCAACCAGACGGCCCGCACCACGCGCGCTCATTATGTGCGCGCGGTAATGGAGGGCGTCGCGTTCAACCTGCGATGGCTGAACGGGTACGTCGAGAAATTCATCGGACGGCCGTTCGCGCAGCTCAATTTCATAGGCGGCGGCGCGGCCTCGGAGGTGTGGTGCCAGATTCAGGCGGACATTCTGGGCTGCCCTGTGCGGCGCATCGCCAACGCGCGCAGCGCCAACGCGGTGGGCGCGGCATTGGCGGCTTTCAGCGCGCTGGGCGAGATCCGTGTGGAGGAGATCGCGCAAATCGTGCAGGTGGCGGAGACTTATCAGCCGGAGGAGAAGCATCGCAGGGTGTACGATGAACAGTTCCGCGAGTTCTTGGAGTTCTACGGGAGGATGCGGCCGATTTACCGGCGGCTGAACCCGGTGATTCATCCGGTATGAAATTGTGGGGCGGGCAATTCTGCCCGCAGCCGGCTTTCAGCCGGCTTGACCGATTGAAGGGAGGCATCCGATTGTCTGAAGCGACGGTGAGTTACGCCCGCATCCCGGAGAAGGGCCGCGACCAGGAGGACATCCTGCGCGAGCTGCGCACGATGGCCACGCGCGAGGACGCGCGCTGGGAGACAGGGCAGATTTCCGGCAGCTACTATCACGCGGGCAAGGAGCATTTCGCGTTCCTGAACCAGGTCTACGGGCTGTTCTCGCACGTCAACATCCTGCAGCGCGACATGTGCCCGAGCGGCACCAAGTTCGAAGCGGAGATCGTAGCCATGACCGCCAGGATGCTGCACGGCGATGCGGTCGCGGCGCCCGACGAAGTGGTAGGCGCGATCACCTCCGGAGGCAGCGAGAGCATCATGCTGCCGATGCTGGCGTATCGCGAACAGGCGCGCGCGGCGGGCATCGCGGCGCCGGAGATGATTGCGCCCGCGACGGCGCATCCGGCATTCGACAAAGGGGCCTGGTACTTCGGCGTCAAGCTGGTGCGGGTGCCGGTCGGCCCGGATTTGCTGGCCGACGTGGATGCCATGCGCGCCGCCATCAACGAGAACACCGTGGCCCTGGTGGGATCGGCCGGCAATTACCCGTACGGCCTGATCGATCCGCTGGAGCGATTATCCACGCTGGCGCGGGAGCGCGGCATCGGCATGCATGTGGATGGCTGCTACGGCGGCTTCATGCTGCCATGGTTGGAGCGTCTGGGTTACCGGATTCCACCGTTCGATTTCCGGCTGCCCGGTGTGACGTCGATGTCCTGCGACACGCATAAGTGGGGATACGGCCCGAAGGGCGCATCGGCGGTACTGTACCGGAATCGCGCGCTGCGGCGCCGGCAATATTTCACCGTGAGCGACTGGGCCGGCGGATTGTATGCCTCGCCGACGCTGGCGGGCAGCCGCTCGGAGGGAATTTCGGCGGCTACCTGGGCGGCCATGGTGTCGCTGGGCGAGGAGGGTTACCTGGAAACCGCGCGCCAGATCATGCAGGTGGCAGATGCTATCCGTACGGGCGCGGCGGAGATTCCCGAAATCCGCATCGCCGGCGATCCGACGTTCTGCATCGCATTTCTGTCGGACAAAGTGGATATCTGCCATGTGAACGACTATCTGACCGGCAAGGGGTGGCGCATGAACGGGCTGCAATCGCCTCCCGGTTTCCACTTTTGCATCACGCGCCCGCAGACCGTTCCGGGGTTGGCGGCCAGGTTCTTGCGGGACTTGAAGGAAGGCGTGGCGTATGCGGCGGGGCCGCCGCCGCAGCCGTCGAAAAGCGGAGCGATTTATGGTGGGGGGTTGGCGGGCGTGCCGCCGGCTATGATCGCGCAGTTCATGTGCGACCATTTGGACGCTATGTACGCCCTGTGAGGAGTGTGGGCAGGCTCGCAGCCTGCGGCGGCCTCCCAGGCCGCCCCTGCGTGCGCCACGTGAGAGAATAACCCACATGTTACGAAGCACAGTCTTGTTGCTGGCGGGCGCTTTTTCGTTAGTTGCCCAGACGCCGCCAACCCCGGCTGCCGAAGAAAAGCCGGCGGTCATCCCCTCTGAGACCACGTCCGCCACGGACCACGAGCTGCAGCTTGACGGCAAGGCGCTACGCTACAAAGCCACCGCCGGCACGCTGCTGATCGATGGCGACGACGAGAAACCGTACGGCATCGTCTTCTATGTCGCGTACACGCTGAGCGGCGTCAGCGATCCGCGCACGCGGCCGGTCACGTTCCTTTACAACGGCGGGCCGGGTTCGGCCAGTCTGTGGCTGCACATGGGTTCCATCGGGCCCGTGCGGGTGGCCACCGCCAGTCCGGAAGCTACGGGCGCGGCTCCGTATCAAGTGACGCCGAACCAGTACTCGCTGCTGGACAAAACGGATCTGGTGTTCATCGATGCAGTCGGGACCGGCTATTCGCGGCCCGTCGGAAAAGCCACCATCAAGAACTTCGCCGGGACCGACCAGGACGTGCAGGCGTTCGCCAAATTCATCCATCGTTATGTGGAACTGAACCACCGCTGGAACTCGCCCAAGTTCCTGTTCGGCGAATCGTACGGCACCACGCGCTCGGCGGCGCTGGTGGATGCGCTGGAGAACGGCGGCATGTCATGCAACGGCGTGATCCTGATGTCCACGATTCTCAATTATTTCACGCTGGCGCCGGGGAGCGATGCGGTCTTCATCGGGAACCTGCCGTCGTATGCGGCGATCGCGTGGCATTACGAGAAGATCGCGCACCAGGGCGATGAGAAAGCGTTCCTGGACGAGGTACGGGCGTTCGCGCGCGGCGCATACGCAGAAGCCCTGGCGCAGGGGCAGAACCTGCCGCAGGCTGCCGTGGAGGCGATGGCCGCCAAGCTGGCGGGCTACACCGGATTGAGCGTGCAGTATCTTAAGGAAGCCAACCTGCGAGTGAGTCCGAGCCGTTTCCGCAAGGAGTTGCTGCGGGACCAGCGCATAATTCTGGGGCGGTACGATGCGCGGTTTGAAGGCACCGACGCCGACGCGGCCGGCGAGACTCCGGGCTACGATCCGTCGAGCACGGGTATTACTGGCGCGTTCGTTTCCGCGTTCCACGATTATCTGGATCGCGAGCTGAAATACACGACTAAGGAGACTTACTTCCCGAGGGGTCCGAAAGTGAACGAGGACTGGGATCACCAGCATCATCCGCCGGGAGCGGGCGGTCCCGGTCCGCCAGGGCCGCCGCTCAGGGACGCGTACGTGGCGGGAGATCTGGCGGACGCCATGCGCAAGAATCCGCGGTTGAAGGTATTTTCGGCGAACGGGTTGTTCGATCTGGCGACGCCGTTCTTCATCACGGAGTACGATCTGGCGCATATGGAGCTAGAGCCGAAGCTGCGCGGGAATATCGAGTTTGCATACTATCATTCGGGTCACATGATTTATCTGAATGTGGATGCGTTGAAGCAGTTGAAGTCCGACCTGGCGGGCTTCTATTCCCGTGCGGAGTAACGTGGCGCGCGCACTCCTGCGTGCCGCGTCCCGACTCATCGGGACGCAAGTTCTTGCCGCCGCATTACTGGCCAACGGCGGCCCGGCGGTCTTCGCAAACCACTGCGCCGGCTGCCACGGCAGCGACGCGCGCGGCACCGGCAAAGGGCCGGGCTTGGCCGCGAACCCCCGGCTGGCTGGTCAATCCATAGCCGACTTGCGCGGCCTGATCCAGCGCGGCTTTCCGGATTCGGGCATGCCGGCCTTCGATCTGCCCGCGGCGGAACTGGACGCGGTGGCCGCATATGTCCGCGAGCTCAACGCGAGCGTGCAGCCCGCTGCCGGGCCGGTCAGCCCACGCGTGACCTGGCGCGATCCGCAGCCCGGCGATTGGCTGACTTACAACGGCAGTCTCAGCGCGAACCGTTACAGCGAGTTGAAACAGATCGACACCGCCAATGTGAGTAAGTTGCAGTTGACGTGGCTGTTCCCGATCCCGTATTTCGGTCTGGAGGTGACGCCGCTGGAGGCCGATGGCGTGATGTATGTCACGGGCCCGAACCAGGTGTATGCGATAGACGCGCTGACGGGCGCGGAAATCTGGAAATACGCGCGCCCGCAAACCCGCGGCCTGGTGGGGGACGCATCGCTGGGGACCAACCGTGGCGTCGCGATCCTGGACGGCGCAGTTTTCTTCGTCACGGACAACGCCCACTTGATCGCGCTCGACCGGGCCACGGGCAGGCTGGTCTGGGATACGCCGATGCCCGCGATATTCGGCGATCCGCAACATTATGGAGGCACGCTGGCGCCGCTGGTAGTGAAAGACACCGTGATTGCCGGGGTGTCCGGCGCGGACGAAGGAATTCGCGGATTCGTGGCCTGCTACCAGGCCGCGACGGGCGAACTGCGGTGGCGCCACTGGACCGTTCCCCTGCGCGGCGAGCCCGGATCGGAAACCTGGAAAGGCAGCGAGCCGGTGGTGGGCGGCGGATCCACCTGGCTCACAGGCTCGTACGATCCGGAGACGGACACGCTGTACTGGCCTACGGGCAATCCGTTTCCCGATTCGAAAGACGCGGACCGCGGGGGCGACAATCTTTACACCGATTCGATCCTGGCGTTGAATCCGGCGAACGGCGCGCTCAAGTGGCATTATCAATTCACGCCGCACGATGTGAGCGACCGGGATGCCACTGAACCGCCTGTGTTAGTAGATGCCCGGTACCTGGGCAAGCCACGCAAGTTACTGCTGCATGCGGACCGCAACGGATTCTTCTATGTGCTCGACCGGGTGACTGGCGAGTTGTTGCTGTCTAAGCCATTCCTGCGGCGCGTGGACTGGGCGTCGGAAATCGGCGCCGACGGGCGTCCGCGAGTGAAAGACCCAGCCGGATGTCCCGACGATGCCGCCAATTGGAGTTCGACTGCCTATAGCCCGGTGACTGGCTTGTATTACTTCATGGCGCTCGAGGAATGCGTGGGGAAGCGGATGGGATATCCGGATCAAACCGGCAAGCGGTACGTTCGGGCGGTCAACATCGAGACCGGCGCGATTGCCTGGGAAATTGCGCAGCCGGGTGCGGCCAAGGCAAAGTCATGGACGGGTGTGTTGGCAACGGCGGGCGGCTTGGTGTTCTACGGCAAGCCCAACGGAGGTTTCGACGCGGTTGACGCGCGCTCGGGCGAAACGCTGTGGCACTTTCCGACGAACGTGCGGATGAAGGCTTCGCCGATGACGTTCAGCGTGCGCGGAAAGCAGTATGTGGCGGTGGCGGCGGGTCCGAACATTCTGTGTTTTGGCTTGTGAATTGAAGTGGCGTACGCCCGTATCCGCATAAATTGTAGGGCGGGCAATTATGCCCGCAGCCGGCTTTTAGCCGGCTCTGGCGCGCAAAGCTCGACTGTGCCGGCAGGAGCACTGGGCGATCCTTCGGGAACTACCCGACTGAGAGGGCCAATCGACGAGCCGCCTCAAAAGGCGGCTGCGGCCAGGATTGGCCGCCCCACAATCCTTCCGCCCCACAATCCTTCCGCCCCGATATATAGTAGTCCTTCGATTCTCCATGAAGATAACAGCCAAGGCTCCTTGCCGTGTGGACATGGCCGGCGGCACGATCGATATCTGGCCGCTCTACCTGTTCCATGCCGCGCCGGTCACCGTGAATTTCGCGGTGGACCGCTACGCCAGTTGCACGCTCGAAACTCGCGCGGACGCGCGCATCACGCTGCGATCGCGCGACCTCGACGGCGCGGAGGAATTCGAATCGCTCGACGCGCTGCGCGCCGCCCGGCGTTACAAACTGCCGCTGGCCGCGTATGTAGTGCGCTACTTCGCGCCGGCGACCGGGCTCGATCTGGTCACGCATTCCGAAGCCCCGGCCGGCGCCGGCATCTCCGGATCGTCCACGCTCATCATCGCGCTGGCGGCCGCGTTCAACAAGCTCACCGGCGCGGGCCATAAGCTCGAAAAGCTGCGGGAGATCGCTCAGAACATCGAAGCGCAGATCATCCGCGTACCCACAGGGTGCCAGGATTATTATCCGGCCATGTACGGCGGCGTCAGCGCCATCGAACTGACCGAAGCGGGCATCGCGCGCAAGCCCGTGACGGTGGACTTGGAAGATCTTAGCGAACGCGTGGTGCTGGCCTATACCGGCGAGCCGCGCAATTCCGGCATCAACAATTGGGAGGTCATGAAATCGCACATCGATGGCGACCGCGCCGTGCACCGCAATTTCGACCGCATCGCGCAGATCGCGCGCGCCATGCGGCAAGCGCTGGAGAAACCCGATTGGGACGAAGTCGCGCGCTTGCTGCGGCAGGAGTGGGCCAACCGCAAGAGAAATGCCCCCGGAATCACTACGCCGCTGATCGACCGATTAGTGAAGGCGACGCGGAGCGCCGGCGCGGTGGGCGCCAAAGTGTGCGGAGCCGGCGGCGGCGGATGCGTCTTCTTCCTGGTGGAGCGCGGCGCTAAATCGCGCGTATCCGAGGCTATTCAGCGGGAGGGCGCCAGGGTCTTGCCTGTGCGCGTGGCGCCGCGCGGCGTCCGCGTCGCGCAACTCTAGCTCTCGCCACCGGCCGGGAAATCACTGGGCGTCTTTGCCGCCCAGGGTCCTCGCGCCGACCGATCGCCAGAAGGCGTAGACCGCGATCGCGATCAGCAGAGCCATCGTCGCCAGACCATACGGCGTGTACCAGGAACTGAGCCCGGGTCCCAGGTTGATGCGGTCGGGCGTATTGATAAAGAAGAGCGCCGCGACGCTCGAGACCATGCCCATGCGGATCAGAATAAACGCCAGTATGGCGAAGATCGCGAGCAGCAGCGATCTTTCCAGCAATAGATGCGGATTGGTATCGTTCCAGATTCCGTTATTTCCAATAACCGCGAACAGAGCCGCCGTGGAGAACGCTGCCGCGTAGTCGTTCTTCCACAATGCGCGGAATCCGAAAATCGTGAAGAAGACAATAAAGCCGCTTTGCAGATCGCTTTGTAACCTCCGGGCATTGGCGCCGATCCAGCCTAACGCGCCTTCGCTGCCGTCCAGGTCGTTGCCGAAGGGCACGCCGGTTTGCCGGTAGTCGATCCAGTTGAGAGAGCCCAGGAAGAAGTAAAGCATCAAGCCGATCGCCGCGCCCGTCAGAATGTGCGCGCCCAATTGCGCGTCGCCGAACTTCCCGGCGAGCAAGCGGTTCCATGTCGCCAGCGCCTGCGGCCAGCGCGACCTCACCGCCGGCTCCAGCGCCAGGTATAGAGTCCACAATACGATTCCCGAGAACAGGGCATCCCCGATCGCGTTCACCAGCAGATTCCATTCTTTGTCGCTCGGGACATGGTGGGCCGAGCCGAGCCAACCGGCCAGCGCCAGGAATACGCAAACCATGGCCAGCCGCAATGCGCCCTTCCTATCCGCCCGATTCAGGCGCAAATTGCGCATCGCGAAAATCAGTCCGAACAGCACCGCCACAAGGGCCAAACCCATGGTGAGGAGCGGTCCGATCAGCGCCGCTGCCAGGGGAGCCTTGCGCGGTTCGCGCGCCGCCTTGGTCCACGGAAATACGACCTTCACAGCCGCCATCTTGCCGTACAGACTCGCCGCCTCGATGCGTACTTCCACATCCGGCAATCCAGGCGCGGGTCCCTTCCAGGCTTTACGAAAGTCGTATGCCACCATGGGCGTCAGTTCCGGCGATGTCTCGGCGAAGCCCGCCGGATCGTAGCCGATTGCTTTGAAAAGTGCAGCTTCGTCGAATGGCGCCCCAGGCGTGCCGCCGGCGGGCTTTTCGGACGGAATGGCCTCGAACTCGCGCAAGTGAACGCTATAGTTGAGCCGCATCTGGAGCATGCCGGCGGTGGTCGGGGGCGGAGCGTTAGAGTCGACTGTGCCGAGGGGCCAGGCGATCAGGGCCTCCGGGCTCTCGCGATAGAAGTACTGGTAGACAGGCTCGGCGGCCAGCAGCTCGTTCCATGACTTGCCCTTCCGGTCGTGCGTCTTCCAATAATCCCGCGCGGGCGCGCCGCCGGTGAAACTCACAAACGTGTCGGCCGGCGCTTGCGGGTAACCGAAAGACGCGGCTATCTTGCGCCCCTGGTAACCCGCGACCGCCGGCGGATACGATACCGGCGATCGCTGCAACACGGATGCCGGAATAGTCAGAAACGGAACGGCGATAATCACAGCCAGCACGAAGAGCAATATCGGGACGGAGTAGCGCAAATCCATTCCGTCGGTTTTGCCCGACGCGGCCACCAACTCGGGCGATGGAGTTTCCCCGGCGGCCAGCGCCGCCGCCAACGGATCGCCCCCCGGCAAAGCGGCCGCTACCGCCAGCGCAGTGGCCGGACGTTGCGCCGGATCCGGATTCAGGCAACGCTTGATCACCTTCTCGACCTGCGGATCCACATCCGAGGCCAGCGTTACGATGCTGGTCATCTGCAGGCCTTCCTGCAGCTTCAACAAGTCGCCTACCGTCTTGGCTTCGTACGCGCGTTTGCCGCTGAAGATCTCGTAGAGCACCAATCCCAGCGCGTAGATGTCGCTCCTGGCCGTCACTTCATCGCTGCGCAGTTGTTCGGGCGACATGTAGGCGGGCGTTCCGTGGCGGGCTTCGGCGCCGGTCAATTGGTCCGCCACCGCCGCCAGTCCGAAGTCCATGATCACCGGCTCGCCGCGCTTGTTGAGCATGATGTTCTGCGGCTTCAAATCGCGATGGATTACGCCTTTGTCATGCGCGGCGGCGAGGCCGGCGCAGATCTTGCGCGCCGTTTCCAGCGCTTTGTCGCCGGGCAACCGGCCGATGCGCTGCAGCAAGTCCGCCAGATCCTCGCCGTCCACGTACTCCATGGAAATGAACGGCTGGCCGTCCACTTCGCCGATGTCGTAGACCCGGCAGACATTCGGATGCGAGATCTGGCGCGCGATGCGGACCTCGGCGTGGAATCGTTCGAGTACGCGCTCGGTGACTCCGGCTTCCGGCAGGAACTTCAGAGCCACCGGCTGTGCCAGCGTGAGATCGGTCGCGCGGTAGACCTCGCCCATGCCGCCGCGTCCCAGGAGTCCGCCAATGCGATACCGCCCGTTCACCAGAGTCCCCGGCGGGAACCGTCCGTCATCCGCGGTGGAAGCCGGCGCCAGACGTGGCAGCGAAGTCCGGTTCGCCGCGTTCGATTCACGGGCACCCGCGGCGGGGGCGGCTTCCATGGCCACAGTTGCCCCGCTGTCCGTCCCCACCCGGATCGCCGTACCGCAGCTTGGACAGGTCCGCGCCAAGTCGGAAACCTGCGATTTGCAAGTATCGCAACGCACCATGATTC
>Ga0187887_10001293_pt1 | contig 21726 bp, 19 predicted proteins | sample June2016WEW_7_10_FD_132977 | JGI IMG/M metagenome (GOLD analysis project Ga0187887, IMG submission 132977) | Peatland microbial communities from SPRUCE experiment site at the Marcell Experimental Forest, Minnesota, USA - June2016WEW_7_10 | ecosystem: Environmental > Terrestrial > Soil >... | reverse complement strand
TGCCAAACTCGGTAGGCTTTTTCTGCCGGAGGAATGTTCCACCCCTGGTGCTGCTCCCGTAGCTGTGATCAGCGAGGAGATGTGGCAGCTCAAGTTTGACAGGGACCCGCATATTTTGGGCCGGGTCATCACTCTGAATCGGCATCCGTTCACCGTGGTCGGCGTAGTGCCGGCGCGTTTTCCGGGTCGGCTCCAATCGGGTGTCTGGCTGCCTTGGACCATGCAGCCACTGATCGATGGCGAAGATCTATTCCGGAAGAGCGATGTGCCTTGGCTAACGGTGCAAGGCCGCCTCCACGCTGGCTTTTCACGATCCGCTGCCCAGGCCGAGCTTGGCGTGATTGCGAATCAGCAGGACAAGTTGCACCCTGGCCGGAAAACAACGCTGACCGTAACGAATGGGTCCCTGATTGCAAATCCGCGCTTACGCTCTGTCGTCATCTGGCTCGTGCTGTTCTGGTGGATCTGTGTAACGCTCGTTCTGTTGATGGCCTGCACGAACGTTGCGACGTTGTTGCTATCGCGAGCGGTGGGCCGCCGGCAGGAGATTGCCATCCGGCTCTCGCTTGGCGCAGGCCGCGGCAGATTGCTGCGCATGCTCCTGGTGGAGAATGTGATCCTCGCAACCGCAGCCGGTTTAATCAGCGCGTACCTGGCTGAGCGCGTCCCCGACATAATTAGACTCTGGTTTGGTGACGCAGAATATCTTCCGATGAAACCCGATCTTTTGGTCTTTGCGTATCTCGGCGCCATCGTACTGCTCACCGCCTTTGTCGCCGGTATAGCGCCGGCAACGCAATCCTTGAAGGTGGACCTTGCGCGAGCCCTCAAAGGTCAGGAGAGCGTTCTCGGCTCCGGATCGCCAAGATGGGGCGCCCGCAGTGTTCTGATCACTGCTCAGATCGCCATGAGCTTGTTTCTGACGACTGCCGCGGCGCTGCTCATTCGGGCCGACTACAATCTGTTTACGGCCGATGCAGGCATGGAAACCAGACAACTGCTGGTGATCCCGCTGAATGTCGGGGCCCCAAGATACACGAACGATACCGCATGGTCCTTCTATCGGACGATCGAGCAACGTGTGCAGGCGTTGCCGGGCGTGCAATCCACATGTTACACGACATCGATTCCATTTATGGGAGTTGAATCGACCAAGGTCCGGTTGCCGGGCGAAGCGAAGGAAACTGGTCGCAGAGCCTCCGTCGCTTCCGTTTCACCCGATTTCTTCCGAATCATTCGAATTCCGATTGTGCGCGGACGGGCGTTTCAAGAAGCGGATGTGATGGATTCCAGGGCTGCATCCCTGGCCATTGTGTCGGAAACTTTTGCGCGCACCTTTTGGCCAGGTGCGAATCCGCTAGGCAAGAGGATAGAGCTAGATCAAAACAGCCAATTCGAGGTGGTGGGACTCGCGCGTGACACGAAGCTGGAGGGCTTCAGCTCAATCGAAGGTCCGCACTTTTATCTGCTACAACACCCAGGCGCGGCGCGAGGCGATCTGATGCTCCGGTTTCACGGGGATGCCGGTTCCATGCTGCGCGGTGTGAACAATGCGGTTCGAGAACTGGATCGCGACGCGATCGGCGTGCCTCGCGTACTCAGATCAATAATCGTGGAAACAGCCACTCAGTTTTTAGAGCTGGTCGAAGTATTCTTGTTACTGGGCGGCTTGGCGATTCTCTTAGCGGTGGTTGGTATCTTTGGAGTGACCGCGTTTGACGTGAACCGGCGAACCCGGGAGCTGGGAATTCGCGTGGCCCTCGGCGCCACCAAGGCCGACATCTTTCGCTTCATACTGGCATCGGGCGCGAGGCCGATTGTCGCCGGATTATCCATCGGTTTGTTGCTGACACTCGCTGCCTCGGTTGGCGTGGACCGCATGTTCAACCACGCATTCGAGGGTCTGGGTGTGCGGGATCCCATTATTTACGCGGCAGTATCGTTGCTCTTGGTGATGACCGCCATGGCCGCCATGTTCGGACCGGCATTGCGCGCCGCAAAATCGGACCCGCTGCCCGCGCTGCGGCACGAGTGACGCGGCGCGCGCCGTGTTCCCTGGCCAACGCCTAAGCCCCCATCCCTGCTTCCACGACCCTGGTATAATAATAGAAGATGTTTGCTTTCTGTCCGCGCTCGCGGATGAAGGTTCTTAGTCCCGCCACTAACTGCTCGCCTGGAACGCCAGCCTGCCCTGCTGTTCCTCAATGTATCTAATCTCCATTTTTGAATGAAACTCAGCGTTCAGATCACCCGCGGCATCGAGTCCCTCTTTGGAACCCGAGACGAAAACATCCGTGTCCTGGAAAAAGGTCTCCAGGTCACCACCAGCCTGAAGAACGATTCGCTCGAGATCGAAGGCGAAGAACCCAACGTCATTCGCGCCGCCAGCATTCTGGAGGATTACGTCGCGCTCGTCAAGGAAGGCCAAAGCTTCGCCAACGGCGACCTGAACAGTTACCTGCGCGTGGTCACCGAGGACGCGGAAGTAACTCTGCGCAGCCTGGTGCACAGTGGCCGGCAAAGGAATTTCGGCAAGAAAACCCTGGCGCCGAAAACCGTCAATCAGCGCCGCTACGTGGAAGCTATCGAGAGGCACGATCTGGTTTTCGGCGTGGGCCCGGCCGGCACCGGAAAAACGTACCTCGCCGTCGCTATGGCGGTCTCGGCTCTTTTGAACAAGCGCGTCAGCCGCATCGTCCTGACGCGTCCGGCGGTCGAAGCCGGCGAGCGGCTCGGGTTCCTGCCCGGCAACTTACAGGAAAAAGTGGATCCTTATCTCCGGCCGTTGTACGACGCCTTGTACGACATGCTGGAAGCGGATAAAGTGGAGAAGCTGCTGGAGCGCTCCGTCATCGAAGTTGCGCCCATCGCGTTCATGCGCGGCCGCACCTTGAACGACAGCTTCATCATCCTGGATGAAGCGCAGAACAGCACCGCCGAGCAGATGAAGATGGTGCTCACGCGGCAAGGATTCAGCTCCAAGATGGTGGTTACCGGCGACCTCACGCAAATCGACTTGCCGTCGGGCAAGCGCAGCGGTTTGATCGACGCGGTGGAAGTCCTGCGCGGCGTGGAAGGCATCAGTTTTGTGTATTTCGATGAACGCGATGTCGTTCGGCACAGCCTGGTGCAAAGAATCGTGAAAGCCTATGAGCGCTATCAGGACCTCACCGGCGCCGGCCGGCAACTTGCGCTCCGGCTGACCGAGCCGCCCGTTGAGGCGATCACACCGGTCTCGGAACCGCCCGCGCTTGCCGAGGTGCAGGGTCCCGAAATTCCGTTGAACTGAGTTCCCATGTCATCCCAGCAGAGCACTCTGCTTTTTCAGGTGGCCACGCCGGGTGTATCTCGCCATGATCTACGCGCGTTCCTAAAGCGCCTGGAAACCGAAGTGGCGGGCGGACGCGCTTTCTGTTGCCTGATTACGGGAGACGCGGAGTTGCATCGCCTGAATCGCGAATTTCGCAAGCGGGATTATCCGACGGATGTTCTGTCGTTCCCTTCAGATCAGCTCGGGGAAATTGCCATCTCCTACCATGCCGCCCGCCGCCAGTCAGCCGAATTTGGGCACGCCGCAAATCAAGAACTAAAAATCCTGATGCTGCACGGCCTGCTGCATCTGCTCGGCATGGATCACGAAACGGATCGAGGCCAGATGCTCGCCGCCGAACGCAAGTGGCGCGCCCGCCTGGGCCTGCCTCTCGGCTTGATCGAAAGAGTGAGCGCATGATCGGCCTGGTCGTATCGGCCATTCTAATCGTCTCGGCCTTGCTCTGCATCCTCACCGTATTTCAAACCATGTATACGGATTCGCTCCGTCTGCGCGGGCCCGCTCTGCCGGCTCTCGATTTCTTCAAGGAAACGCTCGAGGACCGCATTGGCCTCGAAACCCGCCACGGCGTCCTCGTAATTTCGATGATCAAGCATACCCTGCTCATGCTGCTGGGTATCCTGTGCGTCGCTACTGCTTTGGGCGCGCCGCTCACATGGGAGACGCTCGCGGAAGCGGCGCTGTTTGGCTGGCTCACCATGCTGCTGTCCACTTATGTTCTCGCGCCGCTGCTCTATCGCAAGACCACCGGCCATTGGCTGCTGCCGCTCGCCCCGGTGCTGCGGATGAGCGCGAAGCTGGTGCGTCCGCTCACGGCCGTCCTCGGATTCTTCCAATCTCTCGTGGAACTCGCGGAGACGGAAAAAGCTCCCGTGGAAGCTCCCGGCCCAGCCAACGATATTGAAGCGCTCATCACCGCCGGCGAGGAAGAAGGAATTATAGAGGAGCAGGACCGGCGGCTTATCCAGAGCGTGGTTGCGTTCGGCGACAAAACTGTTCGCGAGGTGATGACTCCCCGGCCCAAGATCGTCGCCGTCGAAGCCAATCGCTCGCTCGAGGATATGCGCCAGTTGGTCATCCACGAGCAATTTTCGCGCGTCCCTGTGTATGCAGAGACCATCGACAACATCATCGGCTTCGTCCACGTGCGCGATATGTTTGAACTGGATCCCGCGGAACGGCGCGGACGCCTGGTGAAGGAATTAGTGCGGCCTATTCGTTTCGTGCCGGAAACCAAGCCCGTGAATCTTCTGTTGCGCGAAATGCAGACCGATGGCGCGCACATGGCTATTGTGATCGACGAATATGGAAACACCGCCGGTCTCGCAACAATGGAAGATATGGTGGAGGAGATCGTGGGTGAGATCCACGATGAGCACGAGCCGGAGCGCGACGTCCAAAAAGAAACTGAGGGAAGTTTCGTCGTGTCGGGCAGCCTCGATCTTGATCGTCTGCATGAGCTGCTCGGATTCCGCCCGCGCGAAGAAACCGAATCCACTACCATTGGAGGTCTGGTAACAGAATGGCTGGGGCGCGTTCCACGCGTGGGCGAAACGCTGGAGCGCGAAGGGATTCGCATCGACGTACTTGCCGGCGACGAGCTGAAAGTGGAGCGCGTGCGGGTATCTAAAGCCGAGCCCGAAACCGTAACCCAGAGCCACGCATGAGCGAGGCCGAAGCAACTACGTTCCGCTCCGGCTTTGTCTCCATCCTGGGACGGCCCAATGCCGGCAAATCCACGCTGCTGAATGCGCTGGTGGGCGGCAAGTTGGCCATTGTTTCCGAGAAGCCGCAAACCACTCGCACCGCCATCGAAGGCGTCGTGAACCTTCCCGGCAGCGCTCAGATCGTTTTTCTAGATACGCCGGGCATTCACGAGTCCGGCTCGCTCCTGAACCGGCGCATGATGGATACTGTCCGAACGTCGTTGGCCGATCGCGATCTGCTGCTTTATCTTTCCGATTCCACCGCGCGCTTCGGCCGCGACGACGTGCAGGCGCTCGAAGTTGTTAAGGACCTGTCCACTCCAGCCTTCCTGTTGCTGACCAAGGTCGACCGGTTGTCCGACAAAAGATTGCTGCTTCCACGCATCGAAGAGATCAAAGCGGTGCGTGAATTTGCGGACTATATTCCGATCTCCGCCGTCACGGGCGAAGGGTTAGACCAACTTCGGAAAGCCATCGTCGATCGCCTGCCCGAGGGTCCCGCCTATTTTCCGCCGGATTATCTCACCGATCAGCCGGAGCGATTTCTCGCCGCGGAATTGATCCGCGAAAGGATCCTGCGCGAAACTAGCCAGGAGGTTCCTCACGCAGTCGCCGTGGTTGTAGACGAATGGAAAGATCAACCGAAGCTGCTCCGAATTTCGGCCACCATCTACGTCGAGCGGCCTGGCCAGAAGGCCATCGTCATCGGCGCCGCAGGCGCAACGCTCAAAAAAATAGGAACGCTGGCCCGCCAGGAAATGGAGACCATGTTCTCTCGCAAAATCTTTTTGGAGCTCTTCGTCAAGGTTCGTAAAGATTGGCGCCAGAGTCCGGAATTTCTAAATGCCATTGACTGGCGCGCCATGCGGGGGCGAGAATCAGAATAGGCATGCGACTTTTATCGCTCACAGTTTTGTTCGCTCTCCTGGTAGCGCCGCTGATCGCGCAGAAGAATCCTACCGATGATGAAATCACTGACCAGGTAATGGTGAAGCTCTCGAGTGATCCGGACCTTGGAGGTATGAAATTTGATATCACGGTCCATCAGGGAGCTGTCACGCTCAAAGGCAAGGTCCGAAACGAAAAGCAAAAAGCCAAGGCCGAGAAGATAACCAAGAAAGTAAAGGGCGTCACCAGCGTGGTGAACGAACTGGTGATCAGTCCACTGGATTGTGATACTAGGCCTATGCGTAGGGAACCCCACCTAGCCGCGGTTTACGTTTCTTGACAGATCGTACGTAACCCTTGTAACTTCTTCAGCGCCAAGTAAATTAGTGAAACTGTTCGCGATCTTTCTTTCGCTTGCGCTGGCCTACGCGCAAACCGCCCCACCGGCTTTGAAATCCGTAGTTGGTGAGGTGGCTTCGCTCGATCCCGCCGCCAAGCAAATCAAAGTGAAGGCGGATGACGGCGCCGTTTATACCATCGAGCTCGAAGATAACACCTCCTATCTCCACATTCCTCCTGGCGAGAAGGATCTGAAGAAAGCCACCAAGATCGCCCTATCGGATGTCGCCGTTGGGGACAGACTGCTCGCCCGGGGACCGTTCACGGAGGAGACCAAATCCATCGCCGCTAAGACCATCGTGGTCATGACCAAGGCCGATCTGGCCAAGAAACAGGAACGCGACCGGGCCGAATGGCAGAAACGTGGGACAGCCGGCACGGTGACCGCCGTGAACGCCGACACCAAGGAAGTAACCATAAACACCCATGTGCGGGATTCGAAGCCGTTAGTCATCGACGTATCTGCGGCAGTATTCCGGCGCTACGCTCTCGATTCGGTTCGTTTCACTGACGCCAAGCCCAGTACTTTCGCCGAATTACAAATTGGTGACATCCTCCGCGCCCTCGGCGACAAGAATGAGGACGGCACGCGCTTAAAAGCCGAAGAGCTAATTTTCGGATCGTTCCAAACTATTGCGGCAACCGTTGACTCGGTGAATGCCGCCACGGGTGAAGTGGTGGTCACGGATCTCAAGACCAAGAAGCCCGTGACAATTCAGACCAATCAGAACACCATGCTGCGCAAGTTGGATGAGCGGATGGCCAGGTTTATGGCACTGCGTATGCATCCGGATGCCGCGGCTGCTGCGGGCGCCGGCGGTGCCCCTGGCGCGGGTGGTGCTCCCGCAGGTGGTGCTGCGCCCGCGCGTCCGCCCCAAGCCCAACCCGGCGGGTCTGGCGGCGCCGATAGCGGCCGGCCATCTTCTGGCGGATACGGCGGCCAACGTGGTCCGGGAGGCGCGTTCGATCTCCAACAAATGCTCGAGCGCTCGCCGGTCTTAGCGCTGGCCGATCTCAAAAAAGGTGATGCCCTTATTATCTCGAGTTCGAAGAGCGCCGACGGCTCTTCCATGACGGCTTTTTCTCTGGTCGCGGGCGTTGAGCCATTTCTCGCAGCGGCTCCGCGGACGGCCGGCCAAGTGGATCTGGGCTCCTGGAGCATCGGTGCGGGCATGCCGGAGCAATAAACCATGGCATGCATCTCTAAATAAAACAGGAACGGAATGTCTAAGAAATTACTTGCACTATTACTGCCCCTTACCCTTTCACTCGCGCTCCACGCCCAGCAGCTCGGAATTCTGCACGGCACTGTGATGGATGAATCCGGAGCGCTGGTTCCCGGAGCGAAGGTCACTGTTTCCACCGCCGCCGGACCGGTTAAATCCGCCACTGCGGGCGATGACGGAAGTTATTCCATCGCCGGCCTTCCATCGGGCAAGTACTCGGTACAAGCCGCGTCTCCCGGGTTGGTACAGTTTCAACCTGCCACGGTGGACATCGCCGCCGGCGGAACAGCCACCTTGGATATCAAACTGCGCGTCGCACTCGAAAAACAGGAAGTCACCGTCCAGGAAAACGTAGGACCAACCGTGAGTACGGATCCTTCTCAAAACGCCGGCGCCTTGGTGCTGCGTGGCGCTGATTTGGACGCGCTGTCGGACGATCCCGACGATTTGCAATCCGATCTCGAAGCTCTGGCTGGCCCATCCGCCGGGCCGAGCGGTGGCCAAATCTACATAGACGGATTCACCGGTGGAACATTGCCCTCCAAGGATTCCATTCGCGAGATCCGCATCAACCAAAACCCCTTCTCGCCGGAATTCGACAAGCTGGGCTACGGCCGCATCGAGATCTTCACCAAGCCCGGCTCGGATAAGTTCCACGGGAACGTGAACTTTAATTTTGGTGACGATGCCTTAAATTCGCGCAATCCCTACGCTGCTGAAAAAGCCCCGCTGCTGTTGAAGGATTTCCAGGGCACGCTCAGCGGCCCCATCAACAAGCGGACATCTTTCTTCATCGATATCTCCGATCGCGATATAAATAGCGGAACCGTCTTCAACGCCGTTACGCTGGGAGGCGCGCAATTCATCAATCCCATCGCCATCACACCCGGCGGCGTGTCTCCGAGCGACCTGGCTATCACGCCGTACACTTCAGTGTTCAAAGCGCCTCAGAACCGCCTGCGCATCAGCCCCCGCGTCGATTATCAACTTAACCAGAACAACACCTTGACCATCCGCTATGGTTACACGCGGAATGATGCCCAGGATCAAGGCATCGGAACCACTGCACTGCTTACGCGTGGCTATCAAAGCCTGGGCACCGATCAAACTGTTCAGCTCGTCGAGACCGCCGTTCTGAGCACTAAGGTCATCAATGAAACCCACTTCCAGCTCTATCACACCGATAGCGTCGAAACCGCGAACAGTATGGCCCCGGGACTGATCGTCTCAGGCGCCTTTAGCGGAGGCGGCGCGCAGATCGGCAAGACCATCGATACCGAAAATCACTACGAGCTGCAGAACTACACGTCAATCGCCAGTGGGGCGCACAGTTGGAAGTTCGGCGTGCGCGTGCGCGCCGTCACCATCAACAATATCTCTCCCACCAATTTCGGCGGCTCGTTCACTTTCGCGGGAGGCTATGCGCCTATTCTCGACTCCGACAATCAACCGGTAGATCCCGGAGTGGTGTGCAACCAAGCCAGCCCGAACTCGGCGGCTTGCGAAACCATTACCTCAATCCAGCGTTATCAGCGAACGTTGACCGCCCTGTCGCTAGGCATAAATCCGCTGTTGATCGGCGGTGGCGCCTCGCAATTCACCATCGCGGGCGGAATCCCTCTGGTAAACGTCAACCAAGTCGACGTAGGAACCTTCGTGGGAGACGATTGGCGGGTGAAGCCCAACCTGACTCTAAGTTTGGGCCTGCGCTACGAGATCCAAACCAACATCAGCGACAAGCGCGATTGGGCGCCCCGCTTCGGTTTTGCCTGGGCTCCTGGACAGACCAAGAACAACCCACGGCCCAAAACAGTTTTCCGTGGCGGGTTCGGCATGTTTTACGACCGCTTCAGCGAACAAAACGTAGAAACTGCCGAACGCTACAACGGCACTACCGAGCAGCAGTACACTGTGACCAATCCGAATTTTTATCCGAACATCCCATCCATCTCGGATCTGAATCAAGTGGCGCCCACAACCTATGAAATCTACAAAAATCTGCGCGCGCCCTACATCCTGCAATCCGCCATTACGGTGGAGCGGCAGTTGCCCAAGAACACCACCATCTCGGAATCCTATCTGCACTCGCACGGCCTGCATGAATTGCGCGAGCAGGATATTAACGCTCCACTGCCTGGAACGTACACCGGCCCCGGTACGGGAATCTATCCGTATGGCGGCACCAACCCGATATTGCTGATGGAATCCGACGGAATATTCAATCAGAACCAGTTGATCACTAACGTCCGCACCCAGCCCACCAGCAAAATATCGCTGAACGGTTTTTACATGTACGGTCACGCGAATAGCAATACTGACGGCATTGGCACCCTCCAAGCTAATCCTTATAGCACGGCGGGAGAATATGGCCCGTCTTCGCTCGATGTGCATCATCGCGCCTTCTTAGGTGGAACCATCGACACCAAGTGGGGCTTCCGCCTGGCTCCATTCGTAGTCATTAATTCCGGAGCGCCATTTAACATCACCACCGGTACCGACCCGTTTGGCACCACAATCTATACGTCGCGCCCCGGAATCGCACCGAAGGGGAGCACCCCCTATACGTACGATGGTCTCACCTTGACTCCAAACCCGACGCCGGACGAAGAGATCCTTCCGCGCAACTTCGGCCGCAGTCCCGGATCGGTCTCGGTAAACCTGCGCCTGGCGAAGACCTTCGGATTCGGTCCGTCTCGCGAAAGCTCATACAACGGTGCGCAAGGCGGCGGTGCAGGTGGCGGCCGCGGCGGTGATCACGGCGGCGGTGGGCGCGGCGGACCGCCCGGAGGAGGCATGATGGGTCCTATGGGTGGAATGTTCGGGGGCCCCAGCACCGGCAAGCGCTACAACCTGACCCTCTCCGTCCAGGCTCGCAACCTTTTGAATCACGTCAACCCCGGCCCCATCAACGGCATTGTCACTTCGCCGCTTTTTGGCGAATCGAACTCGTTAGCGGGCGGCTTCGGCGCCTTCTCTCAAAGCGGGAACAATCGCCGCCTCGAATTGCAAGCCCGCTTCCAGTTCTAGAGCTGTGGGGCAGGATGCCATCCTGCGGCGGGTTGCCAACCCGCCTGTTTTGTCGCGACGCAGCCCGCGCGTGAGCAAGGGGACGATGCCCGTCCCACAACCCTGCTAAGATTAATCGAACCATGCCGATTAGCAAGGATCTGCTGGACATCCTGGTCTGTCCTCAATGCAAGGCAACCGTCGAATTGAAGCCGGATCAGAGTGGTTTGAAGTGCGTTCAATGCAAGCGCGTGTACCCCATTCGTGACGACATCCCCGTGATGCTGATCGACGAAGCTAAAATCGAAGAATAAGCGCACGATTATCAAAAATGAGCACCGTCTTCGAGCGCCTCGCCCCCGGAGCGCGGGTTGCAGTGATTCGCTTGCGCTCGCTAGGCGATTGTGTGCTTACCACCCCTTCACTATCACTCCTGAAACAAGCCCGGCCGGACTTGCGGATCGCGATCGTCGTGGAAGACGCCTTCGCCCCGATTTTCAGCGGCAATCCCGATGTCGAATGCATACTTCGTCCGCGAGCAGCCGAGATCTCCCGTTGGCGCCCGCAACTTTCGCTCAACCTTCATGGAGGCGCCACCAGCGTCCGGCTGACGCTAGCCTCGCGAGCTTCTCTGCGCGCCGGCTTCGGCCACTTCCGTTTCAGGACCATCTACAACATCCGCATCCCGCGCGCCCAAGAGATCCTCAACGTCGATCGCAAAGTTCACACCGCGGAGCACCTGGCCTCGGCGATCTTCTTTCTAGGCGCGCCTGTAAGCCAAATCCCGCGCGCCCGCCTGTTCGCGAAACCTGCGGCGCGTCCGCTTTCATATGCCGTGCTGCATCCCATGGCCTCCGCGCCGGATAAAATCTGGCCGCATTCCAACTTCCTCGCCCTTGCCGATCACATCCAGCGCCGTCTCCAGCTCGAGCCCGTCTTCATCTCAGGCCCTGGCGAAAGCTTAGACGCGTTCCATCCCTATACCCGCATAGAAGGTGCGTCACTGGAAGAAATAAAATCTCTGCTGGCCGGCGCCTCTCTCTTCATCGGCAACGACAGCGGGCCGGCCCACATGGCCGCGGCATGCGGGATACCCGTAGTCGCGTTATTCGGGTCCTCTGACCCGGATATCTGGCGCCCCTGGCAAACCGAATCGTCCGTGCTTACCAACCCAGCCGGCATCCAATCCATCGGAATACCCGAAGCGCTCCGGGCCATCGAGACGGTGCGAGTCCCCGACCCCCAGCCCCTAGTCCCTCACCTCTGCCAATGACCCGGCTCCTCCGCTTCGTCCGCCCCCATCTCGCACCGCTCCTGCTGTCCGTAGTCTTAATGGCCGCCGTCGGCGCCGCGCAGGGATTCATGGCCCTGCTGATCGGCCCCATCTTCGACCGCGTTCTACGCCCTGAAACGCCGGACACGCCAGTGGTGTTGTTCACCATCCCCGGCTTCAATCACAAAATCTATCTGCAGCAGTTCCTCCCCGCTTACATCCATAACATCTGGAATATGGTGGCCATCGCCATCCTGGGCGTGTTTCTGGTCAAAGGCCTGTGCGATTATTTCGGCAATTATTTTGTGAACTACGTCGGGCTCTCCGCGGTCACCGACCTCCGGCAAAAAGTGTTCGACCGCGTCTTGCGCCAGGACGCGCACTTCTTCGAATCCAATTCCACCGGCCGCGTGATGTCGTCCATCATGAACGATCTGGAAAAGATTCAGGTAGCCACTTCACACATGCTGGCGGATTGGCTGCGGCAATCCTTTTCCGTCATCTTCTTGTTATGTGTAGTGCTGCAGAAGGATTGGAAGCTGGCCCTCGCCAGCCTCACCGTGTTGCCCTTCGTGCTGGTCCCTACCCTGCGCATCGGCCGCCGCATTCGCCGGACCACCAGACGCGCCCAGGACGACGCCGCCGAGCTCAACCAAATCCTGCAGGAGACCATCAGTGGCCACCAGGTGGTAAAGTCGTTCGGCACCGAAGATCTCGAGTCCAATCGATTCCTCGTGGCTGCGAATCGCTTGAAAGCCAGCAATCTGCGCTACGTGGCTCTCCAAGCCCTCTCCAGCCCGTTGATCGAATTCTTCGCCGCCATAACAATCGTGATATTGCTGACCTACGCGCGCATCCAGATCAAGAATCACACACTCACGCCCGGCGAATTCACCAGCTTCGTAATCGCCCTGCTCATGCTGTACGAACCCGTCAAACGGCTCACCGGCATCCACAATATTTTCCAGCAGGCCCTGGGAGCGTCTCAAAAAGTCTTCGAATATCTGGATCGCGACCAGCAGATTGTCGAGAAGCCCGGCGCCGCGAAGCTCACCAGGTTCCAGCACAGCATCGTATTGGACGACATCAGTTTCCGCTATTCCAACGCGCCCAACGGCTTCCATCTCGAAGGCGTGAAGTTGGAAGTGCGCGCCGGCGAAGTAGTGGCTCTGGTGGGCCCGAGCGGCGCCGGAAAAACTACGCTAGCTAATCTTGTGCCGCGCTTCTACGACGTCACCTCCGGCGCCGTGCGCATCGATGGAAAAGATGTGCGCGATTTGCAGCTCGTGTCCCTGCGCGACAAAATCGGAATGGTCGCGCAGGAAACTTTTCTCTTCAACGACACCGTGGCGAATAATATCCGCTACGGCAAACCCAAAGCCAAGGACGACGAGATCCGCGACGCCGCACGCAACGCCATGGCTGAAGAGTTCATTGAGCGCATGGCCCAGGGCTTCGACACCATGATCGGTGAACGCGGCGTAAAGCTGAGCGGCGGACAGCGCCAGCGTCTGGCCATCGCGCGAGCCTTGCTGAAAAATGCCCCCATCCTGATTTTGGACGAAGCTACTTCGCATCTGGATAGCGAATCAGAAGTCCTGGTGCAGCGCGCGCTCCAAACATTAATTACCAACCGCACAGTAATCGTAATCGCGCACCGCCTGTCCACTATCCGGCGCGCTGACAAGATTGTGGTCCTCGATCAAGGACGCATCTCGGAATTCGGAACGCACGAAGAGCTGGTCAGCCACGGCGGCATCTACCAGCGGCTGCACGATCTGCAGTATCTCGAACCCGATCCGCTTGTGAATCCATGAGTGTGAATCCATGAGTGTCAATCCATGAGCGCTCCCATTCGCAGCATGACCGGCTTTGCCCGCGTCCAACGCTCCACCCCTTACGGCGAAATCTCCGTCAGTCTCAAGAGCGTCAATCACAAGGGCCTGGATCCCCACTTTCATCTCGAAGCCGATCTGGACGCTCTCGAAGGCGTCCTGCGCACAGCATTGAAGAAATCCGTGCTGCGCGGCCACGTGGACATCCGCTGCTCGCTGGTCCGCTCGGGCGACGCCGCAGCCGGTGGCTTGAATGCACCTCTGTTGCACGCCGCCCTGGCAGCCTTCCGAAAGCTGGCTCGGGAAGAAGGTCTCGACAATGCCCAGCCCGACTTAAACCAGCTCATGCGTCTTCCCGGAATGTTCGGCGCTGGCGTAGAACCTGCGCCTGATCCCAACCTGGAACGGCCGATCCTGCAGGCATTTGAAGAGGCACTCCAAGTTTTGAACCAGTTCCGCTCGCGCGAAGGCGCGGAGCTGGCCGCTCTCATGCGGGATCTTAACCGCGCCATTGCGGCCGGCGCAGCCGAGATGGCGGACATCCGGTCGCGCGCCATACCCGCGTTCCAAAGTCGCCTTAGCGAGAAACTGAACGAGCTCCTCGGCAACTCCGCGCTAGACCCGCAGCGCATCGCCCAGGAGGCCGCTCTTCTAGCCGACCGCAGCGATATCGGCGAAGAGATTTCCCGCCTTCAGATCCACTCCCGGCAATTGGATGAGATCCTGGACGCAGGCGGCGAAGTGGGCAAGAAGCTGGATTTTCTTTTGCAGGAGATGAATCGCGAAACCAATACGGTTTTGTCCAAAACCAGCGGCATCGGCGAGTTGGGCCTGCGAATCACAGACCTGGCCCTGGCCGCCAAAGCCGGCATAGAAAAAATCCGCGAACAGGCGCTAAATCTCGAATGAAAACGCCCCGCCGCTCCCACCCCCAGCCCCCAGTCCCCAGCCCCGAACAATGATCACCGTCTTCATCATCTCCGCCCCCTCCGGCTCCGGAAAGTCCACGCTAGTCCACCGGCTCATGCAGTCCGTCACGCAACTCACTTTCTCTATCTCCTACACCACCCGCGCCCCGCGCCCCTCGGAAACCCCGGGCGTCGACTATATTTTTATCTCCCGCGCCGAGTTTGAGGAGCGTCTGGCCAAGGCGGAATTCCTCGAATACGCCCAGGTTTTCGAGAATTACTACGGCACCCACCGCAGCACCTTCGAACAGGCTGCCCACGAAGGCCGCGACTTGGTACTCGACATCGACGTCCAGGGTGCGAGACAATTGAAAGTAGCGATTCCGGAAGCCATTAGTATCTTTGTGCTTCCACCGTCCCGGGAAGTTCTGGAGCAAAGGCTCCGTGCCCGGTCGCAGGATAGCGAGGAAGTGATCCAGCGGCGCTTGAAAGGTGCGGCGGAGGAAGTTCGAAACTACACGCAGTATGATTACGTGCTGATCAACCGGGAAATCGATGAGTCGGCTGCGCGCCTGGTGTCCATCGTAAGAGCCGAGCGCCTGCGCAAGGCCCGCATGGAAGAAGAGGTCCGGCCGATTCTCGAAAGTTTTGAGTTTTGAAAAAGAATTGAGGTAATGCATGGCTGAGAGATTAAGAAATAACGCGATGTACGCCATTCCCGACGACATCGAACAAAGCACCTACCGGTTCATCATCGTCGCCGCTAAACGTGCGCGGCAGTTGCAGAATGGCGCTCGTCCGTTTCTCCCCACTACATCCAAGAAGCCCACCGTCACTTCCATGGAAGAGGTCCGCCGTGGCCTAGTGAAATACACGGATACGGTCAAAGGGCAACCCCAGGAATTCGCGCCGACCGAATGATGTGAGGAACGCCTGACGCCATGGGGCCTGACGCATGAATGTCGTGCTGGGCGTGGGCGGCGGCATAGCCGCCTATAAATCCGCGGAGCTGGCCCGAGCTCTCATGGAACGCGGGCTGCGCGTTCAGGTTGTGCTTACCGACGCCGCGCAACGCTTCATCACACCTCTAACCTTCGCCGCCCTCACCGGCCGCAAAGTCATCACGAATCTGTTCGCCACCTCGAGCTCGGAAGAAACGCTGTCCAGTGCCATCGAGCACATCTCCGTGGCCCAGGACAACGACGTAATGGTGCTGGCGCCCGCCACCGCGGACCTGCTCGCGCGTCTTGCCCACGGCCACGCGGATGATTTTTTGACCACTACCTATCTGGCATTTACCGGTCCGGTAGTCCTGGCCCCGGCCATGAACAGCAACATGTGGGCGCATCCGGCCACTCAGGAAAACGTGAATATCCTCAGGAAGCGCGGCCACATCATCGTCGAACCCGACCATGGCCTCCTGGCCTGCGGGATGAACGGACCGGGCCGGCTCGCCGAACCCGATCAGATCGCCGATGTAGTTGCAGGTTTGGCTCTCACGTCCACTTCAGCAAAGTCCTCGAAAGATCTCGAAGGCGAAACCGTTCTCATCACCGCCGGACCCACGCAGGAGCCGCTCGATCCCGTGCGTTTCATCTCCAACCGCTCCAGCGGCAAGATGGGCTACGCGCTAGCCGAAGCTGCGGCAGAACGTGGCGCGCGCGTGATCCTGATTTCCGGCCCCGTGCATCTCCCCGCCCCTCAGGGCGTCACACTAATTCGCGTCCACACCGCCATTGAAATGCGAAACGCAGTCTTCGACCATCTGGCGGACGCGACCATCATCGTCAAATCCGCGGCCGTCGCGGATTACCACCTATCGCGCGTCCCACAACACAAAGTGAAGAAGACCGCTACCCGAATGTCGCTCGAGCTGGACCCCACCCCGGACATTCTCGCCGAGCTCGGCCAGAAAAAAGGCGACCGCCTTCTAATCGGATTCGCCGCCGAGACCGAAAATCTCACCGAAGGCGCCCGCAGCAAACTGCAATCCAAGAACTGCGATATGGTGGTAGCCAATCTGGTGGGCCACGACGGGACCGGCTTCGAGTCCGACGAAAACGAAGCCGTGCTCGTTCTCAGCACCGGCGAAACCATCCCCCTTCCGCGCGCCCCCAAACGCGAAATGGCCGACCGCATCTTCGACCAGGTCATGAAACTCCGCCTAGCCCTCCACGCAGCCCAATGACGAAGGACGAAGTCCGGAATCGCCTCCTCTTCTACCAAGACCTAGGCGTGAAAACCATCTACCGCCGCACGCCAGCCCCCAACCCCCAACAACCAGAAACCAGAAACCAAGAACCAGCAACCAGCCACCAGCCACCAGAAACCAGAAACCAGAAACCAGAAACCGCCCCGCCGCCCCCAGCCCCCAGCAACCAGCCCCCAGCCACCAGCCCCCAGCAACCAGCCACCCCCAGCCCCCAGCCCCGCTCGGCCGCGGCCGAGCTCATAGTACTTCCGCTCGCCCCGGTTCATGACAATTTAGCCAAAATAAGCGAAGATATTGGAGACTGCAAACGGTGTCGCTTGCATGAGGGCCGGACCCGGATCGTGTTTGGTTCCGGCAATGACCAGGCGAGGCTGGTGTTTGTAGGCGAAGGCCCTGGGGCCGACGAGGACGCGCAGGGCTTGCCGTTCGTCGGCCGGGCCGGACAACTTCTAACCCAGATGATTGAAGGGACCGCCCAGAAAGAGGGCATCCCCTTGAAACGCCCGGACGTCTACATCTGCAATGTAGTCAAGTGCCGCCCTCCCGAGAACCGCACACCCCAACCGGACGAAATGGAAATCTGCGGCCAGTTCCTTTTCCGCCAGCTAGAAGCCATCCGCCCGAAAGCGATCTGCGCCCTGGGTTCCACCGCCGCCAAAGCGATCCTAGGCACCAAGGACGGCGTAATGCGCCTCCGCGGAAAATGGCTTCAATGGCGCGATATCCCGGTGATTGTCACTTATCACCCCTCCTATCTGCTAAGGCCATACAATCAGAACGCGAAAAAAGAAGCCTGGGACGATCTCAAAAAAGTCCTGCACTATGTCTACGACTAGTCCCTGGTCCCCCAAAGCTCTCTTCATCACCTTCGAAGGCCCCGACGGCAGCGGCAAAACCACCCAAGCTCGCCTCTTAGCCGAGCGCCTCCGCCGCGAGGGCTACGCAGTGCTCGAAACCGTCGAACCCGGCGGAACACCCATCGGCCAGCAAATCCGCCGCATCCTCCTTGATCCCGCCAATCAGGAACTGCGCGCCGTCCCCGAGCTTCTTCTGATGTTCGCCGCGCGCGCGCAAAACGTCGAGCAGTCCATCTTGCCCGCGTTAGCCGAAGGCAAAATCGTCGTCTCGGATCGCTTCACGGATTCCTCCATCGCCTACCAAGGCGCCGCGCGCGGCTTAGGTTGGGACACGGTACTCCAAGTGGACCGCATCGCCTGCCAAGGTTTAGTCCCGGATCTCACGCTGTGCATCGACATCGACACCGAAACGGGCCTGGCCCGCGCGCACTCGCGCAATCGGTACGCTGGCAGCCATGAGGCACGCATCGATCAGCAAACCGTCGAATTCCACCACAAAGTCCGCGACGCGTATCATGAGCTGGCCAAGCGCGAACCCCAGCGTGTTCGGCTAATCGACGGCAGCGGGTCCGAACAGGAGATCGCCGCAAAAGTGTGGGACGTGGTCGCCACCTCGCTAAGGGGCGCTTGACACGAAGTCGGCTGGCATTCTAACATGGCGATGTGAAACAAACACGGCCATGTGAAACCAACACGGCCATGTGAAACCAACACGGCCATGTGAAACCAACACGGCCATGTTAAACTTAGGGTCGTATGCCAGCCGTCCGGAGCCCTGTTTTCCGCCGCATTCTTGCCAACCTCTTTCGAAAAGGGGGCTGGCGAATTCTCCGGCCCGCGGCGGAGGACCTACTCATTCAAGCCGGCCGCCATAAGTATGCTGTTGAAGTGAAAGCGGCCTCGGAGGGTCGCCGCGATCGATTAATTCCTCTGCTCTCGCAGGCCATCCTCGAAGCCCAGGCATCTGCACGCCGCCTTCCCTCGCCGGTTGCGCCTCTCGCGATTGTGGCATCCAAGCGCGTGCCGGAGTCGGTTGCAGAACACCTCCATCGGTTTGCGGAACAGAACGCTCCCGGTGTCGCCGTCGGAGTAATCGATTCCGTCGGATTTCGTTCCTTCGCCGGCGCAGGACTAGAAGCGCTCAACGCACCTCCGGCGCGCCGCCCACCCAAGCAAATAATCTCGTCCCAACACCCGCCAAATCTGTTCTCTGACCTGAATCAATGGATGCTGAAGATCCTGCTCGGACAGCGTCTACCGGAGCGGCTCATTTCTGTCCCTAGGCTGCAAATTCGAAACGCATCTCAGCTTGCCCAGGCCGCCCGTGTCTCGGGCATGAGCGCGTCCCGATTCGTGAACCAGTTAGCCGATCGGGGATTCCTGGACAAAGGTCAGGGAGAGCTCAAGATCGTCCGCGTCGAAGAACTGCTGGACCTCTGGATTGCGGACAACCGTACCGCGGCAAATGAGATACCTGCCCGTTGGATCATAAAGGGCGGGCCCGATCAGCTACTCGCCGCTCTGCGAGAATATGCATCACGAAAAATTAATAATCAGCCCCCATGCTGTTTGGGCCTCTTTTCTGCTGCCGACGCTCTAGGGCTTGGATTCGTTCGGGGCGCCTTGCCGCATATTTACATGGAACGTCTAACCCTCGATTCGATGACCCGGCTCGGTCTCGATTTCAGCAAGTCCAATCGTCCCGCCGATCTGATGGTGCGCATACCCGCCAATCCGAAAGCCGTTTTCGGCCCGCTCGTAGAGCCCGAAGGCATCCCGGTGTCAGACGTATTGCAGGTGTGGCTGGACGTCTCCATGCATCCCGGACGTGGCCGCGAGCAAGCGCGCGAGATACGGCGCCGAGCCTTGAGCTCGCTCTTTCAGAACCGCAAATGAGCAGCGCCTTTGTATCCGATCCATTTGCGCGTTTGTTGATTGCCCTGGAACCCTGGCTGCCCCACATCGTTATCGTGGGCGGCTGGGCGCACCAACTCTATCGGCTACATCCTCACGCGCAGCCTCTGGACTATCCGCCCCTGAGTACGTTAGACACGGACATCGCCCTTCCCGAGCGCCCTCGCATGGGAGAGCAGGACATTCGTTCGCGCCTCCTCGCGCATGGTTTCTTCGAAGAATTCTTCGGCGAGGACCATCCGCCTGCCACTCACTATCACTTGGGAGGTGACACCTCTGGATTCTACGCAGAGTTCCTGTCTCCCCTGGTAGGCGGCGAGCTCGACCGCGCCAAGGGACGCAAAGCGACTGCGCAAATCGCTGGCATTGCATCCCAGCGGCTTCGGTTCATCGAACTGCTCCTCGACCACCCATGGTCCGTCGATTTCCATTCCGGCGGTTTCACGGCTTCGATCCACATCGCCAACCCGGTCAGCTTCATCGCCCAGAAGATTCTGATCCACAAGAAACGCGAACGCGTAGACAAAGCCAAGGACATTCTGTACATGCACGACACGCTCCAAGTCTTCGGCGCGCGGCTGCCTGCGCTCCATGAGTTGTGGCTGACCACAGTCGCTCCGAAACTGCAACCGGGCAGTCAACGCAAAGTGCAAACCGCACCCAAGGTTCTCTTTTCGGACGTGAACGACGATGTTCGCGGGGCAGCCGAGATTGCGGCGGAGCGTGCCCTTTCCCCGGAAGGTATCAGAGCCGCCTGCCACTATGGTCTCGCTAAAGTCTTTGGCAACAGCTAGAATCGCGAGACAATTAGCAGCGCCCCGCCCACCGCTAACGCGTCCTCCACCAGCGCCACAGCAAGATCCGGCACTTTCAGATTCGCTACAATCCGACGCCGCGCCTGATATCCGCCATAAGTGCCAACCAGCGCGCCCACGCCACCGGCAACCGCGCCCAATATAGGACCAAGCGGCGAACCAAGCGCCGCACCCGACAATGCGCCCATGATTATGCGATCGATCAACGGACCCGGTTTGGTGCGCGCGGCCATCCACGATTGCTTGTCCAGCACCAGCTCCACTAGCGCCAGCGCGGAAGCAATGTAAACCGCAATGGTCGTCCCCAGGAACCCCAGTTTGGATCCTTCCAGGTGCAACCATCCCAGGTGCGCCGCCCAGCAAACCGCCGCGGGCGCCGTGAAAGATCGCAGCCCTGCGACCACGCCAATCGCAAACGCGAGCCCGAGCACCTAGCTCACCACCTTCAGCTCATCAATCTTGTTCACATCCAGCAACAGGTCGCCGTCCGAATCGATGCGGAAAGCCGGCACGAATTTCGCGCCCCACACGAACTCATCGTGCCTGTAGGAGTACTGCGCATGCACCGTCTGGCTAAAAGTGTCGTCGAATCCTTGGATGAGAATCAGAATCTCGGCGCTGGCTTTGGCCAGGTCCTCAGCCGTCTTTCCAAATAACGGACTCGCGGAATCGATCGGATGCACGATGGTCCAGGTCAGCGGGAAAAAGTAGACGTGCCGGCGTTCCAGCGGAAGGTCGACGAAATCGCGTTTCAGCTGCCCATCGACAGGATCCACGGTCATCAGCAGCACCCGCGCCTCCAGATCCATCAGGACATTGCTCCGCGCGTTAGTGATGCGGAACTGCAGGCTGGCGCCATCTTGATATGGCGCAATCAGCAAATGATCGCTGAACAAAATGCGCGCCGAGGGCCGTGAGAAACGCCCGTAGAGAAGCCCGGTAGCGATCGCAAAAACCATCAGGCCGGTAGCGGCTTCGACGGCGGAAACCATGTTGGCGCCCACGCCTTTGGGAAAGACATTCCCATACCCAACCGTAGTCAGCGTGTGAATGCTAAAAAAGAACGCGTTCAGGAAAGGGCTCATCTCCGGTTCTAGGCCCTGCAAGTGCTCGATCCCGATCAGCATGTAGACCCCGGCGAACAATAAATTGATCAACAGGAAGCCCACGGCGACCGCCGTCAGAAAGCGCGGCCACGAGGTATCTATCAGTTTCAGATAGACATTGGCATCACGCCAGCGCATCCCTTTGCGATGCACATTGAACGTCCCGTCTTTGTTGATAGCCCGGCGAAGTACGCCGCTGTACTGAGTAGTTAAGCCTGGATCGAAGGATTCCTGTTTCATAGGGACAATG
>Ga0187887_10001290_pt1 | contig 21745 bp, 19 predicted proteins | sample June2016WEW_7_10_FD_132977 | JGI IMG/M metagenome (GOLD analysis project Ga0187887, IMG submission 132977) | Peatland microbial communities from SPRUCE experiment site at the Marcell Experimental Forest, Minnesota, USA - June2016WEW_7_10 | ecosystem: Environmental > Terrestrial > Soil >... | reverse complement strand
TCCGGTACCGATCTGTTGCGCCAGCGCTTCTTCCACGGACCGCAACTCGTCGGCGATCAGTCGTTCCGCGAAGCCCCTGGGAATGATGTTTTTCACTTTCTGCCCAACCAGCTCGTCGCGGCGGTATCCAAACTGTTTTTCGGCCTGAACGTTCAGCAACACGATGTCCCCGTGTTGATTCACCACCACCATGGCGTCCGGCGCCGCCTCCAGCAGGCCGCGGTAGCGCCCTTCCATCAGCGCCAAATGTTTTTCTGCCGCCCTGCGTACGCTGATATCGCGAATTGCGGCCGTCACCAGGACGCCTTCGGCGCTTTCCAGGGGACTCAGCATGATTTCAATTGGGAATTCGCTGCCATTCTTACGCCGGGCCGTGAGCTCGATACCGGTGCCGATCTGCTGCGCCAGCGCGTCTTCGGCTGATCGCAGACCATCCGCCACCAGGCGTTCTGCGAAGCCTTCCGGAATGATGTTCTTCACTTTCTGGCCAACAAGCTCGTCACGGCGATATCCGAATTGTTTTTCGGCCTGCACGTTCAGCAGGACAATTTCGCCGCTTGGGTTTACCACCACCATCGCGTCCGGAGCTGCTTCGAGCAGTCCTCGGTAGCGGCCCTCCATGAGCGCCAAATGTTTTTCTGCCGCCCTACGTACGCTGATGTCGCGGATCGCAGCCGTCACCAGGATGCCTTCGGCGCTTTCCAGCGGACTCAACATAAGCTCGATGGGAAACTCGCTGCCGTTCTTCCGACGGGCAATAAGTTCGATGCCAGTCCCGATCTGCTGCGCCAGTGCTTCTGCGGCGCTGCGCGTGCCATCCGCCACCAGCCGCTCGGCAAAACCCTCCGGAATGATGTTCTTCACCTGCTGGCCCACCAGTTCATCGCGGTGGTAGCCGAACTGCTTTTCTGCCTGCACGTTCAGCAACACGATTTCGCCGCTCTGGTTGACCACCACCATCGCGTCCGGCGCAGCTTCCAACAGACCGCGGTACTTCGCGCCAGACTCCTTGCTCTCGCTGATGTCCGTGTTGGTGCCGAGCCAACGCACTACTTTGCCCTGAGGATCGCGGATGGGAACAGCCTTCGAGAGGAACAGGCGGTAGGTGCCGTCCTTGCCGCGCAGCGGAAATGTATCTTCCCAGTCCTCGCCCTCCTGGAAACAGCGCGTGATCTTGTCCACGACGCGCTGCAAGTGGTCCGGGTGATGCGATTTGCGCCAGCCCCAGCCGGCCATCTGCTTCATCGTGGTGCCGGTGTATTCAAACCAGCGATCGTTGTACCAGAAGACGCTGCCCTTCTCGTCTGCCATCCAGGCGAGCTGCGGCATGTTATTCGCCAGATTGCGGAAACGCTCTTCGCCTTCGCGCAGCGCTGCTTCCGCCTGCTCGCGCGCAGAGTGGTCGCGCTGGACGGCCCAACCAGCGGCGGATGCGATCAGCAGGCCCAGCACGGTTCCGATAATTAGAATCACTTTGGTTTGGGCGATGTCCCGTTTTGCATCCCCATCGCGCAGCACCAAGAACCGTTGCTCCTCTTCATCCATCTGGCTCACGGAGTCTTGAAATTCGCCCATAATCCGTTCGCCGTTTCCTGCGCGAATGGAATCCGCAGCCGCTTCCTCGCCCCTGCTACGTCGCAGATCGATCACGGACTGCGCGAACTGCGTATTCTGGTCGGCCAGCCGCACCACGCTTGCGATGCTGCGTTGCTGCACCGGATTATCGACGGTCAGATTGCGGATGTTCGTCTCGATCTGCTCGGCGCCACTTACAGCGTCGTGATAACTGCGCAAGGTAGTCTCATCGCCGGTGAGCACAAAACCGCGGTAGCTCGAATCCACGCGCTGCATTTCCAGCCGCAGATTCTGCAGATTCTCGATGACTTGGTGCGTGTGGCGCACCCACGTGTCGCTGGTGGCGGACTCGGCGATACCGCGATAGGAAATCGCGCCCACCACGAGCAGCACCGCAATAGCGGAGCCAAATGCTCGCTTCACCGTCCGATTAGACACGGACTGCGTTTGCATTTTTCACCAGGGTGGAAAGGGATTACTATCCGCGTGTGACCCTGAAGGCTGTAAGAGGACAGCCGGGAGCCACGACGGCATTAGTAGAAGGGAATTTAATGCTAGGGCTAGGCTGGAGGGAGGTCAAGCCTGGTTTGGGTTCTGGTGTCGCATAGGCCATCAGCTGTGAACTCTTGCGCCTGAACGGCCGCGAATCACGTGTAGGCGGCAAGTGCAAGGTCGCCTGCCAAACAGGTCCGGCGAGACTTGGTGGGTTTGTTAGAGATAAATAATTTCAATGGAAGGCATTCCACTCGTTCCGCGCAAAAACGTTAGTTCTTTAAAGCCGCGTCAGCCTTCGCGCGAGGGTGCGGATCGTTACGGTTTGATGGCAATTTTGATCACGCCGTCTCGACGCTCTCCGAAGAGCTTGTAAGCCTCGCTTACGTTGTCGAGTGAGAATGTGTGAGTCAGCAGCGGCGTCAAGTCCAGTTTTCCGTGCAGCACCAATTCCATCAAGCGGCGCATGCGTTCTTTGCCGCCCGGGCAGAGCGTGGTAATGATCTTCTCATCGCCCAAGCCGGCCGCAAACGGCTCGACAGGCACCGACAGCTTTCCTGAATAAACCCCCAAGCTCGAAAGCGTGCCGCCCGCGCGAAGCACGCGCAGCGCCGCCTCAAACGTCTCTTGCATTCCGAGCGCTTCGATAGCCACGTCTACTCCTGCGCCGCCTGTGAGGCGGCGGATCTCGGTGATCGCGTTCATCTTGAGATGATTGATGACCACGTCGGCGCCCATCCGTTTCGCCATGTTGATCCGCGCAGGATCGGACTCAACCGCGATGATCAGCGATGCGCCTTTTAACCTGGCGCCCGCGGTAGCGCAAAGCCCGATGGGTCCCTGGGCAAAGACAGCCACGCTGTCTCCGATCTGCATGTCTGCGCTTTCCGCCGCGGAAATTCCGGTCGAGGCGATGTCCGCCAAGAGCACGACCTGCTCATCGCGCAATTCCTCAGGAATTTTTGCCAAGTTTGCCTGCGCGTGCGGGACCAGCAAATATTCCGCCTGGGCGCCGTTGATGGTGTTGCCGAATTTCCAGCCGCCGATCGGACCGCCGCATTGCGAGGAATGTCCGCTGAGGCAGAATCCGCACTGGCCGCAAGGTGTAATCGCGCCAACCAGAACGCGGTCGCCAATCTGGTAGCCTGTAACGCCAACGCCAAGTTCGTGAATGACGCCCACTGGCTCGTGCCCGATGATCAGACCAGGCTTTACCGGATACTCGCCCTTGAGGATGTGGAGATCGGTTCCGCAAATTGTGGTCAGCGTCACACGAATTACGGCTTCTCCAGGGCCGGGTTGCGGAATCTGGACTTGCTCGATACCGATTTGCCCGGTTCCGCGAAATACCAAGGCCTTCATCGTCGAAACGGTCGGATTAGCCGGCGACCTGGTTTGCTGAATCGTGCTGGACATGAAAGCCTCCCCTCTTGCGTTCCTGCTGCCACCATGAATACGACGTGGGTAGGCGGCCGGTATGTGACTCCACATACCAGCGGTTGTGACGCTCGTCACACGCGTAGTTCCGATGGCACGTGTGGACTAGAGACTCAGAACGGCGACTACCGTTTCCAAGTCCTTACTCGGGCGGATTTTAAAACCGAATCTTTCGGCCAGTGCGCGCATCGCCAAATTCTCGGGTAGTAGGATGGCGATGATATTCCGAAGCTTTTCGTCCCGACCTACCTGGATCAGCCGCCGCACAAGTTCCGTACCCAATCCGTGTCGTTGGTAGGGATCGCTCACCAGAACGGCCACTTCCGCTTCGTCCGCGTCGCGGGACTCGGTTAGGCGGCCAACCGCGAGAATCTCTCGCTCGCCGGTCGTGGGCACAACGCGCTCGGCCACCAGCGCCATGTCCCGGTCGTAGTCGATGAAACAATTGCGAGCCAACCGCTCGTGAGCTACTCGCGCACTCAAACTTTCCACATGAAAGTAGCGCAGGAAAACGCTCTCGTCGGAGAGGGTCTCGTGGAATTTCACCATCATCGGTTCGTCTTCCGGCCGGATCGGGCGTATCAGCAGCTCAAGCCCTTCTTTTGTCTTCCAAGGCGAAACGTATTGTGCCGGATACGGACGGATCGCCGAGCTGGGGAGGTCCTGGTCAGCAACTTCTCGCGGGTAAACGACAATGCGCGCATCCAGAGCCAATATGCCCGACGGAGATACCAGAAGAGGATTGATATCGAGTTCCTTGATCCGCCGCTGTTCCACGACGAGGCAACTAAAGCGCACGAGTATTTGTTCAAGAAGGGCCATGTTCACGGCCGCGCGTCCGCGCACTCCTTTGAGCGCTTCGAAAATGCGCGTTTGTTCCATCAGGCGTTGCGCCAGCGTGGTATTCAACGGCGGAAGCGCCAGAGCGCGGTCGCGATATACCTCGACCAGTTGCCCTCCCGAGCCGAAGAGGATCACTGGACCGAACTGTGGGTCCACCGAGCTGCCCAGGATCAATTCGTAGCCATCCAGGCGCACCATCGCCTGGACCGTAACCCCGAGGAAATCCGCTGCGCTAACCTTCGATGTCACAGAAGATTGAATGGCTTGAAAGGCGATGCGAACGGCGTCTTCATCCTGAAGATTCAGCTGCACACCGCCGACGTCCGTTTTGTGCGTGATCGTTTCCGAGTGAACTTTCAGCACAACGGGAAAACCTAGCTTCCGTGCGGCGGCGACAGCTTCTTCCGAGTTTCGCGCCAAATGGGTCGGAACGGTTGGAATGCCGTACAGCGTAAGAAGTTCCTTCGATTCGATTTCCGTTAACAGCGTGCGGCCGGAATTCGCCACGCGACGCAAGATCTCATCTACTTTTCGGCGCGTTGGCTCGCCCGCCTCTGGTTGGTCGGTTGCTACAGGGGTTTCGTAGAGCCCGCGAATGCTGTAGCTGTAGCGCCACATGTAATTGAACGCGTGAGCCGCGGTGTCGGGATAGGCAAATGTAGGAATTCCGGCATTGTTGAGAATGGATTCGCCCCCGGCTACTCCCCTTCCGCCCATCCAGCTCGCCAGCAGCGGCTTGTGTTTATTCTTCGCAAACGGTTTCAAGCGCTCGGCCACCTGTGCCGGGTCGGTCATGCCTTGCGGAGCCAGGATCACGAGAAGGCCATCGCTATCGGGATTTTCCAGCGCGATCTTGATTGCTTGGGAGAAACGCTCCGGTTCCGCGTCGCCCAGGATATCGATGGGATTGTTATGACTCCAATGCGAGGGCAGGATTTTATTCAGGGCATCTATGGACGCTTGCGGCAACGGCGCAAGTTTTCCGCCGGAGGCGATCAACTCATCCGTGGCGAGGACTCCGGGCCCGCCCGCATTCGTCAGGATCGTAAGCCGCGGCCCACTTGGACGCGGTTGCTTGCTGAGAACCTCAGCCATGTAAAACAAGTCCGAAATATTCTGCACCCGCAAGACGCCGCTGCGCCGGAAGGCTGCATCGAACACTGCGTCGCTTCCGGTCAGCGCGCCGGTGTGCGAACTGGCTGCCTGCGCCGCCGCCTCCGAGCGTCCGGCCTTGATGACGATCACCGGCTTATAAAGCGCTACTTCGCGGGCCGCGGAAAGAAAACTGCGCGCGTCACCAATCGATTCCATGTACAGAAGAATGCTCTCTGTGTCGGGATCGTCACCGAAGTAAGAGATCAAATCTCCCCAGTTCATATCCAGCATCGAGCCGGTGGAAACAATCGCACTGAAGCCGACTTCCTCCGAAAGGCTCCAATCGAGAATTGCCGTGAGCAACGCCCCGCTTTGGCTGAGGAAGGCCACGTTTCCGCGGCGAGCGATATCTCTCGCGAAGGTCGCGTTCAGCCCGTAGGCTGGATTCATCATGCCCAAGCAGTTCGGGCCGAGCAGCCGCAACGAACCCCGGCGCAATTCCGCTTGGATCTGCTTTTCCAATTCGACGCCTTCAGCTCCGCGTTCTTTGAAGCCGGCCGATATGACGATGGCCGAGCGCGCTCCGGCGTCCACACATTCGCGGATGAGTCCTGGAACAGACGGCGCGGGGGTGACCACAACGGCCAGGTCTACTTTTTCTGGAACAGCGGCGATGTTCGGGTGACAGCGAACGCCGAGAACTTCGGGGCGATGCGGATTAACGGCATAAACCTGGCCAGGGTACTTTCCGTCAATGAGATTAACCAGTACGGTGCGCCCGACGCTACCTTCACGATCGGTCGCACCGATCACAGCTACGGACTTGGGCCTAAAGAACGAATCGAGGGCGTTGCGGGCAGTCATTTTTCGAGCACCCTTGAAGGTAGCGCATGCGACGTGCGGGTTGAATCTTACGAGAGACTGTCCGGGTTTGCACGCGAACCTGACAATGCTTCCTCCCGCGCATATGTCTTTCCTCGTCCGCAGCACAAAAAGGAAGCGGCTCCGCATACGCGGAGCCGCTCGTCGATGCGCCTCTGAGCGATCTTATGCGCCGACCTCGATCATGTTTTCGATATTGGCGACGCCCGGTGCGGCCCAGGCAGCCCGCTCCGCCGCTTCCCGCTCGACCCAGGACTTGACGGCGCCGCTCAAAATAACCGTGGTGCCGCGGATTTCGACGTGAATTTTCTTGGCGTCCACCTCCGCGGTGCGCTCCAGGGCTTTTGTGATTTGATTCTTGATGTCCACCGGTGAAATTACCGGCTTCACAGTGATCCGGTTGATCACGCCTTTCACGCCGAGCAGGTTGCGAACGACTTTTTCGGCCTCAGCCTTTTGAAAGTAGCGTTCGACCGTTCCATCCAGAGTAATCCATCCGTTTTCCACCAGGACCTTGAGTCGGTCGTGCGGTAGGGACGCGTTCCATTCCAGGTTGTTCACGGCAGCCCGTGCGATGTCTGCATCGTCCCGCTGGAAGGTTCCCGGCAGTTTCACCACGATCTCATCTGCTACAGCTCGCACTCCCTTGACGCGTTCGGCCGCGCGCTCGGCTGCCCACTTTTCGGGGAAGCTCCGCACTGTGCCACTGAGCATTACCACACCGGAGTCCACAGATGCGCCGATCTCCGCAGCATCAACGCTCGGTTCCCATGCCAGTTCGTCCATAACCTGTTGCTGAAGTTCTTTGTCGATTCTCATTGTCATCATCTCCTGTTTCGTCCGTTGCCTTACTAAAGATTTCGATTCTACTCACCGTGACTTGCCCTGCTAGCTTCCGTCGGTTTGCCATGGCGCGGGGTCGCTGCTTTGCTTTTGCCGCTCACCAAAGATCCGGGAGGGTACGAGCCGCGCACAAGAGCAAAACGACCGCTGTAATGATCGACCCTGCCATCAGGGCTGCAACCGCATCCGAGACAGTCCGGGTGTAAATCGCCCGGCCGGTCATCCAGGCTGCGACGACCACTCCGATCATTCCGAGATTGCGGGACACCAGGTAGAAGAACCACATGCCCGAGTTAAAGTATGGCGCACCGTGCGCCAATCCAGCTGCCCCGAGAAATGCAAATAGTGCCGGCAACGCCAAAAGCATGCTCATTGCAACTAATCCCAAGTCCGCCCGCTGATGATGCTCAATCGCCGCGTGGGATCGCATTTTCTTGCTCCCCTGCTCCGGAGGCTTCAGCTCAGAGCGATGCTGCAAGCATAGGATTCCGCAATACGGAAAATTCCGAAGTGATGACGGTCACAGCTCGCGGTGATGGGCGAAGCCGGCCGAGGGTCTGCTCGAGCGCGCGAACTCACGGCGGCGTCGCACCAGTAGCAGTGGTGTCTTCAGCTGGACGGCGAAGCGATACTTCGTGTGGAGATCGCAAGAGAGCGGATAACGGCAGGCAAAAAGTGGATCACGCAGCGGCGACTATGCGGGCGGTGTTACGTCCCGGCAGGTCGCCGCTGCGAGCGTGAATCAGGACGCCAGCGCTTGAGCGATATTCGAGGTAGCACCGCTCTCGACAACTCTCACAAAGCCAAAAGTGCTGCACGGCGTGCGTGTTCGCGTCAGGAGCACCCTCCACCTGATTCTTGTGGAACCGGAAAAACTGCCCACGACGATAGTCGAACCCCGCGTTGCACTCTGGATTTGCGCATTTTGCAAACATGGTCAACCTATTCTCAAGCAGACAGGTGGCTGGCTCACGTGTCAGCGCGCTCTGGATCAATGTTTGTGGTGTTTGAAGAACTCCACTTGTCGCAGCCGCTTGGTGGCCTCTTCCAAAGTATCGTACGGCCCACCAAGGTTCTTTCCCTTGCTCGATAGAACTTGATAGCCACCGGGAACTTTCTTGATCATGACCGGCTCCTTGATCGAGTTTCGGCTCTCAGATCAGTGCTACTTTCCAATCCCGGAGCGAAACGTACGTCAATGGCCCGCGGTCGTCAGTGACGACGGTCACACGTCCCGGTGATAAATCTCATTGGAACTCGTGGGAGGAAGTCCCTACTCTAGAGTGGCGCGCAACCACGAGGAGCGCGCTCGAGTGGTTCATCAGTTCGGAATACGCGCGGTCCAAAGATCGCCCGCAAATCCGGTGAATCGGGAGGAGACAGATGAAACGCCCAATCGGAGTAATCATTGTAGCGATTCTGATGTTCCTTGGTGCAGCGCTGCTTGGCGTGGGTACCTTGGTGTTCTTTGAGCTGGGCCCAGTCGCGGTGACCGCCGGTGCGGAAGGGCCGATGTCGCGGTTGTTTTCGGATATGGGGACAACCGGCGGAGTAATATTCCTGGTGTTGTCGCTCGCCTACCTCGTTCTCGCTATTGAGATATTCAGGCTAGTCTATTGGGCGCGACTTGCGTCGATCGCTTTCATCGCGCTCGGCGTGTTCTTCGCGGTCTTCGGCGTCGTGATTTCGTTCCCGCGTCCAGACATGCTGGTGTTTGGCTGGCAGCTCTTCGTGATCGCGGTTGATATTGGGATACTCGCATATCTTACAAGGCCCCACGTAAGAGAAGTATTCGCCGCTCACGTGCGTGATCATCGGGCGCACGCGGAAGCGCGAGTGTGACAAGATTTCGTTGAGTTGCTCGTGATGGGAACTGCCGTCGCGTGAGCCCGAGCCGCGCTGGCCTTACTCCTTGCGGGACTTGGACTGGCTCAGCTTTGGCACAGGTAGAATCATGAAACTCCGTGCGTTCGCACTGGACTACGACGGCACCATTGCTCAGGACGGTGTTCTCAATTCTCAGGTCCGCGCCGCGATTGGAGAGGCTCGAGCGCGCGGCCTGGTGGTGGCACTGGTGACTGGGCGCATTTTGTCCGATCTGAAGCGGGTCGCCGGCGATCTCGGTTTCGTTGATGCGGTGATCGCCGAAAATGGCGCAGTTTTATCGTTCCCGAACGGCTATTCCAGGTTGATCGGGCAGCCCCCTCCCTCGTCGCTGCTTGAAGAACTCCGCCGCCGCGGAGTTGATTTCACGATGGGCGAATGCATTCTGGAGGCCGACGCCGCATCGGCGCCGGAAATTCTGTCAGTGGTCAGAGACCTCCAACTCCCTCTGGTGTTGTTGTTCAACCGCAGCCGCTTGATGGTCCTGCCGCAGGGCGTGAGCAAGAGCGTCGGGTTGCGCCGCGCCTTGACCGTGTTGCGTCTTTCGCAGCACAACGCGATCGGGATCGGCGACGCCGAAAACGATCACGATCTACTCGCCGCATGCGAGTTCGGGGTGGCTGTCGGTTGGGGTAGCCCGGCATTGTGCAACGTAGCCGACCTGGTTTTGCGCGGCGATGGCCCGGAGGTGGTTGCCGGATTCATTCGCCATGCTGCGGGCGAGGTGAAATTGCCTCTCGGCCGCATGCATCGTTATCAAGTGGCACTGGGCACGACCGACGACGGCAGGGCCATGGCTCTGGGAGTTTCTGGCCGCAATCTTCTGGTTTCCGGAGACCCTCGTTCCGGAAAATCGTGGATCACTGGGCTTATGTGCGAAAAGCTCATTCTGCAAGGCTACTCCGTGTGCGTGATCGATCCCGAGGGCGACTACCGAACGCTGGAATCTCTGCCGGGCGTAGTGGTATTCGGAGCAGAGGATCCGCCCCCGCAACTTCCTGACGTGGCACGCGCGCTTCGCCATCCGGATATGAGCGTGGTCATTGACCTCTCTCACGCGGCGCGCAAAGAGAAGATTGATTACCTTCGTTCGCTATTGCCGATGGTGGCAGCGATCCGCAGATCCACGGGCTTGCCCCATCGCATCGTGATTGATGAAGCCCACTATTTCCTGAATGACCCACGAGCGCGTGAGTTGCTGGACTTGGATCTTAACGCCTATACCCTGGTCACTTATCGCCCGTCCGAGCTCAATGCGGATCTCCGAGGCACGATGGATGCGATCCTCGTGAAGCGCATCACCGATCCGCGCGAGCTCGGCACGTTGCGGAAGATGGCAGGCGGCCAGATACCCGAAGCCGAATGGAAAGCCTCAATCAGGGCACTGCGCCCGAGCCAGGCCGCTCTCTTGCCTGGGCCTGCAGAGGCAGAAGGAAAACTGCAGAGGTTCGAACTCTTGCCTCGCCTGACCGCGCACGTCCGGCACAAGGCTAAGTATTTCGATCTAGAACTCATCGAAGAGCTGGGATTCGTGTTTACTGCTGACGGAAAAACGCTCGGACCAGCAGCGCGGACGCTGAAGCAATTCGTACTGGACCTGAAGACTTATCCAGTCGCCGTCCTCGAAGGACACGTCCAGCGCGGGGACTTCTCTCACTGGATCATGAATGTGTTTCATGACCCTGCTCTCGCGACGGACGTGCGAAAAATCGAGCAGCGCTATCGGCTCGGGCACGTAGGAGACCTCTGCAGTGCAATCGGCGCGGCGATCGAGAATCGTTATGAGCTCTCCGCCGACAAGTTCCCCGCGCCTGCTGTTATCACTCCCACCGGTGCTGGTGATTCCGATCCCGTGCCGCTCAGGCTGATTTCAAGCCGCGATCTTCCATAGCGGAGCCGCAGGCTTGCACGAGGCTTGGCGGTCGCGTTTTGTTCTTACTCCGAGATTTAGGGCAGGCGCACGTCTTCGGGGCGTTTATCGTCGCGCAGTCCCAGAAAAACCGGCTGGCGAAGCTTTTTATCCGCGGTCCACTCCTGGAACGAGATTTGCGCGATGAGTCGTGGCGCGAGAAAAACCACGCCCTTCTCGCGAGGTGGATCTACGAACGACGCTTGTGTCCTCACGAAGGGCCGGAACTTTTTGTACAGCGAGGCAAGCGTCTTTTGGTCGAAACCCGTTCCGACCTTGCCGACATAACGCAGCTTGCCCTTTTCATAAGCGCCGAGCAGCAAGGCGCCGAAGTGTTGCCGAGAACCCTCCGGCTTCGTGTAGCCCGCAATCACGAACTCATCTTCCTGGTGGACCTTCACCTTCAGCCAGTAGCTTGAGCGGGCTTCGACATACGGAGAGGACTCGTCTTTCGCCACCATTCCCTCGTAGTCTCGCTGCCGCGCGATGCGAAAGGCCTTCAGGCCGTCGGCTGCGAGCTTCCGAGACGGCAACAGCAGCGTGCTGGCGCCAATGGATTTCTCCATCGCAGCGCGTCGTTCGATCAACGGTTCTCGCCGCAAGTCTTTCCCGTCACGAAACAGGCAATCAAATACGACATAGACTGGTTCGCCTTTGCCTTGTTGTAGCAGTTGGAATCGTGACACTTTCTTGCTGTCAAACACCACGACCTCGCCATCCAGCAACAAAGTGACCGGCTTAAGATTTCGGATAACGCCCGCAATGTGGGGAAATCTGTCCGTACGATCCTTTCCATTCCTGGAAAGTAGCTGCACTCGATCTCCTTCCTTGTAGGCCAGCACACGGTCTCCGTCATATTTTTCTTCATAGGCCCACCCAGGCTTGTCGAAAGGTTCCGCAACGAGCGTGGCGAGCATCGGCTGGACGCGAAATGGGATGTGGTTTTTCAAGGGAGAGGTGCTACGGTCTCCTTTTTCTTCCGGCCGTGCCAGGTGGAGCTTCCCGCCTGTCACCGCGCACCGAACTGTCTCGAACTTGGACCTGGTAAAAATTAGGATAAACGAATTCGCCGCTCCGGGTCATTAGTCGCGAAGCACGAGGGTGATCCGACGAGCTCGACACACAGCCAGCCTTCTTTTGTGCCTATTTGTGCAGGATACTTCGTTTTCCCGATGTGACGTGCGTCACTCCCGCCAGTGACCGCCTATACATCCCCACGCGCCGCGTTCAGCGAAGATAGGCCTTGTTCAAGGAACCAAAGGAGTTGGCCGTGAAGGGGATTCTCAAGCTCGCCTTCAAGTTGCTGGTCAACGACAAGGCGAAGTTCACGGCGTTGCTAATCGGCATCACGTTTGCCGTGTTCCTGATGATGTTCGTCACTTCAATGCTCGTTGGCGTGCTGAATCACGCCTCCGCCACGGTGATCAACATCGGCGCGACCATATGGGTGATGGATCCAGCGGTACAGACGGTGGCCAACACGGTAGGAATTCCCGACTACGTCCTGGACGCAACTCATAGCATGCAAGGCGTGAAGTACGCAGTGCCGCTCTACTCGGGAGGCGGCCTTGCCAAGCTTGCCGATGGCACCTACCAGTCAGTGAATGTGATTGGGCTGGACGACAATAGCCCGCTGGGACGGCCCGAACTGCTCGAAGGAAAGATCGCAGACATCTACGCGGAAGACGCCTTCATCGTCGTGAAAGATGCTGAGTTTCGGAAGCTTCAGCGCCCTTCGCTCGGAACGCAGTTCGAATTGAACGATCACCGAGCGGTGGTAGTGGGAATTGCCAGGGTGTCCACTTCTGGTCTCTACGGAACGCCCACCCTGTACACGACACCCCGGCCGTGCCGCCGCGTTGCACATGGCCCAGTTTGATCACACGCAGCTCGAAGCCAAGCCGTTCGTGATGCTCACGGAAATAAGCCGTGAGCGCCTCGGCATTATACTTCGCTCCTTCCGCAACGACCACGATCGCATGCGCCTTGCCGCGTTCATAGGCGTCGCGCAGATCCAGCGCCACGGTTTCGGGATCTGTCTCGACTTCGGGCAGTACGATACTCTCCGCTCCACCAGCGATCTGCCACCAGAGCGAGGTAGCCGCAATCTCTCCCCATGACTTCCACCAGAAACGCTCGTTCGTGCGACGAGGCGGTGACTTTGATGCGGTCGATGGCTTCCAGGGCGACATTCAGTGCTGTGTCCACGCCAATCGTGATTTCAGAACCGCACAAGTCGTTGTCAATCGTCGAGGCAATGCCGACAACGGGGAAACCCTTCTGAGAGAGTGCAAACGAGCCAGCTGGTGAGCCGTCTCCGCCAATAACCACCAACGCCTCGATCGCGCGTTGGCGAAGAAATCGGATCGCGGCATGTTGTCCCTCGTCCACCTTGAATTCCGGGCAGCGCGTGCTGCCGAGCATTGTGCCGCCGTGCTGAATTATCCCACCAACGTCGCGAGGTCCTAGCGGAACGAAGTCGTCGCGGATAAGGCCAGCATAGCCGTGCCGGACGCCGAACATTTCCCAGCCTCTGTCCAACCCCGTACGAACCACGGAGCGAACCGCCGCATTCATACCAGGTGCGTCGCCTCCGCTCGTGAGGACTGCCACACGCTTCATCTCAGTCTTCGTGAGCCGACAACCATCTGACCATCATTGATTGCCTAAATAACCGCCGCTTACCGGCGCAAGTTCCGCCACAGTAATAAATAGACAGGCGACAATTCGACCACGGTGCCGTTATGCTACGCCAGATCGCGGAGCATCACACCCGCCATCGAACTGCCGCCCTCCGTCTTGAGCTCGCCCAAATTTCCCACGGCCCCTACGCCGCTTTCACTTCGACGCGGTTTGCCTTTACCTGTACGGCCTTCGGCACGCTGACTTCCAGAACGCCATTTCTCAGCGTTGCGGTTGACTTCCCGGTGTTCACTTCAAGCGGCAATTCGATCACGCGGAGAATCTCGCTGGAGAACTGCTCCTGATAGATCGTCTTGCCCTTTTGCCTGTCCTCTTTGCTGGTTTCGTGTTTGCCGCTGATCGTCAAGCGCAGCGGTTCCAGACTTACTTCCAACTCGTTCGCGTTGAATCCCGGCACTTCAGCCTGAATGTTCAGCGCCTCGTCGGACTCGGTGATGTTTACGCACACCGGATGCAGCATTTCCGCTTCGGCCTGGAACCAATTGTCCAGGTCACGGCCCATCCTGCGTCCATCGCTCTCGAAAATCTCGAACGCACGACGAGCAATGCCTTCACGGATTCGATTGATGCGATCAAAGAATGTCTTGGGCTCGGCCACTTTTAAAGATGTTGATTCCTGAGCCATTTGTACGGCCGTTGATCTCTCGGTCATTTCAGTCCTCCAATGCTGCCTCGTTTCGACCGCGATCGCGATTACGCGATCCGGTTTCCAAGATGGACCGGCTGTCATTGTCTCTGGCAGCTGCTTCCGGCTCTGTGAGCTGCGTCACATTCTGATGTGACCCGCATCATTGGCCTTTCCCGAGCGTGCGCCCATCCTTTACGCAAATCAGTACACGGTTCCGCGCGCCGCGCCGAATGACTAGCTTTTATTTGATTGAGGAGATCGAAATGAAGTTGTCGGAACCCGCTGGCACGCCCACGTTAAAGAATATTCTCTTTGCGACCGACCTCTCGTCGACCACCGAAAATGTCATGCCTCGCGTCTTGAAAATTGCTGAACGATACGGCGCCACCATCTGCGCGTTGCACGTGATTCAGCCAGACGTTTATCCGCTTCTACCGCCTGACGCCTGGCCGGAGATGGCCCGAGAAGCACAATCATTCAGGCAAAACCGCAGAGCCGAATTGGAGCAGCAACTGCAACGATGTCCTCACGAAGTCATCTTCCGGCCTGGAAAAATCTGGCCGACGATTTCTGAATTAATTAAAGAGAAGCATATTGACCTCGTGGTGCTGGGCACGCATAAACGCCTGGGCGCGGAAGAAGCATTCGTCGGGTCCTCGGCGGTAGAAATCATCGGCAAGGCGCCGTGCCCCGTCCTGGTTGTTGGTCCCGCGGTCGCGGCCACTCAGCCACAGGACGGGGGACTGGGCCGAATTCTCTACGCCACCGATTTCGGTACCGAATCGCTGGCCGCAGCCCCCTTTGCGATTTCGCTCGCGCAAGTGCATCACGCACGGCTAATCCTGCTTCATTCGATCCAAGACGGAGGCGACGTCGCCGCCATGTCGGACACGCTCCGTCGTCTGGTTCCGCTCGGAGCCGAGCTCGGATCTGAGCCGGATTATGTGGTGGAATACGGTGCGGCTTCGGAAAAGATCCTGGAAGTGGCCGCCGGCCGCCGCGCGGACTTGATCGTTCTGGGCGTGAACGCTAGTGGACGGCACGTCCGGCAACATCTGCCTCACTCGGACGTTATGCGAATCGTCGCGCGGGCAGCGTGCCCGGTTCTGATGGTCAGCAGTTAGCAGAAGGTGCGTTCGAACAACGCGCGAATTCCTCTTGTTCAGGAGCAGTTCTCAACCGGTTGTCCGCATTTCCGTGGTGCCCCATCCGTCTTGTCTCGGTAACTCTTCGGATAGCCAATTCGCGTATACTCGCAGCCGCACCTGGAAAGGGAACGCTCGCCATAGGCGTGACGAAGCATGCTCACGCACGCAGGATGCTTGTGGCCTGATCTGCGAGAAAAACATGACTGGCTCCTTATCACCGAAGCTACGATCATCGCAGGCGCTCGCGCAGAAATTGGTGGAGTCCTCGCCCGATGGTATCGTCGTGACCGATCGCGATGGATGCGTCATCGAGGCCAATCCACAAGCGGAAAAAATGTTCGGATATGCGCATGCGGAATTAGTCGGGCAAGCGGTCGAGATCCTCATTCCAGAACGCTTTCGCGCCGCTCACGCCACCCACGTAAAACACTACGGCGTTCAACCTGCTGCCCGCCCCATGGGTATGGGGCTAGAACTCTACGGCAGACGGAAGGACGGTTCGGAATTTCCCGTCGATATTGTGTTGAGTCCGCTGCAAGTGGAAGGTGAAACCCTCTCCTTGGCCATGGTTCGCGACATCACGGAACGCAAACGAATCGAAACAGCTCTGCAAAAAAGCGAAGAGAGCTTTCGCGTGCTCGTTGATGGCGTAAACGACTATGCCATTTTCATGTTGGATCCCAGCGGGCGAGTGGTGACCTGGAATTCGGGCGCGGAACGCATCAAAGGGTATCGCGCCGCGGAAATTGTCGGCCAACATTTCTCGCGGTTCTATTCACCCGAGGACATTGAGAGCGGGAAACCGAAAAACGAATTGAAAATTGCTGCCGCTCAAGGACGTCTGGAAGATGAGGGGTGGCGCGTCAGAAAAGACGGCTCGCGCTTCTGGGCGAACGTAGTGATTACCGCGATCCGCGACAAAGGTGGTGATCTGCTGGGATTCGCAAAAGTCACGCGCGATTTCACGCGTCGCCGTGAGGTCGAATTGGCACTCCGACTCAGCGAACAGCGTTTCCGCGCCCTCTTCGATTTCTCGCCGGACGCGATCATCGCGACGGACCAGTCCGGCCGAATCACGGAAGCAAATTCGCGAGTCGAAAAGTTCTTCGGTTACAGTCACACGGAATTACTGGGCCAGCCGATCGAAATTCTGGTTCCCGAGCGATTCCGAACCGCACACCCCGGACACCGAAAAGATTACAGTGCTGAAGCTCGCATGCGCCCCATGGGAATCGGTTTGGAGCTGCACGCCCGTAGAAAGGACGGCTCCGAGTTTCCGGTGGATATCATGCTCAGCACCATCGAGACCGGTTCGGGCCGCGTTGTCCTGAGCGTAATTCGCGATCTTTCGGAAAAGGTGCGAGCCCAGGAAGAATTAGAAAGAAGGGAGCGCGAAAAGCGCTACCTGGAAGAGGAACTCAACACTGAACATGGGTTCGAAGACATCATCGGAGAAAGCACCGGACTCAGGAGGGTGTTGAAGCAGGTCGAGACGGTGGCGGCGACGGATGTTACCGTGCTCATCCTGGGCGAAACCGGCACGGGAAAAGACCTGATTGCGAGAGCAATCCATCAACTCAGTTCGCGGCGCGGGCGAACGCTGGTCAAATTGAATTGCGCCGCAATCCCCACCGGTCTGCTGGAAAGCGAGCTTTTCGGGCACGAAAAAGGCGCGTTCACGGGTGCCATTTCGCAAAAAATTGGCCGCTTGGAGCTGGCTCACCAGGGCACTTTGTTTCTGGACGAAATTGGAGACCTTCCAGCGGAACTGCAGCCGAAAATCCTGCGAGCGCTCCAGGAAAAGGAAATCGAACGGCTCGGCGGCACGCGCACGATCACCGTGGATGTACGCCTGGTCGCAGCCACCAACCGCAATCTGGAAAAAATGGTGGCCGACCGCGAATTTCGCAGCGACCTTTACTACCGTCTCAGGGTCTTTCCGATCACCATGCCGGCCTTACGCGAACGCAGGGAGGACATACCCCTGCTGGTTCGCTATTTTGTCAGCAAGCATGCCCGCCACCTGGATAAGCAGATCGAATCGATTCCAGCCGACGTAATGAGAGCCCTCACCAAATGGGACTGGCCGGGCAACATCAGAGAACTTGAGAATTTCATCGAACGCGCCGTGATCCTCACGAGGGGATCTACGCTACGGGTGCCGCTGGCGGAGCTGGAAACGTCAGCCGACGCACCGGTCGCGGATGATGCGACGCTGGAGAGTACAGAACGGGAGCACATTCTCCGCGTCTTGCGCGAAACGAAGGGCGTAATCGCGGGTGCGCACGGCGCAGCCGCCCGGCTGGGTTTGAAAAGAACGACACTCAATTCCAAATTGAAAAGGCTAGGTATTGAGCGCAGCGACTATATGTAGTCAGCGCCGACGATATTTCGTCAGTGCGCTTCGTCACTGCAGCATGTGTTAAGCATCACTGAGGCTTCGATTCGGAACTAAGCCTTTTCCCTCCCGAGTTTTACGACATGCACCGTCTCTAGCCAGCATTGGTTCTTTGCGTGCAATCAACACATGCGTGGCGCAGGACGAGCCAAGATCACGTTCAGGATTACCGTACAGGATGCAGCAGGCGCCACGACCCTATTACTCGAGGGCAGAGTTGTCGGACCTTGGGTAGACGTGTTGGACCAGACCTGGCGGGACTTGATCTCCTCACTCGGGTCCAAGAGATTCCTAGTTGATTTACGCGGAGTCACGCACGTCGACCGAGACGGAAAAAAAGTCCTAGCCGACATTCACAAGACCACCGGCGCGCAGTTTCTGGCCGATACGCCAATGACCAAGTACTTCGCTGCGGAAGCCCGCGGCGAAAAGCACGATGCAAAAACGGAGGAAGCCTGACATGCGAGGACCATACGGTTTCGAGATGAGCGAGAATTGCCAGACCTGCAAACTCGAGAAGAGCGGCTTTTTCTGCCAACTGTCTCCCAAAGCGAAGAAGGATTTCGACGCCATCAAATCCAGCTCGGCTTATCCCGAGTCCGCGATTCTGTTCCTCGAAAAGCAGGATTCGCGCGGCATTTTTGTACTCTGCGAAGGAGAAGTCAAGCTCTCGATCAGTTCGAGCGAAGGCAAGACGCTCATCCTCAGAATTGCCAAGCCCGGTGAAATTCTTGGCCTCATGGCTGTGCTTTCCGGCAAACCGTACGAGGTATCGGCCGAGACCCTCCGTCCATCGCACATCGCCTTCGTTCGCCGTGATGACTTCGTACGATTCGTGACCCAGCACCCTGAGGCTTCTGCGGGCATCGTCAGGCAGCTCAGTTCGAACTATCATGGAGCTTGCGAGCAATTGCGCAGCGTGGGCCTTTCGCTGTCCGCGCACGAGAAGCTTGCCAAACTCTTTCTGGACTGGTCCGCCGGCTCCGAACAGACCACCTTGGGTTCTCGCATCACGATGCCCTTGACTCACGAAGAAATCGCCGAATTCATCGGCAGCACCCGAGAGACGGTCACCCGCACATTGAGTGACTTTAGAAACCGTAATCTTGTGACGCTCAAGGGCTCCACTCTGATGATTTCGAATCGGGCAGGTTTGGAAAACCTTGTAACGGCTTAGCAATAAAAAGCGGCCCAGTGAGCCTCAAGCTTTCACAGAGAGCTGCGAATTTCTACAGAGCCTGGAACGGCCCACTCTGCTTCGCAGCGAATTCCACCCGCATCATTTTCAGGCCGTCTGTTGTCGCACGGTCAGGACCGGGCATCCCGCGTGGGCAACTACCTGATGGGCTGTGGCGCGCCCCAGATGTGTCGCGGCGCCCAGACGGCCGGTAGCATCGCGTACGCCAAGCACGATCAAATCGATCCTGCGCTGTTGTGCTGCCGCGACGATTCGCTCAGCCGGTTCACCGAACTCCACGATAACTTCCGGGCGCCCTTCGAGCTCCGCACCGTAACCGATAGCCTCGTACAGTTGCTGATTCGCTTCTGCGACCGAAAGTTGTAATCGGTCCTTATCGCCGTTCCGCGCTTCAGGCTTCCGCATCACATGCAACAGAACCAGCCGGGCGCGATTTTCCACGGCGAGCGAGAGTGCGTAAGGAGCTGCGGCGGCGGAAGCAGCCGTGAAATCATTTGCAAACAGCACGCGATTGAATCGCCCGCCGTTGTGCGCGCCGCTTCGCACTCCGGGCCCGATGGTCAGCACCGGCACCGGTGAACGCCGGAAGATCTCTTCCGCGACGGATCCGAGCAGGAATTTCTCCGCGCCAGTCCGGCCATGCGTGCCCAGCACGATCATATCGATGGCGTGATCTTTCACCGTTTGCGCCACCGCGTCCCACACATTAAGGCCTTGTGCGATGATGGCGTCGTGTGACAACCCCGCAAACTGGGATTCCACCCGCGCCATTTCGGCCTTCGCGTTCTCTTCCTCTGCTTTGATCGCGGTAGCTGTCAATTCAGGCGTCGTGTACACATAGGAAGCAGGTGTAAAAACATAGAGCGAGTAAACCGTTGCTCCATATCCCCGAGCGATGGCCGCTGCAAATGGCAGCGCCGCCTCGGAGGCACCCGAGAAATCGGTGAGGAAAAGGATATTCTTCAGTACGACTCGCAAATCGGTTCCAAGCACGCTCATAACCCACCTCTCGCGAGAGTCTGCGCTAAGGCGCGCCGCGTTGCGGTGACGAACGTCTTGCACCAGTGTGATGGCCGTCACTGCGACGGCCTGTATCCGTGGCCTAGGCATTTCCAGCCGCGTCGAGCTAATCCTTTACTGCCTGCAAGAACGCTACGCGCCGCAAGGGTGTTCACTATGGTACAGATTTCAAAAGCAGTTCTCGCTATTCTGGCCTCTACGCAGAGTTTCGGTAATGGAGGCAACACGCATGAAAGTACTTGGAGTCATCAGCACAACGGCCCTGCTTTTCCTTCTCGGAGCGACCGTTCCCGCGTTCGCGCAGGAAGAGCACCAGGAAGACAAGGCTAAGCCAGCAGAGCATGAGGAGTCAGCCAAACCTGCAGCGAAGCCGGAGGCAACCAAGCCCGCGAAGCAAGAAGAGGCGGCAAAGCCTGCAAAGCAGGAAGAAGCCAAGCCCGCAAAGCAGGAAGCAGCCAAACCTGCCGCGAGACAGGAACCGCAACAGCAGGCCAAGGCTCAACAACCAAAGACTCAGTTCGCAAAGAACGGCCAGAAAGACAGCGCCGGCCATGTTTACAACGAAAGCCACTTTGGCCCCAGTCATCACGCTCGCTTTGAAGCAAACGGTGGGCGCTTCACCAACGGACGCCGCGAGTACTCCTACGGCGGGTATTGGTTCTATGCGGGAGTGTACCCACCCTGGTTTTACCAGCAGGACGTGTACTTCATCATGGGCGCAGACGGGTTCTGGTACGCAGTGTCGTACAGCGATCCCTCTCTGATGTTCCAGGTCAACATCGGGTAATCACCAGCCGGGGCTGTTGCTCTCGGAGGAGGCTGCAATGTTTGGATACGGAATTTTGGGCACGCTGCTGATTATCTGTCTGATCGTTTGGCTCATACGCTCTTTGTAAGCGCGCGGAAGGTTCGCTCAGCGACCTCAGGTTCGTCTCCTGGAAAGAAATAGTGCTCAAAAAGCTGGATGAAACAGATCCTGCCGGGGACGGAGCGCGCGTCACCCGGAAATTCAACGGCGTTCGTTTGGGTCGTGTGAAAAGGTGTGCCTCCTGCCCCTGCGGACAGTGCTCCTTCCTTTGATTTAGCCGCTTTGCAGATTTCAGTTGGCCGTCGCTCGCTCGCCCGCGCGCGAAAACTTGCGCGGCGAAAACAGCCAAAAAAGTAGCGATTAGAATGGGGCGCTGTGGTTTGTTTTCAATCATATGCTGCGATTTTTAATTTTCAGCCAGTAGCGATTAGGTTTTGCGGAAGAGCGCGGAGGCGGATCGTGCTCGAAGGGGCTGAGGAACTCGAAAACTCGCGGGAAATGCGCTGCCCTTCGATCCCGCACAGTGGGATCTCAGGCTGAATCGCGCTGCAGCGCGATTCACGAAAGGTATGCCGCTTCGCGGCATCGTTTTATTGTCGGGGCCGTTCGACGCCTGACCCTGCCAGGCTCTCAGGATCAACCCTTCGAGTCCGTCGACGGCGGAATCTCAGGGTGCCCGATCAACCAGCATGGCGAATTCCGCTCGCGCCACCGCACCGTTTGACCACTCCGATTAGGACTAAAGTTGGAAAGTGCTTTAGAATAAATAACGCAGCAACTGTCGGGGCGTAGCGCAGCCTGGTAGCGCGCCTGCCTTGGGCGCAGGAGGTCTGGAGTTCAAATCTCCACGCCCCGACCATTTCCTTCCATCGCCTGCAAAAC
>Ga0187887_10001286_pt1 | contig 21782 bp, 14 predicted proteins | sample June2016WEW_7_10_FD_132977 | JGI IMG/M metagenome (GOLD analysis project Ga0187887, IMG submission 132977) | Peatland microbial communities from SPRUCE experiment site at the Marcell Experimental Forest, Minnesota, USA - June2016WEW_7_10 | ecosystem: Environmental > Terrestrial > Soil >... | reverse complement strand
GCCTGCGGGCCCCGCCTGCCGCTTGCTCTTGCACGCTTTGCAGCGCTTGGGCTCGTTCTTGAAATTCTTGTCGTGGAAGAAGTGTTGTTCTCCCGCTGTGAAAACAAATTCAGCTCCGCACTCTGAGCACTTGAGAATCCGATCCTGGAACTCCGCCATAACCCCAACCTGGTTTCCTCGAACGGGTTGTGGAACGGACAGGTGGAAACCTGTCCGTCCGTGTTATTCGACTTCCCGGCGTGACTTTTTCCGGTTCCGTTTGCGGGCCAACGCCTGCTTCACCCGCTTTTTCTCTCCCGGCTTCAAGTAGAAGGAGTGTCGCTTGACCTCCTTGATGATGTCCTCTTGCTGGACCTTTCGCTTGAACCGCCGAAGAGCGTTTTCGAGCGTTTCACCATCCTGTAACTTTACTTCCGCCAATTAGAACTACACCTCCAAACCCGACCAAGATTTCCCGCCTTTCGCAGAGAAGGTACTGATATCATTAAGGTGGTTGACTGAGAAAGTCAAGCCCAAATTGACGAGGAAGGCTGTGCCAACCGGACAACCTCGCGTGCAACCATCTTTTTTTCAATAGTTTAACTGTTATGGAGAACGTTTTAGCAATTTTGTTGGCAGGCGGCGCCGGTGAGCGATTATCGCCCCTCACCCAGGATACCGCGAAGCCCGCTGTGTGCTTCGGCGGCGTTTACCGAATCATCGACTTTACGTTGTCGAACTGTATTAATTCGGACCTTCGACGAATTTTCATCCTAACACAGTACAAATCCCTGGACCTGATCCGGCATATCCGCGACGGCTGGAACATCCTGTCGCCCGAGCTCGGCGAGTTCATCGAGACCATTCCCCCCATGAAGCGCCTGCGCGCCGATTGGTACCTGGGCACGGCGGACGCGGTCTTCCAGAACAGCCAAAGCATCGCCGCGGAACAGCCTGACCTGACGCTAATCCTGGGCTCCGACCACATCTACAAGATGAACTATCGCGAGATGGTGGACTGGCACCACCTGCACCACGCCGACATCACCATCGCCACGCTCCAGGTTTCGCCGACGGAAGCCGAACATTTCGGCGTCGCCGAGATCGAGCGAGACCACCGCATCGTGGGCTTCGAGGAAAAGCCGAAACAGGGGGACGCGATGCGTTCGGTTTTCAATCCGGAGATGGTCAGCGCTTCCATGGGAATCTACGTTTTCAATACCGATGTTCTGTTGCGCCTGTTGCAGGAAGACGCGCAGAATTCGGCCTCCGCGCACGATTTCGGCAAGGACGTGATTCCCGGCGCGCTCGACCGGACCCGCGTGATTGCTTATGACTTCCGGGACATCAACGACAAGCAGGCGCGCTACTGGCGGGATGTCGGCACCATCGATGCGTTTTACGACGCCAACATGGATTTGGTCGCTGTGTCGCCCGAGTTCAATTTATACGACCACAACTGGCCCATCCGCACGCGCATGGTGCAGGCGCCGCCCGCCAAGTTCGTTTTCGCGCAGGAAGGCCGCCGTATGGGCGTGGCCGTGGATTCCATCGTCGCCGCCGGCTGCATCGTCTCCGGCGGCCGCGTGGTCCGTAGCGTGCTCTCCACCGGCGTGCGCGTCAACAGTTATTGCGAAGTCGAATATTCGATTCTGATGCCCAACGTCAAGATCGGGCGCAACAGCCGGATCCGGCGCGCCATCATCGACACGGGCGTCGAGATTCCGGAATCGAGCGTGATCGGTTATGACGAAGAGGACGACCGCGCCCGCGGCTACACCGTGACCGATTCCGGAATCGTAGTGGTGCCAAGCCGGGAGGCGGAAGACGGAAGCCAGAGGCCGGAAGCCGCCAACGCCGCTCTGACTTCCGACTTCTGACTCCGGCTCTGGCGATGGCTTCTGCCCGCAGCAGGCTGCCGATCGGCCCTCGTGGCGCACGCTGACAAGAGTGTCAGCGCGGCAGCATCGAAAGCCTCCGTTAGGCGACTGAGAATACGGCCGGGCGGCCTGCGAGGCCGCCGCAGGCTGCGAGCCGGCTGCGAGCCTGCCCCACAACTCGGCTTTCATGCGCATTTGGTGGGCCGCCGCGGCCCATGGAGACAGGCACGAGTGCCTGCGCCACGAGTGCCGATCCAGTGAAATGGCCAATCTCCACAGGCTGAAGCCTATGCCACCACAAGGGCCGCCCCACATCTTGCTCGTCTATCGCATGGCGGCTGGACCGTCACCGCGCCCAATATTGACTGAAGCCTTCGTATTCCCAATCGAAGTTCGCCAGGATCGTGCGCCGCAGATCCAATAGATCCACCGCGCCGAGCTTCCGGTAAACTATTTTTCCATCGGGAGTAATCAAGGCAGTGTACGGCACGGATGAGTCCCATTCCGAATCGAAGGCGCCCGCGGGTGCGCACAGCAGGTTCCGGCTGGTGGCGTGCTGCCTTTCGAGCATTTGCTTAACGGCGGCGCGCGCGTCGGGAGAATCCGTTGCCACGGTGACCAGATCGAGGCCGCGCACACTGTACATCCGGTAAGTATCCTGGAGGCCGGCGAACTGCTTGGCGCACACATCGCAACGGGTGCTCCAGAGGCTCACCAGCGTCAGCTTCTTCGCCGGGTTTGCGCGAAGATTCCGCAAGTCGCCGGCCGAGGCCAACTCCAGACTCACGGGTTTTTCTTCCAGCTTGCGGAGCGCCTCCAACTTCTCGGCCTCTTTCTCTTTCCACTTGGTCGAGCAACCGAAGACGCCCGTGTGGGCGACCTCGACCGGCTTGCCCGCCAGCAGCGCATCGATGGCATTGCGCGCGTCCTGCGTCTTCACCAATTCCAGGCGGTAGCTGCTATCCACGCGGCCTTCATAACGCAAGCGCCGGTCGCGGTCGAATACGAACACATGCGGCGTGGCCTGCGGACCATACGCCCGCGCGACTGCCTGCGTCTCGCCGTCGTAAAGATATGGGTACGTCAGATGCTTGTACGCGGTGCGGATCTTCATTTCCGCGAGGGTGTCGCTCATATCCGAGGAATCCAGTTCGTCAATTCGCAGAGCTTCCGGCGCGTTCGGCTGGATGGCGACCACGGCCACGCCCTTCTCGCGATAATCGTCGTAGAGGCGCTGAATGCGCTGCTCGTACAGTTGCGCGATGGGGCAGTGGTTGCAGGTGAAGACGATCGCCAGGACCGGACTGGCCGCGTAGTCGGCCAGGCGGTGTAGCCGGCCGTCGACCCCGGGGAGCGCAAAGTCGGGCGCGGGGGAACCGATGGGAAGTATGGGGTGGGTGCCGGCGCGCAATCCGCATGCCAGAAGCGCAATAGTCAGCAACAAAACTGTGGGGCGGGACTCCAGTCCCGCGGCCGGCGTCCACGCCGGCCCGAGCGGGTCCTGGAGGACCCGCGCAGACCTGGAGGTCTGCCCCACTTCACGCCAACTTCCGCGCATAGGCAACCTCCTTTCGCAGGTCTTCTTCTACCGGACCTTCCTTTTCGTACTCAATCGCCATCAGTCCGCGGAAGTCGAGTTTGTGCAGTTCCCGGATGACTTCGGGGATCTTAGCGATCCCCCGCCCGAGCAGCACGTTGTCTTCGGCGCCGGCCGCGGCGATATCTTTCAGATGCACCAGCTTCAAATACGGCCCGAGCTTCCGCACCGCGTCCACCGTGTCGTATCCGCAAGAGGCGAACTGGCCCACATCCGCCGTCGCGCCGACGGTCTTCGACAGCCCGGTCAGCGCCCGCAGCACGTCTTCCGGGCTTTCGTACGCGAACTTCGTCTTGAAAAAATGGTTGTGGATGCCGAAGGTCAGCCCGGCCTGCGTGCAGCGTTCGTCGATGCGCTTCAGCAGCGCGCCACCGGTGGCATCGCCGGTGATGTTTCCGGCACCCAGCAGCTTCGCGAAACGGATCGCCAAATCCAGTTCCGGCTCGTCGTGGATGGTCGCTGCGTAATAGGACACGCAACGTATCCGCGCCTTTTCAAACAGTATTCGCGCGCGGCGGAAGCGTTCCTCGCCCGGATGCGACAGCAGCATGAACTCGCCGCGCGACATTTCAATCTCCTGGATGCCGAGCGCCTGCAACTCGACGATCGTCGCTTCCATCGAGAGACTGTGATAGCTGTATGTCCCGATCCCGATCTTCAGCGTGCCGGCGGCGCGCAAGCGCACTCCCGCAACGGCCACACCGGCGAACGTCCGGCGCGTCACGGCTGCCGCCCCAACGGCCGCGGCGTCACGTCGGCGTCTTCCAGCTTCATGGCCCACTTGATCGCCTCGACGTACATCTTCTGCACATCGGGGCGGTCCCAATTCTCCACCGGATGCCCGAGCGTGGAGTAGAACACCCGTCCCATGCCGTATGTTTTCGCCCACGCCACGGCGAAATCGCGGTCCGTGCGGTGGACGTTCTTGTTGGCCAGATCCAGCTTGTCCGCATCCAGCCGCAGCAGCACGCGCAGCTTGTCGCGCGAATAGTTCCGCATCTGGTAAATCTCGTCCCGCAGCGCGAACGAGGCCGGCCATTGACTCATTCCGGGAAAGGCTGGATCTTCCACAACGATCGGCGCATTGAAAGTGCCCCATGGATGTTCGTCGAAATAGCCGCCGATCATCTCGCCGTATTCCGGCCAATTCGTGAACGTGATGGTGGCGCTGTGGACGCCGATGAAGCCCTTGCCGTCGTCGTGGATGAACGAGAGGAAATCGGCCTTTTGCCGGTCGTCCATCTCCAGATTTCCGCCGGTGTAAAACAGCACGGCATCGAAGTGATTCAGGTTGGGAGCGTTGTACTCCAGTTTCGTCTTGGTGAGCGCCTCGGTGTCGGTACGGAGCGTGGTGTCCCAAAGCCCGCTCTCCCGGCCCAGACGTTCGATGGTCGCCAGCGCGTGGGAAACGGCTTCATGCCGGTAGCCTTTCTCCTCGCCGATGGCCAGCAGCTTCTTCCTCGCCGGCGCCGTATGTTGCAGGATTTGTTCGACCGGCATATCGGCGGGAAATTCCAAATTGAAAAAGCCCACCATCATCTCGTCCCAGCTCTGATCGCCCCAGGTCACTTCCTTGCTTGAATCCGCGTTGTCCGGATTGTTTGCCGAATTGTCGAAGTGCGCGGTGCAGGCGATGCGCGCGCCTTTCGGCAGCACCATAGGCGCGGCCAGGTTGTACCAAAGCTGCCAATGCCAGTCGTAACGCGGCACCCGCAGAATTGTTTGCGTCCCGCCCGCCGGATACACGATGCGATATTCGAAATCCTTGCCGCGCCCATGCATGTGCGGATGCAGGCTGGCCAGCTTCACGGTGGCGCCGGTTTCGAATTCGGCGTCCACGCGGAAATTCGGGTCCCCCGGAGGAATCTTGAATTTTCCGTTCGTGGCGGAAAGCGTCAGCACGCGCGTGTGCGGCCGTTCCTTCGCAAACACCAGGCCGAATTTGCTGCGGTCCGTGCCGGCCTTGCCGTTGGTTGTGTAATGGATCTCCAAAACGAAATCCGAACCGGCTTTGACGAGCTTGCCTTGGCCGGGCTCCAGGGTTTCCGGCGGCTGTCCCGGCGCGTAGCCCACCAGGAAATCGCTCGGCAAGGCGCTGGTATCGGTGCGGTCGTCAGTCACTTTCGGCGCCACGAAGAATACGCCCGCCGGCTCACCCCGCAGCCAATGCGAACCCGGTTCGCGCACATACAAAATCATATGGTGGATGTGCGCGCGATCGTCGGGCCGCGCCTCGGCGAACTGCACCCACTTGTCTTCCGTGAACCCGGAAGGCACGATGGCCTTCTGATATTCGAGGGTGCCTGTCGCGGGAATCTCAAACGCCCGCGGAAACTCGAACACCACATCCGGCTTGGGAATGGACCAACCCTCCGCATAAGCCGGCGGCGGCGGCAAATCCCGCGCGTCGCCTTCCGGCGCGCCGCCATCCGCCCAGGCCACCAGCGTATCCACATCGCTCTGCGCCAGCGAGCGGTCGTTTGAAAACTTGCCATAGTGCGGATCGGCGAACCAGGGCGGCATCTTCTTCAACAGCACCGCTTCCTTCATCGCCTTGGCCCAAGGGCGCGCCTGCTGGTAGGTCAGCAGGGAAAACGGCGCGGCTTCTCCCGGACGATGGCAGGCCTGGCAATGCTTCCGCAGCACCGGCGCCACGTCTTTGGAGAACGTCACCCGCGGAGCATCCGCGGGCTTGACGGCGAAGAGGGCGCCTGCCATCGAAACGGCCGCAATCGGGATGGCGCGCCATGTGGAATTGGGCATTTCTTTACCTTATATTGCCATTCTGTCACACCGCGGCGTATCGGCAAGCTCAGAGCTTTCTGCTACCCTATAATTTCAAACCTTATGACCACTATTGTTCGAGTAACAGGCCGGGAAATCCTCGATTCGCGTGGCAACCCCACCGTGGAAGCGGATGTTCACCTGGCCAGCGGCAGCATGGGCAGGGCGGCTGTGCCCTCCGGCGCCTCCACTGGAGAACACGAAGCCGTGGAACTCCGCGACGGCGACAGAACGCGCTATCTGGGAAAGGGCACGCAATCCGCCGTCAGCCATGTGAATGGCGAGATCGCCCAAGCCGTGCATGGCAAGGACGCCACGCAGCAGGCTGAAATCGATCGCCTCATGATCGAGCTGGATGGCACGCCGAACAAGGGCCGCCTGGGCGCCAACGCCATTCTGGCCGTATCCATGGCTGCCGCACGCGCCGCGGCCGCCTCGGAGCACACGCCGCTGTACCGTTATCTGGGCGGCGCGGGCGCACGCCTGCTGCCCGTGCCCATGATGAACGTGCTCAACGGCGGAGCGCACGCCGACAATTCCGTGGATGTGCAGGAGTTCATGATCGCGCCCTACGGCGCCACGAAGTTTTCCGAAGCGATCCGCATGGGCGTGGAGGTTTTCCATACCCTGAAGAAGGTGCTGAAGAAGCGCGGATACTCCACCGCCGTGGGTGATGAAGGCGGCTTCGCGCCCAATCTGAAATCCAACGTGGAAGCGCTGGAGGTGCTGCTCGAAGGTATCACGCAAGCCGGATACAAACCCGGGGAGAATGTCGGCATCTGCATCGATCCCGCCTCCAGCGAGTTCTATCAGGATGGCAAATACGTCTTCAAGAAGTCGGACAAGAGCGAGCGCACTTCGGACCAGATGGTGGAATTCTGGGCCGATTGGGTGCGTCAATATCCCGCCATCATTTCGCTCGAAGACGGCATGTCGGAAGAAGATTGGGATGGCTGGCAGGCGCTCACGGACGCTTTGGGCGGCAAGATCCAGCTCGTCGCGGACGATATTTTCGTGACCAATCCGGAGATCTTTGCGCGCGGCATCGAGCGCGGCATCGCCAATTCGATTCTGATCAAGCTCAACCAGATCGGCACGGTGACGGAGACGCTGCAGACCATGCACATGGCGGCGGCCGCGAATTACACCGCGGTGGTTTCGCATCGCTCCGGCGAGACCGAAGATCCGTTCATCGCGGACCTGGTGGTGGCCACCAACGCGGGCCAGATCAAGACGGGGTCGGCCAGCCGCACGGACCGCATCGCCAAGTACAACCAGTTGCTGCGGATTGAAGAAAACCTGGGCGCCGCCGCGCAGTTTGCCGGGCGCAAGGCGTTTCGCCGCTAGGACCGCCGCGTATGCACAAACTCGTATTGCTCCGTCACGGCGAAAGCGACTGGAACAAAGAGAACCGCTTCACCGGCTGGACCGATGTGGACCTTTCCGAGAAGGGACGCCAGGAAGCCCACGAAGCGGGCATCGCGCTGAAGGCCGAAGGCTACACCTTCGACGTGGCCTACACTTCGGTGCTCAAACGCGCCATCCGCACGCTGTGGATGACGCTCGACGGGTTGGACCTGATGTGGATTTCCGTGCACCGTTCTTGGCGGTTGAACGAGCGCCACTACGGCGCGCTGCAAGGTCTCAACAAATCCGAGACGGCGGCCAAATTCGGCGAGGACCAGGTGAAGATCTGGCGGCGCAGTTACGACGTTCCGCCGCCCGCCCTGACACCGGACGATGAACGCTATCCCGGGCACGACCCGCGCTACCAGCGCCTAACCGCGCAGGAGCTGCCGCTCACCGAGTGCCTGAAAGACACCGTGAATCGCTTCCTGCCCTACTGGCACTCGACCATCGCGCCCGCGGTGCGCGATGGTAAGCGGGTGTTGATCGCCGCGCACGGCAACAGCTTGCGCGCGCTGGTCAAGTATCTCGACGATGTCTCCGAGCAGGCCATCGTGGGCATGAATATCCCCACCGGCATGCCGCTGGTGTATGAGCTCGCCGACGATTTGAAGCCGCTGCGCAGTTACTACTTAGGCGATCCGGAGAAGGTGAAGGCCGCCATGGAGGCCGTCGCCGCGCAGGGGAAGAAGAAGTAGCCATACCCCAAGCCCACAGATCTGGGAAATGCGTCAAGCTGGCCGAACAATGCCTTGCGGGAAAGCGCCTACCTGCGGCCGGCCTGCGAATTCTAAGGGTGGGTCGATTCAAGGAGCGCGAACGAGTAGGGCGTCTTCTAGCTCTCCGTTATGGCGTTAATTAGCCCCGCAAAGCCCCGCGGAGCGGGCCTGCGAGGCCCGCGCAGGCTGCGAGCCTGCCCCACTCACAGGATTCACATTCTGGCGGCCAGCAGCGCCTGAATGCACAGCGCCGGAGCCGGCCCCGCCAGCATGAAGCTTTGCGCCCGGTCGCATCCCATGGCTTTCAGTTGGGCGAGTTGTTCTCCGGTTTCCACGCCCTCGGCCACGGCCCGCATGCCCAATCCGTGCGCCAGACCCACGATCGATTGCACCAGCGTGCGCGTGTTATCCGCGCCGTTCATCCGCTGCACGAACTTCCGGTCGATTTTCAGATTGTCGATGGGCAGTTCCTCCAGATAGCTTAAAGAGGAATACCCGGTGCCGAAGTCGTCCAAGGAGACGCTGACGCCGAGTTTCTTCAGTTCGCGGAGCTGCCGGGCGGTTTCCCGGATATCCTGCATCAGCACGCTCTCGGTGACTTCCAGGTCCAGGTTCGCCGGCGCCAGGCCGGTCTCGGCGAGGGTGGCCGCCACGGTCTCGGCCAGGTCGCCGCGCGCGAATTGCACGGCTGACGTATTTACGGCCACCTGGATGAGTCCATAGCCGGCGTCCTGCCACTGCTTGCTTTGGCGGCAGGCGTCGCGCAGCACGAAGGCGCCGATGGGCACGATCAGCCCGCTTTCCTCGGCGATGGGAATCAGAACCGATGCCGGAACGCGTCCGAACTTGGGATTGTCCCAGCGCACCAGCGCCTCCAGGCCGGCGATGCGTCCGCTGGCGAGATCGAATTGCGGCTGGTAATGCACCGATAGCTCGTTGCGCCGCAAGGCATGATGCAGTTCGGTTTCCATGGCCAGGCGGCGGCTGGCGGCTTGGCTGATCTCGGGGTTGGATAACTGGATGCGCCGCTTGCCCTGGCGTTTGGCGGTGTAGAGGGCGCTGTCCGCCGCCCGCTGCAAAGCGGCCGGATCCGCGCCATCCTGCGGATACAACGCGATGCCGATGCTGGCGCCCAGGAATACTTCGTTGCCTTTCACCGAAAACGGCGCTGCCAGCGCCTCCTGGATACGCTCGGCTACCTTGGCGGCGTCTTGCGGGTCGCCGACGTCGCCGAGGATCAGCATGAACCGGTCGCCGCCACTGCGCGAAAGCGTTTCGGACTGGCGCAGGCAGGCGGACAGCCGTTCCGCCGCCAGCCGGATCAGGGTGTCCCCGGCCATATGCCCCAGCGTATCGTTGATGCGTTTGAAGCGGTCGAGGTCCAGATAGAGCAGCGCGGCCATTCCGTTTTGCCGGCGGGCGCGCGCCAGCGCCTGGCCAAACCGGTCTTCAAAGACCGCGCGATTGGGAAGGCCCGTCATCGCGTCGTGGGAAGCCTGGTGCGCTAGTTTCTGTTCCATCAGCTTGCGCTCGGTAATGTCGGAGAGCAGCCCGTCCCGGTAGCGCTTTCCGTCGCGTTCGTGGACCTTCACTGCCCGGCTGTGCAGCCAGACCCATCTTCCGTCCTGCCTCAGAAACCGGTATTCGGCGTCGAGGGGTTTACCGGTTTCGAAAATTGCCCGATAGGCGGCGGCGACTCGCGGCTGGTCCTCGGGATCGATGCGGCTCATCCAGAATCCCGGTTGACAGACCTGCTCCTGCGTATATCCGCTTAACGCTTCGCAGTTGGAACTGGCAAAGACCGGCTGGCCCGTTTCGTCGGCTACCCAGACCACATCGGGAAGATTGGCCACCAGCCACCGGTACTTCTCTTCACTCTGCCGGAGCGCTTCCCGATCGCGGCGGCGGCGGGTGATGTCGCGCGCGATGAGGGACGATCCCACCACTGTCCCGGCCGCGTTCCGTACCGGAGACATGGTGAGCGAAACCTCGATGTTGCCGCCGTCCCGGCTTACCGTGACGGTTTCCAATTGCGAGATGGTTTCGCCCCGGCCGACTCGGTCCAGAAGCTGGGAGGTTTCGCCGATGCGGCCGGCGGACACCAGCATGGATAGAGGTTTGCCCAAAGCCTCTTCGGCGGCGTAGCCGTACATTCGCTCGGCGCCCTTGTTCCAACTGAGGATCGCGCCGTCCAGCGCGGCGCCCAAGATGGCGTCGTCGGCGGAATCCACGATGGAAGCCAGCAGAGCGCGGGCCTCTTGCGCCTGTACTTGCGCGGTAATGTCGTGCATAATGGCGGCGCGCGCCGTAATCTGTCCGTCCGCATTCTTTATCGGGCAGGCGGAAATGGAAATATTCACCCGCGTGCCCGCCTTGGTCCGGGCAATGCCTTCAAACTGTCCCACGCTCTCGCCGCGCTGCAGTTTGTCGGAGATCCACTTCAGGCTGGCGCGCTGGTCGGCGGGGGCCAGCGTGGAGACCGGCTTTCCGACGATCTCTTCGGCGCGATATCCGTAGAGCCGCTCCGCGCCGCGATTCCAGCTCACGATGATACCGCCCGCGGTGCTGCTCACGATGGCGTCTTCGGAAGACTCCACGATGGACGCCAGAAACGCTTTGGTTTCATTGGCCGCATGGCGGGCGGTTACGTCCCGGCGGATCGAAATGTATCGGCGAATGGCGCCGCCGGCATCCCGCACCGGCGCCACGGTGATATCTTCCACATATGGGGAGCCGTCCTTGCGCCGGTTGGCGGCCTCGCCGCGCCACACATTTCCGGTTTCCACGGTTTCCCGCACCTGTTGATGAAGCGCGGGACCCAGGCCGGTCTTCTGGCGGCGCGGATTGTGGCCGATCACTTCCTCGGCGGTATAACCCGTCATCCTGGTGAAAGCGGGATTGACATATTGGATGGTGCCTTCACTGTCGGTGATCACCACGGCGTCGGAAGCTTCTTCGATAGCCCCCACCAAGCCGGCTTTCTCCACTTCGGCGCCCAGTTCGCGTGCGGAGTGCGCGTGGGTTTGCCGAACCAGGTCGGCTTGTTGACGCATGGCCACATAGGCGGCGACGGTCAAGGCCAGCGCCAGGAACGCGATGGTGGCGACCGGCGAAGGCGGCAGCCTGCTTTGCGAGTTTGCAAGTTGGTTGGCAAGCTGATAGGCGAACCAGACCACGCCACCTACCAGGGAGGCCTTGATCAGCCAGCCGGTACGGCGGCGGCTGGGAAGCCGGAGCATGGCCGCCGGCGTGGGAGTATGCGGATTCAAGAGCATGGCGGGCGCCGCGCGATCCGGCGCTGAAAAACTCGGCACATGACGCTTCCGATTATAGCCGCACCTGGAGTTTAATACACCCTATCCTTGGATATTTAATATTGAAATCGACGGCAAGTCGTGGATTGGAAAGATACTTACGCAGAGGAACGGGCACCGGGTTTCGGGCAGATTTCATAGCTGGACCGGCCTCCGGGGATTACCCGTGCCGCTAACTCTTGTGAGTATGGACTATACCCCAATGGATGTATGAAATTAAAAAGAGACCTGTCAATAAGTTCTGCGGACATTGTGCCGATTAAAGGATTGGGTGTTTGACGTGCTCCGGACAGTTGTTAGCGGAAATGCCCGGCCTCGGGCTTCGGGATGGCCCGCCCGCCGCTCCGCGATGCGCTGCCGATCCGCGCTACTGGCAGCGGTTGCGCTGGCGGGCTGCGGTCGTGCGCCGGATCTTGCCCGTACCGTCCTGACCAGCGCCAGTCAAGTGCGGCATCTTTCCGCGGCACAGGTCGGCATGGGGGTGCCGGTCCGTATCAAGGGCATCCTCACCTATTTCGACGGAATTTCCAGTTATTGTTTTGTTCAGGATTCGACCGGCGGAATCCGGGTAAGCCTGGCTCCCGGACAGATTCCTCCGGCCAACGGCTGGCGGGTAGAGGTAACCGGCGTGGTCTCTTCCGGAGGCGCGGCGCCGGAGGTGATCGAAGGGCATGTATCGGCGCTCGGGGCGTTCGGGATGCCGCCGGCGGTTTCGCTTTCCCCGGCGGGCTTAAGGAACCCGGAATACGAGTACAACCAGGTTGCCGTTCAAGGTGTAGTGCGGTCGGTCGGTTCGGATCGCCCGGGGCTCATGACGCTGGAGATCCGTGCGGGAGGCGCTACCGTTTGGGCGAAGGTTCCGGCCTCCATAACCGTGATCAACGACGACTGGACCGATGCGGAGGTGCGCGCTAGCGGCGTGCTGGCCCAATCCCACGCAGAGGCCGATTCCAAGGACGGGAATCCGGCCGCGGCGTCCGCCACGTTGTGGATCTCCGACACCGGCGCCCTGGAGAAGACGCACGTGGCGAGGCGGCCAGCCGCCTTGCCGGTCCTCAAGATTAGCGAGCTTCTGGGGCTCAATCCGGCAAAGTCGCCGGCGCACAGGGTGCGTGTGCGCGGGGTGCCTTACCAGCCGCTCCAGGGCGGCCTGGCGGTGATGGACGAGGCTGGCCAGATCCCCGTGCGCTTAGGAGCGATTGCCCCCGACCCCAACGCCAGCGTGCTCGATGTGGCGGGCTTTCTGGTTTGGGAACACGGGCATCCCGTTTTGGATGGAGCGGTTCTGCTCGACCCCGTCGAAGTCGCCGACCGCGACCAGTCGCCCGCGTCGGGATCCACGCTGACCACCGCGCTCGCCGTCCACCAGTTGCCTTTGAGCGCGGCGCAACGCGGCTACCCGGTCGATCTGCGGGCGGTGGTGACTTACTTCGATCCCGGCAACCATCTCCTCTTTGTGCAGGATCGAACCGATGGCATTTTCGTCGAATTGAGTGAAAAAGAAAAAGGGTCGATGCAGGCGGGAGACGAAGTGGAGGTGACCGGACAGACCACCGCCGATTTCGCTCCGGATGTGGCTAAGGCGCGGATCCGGGTGCTTGGCCATCCGGGATTGCCGGCGCCCAAAACGGGGCGGTTTGGAAACGCGAATTGGGGCCGCGAGGACTGCCACTGGATCGAATTGGAAGGCGTGGTGCAGCGCATCGCACAGGGACGGGCGGACTCTCTGCTCACGCTGGCCTGGGGCCGGAGTTCCTATAAGGCGCATGTTCTGGCTCCCGCCAAGTCTCTGGCGCACCTTTTGGACGCCGACGTCGCGCTGCGCGGCGTGTGCGGGGCGCTTTTCAACGGCAAACGGCAAATGCTCGGCATCCAGATGTTCGTGCCCGGGGCGGAATGCATCCGCGTGCTGCGCCCGCCCTCCCCGGATCCGTTCTCGATGCCGCCCACGGCCATCGCGGACCTGCTACAGTTTTCGCGCGCGCGCGATATGGGACATAGTGTGCGGTTGCGCGGAACCGTGACGTACCCTAATCGGTCCGGGTCCACCTGGGTGCGCGACGCCTCGGGTGGCGTGATGGTCCAGGATCACCAGGCAGAGGGATTGGCCGCCGGCGATCTGGTGGACGTGGTGGGCTTTCCGCAAATCGCCGGGTTCGGCCCGGCATTGCGTGGCGCCCGCGTAAAGCGATTGCAATCCGGCGCGCCGCCCTTGCCCGTGCCCATCACCGCCCAGGACGCCATGAAAGGGGATTTCGACGGCCAATTGGTGCGCATCGAGGGTAAACTCGTCGACCGCCTGCAACAGCCGTCGGAGCAGGTGTTGGCGATCGCGTCCGGCGACATGGTCTTCACCGCGCATCTGCCTGGCGGCGCAGCGGTGCGCACATTGGAGCCGGGCTCACGCCTGCGTTTGACCGGGATCTGCGCGGTGGAAGCGGAGCAATCCCACGACCTGATTTTGCCGCGCACGTTCCGGCTGCTGCTGCGGTCCGCGGCGGACCTCGAAATCCTGGGCCGGCCGCCCTGGCTGACGGCGGACCGGGTGGCCCCCATCTTGGGGGGCGCCGCGCTGCTGGTCGTCGCCGCCCTGGCGTGGGCGGGGCTTCTGCGCAAGCGCGTTAGGGCGCAAACCTTCGCTCTGCGCGCCCAGACCGTGCAGTTACAGGCCGCTCACCAGAGGACCCGTGACGCGCTGCGGAAAGCGTGCGAGGCCGAATCCCTGGATTTGGACAGCAAACGGATTCTCGAACTGATCGCGCGCGACGAGCCGGTGGATCTGATCGTCGACCACATCGCCGAGGCTGTGGCGTTGCATTCCGAAGGCGCGGTTTGCGCCATCGTACTGGGAGCGCCGCATGGCTCGCGTGTATGCGTAGTGCCCACCATGCCGGCCGGCTGGCTGGAGGCCCTGGGCCGCATCGATGTGCGCTCGATTTCGTTCAGCCCCGAGTTCCGGGCCCCCGCGCAGTTCTCGGACGATCCAGCTTGGACGGATTTCATCGATGCCCAACGGAATGCCCGTTTCCGCACGTTCTGCTCGGCGCCCATCGCGGTGGACGGCGCCACCGCCGGCGCTATTGCCGCGTTCTTCCGCAACGAGCAGCGTTCCGCGGCCGGCCACGACACGCAAGGCGCGCAGCTCGGCTTATGGTGCAATATCGCCGCTTTGGCGCTGGAGCGGCGCCGGCTGCACGACCAATTGTCCTACCGCGCGCAGTATGACGGCCTTACGGGCCTGCCGAACCGGGCGCTGCTCTACGAAAGGTTGGAAGCCGAGATTGCGCGGGCCGCTTGCGGCGGAGGTCTGCTGGGCGTACTCTATATAGACCTCGACGGCTTCAAGAAGATCAACGATACCTACGGTCACGACGCGGGGGATGCGGTTCTGCGGGAAGCCGCCCGGCGCATGACCAAAGCCGTGCGCCGCGGCGATATAGTCGCGCGCATCGGAGGCGATGAATTTGTAGTGTTGTTGCCGCTGCTCGGCCGGCGTGAGGATGCCCAACAGGTGGCGGACAAAATCGCCGCGGCCATGCGTGAGCCCGTCTACTCGAACCAGCAGCGCCTTTCGATCGGCGCGTGCGCCGGTATCGGCATATGCCCGCTGGACGGAGATAAGCCGGATCCCCTGCTGCGGTTCGCCGATTCGCAGATGTATGGCCAAAAGAGGCGGCGCTGGTACGAAACGCCGGCCATGCCGCCGAAGCCGCCGCCGCCTTCCCCGGCTGCCACCGGAATGTCTCCTGGAGGCGCTCCGGAACGATCGGCGGGATCGCCGTCCGGACTGGATTTGGACGCAACCGGCGCGCGCAGAACGCCAGCCGCGGTGGAGCGCTCGTGATCCGGCAATTGCGGTTGGCAATCGCCACCTGCAGCGCAACACTCGGCGGGATCGCGGGCGCCTTAGCTGCTTTGACCACAAACACCCAGGAGGAATGAGCAACTCTGACCAGACGCAGCGGCCGGAATGATATATACATCGATCAGGCCCGCCATGGAGCAAGCGTTTCTTGCGTGCCAGGGGACCTCGGGTGGCGCCGCCGGCCCGCACGGTCGAAGACCCACTCTCACCTGGGGCGAAAGCGCGGGTGCGGAGACCCGCCGCGGGCGTAGACGCCTGCCCCACAACGATACAACAATGCGCAAGCAGAGACCCCGGAATGCCGATCCCGCCGCCAACGGCCTGCTCGCCAGGCTGGAACGGGAAGACTATGACCGGTTGATGCTGGGCGCCCACGTCGTTTCTTTGAAATTCCGCACTCGGTTGGTGCGCCAAGACGGGAAAATCGATGCCGTTTACTTCCCTTTGTCCTGCATGGTGTCGCTGCTGGTCACTACCGACGGCAGGCCGCAAGTGGAAATGGCGACTATCGGCAAGGAAGGAGTTGTGGGAGCCTCGGAGCTGATTCAGGCCCAAGGAGCGATGGGACTGAATCTGGTTCAGCTACCTGGCGCGGCGGTGCGGGTCGAGGCCAGCGCCTTTCGGGAGTTGCTGGACAGTCGGCCGCCCGTGCAGAAACTGATCCACCAGCATTTTTACGCGCTCATGCGGCAGATCCTCTATGGAGCAGCCTGTAACCGAATCCACAGCATGGAAGAACGTTGCGCGCGCTGGCTGTTGATGACGCACGATCGCGCCGGCCAGGATACTTTTCCACTCACGCAGGATTTTCTGTCGCATATGCTCGGCGTGCGCAGGGCCACCGTGAATCTCGCCACGGGTATGTTGAAAAAGGCCGGGTTTATCGGATATGTGCGGGGAAAAGTGACGGTCATCGACCGGGCCGGCCTGGAGTCAACCTCCTGCGCCTGCTATCAAGCCATCGTCAGAGCATACGATGCCCTACTGCCGGCGCTGCAAACCAAAGGCGCTAGCTTCTGACTTGCGGACCCGGCGGCTGGGTCCGGTAGCGTTCAGATGGGTGTGAACGGTCCCGTTCAGATAATATTCATTTTCAGGCGTTTACCATCGAGATTTTCCTCAACAGCTCGGGTTCGTTGCTTCAGATAACATTTAGCGATATGGGCGGTGGTACTAAGAGTTAATCTTCCAGTTAACGCTTCGACCGCCGCGACGTGCGTTGGCACAGCGGGGGTATTCCGCAAATGCCGAGCTAAACCTATGAATTGGCTACCAATGAGCTATCCAGCCAGCTCCATCCCGGAGGATATCCTGGCGTGCGACTCGCGGCTGGTGACGGCGGCACGATGACGACACTTAGGGACCGAGCCCATCACAATCGCCCTCCGGCCGGCCAGGAGTTGCATGAGCAGGTCGCCAAGGCCCTGGGTGAAGCCAAACGCCTGCGGCGGCAAATTCGGCGGCTGCTGGCCTCCGCACGGGTCGTTGGGGGGGCCGGAAAGCGGCATAGCCATTCATGGTAGAGGCTTACGTGAACGAATGCCCAAAGGCTCGCGATGTTCCAGCCACTGCAGCCGGCGGCGGGATCGACGCCGCGCCGCGCGGTACTCCCTCGGTGTTCGAGCGCCTCATTTGCCTGGGATCGCTGGTCAAGCATGGGGCGGGCGTTGGCCGCGCCGCCGAGCCGGCCGAGAGCAAGCCCCTGCAAATGCTGCGGAACGAACACCAAACGGTGTTTGAACATTGGTTGCGTCTCCAGCTACGGAACAAAATGGCGGATTTGGAAGCCTGCGGAGAAAGCCAGGGCCGGACTGCAAACGAGGTCATGCGCGATTGGATTCAGCCGCGCTGGAACCTGAATCTGATTCCAGCCGCCGCGCCGAGGCCGCAACGGGAACTGTTCCAACTTGGACTGGAAATCCTGTGGCCGATCATGGCCGCGGCTGCTTTCCCCGGAAATTCACGCGATGCTTTGGGGCCAGTACTGTGCGATTCAACCCATTTGCCCCACCCAATACCCCAGGTCCGAGCCTCAGTGATCGACCATGTATAGGAAACACCTGGTAAGTATACCCGGTATATCTCTGGATAATATAGGAATTTTCCTAGTCGCCGAATGTTGCCAAACGGCAGCGCCGCTTTGGCCGGTGGTTTGCTTACAGTTCGAACCAAAGTGAACATGTTGACGAGCAACGGAGGGTCGTGCCGCGCACGCCGTTGCGCCGCGGATGTGTTCGCCGTCCGAATCCTTTCAACAGTTTGATACAACCGATTTGCGAGGTGTAGAAAAGAAAATGGCGCGAGTTGTTGTTTATTCGGATCAACCGATCCTGGCCATGGGACTGCGGAGTTTGATCGCAAGCGATGCGGCGCTCGAACTGAACGCCTGTTGCTCGAATATCTTCGCCCTGAAAGAGCATTTGGCGAACGAAAACTCCGATTTAGCCGTGTTGGACCTGACGCCCGAGATCACGTCCGGCACGCTCCACGAACTGCGGCATCTGGCTCCGCAGTGCAAGCTGATCCTTTGGACCAATACGATTGCCGGCGATTTCGCTTTGCAGGCGCTGACCGCCGGCGTTCGCGGCGTCCTTCGCAAGACACTGCCCTTAGGGGCGCTTCTGCAATGTTTGCACCGGGTCGACGCCGGCGAACTTTGGTTCGAAAAGAGCCTGATGGACAGTTTTCGCGATGCCCGGCGCGTATCGCTCTCACCGCGGGAGAGCCAGTTGGTGGCCCTGCTGGCACGCGGCTTTAAGAATAAGGAAATCTCCTGCGAATTAGGGATTACGGAAGGAACCGTCAAGGTTTACCTGTCTCGCCTTTTTCAGAAGTCCGGCGCCAAAGACCGCTTCGAGCTGGCCTTGCAAGGCCTGAAGAACCTCGGCATGGCCGGCATCTCAACGGACCAAGGCGGCCTGCGCTCGTTGGTGATGGAGCCGGCATGCCGGTAAGCGAATCGGAAGTGGTGGTGTTGGAATCGCCAGCCGTTCTAGCCCAGCTTCTTTCCATGTGGCCGGCGTCTATCGATCGGGAGTATGGACGCCGCCGCGCACAGACACCGTCAGCGGAGCCTAGGCCAACCAACCCTCGCCCCGCGCAGTCACCGCCCGGGGAGCCGGAACAGACGCACCAGTCCCGCTCGCGCCTTTGCTCGTGCGGAACTTGCGGCCGTTGCCGGGACAACGACCGGTGGAACAGGATCTTCGACGAAAAATTCGCCGATCCTTTATACTACGGGCGCATATCCGTCCGGCATAACTCGTCCCTCGCCGGCGTTTAGCCGTTCCCCACGCCGGGCATGATTGCGGATATACGCCGGTGGCCGGACGACGCATACATCGCTACCGGAACGCCTCGCGACTCGGCCATGCGTTCAAAGCGCATCCCCAACTTTTGCATGACGCCGATGGAAGCCATGTTGGCCGGTTGGGCGATGGCCACGATGCGCCGCAGGCCCACGCGCTCGAAGCCGTCGCATAGGGCCGCGCGCGCCGCTTCCGTGGCCAATCCGCGGCCCCACCAGGCGCGCGCCAGCCACCAGCCGATTTCGATGTCTTCCGCCTCCGGTAGCGGCTGCAGCCCGCAGAATCCGATCAATCCGCCTCCTGCTCTCGGAAGCAGTTTCCACAAGCAGAATCCGCGCTCTCGCAACAGCGCCATCTGGCGTTCCACGAACTGCCCTGAGCGCTCGCCGGACCATGGCGCGCCGTCGCCGATGTAGCGCACCACGTCCGGGTCGGCGGCGATGCCGCGGAATTCCAGCCAGTCGTCCGGTTCCCAGCCGCACAGGCTCAGTCTTTCGGTTTCGAGCCGGATAGGGCCTCCGTCATGGGCAAATATACGCGGAACACGGCGCCCTTGCCGCGTTCGCTCTCCACCGCGATCTTGCCGCCGTGGCGGTCCACAATCTTGGAACAGATGGCCAACCCCAGACCCACGCCATCGGGCTTGGTGGTGAAGAAGGGATTGAAGATGGTGTCCATCAATTTGGGATCGATGCCTTCTCCGCGATCGATCACGGAAATCTCGGCGTTGCCGGCCACCGGACGCGTTTTCACGGTGATGGCGCCGCCGGCAGCGGTGGCCTGCGCGGCGTTGGCCAGCAGATTGTAGAAGACCCGCTCCATCAATTCCGCGTCCAGCGGAAACGGCGGGATGTCCGGCGAATAATTCTTGTAAATTGTGACTTCGCGCGCGGCCGCTTCACGCTCCACCATGGCGACGGAGCGGTCCAGGACCTGGGCCAGGTCCGCCGGCGCGGGCCGCAGTTCGAGCGGCCGCACGAAATCCAGAAAGCGCGTGACCAGCGAATTGGTGCGGTCCACTTCCTCGGCGATGAAACCGGCCACTTCGCGCGCCACTTCGTTTTCCGAAGCGACGCTGCGGTTGAGCATCTCGGCCGAGGCGCGAATGGTGCCCAGCGGATTGCGCAATTCGTGCGCCAGCCCGGCCGCAAGCTGGCCCAGCGCGGCCAGCCGGTCGGACCGCCGCACGGCCTCTTCCGCCTGCTGCAGGTTGCGATTGGCTTCGGCAAGCTGTTCCGCTACGGCCTTGGTCTTGGCGAATTGCCGGCGCAACGCCTCGGCCAGGGTGTTGGTCAGGTTGCCGGCCACCGCCAGGAAAATGACGCGCAGCGCCAGCTCCCGTCTTTCGGGCGCCTCGATGACAAACCGGTTCCAATCGATCCGCAGCAGGAAGGACAGATAGACGCCCCACGCCAGCAACGTCACCACCAGCGTTCCGAGCACGCCCAGCGACGATCCCGCCGAGATCATGGGCAGCAGGAGAATCCAGTAATCGCTGCTTTGCACGCCGCCGGTATAGCCGATCAACAGATAGCTGAGCAGCAGCTTCAGCAGAATCCAGGACACGATGCCGGGCTGGCTGGAGAGGAAGGGCAGCTTCGACTCCAGGATCTGCACGGCGGCCAGGGCCACCAGCATGGCGATTTCCGAAGGCTCGCCCGTCTGGTTGAAAACGATCATGCCCGAGAAGAGCAGTAGCCAGACTAAATCCTGCGGGCGAATCCATTGCGCGGCGCGCCGCCACCAACCCATTTGAGCCACGATGCGGTCCCAGACCGGATTATGCCACAATAATTACGTAGTCTCATGCCTAACAACATCACGCTGGAACAGGATGAAACCCCCACCATGCCCGAACGCGGCGAAAACTTCGCGGACATCCTGTCCCAATACGAACAATCCCACACCCATAAACCCGAAGCGGGCGGCCAGGGTCTGACCGGCACGGTGGTCGCCGTGTCGCCGGAGCAGGTCTTCATCGATATCGGCCAGAAGATCGAAGGCGTCATGCCGCTGGACGCGTTCAAAGATCCGTCCGGCAAGGCGGCGGTGCAGGTGGGCGACCACTTCCCGGTGTCCATCAAGGGGCGCAACGAGGAGGGCTACTACGAGCTCTCGAAGGTGCGCGTGGAGCGGCCCAAGGACTGGACGTCGCTCGAAGCCGCATTCAACGAGAAGCGCTCCATCGCGGGCGTGGTCTCGGGCGTGGTAAAGGGCGGCCTGAGCGTGGACGTAGGCGTGCGCGCCTTCATGCCGGCATCCCGTTCGGGCGCCAAGGACGTGCCTGAGATGGAAAAGCTGGTGGGCCAGGAAATCACTTGCCGCATCATCAAACTGGACGTGGCCGACGAGGATGTGGTGGTGGACCGGCGCGTGGTGCTGGAAGAGCAGGAAGCGCTCGCCCGCGAGAAGGTGTTCACCGATCTGCAGGAAGGCGCCGTCATGCACGGCACCGTCCGCAGCCTGATGGATTACGGCGCCTTCGTGGATATCGGCGGCATCGATGGTCTGCTGCACGTGGCGGACATTTCCTGGGGCCACGTCAACAAGCCGGCGGACGCGCTCGCGGTGGGCCAGGAAGTGGACGTCAAGATTCTGAAAGTGGATCCGGCCAAGCGGCGCGTGGGGCTGGGGCTGAAGCAGCTTCTGCCGCATCCCTGGGAGCAGGTTGGCGACAAATACAAAACCGGCGACCGGGTGCGCGGCGCGGTGACGCGCGTGACCGATTTCGGCGCCTTCGTGGAATTGGAGCCGGGCGTGGAAGGATTGATCCACCTCTCGGAAATGTCGTGGTCGAAGAAGGCGCGCAAGCCCAGCGACGTGCTGAAGCCGGGCGATGCGGTGGAGGCCGTGGTGCTGCATGTCAGCCCCGGCGAGCGGCGCATCTCGCTGGGGTTGAAGCAGGCGTTGGGCGACCCTTGGGCGGATG
>Ga0187887_10001281_pt1 | contig 21810 bp, 19 predicted proteins | sample June2016WEW_7_10_FD_132977 | JGI IMG/M metagenome (GOLD analysis project Ga0187887, IMG submission 132977) | Peatland microbial communities from SPRUCE experiment site at the Marcell Experimental Forest, Minnesota, USA - June2016WEW_7_10 | ecosystem: Environmental > Terrestrial > Soil >... | reverse complement strand
GAACTCAGCCCCGCCGCATGATCCCGAATTAACCACCAGGATCTTAGGCGCACCATCCATCCGCCGGAAACGTGGACGGGAGAGGCCAGTGTGACTGAAGAGACTCAAGGCGGGCGGGCGGGGCGGTTGCGGCCGGGCGGGGCGGCCGTACCCGGGAGGCTTCCTACGGGGCAGGCTCTAGTTGCCAGCCAGCACGGACGCGGCCCGGCGCAGCGAGGAGCCCAGGCCCCAGCGGGCGTCCAGTGCGGCCAGCCGCTCCGGATCGGCGTCGCTGACCGGCAGGCAGCCCGTGACCTCCGGTACCGGGGCGTCGGCCGCCACCCGCACGACCGGGATGGCCACCGCCAGGTAGTCGCGGGCCGCGGCGAGCTTGGGACGGCTGCCCTTGGGAAAGCCGCCGTGCCCCCGGTCCAGCGCGTCGAGGATGGCCCCCATCCCGCCGAAGGCCTGGACCAGCGCGGCGGCGGTCTTGTCGCCCACCCCGGGCACGCCGGGCAGGCCATCGCTCGGGTCGCCGCGCAGCACGGCGAAGTCGGCGTAGGCGCGACCGGGGATCCCGTAGCGCGCGGTCACCGCGGCCTCATCCACCACGTCGAGCCTGGACAGGCCGCGGACCGTGTAGATGACGCGGACCGGCCGCTCGTCGTCCACCAGCTGGAACAGGTCGCGGTCGCCGGTGACGATGTCGACCGGGCCACCGGCCCGCGCGGTCAGAGTGCCGATCACGTCGTCCGCCTCGTAGCCGGGCGCGGACGCCATGGCCACGCCCAGGGCGCCGAGCACCTGCTCGATCACCGGGATCTGCGCGGTCAGCGCCGGCGGCGCCTCCTCGGTGCCGTCCGCCCGGGCCCGGTGGGCCTTGTACGACGGCACCGCCGCCACCCGGAAGGCCGGCCGCCAGTCCGCGTCCATACAGGCGATCACGGCCCCGGGCGAGCGGCCCCGGACCAGCCGGGCGATCATGTCCAGCAGTCCGCGGACGGCGTTGACTGGCGTCCCGTCGGGGGCGGTCAGCGTATCCGGGACCCCGTAGAAGGCGCGGTAGTAGAGCGAGGCGGTGTCCAGCAGCATCAGCGGTCCCACCCCGGCTATCCTGCCAGGCCTGGCGCTATCGTTGGGCAACCCGCAGCAGGCCACCCGTAATGAGCCAGGCCAGCCGCAATGAAGGGACCGGGCACTGTCCGCAACAGACGCCATCGGGCTGGTGCACGGACCGGCCGCCGAGGCGCTCTCCTGCGCGCTGCTCGCGGTGCTGCTGGCCACCGCGATCACCCGGCCGAAATGGCTGCCGGAGGCGGCCGCCGCGGTGCCTGCCGCGGTGCTGGTGATCATCACCGGCGCGCTGCCGTGGCACCTGGCCCGTACCGGGGCTGGCCGCCTGCTGCCGGTCCTGGCCTTCCTGGGCGCGATCCTCGTCGTGGGGCACGTCTGCCAGCAGGAGGGACTGTTCGCGGCGGCCGGGGCCCGGCTGGCCCGGGCCAGCGGGGGCTCGCCGGTACGGCTGCTGGGCGGCGTGTTCGGCCTCGCTTCCTTCACCACCGCGGTGCTCAGCCTGGACACGACGGTGGTGCTGCTGACGCCCGTGGTGCACGACACCGCGACCCGGCTCCGGGTCCGGCCCAAACCCCATGTGTACGCCTGCACCCACCTGGCCAACTCGGCGTCGCTGCTGCTGCCGGTATCCAACCTGACGAACCTGCTGGCGTTCTCGGTGGCCGGGCTGTCCCTGATCCACTTCGGCGCGCTGATGGCGGTGCCGTGGCTGGTGGCGATCGCCGTGGAGTACGCGGCCTTCCGCTGGTTCTTCGCCGGGGACCTGGCCGTGGCCGGTCCGGCCGCCGCCCGCGCGGCCGATGCACCCCTCCCCCGTATCCCGCGTTTTGCGCTGGTCACGGTCCTGGCCACGCTGGCCGGATTCGCGCTCGCCTCGCTGGTGGGGGTGAACCCGGCCTGGGCGGCCGCGGCGGGGGCGGCGGTGCTCGCGGCCGAGAGCCTGATCCGCCGCCAGGACCACCCGGCGGCGCTGGTGCGCGCGGTGAGCATCCCGTTCCTGCTGTTCGTGCTGGGCCTCGGCATCGTCGTCGAGGCAGTGGTGCATAACGGACTGGGCGCCGTGCTGACCCGGGCGATCCCAGCCGGATCGTCGCTGGTCTCCCTGCTCGCCCTGGCCGCGATGGCGGCCCTGCTCGCGAACGTGGTCAACAACCTGCCCGCGGTGCTGGTGCTGCTGTCCGTGCTGGCCGGGCGCGGGCTGCTGGCCGGCCCGGGCCCGGTGCTCGCCGTGCTGATCGGGGTGGACGTCGGCCCGAACCTGACCTACGCAGGCTCGCTGGCCACGCTGCTGTGGCGGCGCGTGCTGGCGGACCGCGACCAGCCCACGGACCTGGGAGAGTTCACCCGTCTCGGGCTGCTCACCGTGCCCGCCGGGCTGGTCCTGGTCACCGTGGCGCTATGGGCGGTGCTGCGGATCTGACCGGCCGGGCCAGCTCCTCCTCGTCCAGCGGGGCGGCCCCGTCCCGGGGGTAGACCTGCCGCCTGCCCGTGGCGGTGAAACCCATCCGCCGGTAGAACGCGAGAGCGCGGGCGTTGCCGGCAGCGACCCACAGGGTCACCCGGGGTGCGCCCGCCTCCTCAGCATGATCCATGACCGCGCCGACCAGCACGTCCGCCACGCCGTACCCGCGGGCCTGCGGGCTGACCCACATGGAGACGAGATGCCAGCTGCGCCGCCCCGCGGCCGGGGGCCCGCTGGCGGCCTGGTCGGGCACGGCCGCGACCAGCCCGGCCGGCGTCCCGCCGCGCCAGGCCAGGAACCAGGGCCAGGCCCCGATCCGGGACCGCCACTGCGGCCCGCTGCGGCCGATCTCGCGGCTCAGGGTCGAGGCGAACGCGTCCGGGGCATCGGCCAGTGCCGCCAGCCGCACCTCGCGGACCGTGGCCCACTCGTCCGGGCGTGCCCGCCGGACCTGGACACCGCTCACCTCCATGCGGCTAGCGTGACCGTTCACCGTTGCCGCGCGCAACCGGATATCGGGGCGCGAGACTGGACCCGTGACAGTGCTCGTGTGGGTGACCGACGAAAGCTGGATGGCGTGCGTGGACGCGGCGCTGGCCCGGGCGCCAGCCGACGACGTGACCTTGCTGCACGTCACGGACGCCGGGGCGGTGGACGCGGCGCAGGGGGCGTTCAGCGCGCTGCTGGGCCGGGCCGGAGCCGGGCCGGGCGCGCAGCTGGAGGCCATGACCGAGGCAGCCGCCACCGAGCTGCTAGAGGCCGCGGCCACCCGGCTGGCCCGCCAGGCCCAGCAACTGCGCCGCCGCGGCCGCCCCGAGCACGAGGTGGTGCAGGCGGCCCGCGGCGCGGACCTGCTCATCCTGGGCCGCCAGGGCGCCGAGGCGGGGCCCAGGAGCCTGGACAAAGCGGCCCGGTTCGTGGTGGACCACGCAGCCTGCCCGGTCCTGCTGGTCTGGCCCGGAGCCGCGCCGGACGGCCCGCTGCCGCACGAGCCACAGCACGGGCCGCCTCATCGGTTGGAGTAGACCCGCTCCGGGGTGATCAGGACCGCGGTACGCCGCTCCTCGGCCATCACCCGGTCGTAGGTGGCCCAGTCGTCATGACTGCCGCCCGCCGCGATGAACACCGCGCGCAGCAGCAGCCGCAGGCCGTCCTTGCCAAGACCGTCGAGCGGGTCATCCGGCCCGGCGAGCTCGGCCCGGCCCTCGGCGGTGACCCACTCCCAGCCGGACCGGGCGGTCACGGCCGGCCGCGGGCGCGCCCGCAGGTTGGCCAGCTTGCGTGAGTTCCCGCGGGTGGTGAAGCCGATCACCGGGACACCGCGGACCGGATGATCCAGTACCCCGCAGTTGACCACGGTGGCCTGGATCGTCTGGTCCCCGCGCAGGGTGGCCACCACGCTCAGCCCCTGCTCCCGGCCTGCCAGCCGGGCAAAGTCCGCCACCTCTGCCATACGTGGAGCCTACTGGCCGAGATAGCCGCACGGGGGCTAGCCGGGCCGGGCCGGGCGGCCTGGTAGCCCCGGCCTAGCCCGAGCCTAGCCCCGGCCTAGCCCACCGAGGTGTACGCGACCACCCCGTGGCGCAGCGCCGCCACGGCGGCGCGCGCGGTGGCGGCCAGCTCGGAGCCGGCCCCCGCCGCGACCGCGATCTGGCCGAGCAGGTCCATCAGCTGCTTGACCGCGCGGACGAAATCACCGGGGGTCAGCTCGGTCCGGAGCACGGTCTCCAGCGGCTTGCCCCGCGCCCACGCGTGCGCGGCCCACGCGAAGCCCAGCTCCGGCTGGCGCAGGAACGACAGCTTGTTGTCCTTCTCGACCTCGTCCAGCTCGCCCCAGACCGAGATCATCGAGCTGACCACGTCGCGGACCGGCCCGCCTGGCAGCCGCGGCGTGGCGTCGTCGTCCGCCTGCCGGGACTCGAAGGTCAGCACGGACACGCAGGCGGCCAGCTCCGCCGGGTCCAGGCCGTCCCACAGCCCGCGGCGCAGGCACTCGGCGGCCAGCAGGTCGAGCTCGGTGTAGAGGTCGGCGAGCCGCCTGCCGTCCGGGGTGACCGTGCCATCGTCGAGGTAGCCCAGGTGCCCCAGGACGGAGCAGACCCGGTCGAACGTGCGGGCGATCACGTGGGAACGGGCCGCGACCCGGCCTTCCAGGCTGGCCACCTCCCGCTCCAGCCGGGTCCGCTCCTCCGCCTGCCGGGCGTGCGTCTCGCGGTCCGGGCAGCCGTGGCAGGGGTGCTGGCGCAGCTCACGGCGCAGCCGGGTGATCTCGTCCGCCGCGGCGCGCGGCGGGCGCTCCCCCTCCTGCCAGGCGCCGGCCTGCCGAGGATGGCGGCCGAGGTCCCGCCCGGCCACCTTGTTGCGCACGGTCGAGGCCAGGTCCCGCCGGTGCTGCGGCGATCGGGCGCTGAAGCTGTTGGGGATGCGCACCCGGTCGATCGGGGTGACCGGGACCGGGAAGTCGGCCTGGGAGAGCCGCTTGACCTGGCGGGTGGACGTCAGCACCAGGGGCAGCGGGTCGTTTGCGCCCGGGGGCGCGGTCGCCCGGCTGTAGCCCGGGTCGCGCCGGCCTGTCTCCCGCTGGCCGGCGCCGCGCTGGCCCGCGCCGCGCCCTTCGGCGCCCCGCTGGCCCGCGTTCCGGTGATCTGCACCCCGGTGATCTGGACGCCGCTGATCTGCGCCGCGCCGATCAGCGGCATGACCAGTGCCCCGGTGATCAGCGCCGCGGGACGGGGGGCCGGTCAGGCCGGGATCCAGGACGACCGCGAGGCCCGCCCGCCGGCCGCCGGGGACCAGGATGATGTCTCCGCGCCGCAACTGCTCAAGCGACTCCCGGGCCTGGGCCCAGCGGTCCGCCGAACGGTCCCGGGACGCGTCCGCCTCCCGGCCGGCGAGTTCCTGGCGCAGCGCGTGGTATCCGGCGTAGTCCCCGCGGTCGCACGACGGGCCGAGTACGGCCAGGGCCTCCCTGCCGCGGCGCGCCTGCCGCGCGATGCCGACCACCGCCCGGTCCGCCTGGAACTGCGCGAACGACGACTCCAGCAGCGCGGTCGCCTTGTCCAGGCCTGCCTGGCCGACCAGGTTCACCGCCATATTGTAGGAAGGCCGGAAGCTGGAGTTGAGCGGGTAGGTGCGGGTGCCGGCCAGCCCGGCCACCGCCAGCGGGTCCACGCCTGGCTGCCAGAGCACCACGGCGTGCCCTTCCACGTCGATGCCCCGGCGGCCGGCCCGGCCGGTGAGCTGCGTGTACTCCCCCGGGGTCAGGTCCGCGTGGGTCTCGCCGTTCCACTTGTCCAGCCGCTCCACGACCACCGTCCGGGCCGGCATGTTGATGCCCAGGGCCAGTGTCTCGGTGGCGAAGACGGCGCGGACCAGGCCCGCCTCGAAGAGTTCCTCGACCACTTCCTTGAAGGTGGGCAGCATCCCCGCGTGGTGCGCGGCGATGCCGCGCTGCAGGCCGGTGAGCCACTCACCGTAGCCGAGGACGGGCAGGTCGGCCTGGGGGATGTCCCTGGTGCGCCGCTCGGCGATCTGGGTGATCACGGCGGCCTCGTCCGGCGTGGTGAGCCGGACGCCGGCGTCCAGGCACTGGCGGACCGCGGCCTCGCAGCCCGCCCGGCTGAAGATGAAGGTGATCGCCGGGAGCAGCCCGGCGCGGTCCAGCCGGTCGATGACCTCCGGCCGGCGCGGCGCCCGGAAGCGCACCGGCCGCCGGCCGCCCCGGGCCGGCCGGGTGGGCGCCTTCCGCGCCGCCCAGTCATCCCGCCGCGCCAGCCGCAGCAACTCCGGGTTCACCTGCGCACGCCGCTGGGCGGGATCCTCGGGCGGCCCGTTCGGTGTCCCCCGGCCGTTCCGGGACCCATGGCCGGGACCGGACTCGAGGAAGAGGTCGTAGAGGCGGCCCCCAGCCAGCATGTGCTGCCACAGCGGAACCGGCCGGTGCTCGTCCACGATCACCGTGGTGCCGCCGCGGACCTGCGCCAGCCAGTCGCCGAACTCCTCGGCGTTGCTCACCGTCGCGGACAGCGCGACCACCCGGACCGAATCCGGGAGGTGGATGATGACTTCTTCCCAGACCGCGCCGCGGAAGCGGTCGGCCAGGTAGTGCACCTCGTCCAGCACCACGTAGGCCAGGCCGGACAGGGTGGGTGAGCCGGCGTACAGCATGTTGCGCAGCACCTCGGTGGTCATCACGACCACCGGCGCCTCGCCGTTGATGCTGTTGTCCCCGGTCAGCAGCCCCACCTGGCCGGCGCCGTAGCGCCGGGCGAAGTCGTTGTACTTCTGGTTGGACAGCGCCTTGATCGGCGTGGTGTAGAAACATTTGCGGCCCTCGGCCAGCGCCAGGTGCACCGCAAATTCTCCGATAACGGTCTTACCGGAGCCGGTCGGCGCCGCGACGAGCACGCCGTGGCCGCCGGCCAGGGCGAGGCAGGCGCGGCGCTGGAAGTCATCGAACGCGAAGTCGTACAGCCCCTGGAACGCGGCGAACTCGGCCCCGTCCGCGCTCCGCTGCCTGAAAGCGGCATAGCGCTGCGCCGGGCTGGCAGGCGTGGACATACGCCCCAGCCTAGGTGAACCCGCGGACAACCGGGGCTACCGGCCGGTGCTGCTCAGGCCCGTGCTGCTGTGGCCGCCCGTGCTGCTGTGGCTGGTGCTCCCGGCTAGCGGTGATCGGAGTCCACTGGGTCGGGGTCGTCGAGGGGAGCCAGCTCGTCGTCGTCCAGGCCCTCGTAAAGCGAGGCCCGGGTGGCCCGCCGCCGGTCGTTCATCCAGATGAGGAGCTCAGCCAGTTCGACGAGCAGCACGCAGGGGCCCGCGAGCAGGAGCATGGTGAGCGGGTCCGGGCTCGGCGAGGCGATGCCGGCGAACACGAACACGCCGAAGATGATGAGCCGTCGCCACTTACGGAAAAACTGGTGGGTGAGGACGCCCGCCACGTTCAGCATCAGCATCAGCAGCGGCAGCTCGAAGGCCAGCCCGAAGCCGAGCATCATGCCGAAGAAGTAGCCCAGGTACGTGGAGACCGGGGGCAGGTTGAGGACCCCGACCGGGGTCAGGCCTAGCAGGTACGCCAGGCCCCGGCTCATCGCGAAGTAGGCGATCCCGGAGCCGACCAGGAACAGCGGGACCGCGGTCCCCACGAAGGCGTAGGTCCAGCGCTTTTCCCGCCGATACAGCCCGGGCGCGACGAATGCCCAGATCTGGTACAGCCAGATCGGGCTGGTCACGACCAGCCCGAAGAAGAACGCGACCTCCACCCGCAGCGTGAACGGGGCGAGGACACTATTCAGGACCAGCTGATGGCCGATGCCGTGGCAGCCGGTGTGGCCGTTGATCTTGGCCGAGCAGAACGGGCGCTCGATGAAATGCCACACCCGGTCGTACACCGCGGGGATCAGCCCGATGCAGGTCCCCACGATCAGGGCCAGGGCGATCTTGACGACCCGGTTCCGCAGCTCGCGGACGTGCTCGATCAGCGACATCCGGCCTTCCGGATCCGCTGCTTCCGCCGCCCGGACACGTGCGCTCAGGACACGCGCCCCCTTGACGGTGTCACCCAGCTTGGCCATCGCGGGTTACGAACGCACGGCCGGCTCAGCCGGCCTGGGTGTGCTGCGTCTCGCTGACCGGGGCGCCGCTGACCTTAGCCGCCTCCGCCGCCGCGGACTGCTTGGCCTGGAGGTCGCGGATCTGCTGCTGGAGCAGGTCAACCTGCTGCTGGGAAGGCGGGGCCGTGATGGCCGGGGCCGGCATAGCCGCAGCCTGCTTCTCCGCCTCGTCCTTGTCCTCATGGTGCAGGTCCTGTACTTCGGTCTTCAGGATGCGCATCGACTTGCCGAGGGACCGCGCCGCGTCGGGCAGCTTCTTCGAACCGAAGAGCACGATCAGCACTACGGCGACGATGAGGATCTTCCACGGACTGTCGAACAGGTCGCCAATCATTTCCGCCTCTTCACCGGGGACCGTATGTCCCGCGCCTGGATCACTATGGGCAGAGCCTACACATCATACGTTCGTAACGCCTTCAGGCACGGCTTGGTGGCCGCCCGCATCAACGGGACTGGCCGCGAACACGCGGCCTCCGCGATTACCTGTCTCACTGCCCGTCTTGCGCCTATTGCGGCCTCAAGCGTACTGCGCCAGGGCGGCCGACGCATCCTCCCTGACCTGGGCCGCGAGGCTGGCCGGGGCCACGATCTTGCCGTTTTCCCCCAGCCGCAGGGCCAGCCGCCGCACCCACCCCGGGTCGGGGGTGCGGAGCGCGACCCGCAACCGCCCGTCGCCGAGGTCCTCGACACTGTCGCAGGGGTAATACTCCGCCACCCAGCGCCCGAGCGGGGCGAGTTCGATGATCACGTTGAGGTCGGCCGCGGACGGGCGGAACAGTCCCTGGTCCACGTCCTTCGGCTCCGCGCCCGCGGGCACCTCGGCCGCCACCTCCAGGACGTCCAGGCCGAGCACCCGGTCGAGGCGGAACAGCCGGACCGCGTCCGCCCGGCGGCACCACCCTTCCAGGTAGGTGCGGCCCTCCACGATCAGCAGGCGCATCGGGTCCACGTCACGCTCGGTAGCCTCGTCCCGCCCCGGGACGTAATAGGACAGATGGACCCGGCGCCGCCGGGCCAGGGCGTCCCGGAGCTGGTCGAGAACCGCCTGCTGGGCGATCTTGTCCACCTGGATGGCTACCTGGGTGCTCGGCGCGGCGGCCTCCCCGGCCGCCGCTTCCAGCTTGGCGATGGTGCGGTTCAGCGCCTGCCCCTCGTCCAGGCCAGACATCGAGGCGACCTGGCCGATCTCGGCCAGCATCCGCAGCGCGACCAGCAGCGCGCTGGCCTCGTCCACGGCGAGGCGCAGCGGCCGGTCCATCGACTCCGCCTGGCTGACGACGATCTCGCCGCCCTCGTAGGACAGGTCGATCGGGCAATAGGGATCGGGCGAGCGGAGTTCCACGCACCAGAGCAGGTTGAGGTCGTCCACCAGCTCCCGCTCGCTGACCCCGAAGGCCGCGGCGGTCTCGGCCAGCCCGACCACCTTCCGGCTGACCACGTACGGCACCAGGGCCAGCAGCCGCTGCAGCCGCGCGGTGCTGGTCCCCGCGCTGCCGCGCTGCGGGAGTTTGCCCGGGGCGCTCATGCCAGCGCTCCCTTCAGCTGGGTGATGACAGCCTCCCGGAGGTCGGCGGGCTCGAGCGCGACCACGTCCGTGCCGAACGACGCGACGTGCTCGGCGAACCAGCTTACGTCGGAGAACGGGACACTGACCGTGTCCCAGCGGCCTGTATCTGCGGGGCCTGTGCTTCCGGCGCCCGCGTCTGCGGGGCCTGTGCTTCCGGCGCCCGTGTCTGCGGGGCCTGTGCTTCCGGCGCCCGTGTCTGCGGGGCGTGTACTTCCGGCGCCTGTGCTTCCGGTGATGACCGTGGCGTGCCGACGGATCCCGAGCCCGGCCCCCTGGCGCACCCGCAAGATCGCGGTCCGCCGCGCCGGCGGCTGAGTGTCCCACTCGCGGACGGTCTCCCGGACGTCGGTGCCGTCCGGGACGACCACGGATCCGGCGGGGCCGCTGAACCGGACGTCACCCTCGATGCGGCTAAGCCTGAACACGCGGACGGCGTCCCGGACGGTGTCATGGCCCGCCACGTACCAGCGGCCGTGCCGGTTCACCACACCCCAGGGCTGGAGGTGACGCTGCTGGGGTTCGCTCCGGCCGACCGCGCGGTACGCGAACGTGACGGACCGCCGGTCCCGCACTGCCTCCCACAGCGGGCCGAACGCCGCCTCGCCGGCTAGCAGCCGGGGCTCGATGCCGGTCTCGGCGGTCTCCTCGGCGTCCACCCCGGCGGCGCGCAGCTTGAGCAGGGCGCCCGCGGCGGCCCCGGCCAGCTCGGCCTGCCGCCACACCCGGGCGGCCAGGGACAGCACCGCGGCCTCGTCCGGCTCCAGCCGGATCTCCGGCAGCACGTAGGCCTGCCGCGGGATGCGGTAGCCGGCCTCGTCGTCACCTGACGAGTTGAGACCCGTCTCCAGCGGGATACCCAGCTCCCGGAGTTCTTCCTTGTCCCGCTCGAACATCCGCTTGAACGCCTCGAACGACTCCGGGTAGCCGGGCACGGCCGCGCGGATCTGCACCGCGGTCAGGTACCGCGGGCTGGACAGCAGGCAGACCACCAGGCCCAGCAGCCGCTCCGTCTTCCGTCGTGACATTCTCGTCCCTCGCCGCTCCCCCGCCCCCGATCGGTACCTGACGCTACCCTGCGGGAGTGATCAGGTGGCGCAGTGGCGTGGTTTTGGCGGTGCGCCGCGAATGGCGCGGCGCGGTCGAACTAGACGTAACCATCGGCGGGGGGACCATCCGGGCGCTCGCCTACCCGGAGCTGACCGGCCGGCCAGAGCCCGGCGACCGGCTGCTGCTGAACACCAGCGCGCTCGCGCTCGGCCTGGGCACCGGCGGCTACGCGCTGGTGGTGGCGCTGCCCGACCGGCTCCCCGCCGACCCGACCGGCCCCGGGCACCTGGTCAAGGCGCGGTACACGCCGCTGCAGGCCACCGTGCTCGGCGTCGACGAGCAGGGCTCGCCGCACCACGAGGTGCTGCGCGACGCGGACGACATCGGCGGCATGCCGGTCGTTGTCGCGGACCTGCATTCGGCCCTGCCTGCCGTGCTGGCGGCGCTGCGCGCCGGGCGGCCGCCCGGTGCCCCGCCGGCCGCGGCGTACGTGATGCTCGACGGTGGTGCGCTGCCCGCGTGGTTTTCCCGCAGCTGCGCCGGGCTGCGCGAGGCAGGCTGGCTGCGCGGGACGGTGACCGTGGGCCAGTCTTTCGGCGGAGACCTCGAGGCGGTCACGCTGCACACCGGGCTGCTCGCCGCCCGGCACGTGCTCGGCGCCGACGTCGTCGTGGTGGCGCAGGGGCCGGGCAACCTCGGCACCGGGACCCGGTGGGGCTTTTCCGGCGTGGCCTGCGGCGAGGCGGTCAACGCGGCCGCCGTGCTCGGCGGGCGCCCGGTCGCCTCACTGCGGGTCAGCGAGGCCGATCCGCGGGAACGCCACCACGGGGTGTCCCACCACAGCCTCACCTCCTACGGCCGGGTCGCGCTGGCCCGGGCCGACGTGGTGGTCCCCGAGCTGCCCGGGACGTTCGGCGCCAGGGTGGCGGCGCAGGCGGCCGCGCTGGCGGGCCGGCACACCCTGGTCAGCGTGAGCACGGGCGGACTGGCCGAGGTGCTGCGCGACTGCCCGGTCCGGCTGTCCACCATGGGCCGCGGCCTGGAGGAGGACCTGGCCTACTTCCTGGCCGCGGCGGCGGCCGGGCGGCATGCGGCCACACTGCTGAGCCGGCAGCCGCCCGGGCCCCGGCCGCAATAGCCCGCCCGGACTAACCCTCCCGCTCCCCAAACCCCACCAGCCCCGCCGATCCCCCGGCTCCGATCGTGATCTAACGATCAGTGTCGCTGGCGCGACACTGATCGTTAGATCACGTGGGAGGCGCGCGCTGGGAGCGAGACTGGCGGGATGTGACGGGCCAGAGGGACCGTTGAGGCTGACGGGACCGGGGACGCGGGAACCGGGAGCGCGGGGCCGGGCCGGCCAGGGCGGCCGGGCCGGGCTCGGGATAGGGCGCTGGCTCCGGCACCCCCGCGGGGGCGGGGCCGGGCGCAGCGGGAGAATGTCGGACGAGGCGCCGGGCGAATCCGGTACCCGGACCAGTAAGAGGAGCCTGCATGCGACTCGCGTCGTTCATCCGCGATATGCCTGCCCGTGTCAGCGCGGGCGCCTTCATCCTTAATTCTGGCCTGAGCAAACTCTCGGCCGACGAGCAGACCGCTACCGGACTGCACCAAATGGCCACGGGTGCCTATCCGTTCCTGGGCAAGATGAAGCCACAGGACTTCGCCCGGCTGCTCGGCGCGGGCGAGGTCGCGGTCGGATCCGCCCTGCTGCTGCCGGTAGTGCCGTCCGGGGTGGCGGGCCTGCTGCTGACCGGGTTCTCCGGTGGCCTGCTCGGCCTGTACATCAAGATCCCCGGGATGCGCCAGGAGGGCAGCCTGCGCCCGACCCAGCAGGGCATCCCGCTGGCCAAGGACAGCTGGCTGCTGGGCATCGGCATCAGCCTGCTGCTGAGCGACCTGACCGACCGGGCCTCGGCCTCGTCCAGTAAGAGCTAACAGAGCTGCTGACCCCGGACGGGGGTCTGGGGAAGCTGCCGCCGCACCACCGCCGCTCCGCCGGCGAGCTAACCGGCGGCCCCAGCCAAGACGTGCAGATACGGGCGGCCTGCACCACAGCTGATCCGCAGCCGAGCCAACCGGCGACCCTAGCCACGAGGCGTGCACATACAGGCGGCCTGCACCACAGCTGATTCGCAGGCGAGGGCAGGCGAGCCGGAGGCGTGCCTGCCCTCGCCTGCGAATGGCGGGGGGTCCAGGGGGTCGCCCCCCGGACTAGCAGAGCTCAGCTCGTCGAGGGGCTGATCGCGCCGAGGATGTCGACCACGAACACGAGCGTGTCCGTGCCCTTGATCCCGGCCTGCGAGCTTCCCGTCTTCCCGTATCCGTCAGCGGGCGGGACGATCAGCAGGACCCGGCTGCCCACCGTCTGCCCGATGAGGCCCTTGTCCCAGCCCGTGATGACCTGGCTAGGCGTGGCGCCGATCGTGAACCCGAACGGCTGCGCCCGTGACCACGACGAGTCGAAGACCTTGCCAGTCCGCCAGATCACGCCCACGTACTGGCTGACCACGGTCTGCCCCTTGGTCACGGCCGGACCGGACCCCTTGATCAGCGTCTTGGTGACCAGTCCCGACGGCGGCTTCGCGGACTTCGGGATGGTGATGGTCGGAGCCGCGCCAGCCTTGGCCGTGACGCTGGGCAGCGAGCCGCCGCCACTGGAGACCTTGCTGCCTGAGGCGGACGCGTTGTTGGCGAACTCCTTGATCATGTCCACCACGAACACCAGCGTGTCGTTGGCGGTCACCCCGGCCTGGGAGTTCCCGGTCTTGCCGTAGCCCTGGGCGGGCGGGATAACGGCCAGCACCCGGCTGCCCATCTTCTTGCCCTGCAGGGCGGTCTCCAGCCCGGGCAGCAGCTGGCCGCTGAACAGAGCCGGGCTCTTGCTCGCGAACGTGCTCTCGGCGAGCTTGCTCGTCTTGCCGCTCCAGATGTAGACGGCGTAGTTCCCGACGAAGGCGTCGGACTTGGTCAGCGCGGGGCCGGTGCCCTTGACCAGAGTCTTGACGGCCAGCGATTTCCCGGCGGTCAGCTTCGGGATGCTGACGGTCGGATTCGAGCCGAACTGCCCCTTCACCGAGACGCCGGGGCTGGACGAGGACGTGGATGATCCGCATCCGGCCAGGGCCAGGACGGCCAGCAGGGGGACGGACAGCAGGGCGGCAATGCGTCGCATAGAAAGGGAACCTTGTCATCTCCGACGTTGAAGCGACGCCAGCCTACCGGCATCAACGAACCACAGTGCGCAGGTTCGACGGCCCGGGCATTACGGTATCTGGACCAATCCACTAGGAGCGGGCAGGCGGCTGGAACGCGGAACGGCCCTTCGCCGCAGGACATCGCGGGAAAAGGCGCTCCCGGCGATTATCAGCAAATTCTCAGTTAGCTGTCCGGCGACAGTGCTGCGGAAGGTTCGTTGCGGAAATAAGGCGGGACGGCGGGCGGCCCGGGGCCGCGCACGGCGGGCGGGAGGCAACATGCCCGCGATGAGCTTCTCCACCCGCTCAGCTACATGCCCGCGATGAGCTTCTCCACCCGCTCATCGACGGCCCGGAACGGGTCCTTGCAGAGCACCGTCCGCTGGGCCTGGTCGTTGAGCTTGAGGTGGACCCAGTCCACGGTGAAGTCGCGGCGCCGCTCCTGGGCACGGCGGATGAACTCACCGCGCAGCCGGGCCCGGGTGGTCTGCGGCGGGACCGACTTGGCCTCGAAGATGTCGATGTCGCGCGCGGTCCGGGCCACCGCCCCGCGCCGCTGCAGCAGGTAGTACAGGCCACGGCCGCGGTGCACGTCGTGGTAGGCCAGGTCGAGCTGGGCCACCCGGGGCGAGGACAGCGGCAGGTCATGCTTGCCCCGGTACCGCTCGATCAGCTGGTACTTGGTGATCCAGTCGATCTCCCGGTCGACCAGGCCGAAGTTGCCGGTGTCCACCGCGTGCAGAGTGCGCTCCCACAGGTCCAGCACCCGCTGGGTGATCGCGTCGGCCCCGCGCCGGTCGGTGAAGTCCTTGGCCTTGGCCAGGTACTCGCGCTGGATGTCCAGCGCGCTGGCCTCCCGGCCGTTGGCCAGCCGGACCTTGCGGCGGCCGGTCATGTCGTGGCTGACGTCCCGGATGGCCCGGATCGGGTTCTCCAGGGTCAGGTCGCGCATCACGGTGCCCGCCTCGACCATGCGCAGCACCAGGTCGGTCGCGCCCACCTTGAGCAGCATGGTCGTCTCGCTCATGTTCGAGTCGCCGACGATCACGTGCAGCCGGCGGAACCGTTCGGCGTCGGCGTGCGGCTCGTCCCGGGTGTTGATGATCGGCCGGGACCGGGTGGTGGCCGAGGAGACGCCTTCCCAGATGTGCTCGGCACGCTGGCTGACGCAGTAGACCGCCCCGCGCGGAGTCTGCAGCACCTTGCCCGCGCCGCAGATCACCTGGCGGGTGACCAGGAACGGGATCAGGATGTCGGCCAGGCGGCCGAACTCGCCGTGCCGGCCGACCAGGTAGTTCTCGTGGCAGCCGTAGGAGTTGCCCGCCGAGTCGGTGTTGTTCTTGAACAGGTAGATGTCGCCGGCGATGCCTTCCTCGCGCAGCCGCCGGTCCGCGTCCACCAGCAGGCCCTCGAGGATCCGCTCGCCCGCCTTGTCGTGGACCACCAGGTCGAGGATGTTGTCGCACTCGGGCGTGGCGTACTCGGGGTGGCTGCCGACGTCGAGGTAGAGCCGTGCCCCGTTGCGCAGGAACACGTTGCTGCTCCGGCCCCACGAGACCACGCGGCGGAAGAGGTACCTGGCTACCTCGTCCGGGGACAGCCGCCGGCTGCCGCGGAAGGTGCAGGTGACCCCGTACTCGTTCTCAAGCCCGAAGATTCGTCTGTCCATGGTCGCTCACCAGACCCTACGGCACGCCGGCCAGCGCCCGCGCCAGGCGGGTTCGGTGTCCGGGTGTGTCGCGCCCGCGGCCTCGCTCTCCACGCGGCGTCACCAGTCGACGGCGATGTATTTGGTCTCGGTAAACTCGAGCAACCCGTCGTGGCCCCCCTCGCGGCCGATCCCGGATTGCTTGACCCCGCCGAACGGCGCCGCCGGGTCGGAGACCACGCCGCGGTTGATGCCGATCATCCCGGCCTCCAGGGCCTCGGCCACCCGGAGCGAGCGGCGCAGGTCCCGGGTGTAGACATAGGAAACCAGGCCGTATTCGGTGTTGTTGGCCCAGGAGACCGCTTCGGACTCGGAGCTGAACCGGACGACCGGGGCGACCGGGCCGAAGATCTCCTCGTCCAGGATGCCGGCGCCGGGCGGCACATTGTCCAGCACGGTGGGCGCGTAGAAGTAGCCGCGGCGGTCCGGGATGGAGCCGCCGGTGACCACCCGGCTGCCAGCGCTGGTGGCCTCGTCCACCAGGGTGGCCACCTTGGACCGGGTGTCCTCGTTGACCAGCGGGCCCAGTTCGGTGCCCTCGTCCAGGCCGGGGCCGACCTTGAGCGCCTCGAGCCGGGCCGCGAACGCCGCGGTGAACTCGTCGGCGACCGCCTCGTGCACGTAGAACCGGTTGGCAGCGGTGCACGCCTCCCCGCCGTTGCGCATCTTGGCCAGGAACGCGCCGTCCAGGGCAGCGCCGATGTCGGCGTCCTCGAAGATCAGGAAGGGGGCGTTGCCGCCCAGTTCCATGGAGCAGTTGATCACGTTGTCGGCCGCAGCCTTCAGCAGTACCCGGCCTACCTCGGTGGACCCGGTGAAGGACAGCTTGCGGACCCGGGGGTCGGCTAGCACGGTCTGGCTGAACCGGCTGGCCGAGGAGGTGGTGACCACGTTGACCACGCCGTCCGGCACCCCGGCCTCACCCAGGATCTGCGCCACGGCCAGGGCGGTCAGCGGGGTCTCCTTGGCGGGCTTGAGTACGACGGTGCAGCCGGCGGCCAGGGCCGGCCCGATCTTCCGGGTGGCCATCGCGGCCGGGAAGTTCCACGGGGTGATGAGCACGCTGACGCCCACCGGCTGCCGCTGGACGAGGATGCGGTTGGCGCCGGACGGGGCGGTGAGCACCGAGCCGTCCAGCCGGACCGCCTCCTCCGCGTACCAGCGGAAGAACTCGGCGGCGTAGATCACCTCGCCGCGCGCGTCGGGCAGCGCCTTGCCGTTCTCGATGACCATCAGCCGGGCCAGCGAGTCGGACCTGGCGATCATCAGCGACCAGGCCCGGCGCAGGCACTCGGCTCGCTCCCGCGGCGCGGTCGCGGCCCAGCCGGGCAGCGCGGCCGAGGCGGCGCTGACCGCGTCGAGCGTGTCCTCAGTCGTGGCGTCGGCCACTTCCGCGATGATCTCCTCGGTGGCGGGGTCGGTCACGCCGATCAGCCCGCCGCCGCGGCCCTTGGTCCACTGGCCGCCGATGAGCAGCCCGGTGGGCACGTCGATCCCCGTCGTCGCGGCCAGGTCCGCCATAGTGCCTGTCAATCGTCCTCCAGGGTCTTCCTGACCGTCTCGGTAGCCCGTGCCGCGGGACGGAGCGCGTAATCCTCGGGGGCGCCGGCCGCGGGCAGGGGAATGTGCACATCCACGACACTAAGCGGATTCACTACGTGGACGCTAGCCGCCCGGCGTCCCGGACGATGCCAGGCGGCGCCAGGGGGCGCTAGGGGGTGACGCCGTCGTCCGGGCTGGCGGCCTCGCCGGGCTGCGGCTCGTCCGTGTCCGGGGCCAGGGTCGTGCCCTCCTCGGCCGCCGCCTCGGTCAGCAGCAACTCCAGCCGGGCCCCGGTCAGCCGGCGGAACGTCCGGTGCACCCGGTCCCGGGCCAGGATGCCCACTTCCAGCTGGCTGGCGCCCAGTTCGGTGCCGTCGCCGTTGCCCTGGCCCTGGCCCGACAGGCCCGCGATCGCGGCGCCCAGGGCCCGGACCAGCGGCAGGCCGTCCGCGTAGTGGTCCTTGAGTACCGCCGCCACCTGGTCGGCCTGGCCGCCCATGGCCACGAAGCCGTGTTCCTCGGCGACCGAGCCGTCGAAGGTGATCCGGTAGATCTGGTCGGAGGCGGGCGACTCGCCGACCTCGGCCACTACCAGCTCGACCTCGAACGGCTTGTTGCTCTCGGTGAAGAACTGGCCGAGGATCTGCGCATACCAGTTGGCCAGGCCGCGGGCGGTGACGTCACTGCGGTCGTACTGGTACCCGGTGTAGTCCGCGTACCGGACCCCGGCCTTGCGCAGGTTCTCGAACTCGTTGTAGCGGCCGACCGCGGCGAACGCGATGCGGTCATAGATCTCGCTGATCTTGTGCAGGGCGCTGGACGGGTTAGGCGCCACGAACAGGATGCCGCCGTCATACTGGATCACCACCCCGCTGCGGCCACGGGCGATGCCCTTCCGGGCGTAATCCGCCTTGTCCTTCATCGCCTGTTCAGGCGAGACGTAGAACGGCATACTCACCGCAGCTTTACCCCTACTCGTAACGGCGCTACTAGGAATGGCGGCTGGTCAGGCGGGGAACGCGGTCACCCGCTCAGTCCGGGCGGCGGGGTCAGGGAGACGACCGGCCCCGAGGGCTCCCTCATCCGCTCCTCGACCACGGCCCGGGCGTACTCGCCCGCCTCCGCGTCCGACAGGCGGCGGAATCCGTCGGCGGTGATCATAGCCACCACCGGGTAGATCTGCCGGGCCAGGTCCGGGCCGCCGGTGGCCGAATCGTCATCGGCCGCGTCGTACAGGGCCTGCATCAGGGCCAGGACCACGGCGCGGTCGGACATGCCCTCGGTGTAGAGCTTCTTCAGCGATCCCTTGGCGAAGATCGACCCCGACCCGATGGAGGAGTAAGGACGCTCCTCATACCGCCCGCCGGCCACGTCGTAGCTGAAGATCCGGCCCCGGCCGGCGTCCTCGTCCCAGCCCGCGAACAGCGGAACGACCACCAGGCCCTGCATGGCCGCGCTCAGGTTGCCGCGGACGAACGCGGCCAGCCGGTTCGCCTTGCCCTCCAGGGACAGCGTCCGGCCCTCGAGCTTCTCGTAGTGCTCCAGTTCCAGCTGGAACAGCCGGACCAGCTCCAGCCCGATCCCGGCCACGCCCGCGATGCCTACGGCGGAGAAATCGTCGCTGCGGAACACCTTCTCGATGTCCCGCTGCGCGATCATGTTGCCCGCCGTGGAGCGCCGGTCTCCCGCCATGACCACGCCGTCCGCGAACCGGGCGGCCACGATGGTGGTCCCGTGCCGCAGCGGGGTGCCCGCGCCCTCACCCCCGGAGCCCGGTATCTGCGCGGCACCGGTCCCCGCGGCACCGCCCAGCCGGGCGGCGGCCGCAGCGCCCGCGCCCGGGAGCAGCTCTGGTGCGCACTCCGCCACCAGATCGGCGAACGACGATGTGCCAGCGTCCATGCACGCCGCAATGAACTTTCCGGCAAAGAAGCCAGAACCCACGCCCAGTCCTCCCGGTTAGTCCGCGCCCGTTACTGACCTGACCCTACTGCGGCCTGGCCCCGGCCGCGCCTGCGGCCTGTCAGCCCTGGGCGAACCCGGCAGGACCATCGGCCGGGTGCGCCCTCTGGAGGGCAGCCGTTACTGGCCGCCCTTCTGCACGTAAGACCGGACGAACTCCTCGGCGTTCTCCTCCAGCACCTCGTCGATCTCGTCAAGGATCGCGTCCACGTCGTCGGCCAGCTTCTCTTGGCGCTCCTTGACGTCGCCCGATGCCTGCGGCTCCGCCTCCTCGGCGTCCTCAGTGCGCTTCGAGGTTTGCCGCTGACCGCCAGTGTCCTTTGTCGCCATGCCCGAAACCTCCGTGCTACAGGGTCGTCCTCGGCTTAACCGTATCCTCGCCTGCCGATGGCCTGTCCAACCCTGAAATCGGGCATCGGGATCAGGCGGCTCAATAATGCCCGCGGGGCAGGATTCCGGTCCCAGCGGCCTTCCAGGGGCTGCGGCGCCGCACAGGGGGACTCAGGGGCCCGGACGAGGGTCACGACGGGGGCCAGGACGCGCCCGGCGGGCGTTCAGTCCTGGCCGGTCAGCGCGGCCACCAGCTCGGCCGCGGTCCGGCACCGGTCGAGCAGACCGCCGACGTGCGCCTTGGTCCCGCGGAGCGGCTCCAGGGTCGGCACCCGCTGCAGCGACTCGCGGCCGGGTATGTCGAAGATCACCGAATCCCAGGACGCGGCGGCGACTGACTCCGGGTACTGCTGCAGGCACCGCCCGCGGAAGTAGGCCCGGGTATCGTCCGGCGGGGTCTCGATGGCCCGGGTCACGTCCTCCTCGGCGACGAGCTGGACCATCCGGCCCCGGGCGGCGAGCCGGTTGTACAGGCCCCGAGTGGGCCGTACGTCCGAATACTGCAGGTCCACCAGCTGCAGCTTGGGGTGCCCCCAGGCCAGGCCCTCCCGGGTCCGGTAGCCCTCGAGCAGCTCCAGCTTGGCCACCCAGTCCAGCTCGCGGGAGGCCAGCATCGGGTCCTCGGCCAGCCTGGTCAGCAGGGATTCCCAGCGGTCCAGCACGTCCGAGGTCATGTCATCGACGTCGGAGCCGAACTTGTCCTCGGTGTACTTGCGGGCCAGCTCCAGGTACTCCATCTGGAGCTGGACCCCGGTCATCTTCCGGCCGTCCCGCAGGGTGACCAGATGGCGGCAGCTGGGGTCGTGCGAGATGGCCCGGAGCTCGGCCACCGGCGACTCGATCGACAGGTCACGGCCGAGGAACTTGTCCTCGATCATGGCCAGGACCAGTGCGGTGGTGCCGAGCTTGAGGTACGTGCTGACCTCGCTCATGTTCGCGTCGCCGATGATCACGTGCAGGCGGCGGTATTTCTCCGGGTCGGCGTGCGGTTCGTCGCGGGTGTTGATGATGGGCCGCTTCAGCGTGGTTTCCAGGCCCACCTCGACCTCGAAGAAGTCGGCGCGCTGGCTGATCTGGAAACCGTCCTCGCGGCCGTCAGCGCCGATGCCCACGCGGCCGGCCCCGCACACCACCTGCCTGGACGCGAAGAACGGGGTGAGGTGCCGGACGATGTCCGCGAACGGCGTCGCCCGGCGCATCAGGTAGTTCTCGTGGCAGCCGTAGGAGACGCCCTTGTTATCGGTGTTGTTCTTGTAGAGCTGGATGGGCGCGCTGCCGGGCACGGTCGCGGCCTTGGCGGCGGCCTCCGCCATGATCCGCTCCCCCGCCTTGTCCCAGATGACCGCCGCGAGCGGGTTGGTGCACTCCGGCGCCGAGTATTCCGGGTGAGCGTGGTCGACGTACAGCCGGGCCCCGTTGGTCAGTATCACGTTGGCCAGGCCGAGATCCTCGTCGGTCAGCTGGGTGGCGTCCGCCGACTCGCGGGCCAGGTCGAACCCGCGGGCGTCCCGCAGCGGGTTCTCTTCCTCGAAGTCCCACCGCGCCCGCCGGGCGCGGGCCGAGGTGGCCGCCTGGTAGGCGTTGACGACCTGGGACGAAGTGACCATGGCATTTGCCCCAGGCTGCCCGGGGACCGAGATGCCGAACTCGGTCTCCGTCCCCATCACCCGCCGCACGCTCATATCAGGCAGCCTAGTGCCGGCCGACCGGGCACGGGACGTGAGACCCGCCGCACGCCCCCGGCTCCATGTCGGATGACGGGCGGCCAGCGAGGGAAGGCGGTACTGCGCCTGCCCAGGTCAGAGGTACTGCCCGGTATTGGCCACCGTGTCGATGGAACGCCCGGCCTCGGTACCCTGCTTGCCGGAAACCAGGGTCCTGATGTAGACGATCCGCTCGCCCTTCTTGCCGGAGATGCGGGCCCAGTCGTCCGGGTTGGTCGTGTTCGGCAGGTCCTCGTTCTCGCTGAACTCATCCACGCAGGCGGTCAGCAGATGGGCGACGCGCATGCCCTTCTGTCCCGTCTCGAGGAATTCCTTGATGGCCATCTTCTTGGCCCGGGCCACGATGTTCTCGATCATCGCGCCGGAGTTGAAGTCCTTGAAGTACAGGACCTCCTTGTCTCCGTTGGCGTAGGTGACCTCGAGGAACCGGTTTTCCTCCGTCTCGCTGTACATGCGTTCCACGACCCGCTGGATCATGGCGTCCACCGTGGCCCCGCGGGACGACCCGTGCTCAGTCAGGTCGTCAGGGTGCAGCGGCAGCTCAGT
>Ga0187887_10001280_pt1 | contig 21810 bp, 17 predicted proteins | sample June2016WEW_7_10_FD_132977 | JGI IMG/M metagenome (GOLD analysis project Ga0187887, IMG submission 132977) | Peatland microbial communities from SPRUCE experiment site at the Marcell Experimental Forest, Minnesota, USA - June2016WEW_7_10 | ecosystem: Environmental > Terrestrial > Soil >... | reverse complement strand
GAAAGCTTCATCCACCTTCACGTCGAAGGCCTCGACGATACGGCGCAACGGACGGAAATCCTCCAGGCGCTCGAGACGATCCTCGCCGAGGTGCGCCTCGCCGTGCAGGACTGGCAGCCCATGCTGGCGCGGGTGCGCGGCATCATCACCGATTTACGGACCAACCCGCCGCCGCTCCCGGTCGATGAGATCGCCGAAGCGATCCAGTTCCTCGAATGGCTGATGAGCGACAATTTTACGCTGCTCGGCGCACGCGACTACGTCTTTACCGAAGGCGAGAGCGCTCTCGACCCGATCTTCGAGACTGGCCTCGGCCTGTTGCGGTCGCGTGAAGTCCTGCTGTTACGGCGCTGGAACGAACCGATGGCGATCACCCCGGAGATTCGCGCGTTTCTCGAGGAACCAAAGCTGCTCATCGTCACCAAGTCGACAGTGCGCTCGCCGGTGCACCGCCGCGCCGATCTGGACTATGTCGGCATCAAGCGCTTCGATCAGCACGGCGCATTGGTCGGCGAATTCCGTTTTTGCGGCTTGTTCACCTCGACGGCCTATACGCGGCCGGCGCGCAGCATTCCCTATCTGCGCCGCAAGGTCGACAGCATCACCCGCCGGGCCGGGTTCGATCCGAACAGCCACTCCGGCAAGGCGCTGGTCAATGTGCTTGAGAACTACCCGCGCGACGAATTGTTCCAGATCGACGAGGACACGCTCTATCAGTACGCGCTCGCGATCCTTCAGCTCGACGAGCGGCCGCGGGTGCGCGTGCTGCCGCGACGCGATCGCTTCGACCGCTTCGTGTCGGTCCTCGTCTACATTCCGCGCGACCGCTATAGCGGCCAAATACGCGCCGCGGTCGGCGACTTTCTCGCCGCTGCGTTCAATGGACGCTTGAGCGCCTATCACCCGTTCTTCACGGAAGGGCCGCTGGTGCGCGTCCATTACATGATCGGACGCGCCCAGGGAGAAACGCCGAATCCGGATCGCTCAGCGCTCGATCGCGGAGTCGAAGCGATCGTGCGCAGCTGGACCGACGGCTTGCGCGAGGCGCTCGCCGGCAGCCCGGATCCGCACCGTGAGCGGCTGGTGTTCGCGCGTTATCGCGATGCCTTCCCGATCGATTATTGCGAGGTCTATCCGCCGGCAATGGCGGTCGGCGACATTCGCATCATCGAGACGCTTACGCCGGAGCGTCCGCTCGGCGTCGACCTTTACCGTCACGCCGGCGCGGAGCCGGCGCGCGCGGGGCTGAAGGTTTTCAGCCGGAGCCGGCCGATCTCGCTCTCGGAACGCGTGCCGGTATTGGAAAATATGGGCTTTCGTGTCGTCGACGAGCGCACCTACCATATACGACCACAGGACGCGGCGGAGGTTTGGTTCCACGACATGGAACTCGAAACTGCGTCGGGCCAGCCGATCGAGCTTGCCGCGGTCGAGGAGCGGCTGGAGGCTTGCTTCCTCGTCGTGATGGGGAAGCGAGCGGAGAGCGATGGCTATAATGCGCTCGTGCTCGCGACCGGGCTGGGCTGGCGCGATGTCGCGCTGATCCGGACCATCTCGCGCTTCTTGCGCCAGATTCGCGTCGCCTATTCGCAAGACTATATGTGGGCGACGCTGCGCAAATATCCGAGCATCGCCGCCCAGATCGTGAGCTTGTTTCAGACTCGCTTCGATCCGCATTTGCGCGTGCCACCGGATGAGCGCGCCGCGCGCGAGGCGGCGATCGTTGCCGCGATCGAAGCAGCCTTGCAGGCGGTCGAGAGCTTGGACGAGGACCGCATCCTGCGTCATTTCGTCAGCGCGGTCACCTCGGCCATCCGCACAAATTTTTATCAGCTCGGCGCCGACGGCTTCGCGAAAGAACTGATTGCGATCAAGTTTGCCAGTCGCAAGGTCGACGCGATGCCGTTGCCGCGGCCGCTGTACGAGATCTTTGTCTATTCACCGCGGGTCGAAGGCGTCCATCTGCGCTTCGGCAAAGTGGCCCGCGGCGGTATCCGCTGGTCCGACCGGCCGCAGGATTTTCGCACCGAAGTGCTCGGCCTGGTCAAGGCGCAGAACGTCAAGAACGCCGTGATCGTGCCGGTCGGCGCCAAGGGCGGTTTCGTGCCGAAATATCTGCCGTCAGGCGGTCCGCGCGAAGCAATCCAGGCCGAAGGCGTCGCCACCTATAAGATGTTCATCTCGACGCTGCTCGACATCACCGACAATATCGGCGCCGGAACGACCGGCGTCATCGCGCCGCCGGACGTGGTGCGGCATGACGGCGACGATCCTTATCTGGTGGTTGCCGCCGACAAGGGCACCGCGACGTTTTCCGACATCGCCAACGGGCTGGCAATCGAGCACGACTTCTGGCTCGGCGACGCCTTTGCCTCGGGCGGCTCGGCCGGATATGACCACAAGAAGATCGGCATCACGGCGCGCGGCGCCTGGGAGTCGGTGAAGCGTCATTTCCGTGAAATGGACGTCGATATCGCGACCGTGCCTTTTACGGTGGTTGGTATCGGCGACATGTCAGGCGACGTCTTCGGCAACGGCCTATTACGCGAGAAGACCACCAAGCTCATCGCCGCCTTCGATCATCGCGACATCTTCATCGATCCCGATCCCGATCCGGAGCAAAGCTTCGCTGAGCGCAAACGCATGTTCGATCTGCCGCGCTCGAGCTGGCAGGATTTCGACAATGCGGTGCTCTCCAAAGGCGGTGGCATCTACCCGCGCAAGGCCAAGGACATCCGGCTTTCGCCCGAGGCGCAGAAACTGTTCGGCGTCGGCGACCACGTCACGCCGCAGGACCTCGTCCGCGCCATCCTCAAAGCGCCGGTCGATCTCCTCTTCTTCGGCGGCATCGGCACCTATATCCGCGCCGCGGACGAAACCGATGAAGCGGTCGGCGACCGCGCCAACGATGCCGTCCGCACCGCGGCCAAGGATTTGCGCTGCAAGGTCATCGGCGAAGGTGCCAACGTCGGCATGACCCAGCGCGGCCGCATCGAAGCGGCGTTTCACGGCATCCGGCTCAATACCGACGCGATCGACAATTCCGCCGGCGTGAACACCTCCGATATGGAGGTCAATATCAAGATCGCCCTTTCCATCCCGGTGCGCGCCGGGCGGTTGGCATATGACGCGCGCAACGCGCTGTTGGCCGAGATGACCGACGAAGTCGCGGACCTCGTGCTACGCAACAATTATCTGCAGACGCTGGCGCTGTCGCTCGCCGAACGCCGCGGCATGGAGGATTTCGGCTTCTTGCAGCGTCTGATCCAGACGTTGGAGGCGCGCGGCTTGCTTGACCGCGCGGTCGAGTATCTTGCCGACGACATGCAGCTCGCCGAGCGCCGCCGCCGGTCGGAACCGTTCACGCGGCCGGAGCTTGCCGTGCTACTCGCCTATGCCAAGCTCACGCTGTACGACGACCTTCTTGAAAGCGCGGTGCCTGACGACCCTTATCTCGCACGCGAGCTGGTGCGCTATTTCCCGCCACAGATCGCCGAGCGGTATCCCGATGCGCTCGCTCATCACCGCTTGCGCCGCGAGATCATCGCCACGCATCTGGGCAACTCGATGATCAATCGCGGCGGACCTTCGCTGATCGTCCGCATTGCCGACCAGACCGGCGCCTTGCCGGCCACGATCGCGTCGGCTTTTGCCGCTGTGCGCGACAGCTATGGCATGACCGCGCTGAACACCGCGATTGATGGTCTCGACAACAAGGTTCCCGGCAAGCTCCAGCTCGAGCTCTATGCAACGGTGCAGGATCTGTTGCTCGACCGCATCATTTGGTTCCTGCGCAATGTCGATCTGACGAAGGGCCTCGCCGACGTGGTGACGCATTATCACGAGGGCATCGCGGTAGTGGCTGGCGCACTCGACGGCGCGCTGGCGCCGGACAGCCGCGACGCGCGCGCGGTGCGCCGGCATGAACTCGTCGAGGCCGGAGCGCCCGATGACCTGGCCGGCCGCGTCGCCGACCTTCGCGCGCTCATGGCGGCGCCCGATATCGTGGCGGTCGCCGACCGCACCGGCAAACCGGTCGATGAGGTTGCGGCGACCTATTTCGCCGCCAGCGCATTCTTCCGGCTCGACCGCATCGTCGCCGCCGCCAGCACCATTCCGATTACCGATTATTTTGACCGGTTGGCGCTCGATCGCGCGCGTGATTCAATCGGCGACGCCCAACGGCGGCTTACCGCCGCCATGGTCGGCAAGAACGGGAGCGGCGCCGACGCCGTCGAGGCCTGGGTCACACCGCGACGGACCGAAGTCGAGCGTATCCGCATGGCGATCCACGAGATCGCCAATTCCGGCCTTACGCTGTCGAAGCTTTCCGTGGCCGCGAGCTTGCTGGGCGATCTGGTCAAGAACTGAGGTCATTTCGGCGGGAGCGCTTTGCGCAAAAAAAGAACCCCAAGCAGTCTACCCGCTTGGGGTTCTTCAAGTTGTTGCCTCAACTCAGGCTTATCTGGCCGGGCGACGGGGTGTCGGGGGGATGGGGGAGCCGCCCGGTCGGCCTTCATGAACAACAAATAGGGGCGCAATTCGCCCATGCAACGCGGATCACGCTTTAGTGTTGTCGCCTTGTGTCGGCAGCGCGCGTGCAGCGAACCATGCGGTCGAACAATGCAGCTCCTTATATTCTGCATACCCCTGTTGGATGGCACATCGCACCGTCGTCGCACCGTCGTCATAAATCTCCGGCGCGCTGCTGCACTGCAATTTTCTCATAGGCGGGGATGCCGGGGAATACCTTTCCATAAAGGCAACAAAACTCGCTTGGGACAGCTTTCGATCCTTGGGCTAAGATTGCTCGTCGCTAAGAAGCCAGGAGTTTTGGGATTGTCCGGCCTCATGTTGCCACCGTGCCATCGGATTCTTTCTGCCGGCTATGGCAAACCGGCCAGATTGCAGGCGGAACGAAAGGCTGAGAAACGCGCAGAATGAGCGTGCTCGATTCGTTGCAACCGCTCTATTCCCTGGCCGGCCTCGCCGTCGGCCTGTTGGTTGGATTGACTGGCGTTGGCGGCGGCTCGCTGATGACGCCGCTGCTTATTCTGCTGTTCGGCATCCATCCGGCGACCGCTGTGGGTACGGATCTGCTCTATGCCGCGGTGACGAAGACCGCCGGCAGCGCGGTGCACGGCTTCAATCGCACCATCGATTGGCAAGTGGTGCGGCGATTGGCGACAGGCAGCGTGCCGATGACCATCGTCACCATCGTCGTCTTGAATCACGTCGGCATTGGCAGTCCCGCGGTGCGGAACTTGATTACGTCGGTGCTGACTGTCGCGCTGTTTATTACTGCCGCGACTTTGATCTTCCGCGAAAAAATCGTCGCGCGCTATGCCACTCGGCTCGGCGCATTACAGCCAAAGCAGATCGCCTGTCTAACGACATTGGTCGGCGCCGTTCTCGGCATTCTGGTGTCGATCACGTCGGTTGGCGCCGGCGCGATCGGCGTCACGGCGCTGATCTTGCTTTACCCGAAGCTGCCGACGGCGCGAATCGTGGGCTCCGATATCGCGCATGCCGTTCCGCTGACGCTGGTAGCCGGAATCGGCCATTTGTTTCTCGGTTCGATCGATCCCGAGGTATTGCTTTCCTTGCTTGTTGGTTCGGTACCGGGGATTTTGATAGGCAGCTACGCCGCCGTTCGCATTCCCGAAACGGCGCTGCGGCTGGTGCTGGCTGTAACCCTGATCGTGGTGGCGACGAAACTGTCGATGGACATCCAATGGGCTCCTTCGAGCAGCGGTTCCATTACGGCAACCACCTCGCATTGAGCTCCCGGTCCACCTCCGGCACGCCGTAGCGATGCAAATCCGCGCCATGCACGTCGAGCCAGCTCTTGGCGCGCTGGTGATCGGGGCACAACCGCTCTACCACGCGCCAGAATTTGGCGGAGTGGTTCATCTCGACGAGATGCGCCACTTCGTGAGCCGCGAGATAATCGAGCACGTGGCGCGGGGCCAAGATCAGTCGCCAGGAAAACGACAGCACGCCGGTGGTCGAACACGAACCCCAGCGGCTCGATTGATCGCGCACGACGACCCGCCGGACGGCAAAGCCTAGTTCACGCGCAAAGCGCAGGCTCGCGGCTTCCAGATCGCGCCGCGCTTCGCGGCGCAAATAATCGCCGATGCGCCGGTGGATGTGCGGAGCTTGCCCGGCTACGCATAACAAGGGTTCGCCGCTGCTGTCGGTTTCGGTCCATACCGTGCCGCGCGCGTCGCGGCGATGGGCGATGCGATGCGGGAGGCCGCGCAGTGGCAGCACCAGACCATGGGCAAAGGGTGCGGCTTGCGGCAATCGTCCGAGCCGCGCCGCAATCCAGCCGCCATGCTTGCTCGCGAATGCGCTCGCCTCCTTCAGCGTGCCGCGCGGCGGAATTGTGAGGATGACTTCGCGCGTCGCCGCCTGGATTCGCAGTGTGTAGCGGCGCGCCTGGCGGTGCCGGCGCAGGCGCACCGGATAGATCGAACTGTCGAACGCGATCTCGATCGTCTGAGGTTCGCTCGGGCGACGATAGAGCAACGCATGCCGCGGCATGGCGGAGCACCCCGAATCTATCTCGTGCGGGAATAATGCCACATCCAATAGGCTACTGGCGAGATGAGACCGATTTGTGTTCGGCGCGGGAAGCGCGGGGTTCGCAGGCGGTACGTCGCGCGCGGCAACGTCTATACGGTTTGCAATGCGGCGCCGTTGCCCGCGCGCCGGGTGCCGACGCTGCCGCGCGCAGCGCGGCTCGACTGGCTCATCGACAGTATGAAATCGGAAATGCGCGGCACAATCTCCGAACGAAACCGCGAACCGTTGAACACGCCGTAGTGACCGACACCGAGCTGCAGATAGTGTGCTTGGCGGTCCGGCGGAATGCTGCTGCACAGCCGATGCGCCGCCTCGGTCTGGCCGACACCGGAAATATCGTCATGCTCGCCCTCGATGGTGAGGAGCGCGACGCGCCTGATCCGGCTCGGATCGACCGGCCGGCCGCGGTGGGTCATCTGACCCTTCGGCAGCGCCTGGCGCACGAAAACCGTGTCGACGGTCTGCAAATAAAATTCCGCCGACAGGTCCATCACGGCGAGGTATTCGTCGTAGAACTCCTTGTGCTTGCCCGCCGAGTCGCCGTCGCCGCGCACCAGATGGAGGAACAATTGCTTGTGCGCCTCGATATGCCGATCGAGATTCATGCTGACGAAGCCGTTGAGCTGCAGGAAGCCTGGATAGACGTCGCGCATAAAGCCGGGATTAGGGAACGGCACCTTGGTAATGACGTGGGTGCGAAACCAGTCGGTGCCGCGTTTCTCGGCAAGCTTGTTGACGACGGTAGGATTGCTGCGCGTATCGATGGGGCCGCCCATCAAGGTCATGGAGACCGGCACGTAGGGATCGTCATCGGCCTCCATAAGGGCGACGGCGGCCAGCACCGGCACCGAGGGCTGACAAACCGCGATCACGTGGGTATCGCCGCCGAGCGCATGCAGTATCGAGATCACGTAGTCGATGTAATCGTCGAGATCGAAGCTTCCCTCCGTCAGCGGAACCATCCGCGCATCCACCCACTCGGTGATGTAGACGTCGTGATTGGGTAGAAACGCTTCGACGGTGCCGCGCAGCAGCGTTGCATGATGGCCCGACATGGGGGCGACGATCAGCAGCCGCGGCTGCGGACGTTTCGGCTGGTGCTCGAACACGCGCTCGAAATGCGTGAGCTTGCAGAACGCTCGCTCCCAGACGGTCGAAATACGCACCGGCACGCGTTCGCCACCGACCAGCGCCGAAGAAATCTGCCATTCGGGCCGGCCGTAACGGCGTGTCGAGCGCTCAAACAGCTCGGCGGCCGCGGCGACGGACTTTCCGAAAGTGGTAAAGGACAGCGGATTGATCGGATTCTTGAAGAACAGCCGCGTCGCGTCGGCCCAGGCCCGGGACGGATTAAGCGCCGCTTGGCTCATCTCGTAGAACCAGTAGAGCGGGGTCGACAGTAAAAGTCCGTTGTCGACGGGAAGCGAAGGCGCCCCGCCAAACTCTCCGATGGCCATTGGTGAACCTTGCCCGGCTTGCTGCAGTGCAGCATTGTGACGATGCGATGTCATATCGTCAATATATAGGGAAATTTTTCGCTATTCCTTACGTTATGCATAGGTAGTCACCCATCTAACGATCAACGCATTACGGCTATTCGTCAGGCACATAGCATCCATGCGCGCGACCCGAAAAACAGCACTACTCGCCGGTCTGCAGTAGCGAGCCATGGCGACGCGCGCTTTGCAAAAGCTTGATAAAGCCGAATAATCCGGCGGCGAACAACACAGCGTTCAGCGCCAGCGCGTCGACCATCAGATCGGGGCGAAAGACTTTCTGGATCAAAAGGGTGCGCATACCCTCGAAGACGTAGGTCGGCGGCAACAGCCAGGCCACTGGTTGCAGCCAGACCGGCAGAGTCGTTACCGGGTAGTAAACGCAGGTCAGCGGCATGAACAGGAACATGATCGACCAGGCCAGGTTCTCGGCACCCATGCCGTTGCGCAAGATCAGCCCGGACACAAAAATGCCGATCGCCCAACTGGTCAGCATGAGGTTGCAAAAGAACGCGACCAGAGCGAATGCCATTCCGTAGAGATTGAAACCGAAGAACGCGATGGCCAGAATGGTGACTGGGACGGCCCCGATCGCCAGCCGCACCACGCTCATCACCATCAAAGCGGCGATGAATTCCAACGGACGCAGCGGGCTCATCATCAGATTGCCGATATTGCGCGACCACATTTCCTCGAGAAACGAGATCGAAAATCCGAGCTGGCCGCGGAACAGGATGTCCCACAGCAGCACGGCGCCGATAAACGTACCGCCCGCGCGGGCGAAGAAACCGGCATTGGTCGAAATGTAATATTGCAGGAAGCCCCAGGTGACCATTTGCACCGTCGGCCAATAGACGAGGTCGAGCAGCCGCGGCCACGACGATCGCAGCAGATACCAGTAGCGCAGCATCATCGCGCCGATGCGGCGCGGCGAACTCCCAGTTTGAGCAGCCGTTGTGCGGTCGCTCACTGCGCGGTCTGTCATTGCGCCGCCTCGCTGTGGATACCGTCGCCGCGCGCGACATCGAGAAAAACTTCTTCCAGCGTGAGCCGGCCGTAACGCGCCAACAGCTTTGCCGGCGCATCGTCGTCCTCGATGCGGCCGCGCTTCATGATGATGACGCGCTCGCACAGCCGTTCGACTTCGGCCATGTTGTGCGAGGCTAGTAGCACCGTGGCGTTGCGCTCGTGGCAAAAGCGTTCGAGATGTCCGCGCACCCAGTCGGCGGTGTCGGGATCGAGCGATGCGGTCGGTTCGTCGAGCAACAGCACGTCCGGGTTGTTGATCAGCGCTTTGGCCAGCGAGACCCGCGTTTTCTGCCCGGCCGACAAACGGCCGGTCGGGCGATCGAGCAGATCGGTGAGGTCGAGGTCCGAGGCCAGTTGCGCGATGCGATGAGTGAGATCGGCCACGCCGTAGAGCATTCCAAACACGGTCAGGTTCTGCCGAATCGTCAGCCGCATCGGTACTTCGACATAGGGGCTTTCGAAATTCATGCGGTGCAGGACGCGATAGCGTTGTCTCGGCATCTCGGCGCCAAGCACGCTCACGCGGCCGGACGTCGGCATGACCAGCCCCATGATGGTGGCGATGGTCGTGGTCTTGCCGGCGCCATTGCCGCCCAGGAGCCCGGTCACCGAGCCGGGCTGCAGCGTAAACGAAATGCCGTCGACCGCCGGGACGGTCTTATAGATCTTGACGAGGCGGTCGACTTCGATGGGAGGGGAGGCCGGCATCGCGCACATGTGGCGCGCACGCGCGCCGGAGGCAAGAGGATGTTGTTGGCAACAAGGCCGGGCGCGCCTGTCGGAACGCTGGCACCCGCCCGGCGAAGATGGCACAACAGGCAAAAAGGGGAGGTCACATGAGTACCATCACACTGGCCCAGGCCGAACGCATTATGGATGCCGCGATCGAGCGCGGCGCCGCGCTGAATTGCCGACCGTTGAGCGTCATCGTGGTCGAGCCGGGATGCAAGGTGAAGGCATTCAAGAAAGAGGACGGCTCATCCATGATCCGTTTCGAAATGGCTTACGGCAAGGCCTATGCGGCTCTATCGCTCGGGCGCAGCTCGAAGCTGGTGCGCGAGCGGGCGCAGGAGCGGCCGATTTTCATGCGCTATCTGATCGCGGCGAGCGGCGAGCAGATCTTCCCTGAAGGCGGCGGCATGCTGATCCGCGACGATAACGGCGATGTCATTGGCGCGGTCGGTGTCACCGGCGACACCGAGGACCGTGATGAGGAATTGGCCGTCCATGGCATCCACGCCGCGGGGCTCAAGACCGACGAGGATTGCGCCGCCATGGGCCGCAAGATCGGCTTGATCAAGAAGAACCCGTGAAGAAGAACCCGTGACAAGTTTACGATGACAATCGGCGGATAGCATGAAAGTCGGACTTTTCGATCACGTCGAACACGGCGAGCGACCGCTCGTGACTTTGTTCGACGAACGCTTGCGTTTCGCCGAGGCCGCCGATGCGGCAGGCATTTATTGCCTGCACGTCGCTGAGCATCATGCGACTCCCCTCAATATGGTGCCGGTACCAGGGGTCTATCTTGCAGCTGTGGCGCGCGCGACCAGGCGCATGCGGCTCGGGCCGTTGGTTTATCTGTTGCCGCTTTATTCGCCGCTGCGGCTGATCGAGGAAATCTGCATGCTCGACCATCTGAGCCATGGGCGGCTCGATGTCGGCGTCGGCCGCAGCGTGTCGCCTTACGAGCTGAAGTTTCACAAGGTCGAACACGATCAGTCGCGCGAGATTTTCATCGACGCGTTCAAGTGCATCAGCGCGGGCTTGACGACAGATTCACTCAGTTACGAGGGCGAGCACTTCGTCTATGAAAATGTCCCGATCGAGTTGCGGCCGTTGCAGCAGCCGCATCCGCCGTTCTGGTACGGCTCATCGAACGAAATTGGCTCGACCTGGGCCGGCGAGCACGGCCTGCATTTCGTGACCCTCGGGCCGCCGAATGTCGCCAAGGCCAATATCGACGCCTTCAAGACGGCGCTCAAGAAACGCGGCGGCCCGGTGCAGCCAAAATCGGAGTTTTCCGGCGGCGCCGTCATCGGGCTGCAGCGGCATATTTTCGTCGCCGACACAGATGCGGAAGCGCGGCGCTTCGGCAAACCGGCGATGGACAGGCACCTCGCACATTTGAACTGGCTGCGGGTCAAGCACGGCGAGACCGGTTTAACATCGCGCCTGAACGTGCCACGCGGCGCCGATTTCGAGGCCTGCATTGCGGACGGCACGGTCATTGCCGGTTCGCCGCAGACCGTTCTCGCGGAGCTCGAGCGGCAAGCCAAGGAGCTCGGCATCAATTATTTGCTGACTTATCTTTTCCTCGGCAATATGTCGCTTGCCGAGGCGTTACGATCGCTCGACCTTTTCAGTGGCGAGGTCATGCCGCATTTGGCGAAGCTTTGACAAAAAAGCGGCGACTTACTTCCCAGCCTCGTCCGCCGGCCGCTGATTGTCAGCCCGTAGCGCGTCAGGATGCGGCATGGCGATGACGTTGTAGCCGGAATCGACGAAATGGGTCTCGCCGGTCACGCCGGTCGACAGATCCGAGAGCAGATAAAGCCCCGCACCGCCGAGCTCGTCGAGCGTCACGCCGCGATGCAGCGGCGAATGGCGCTGCTGGAACGCGAACATCGCCCTGGCATCGCCGATGCCGGCGCCGGCCAGTGTGCGGATCGGTCCCGACGAGATGGCGTTGATGCGGATCGCGCTCGGACCGAAATCCACTGCGAGATAACGCACCGAAGCTTCCAGCGCCGCCTTGGCGGGGCCCATGGCGTTGTAATTTGGCATCGCGCGCTCGCCGCCATTATAGGTCAGGGTGAGCATGGCGCCGCCGTTCGGCATCAGCGTCGCCGCGCGCTTCGCGGCTTCAGTGAAGGCAAAACACGAAATCAGCATGGTGCGGAGAAAATTCTCGCGCGTGGTATCGGCAAAACGGCCGGTAAGCTGCGTCTTGTCGGAGAATGCGATGGCGTGGACGAGAAAATCGAGCGTTCCCCAAGTCCGCTCGATCTCTGCGAAGACTTTATCGACCGAAGCGATGTCCTCGACATCGCATGGCAGCAGCAGATCGGCCCCAACCGATTCCGCAAGCGGTTTGACGCGTTTGCCGAGCGCGTCGCCCTGATAGGTGAAGGCAAGTTTGGCGCCATGTGCGGCGAGCGTCCTGGCGATGCCCCACGCGATGGAGTGATCGTTGGCGACCCCCATGATCAGGCCGCGTTTGCCCTGCATCAGCCCCGTCATCGATCACGCATCCGGGTGCTTGAAGACGACCGACGCATTGGTGCCGCCGAAACCGAAGGAGTTGGACAATACGCAGCCGAGCGTCACACCGTCCTTGCGCTCGCGTACGATCGGCATGTCGGCGAATGCGGGGTCGAGCGTCTCGATATTGGCGCTCTCGCAAATGAAACCCGAATTCATCATCAGTAGCGAATAGATCGCCTCCTGCGCACCGGCGGCGCCGAGCGAGTGGCCGGTGAGCGACTTGGTCGCCGAGATCGGCGGACATTTCGCGCCGAACACTTCGCGGATCGCTTCGATCTCCTTGAGGTCGCCGATCGGCGTCGAGGTGGCGTGCGGATTGATGTAGTCGACGTCGGGCTTGACCGTCGCCAGCGCCATCTTCATGCAGCGCATGGCGCCTTCGCCGGACGGCGCCACCATGTCGGCGCCGTCCGAGGTTGCGCCGTAACCGGCCACCTCGGCGTAGATCTTGGCGCCGCGCGCCTTGGCGTGATCGAGCTCTTCGAGCACCAGCACGCCGGCGCCGCCGGCAATGACGAAGCCATCGCGATTGGCATCGTAGGCGCGCGAGGCCTTGTCGGGCGTCTGATTGAAGCTCGACGACATCGCGCCCATGGCATCGAACAGGACGGAAAGCGTCCAGTCGAGTTCCTCGCAGCCGCCGGCGAAAATCATGTCCTGCTTGCCGACCTGGATGGTTTCGTAGGCATTGCCGATGCAATGGTTCGAGGTCGCGCAGGCCGACGAGATTGAGTAGTTCACGCCCTTGATCTTGAACCAGGTTGCCAGCGTCGCGGACGCGGTCGACGACATCGCTTTCGGCACCGCGAATGGGCCGACGCGCTTTGGACCCTTGCTGCGTGTGATGTCGGCGCTCTCGACGATGGTCCGCGTCGACGGGCCGCCCGAGCCCATGATGATGCCGCTGCGCTCATTCGAAACGTCGGCCTCGTCGAGACCGGCGTCGCGAATTGCCTGTTCCATGGCGACGTGGTTCCAGGCGGCGCCGCCGCCGAGGAAGCGCATGGCGCGGCGGTCGATCGCTTCGCTGGCATCGAGCGTCGGCGCGCCGTGCACCTGACAGCGGAAGCCGAGTTCGGCATATTTGTCCGCGCGCACGATGCCCGATTTCGCTTCGCGGAGCGACGCCACCACTTCCTGCGTGTTGTTGCCGATGGACGAGACGATGCCCATCCCGGTGACGACCACACGTTTCATGGCTTTGCCTCGTCCGCCTCGGATTTTGATCTGCGCATGATCCTATCCGAAAACCGGTCCCCATTTTTCGGGATCATGCTTTCGCCGCGACGTGCGGATGAAATAACTCTCTCTAGGCGCCGGTCGGCTGCGGCTCCACGTCGCGGAACAGGCCGACCTTGAGATCAAGCGCACGGTAGATAATAGAGCCGTCCGCCGAAAGCCAGCCGTCGGCGATACCAAGCACGAGCTTGGAGCGCATCACGCGCTTGATGTCGATGCCATAGACGATGTTCTTCATCGTCGGCAGCACCTGCCCCGAAAACTTGAGCTCGCCCATGCCAAGCGCCCGGCCTCTGCCTGGCGAGCCGAGCCAGCCGAGAAAGAACCCCAGCATCTGCCACAGCGCGTCGATGCCGAGACAGCCCGGCATGACCGGGTCGCCCTTGAAGTGGCAAGGGAAAAACCAGAGGTCCGGCTTAAGCTCGAGCACCGCACGCACCAGACCTTTGCCATATTCGCCGCCGACTTCCGCAATTTCGGAAATGCGATCGAACATCAGCATCGGCGGCAGTGGTAGCTGGGGACCTTCGGCGAACAATTCACCGCGCCCGCAGGCCAAAAGGTCCTCATACTCAAAGTGTGAACGGCGTTCTTGCATGCGCATTTCGCTCCGCCGTCTTCCGGCTGATGGTTGAATCCCTAACATATTGGGAGAATGCGGCAAAGCCGCTCTCTCACTGCAAGCCGCTGGCGCGGTGGGAAACTCGAGCCCCGCAGCTTTGTCACGGGGGAGTTGCAGCAGTCCCAAGGTGGCGTATACTGATTTCACTTGCAACAATCTCTTGTCGGCCAGCATGGGCCGGTGGTGTGGTTATGCCCGAATCGCGTCCGATCGTTCCGCGTCCAGCTCTTGCCGCGTGCCCCGTCGTTTCCGGGCCCGGAGGGCACGCGATCCCACCGGCATTTCAGTCCGGCCGCGGTGATCTCACTGGCTGCCCCTGGCATGACGTGAAGGCGAAATTGCGCGATGTCGGCCTGCGCCCGACGCGGCAGCGCATGGCGCTCGGCTGGATTCTGTTCGCCAAAGGCGACCGCCATGTGACCGCGGAAATGCTGTACGAGGAAGCGACGTTGGCCAAGGTGCCGGTGTCGCTTGCCACCGTCTACAACACTCTGCATCAATTCACGGAAGTCGGTCTGCTGCGCCAAGTCGCTGTGGACGGCTCGAAAGCCTATTTCGACACCAATAATTCCGAGCACCATCACTTCTTCATCGAGGATCAAAACGATCTGATGGATATCCCGTCAAGCGACGTGATCGTCGGCAAAACGCCGGTCGCGCCCGACGGCTACGAGATCGCCCGCATCGACGTCGTCGTGCGGTTGCGGCGTAAGAACGGCTGAAAACGCCGATAATTCCCAGTCTTTTTAGCTTATGTCAACGGCAGGCGCGGCGCCGTTGCCGTGCCTCGGCTCATTCAGCGGGCATGCAGTCCGAGCGGGTCTCGAGCATATAACAGAGCCACACGTCCTTGCCCTTTTGCAGCACGAGGTAAGAACCGAACGCTGCTTTGACTTCGAAGCCTTGGGCGGTAAGCGACGGCAGCGTGATCACGGGCTTTTTCGGCGGGTGCTGCTGCTGTGTTTGCGCCGCTGCCGAAGCGGCGAAGCATCCGGCCGCGACGGCGATGATGCAAAGCCTAAGACGGTTTGACAGTAGCGCTGCTTGCCAATGCATCGCGCTACTCGATCTTCTCGTCGGGGTAGACACCCCACAAATCGTTCTGCTCGATCCAGCCGTCAAAACCATCGCCGGTGATTTGGCACCAGGCTCCGGTGCAGTGTTTGACCGAGCCGAGAACGCCGACTTGCAATTGCGCCGTCACCGCGCTCTGGGCGTCGGGCTGCGCATGAAGCGGCGCCAGATCGGTTTTCGACTTCAATTGCACGGCTGCCATGCGCTTTCCCGACAGTAACGAGTGGTAGACCCATCCTTCCGAACCGTCGGAATCCCGGATGCGTCGCCAGTTCTCGAATTCCGCGGTGATTTCGACCGGCCAGCCGACGCGGGTGTAGACCCAGGCCACATCGTGGTCTTTGTCGGGACCGCCGCGCACGGTGACGCGATCCGCCTTGAGGCTGACGAAGCGAGGCACCGGCAGCCCGCTCGCCGCGGCATCGCTGGCCGCTCGTGCAGTTCCCGCCGCCCAACCGAACACGAGTAGGGCTGTAAGTGCCGCCCGGATCACAACCACCATTGCCCCGCCACGCCGCAATGTCATCGCGACATGCCCGTCCGCATGCCCATTCCGAGGCCCAATCCCGCTATCGATAGGCAAATGCGCCCGAATCCCCGCGCGCTTTGTGGGGAGCGCAGCCATCTGGTAGAGAGATTTAGTCAACCGCCTCCGATTTAGTGTCGGCGAGCGGGGTTAAAGAGACCTGAACGGCCGGGCACGGCAAGATGCGGAAAATGGCCATTGCCAACGGCCGAATTGCAGGCTGAATTATCGCGGTTCCTGTTCTAGGCCGGTGGTTCGGGCCGCTTGTTTTGGCCACTCGCACAAGAGGCAGCAAATGGCGACGGGCAAGAAGCCCCTGGTCGTGGTCACGCGCAGGCTGCCGGACAGCATCGAAATGCGCATGCGCGAACTGTTCGACGCGCAGCTGAATGCCGACGACACGCCGCTGAGCCAGGCCGAGCTCATCGAGGTCGTCAAGACCGCCGATGTCCTCGTGCCGACGGTGACTGACCATATCGACAAGGCGGTGCTCAGCCATTCCGGCGAACGATTGAAGCTGATCGCCAATTTCGGCAACGGCGTCGACAATATCGACGTCGCCACCGCCGTGCAGCGCGGCATTACCGTCACCAACACGCCGGGCGTGCTGACCGAAGATACCGCCGATATGACCATGGCGCTCATCCTCGCAGTGCCGCGCCGCTTGACTGAAGGCGCGCAAGTGCTCACCTCCGACCTCGAATGGACCGGCTGGAGCCCGACCTGGATGCTCGGCCACCGCATCTGGGGCAAGCGGCTTGGCATCGTCGGTATGGGGCATATCGGCCAGGCGGTGGCGCGCCGCGCCCACGCCTTCGGCTTGAAGATCCACTATTACGACCGGCGCCGCGTCGCGACGGAGATCGAGGAAGAACTGCACGCGACCTATTGGGAGAGCCTCGACCAGATGCTCGCCCGCATGGACATTATCTCGATCCATTGTCCGCACACGCCGGCGACCTATCATCTGCTCTCCGCGCGCCGGCTCAAGCTCGTCCGCCCGGAAGCCTTTATCGTCAACACCGCGCGCGGCGAGGTGATCGACGAGAACGCGCTGGCGCGCCTCATCGAGTCGGAGGAAATCGCCGGCGCTGGCCTCGATGTGTTCGAGCACGAGCCGGCGGTGAGTCCGAAGCTCGTCAAGCTGGCGCGTGCCGGCAAGGTGGTGCTGTTGCCGCATCTCGGCTCGGCAACCGTTGAAGGCCGCAATGACATGGGTGAGAAGGTCGTCGTCAACATCAAGACCTTCCTCGACGGCCACCGCCCGCCGGACCGCGTTCTGCCGTCGATGTTGTAAGAGCAAAGCCAATCCGAGCGATGGCGAATCTGCGCGGTTATCGATTGCGTCACGTGACCTGCTTCGCGCTGGTCGGCCTCGTTGTGCTGACAGGTGGCGCGCGGGCCGAGGATCGCAGCGCCGAGGCCGCGATCGGTCATGCTCAAGGCGTCGTCGCTCATGACGGCATGGTGGTGGCGCAGGAGCCGCGCGCCGCGCGGATCGGCGTCGACATTCTGCGCCAGGGCGGCAATGCAATCGACGCCGCGGTCGCGGTCGGATTTGCCATGGCCGTGAGCTATCCGCGCGCCGGCAATATCGGCGGCGGCGGCTTCATGATGATCCATCGCGCCGATGGCGGGGATACCGCGATCGATTATCGCGAGACCGCGCCGCACGCGATCACCGCGAAGAGCTTTCTCGACGCCGACGGCAATGCCGATCCGCAGAAGTCGCGTATTTCGGCGCTCGCCATTGGGGTGCCGGGCACCGTGGCAGGCCTGGCGCTGGCCGAGAAGGAATACGGGTCCGGCCGCTTCACGCTTGCCGATCTCATCGCGCCCGCCATCGCCATGGCGCGCGACGGCTTCCCGCTCCGTGACAACATTACCGATGAACAGACCAATATTCTGGCGCGGCTCGCGCACTGGCCGGCTTCCGCCAAGATTTTTCTCAAGAGCGATGGCAGCGGGCTGTCGGCCGGCGATCGACTGGTGCAGACCGACTTGGCGGACACGCTTAAATCCATTGCGCGCGACGGTCCGGACGCATTCTACCAGGGCGCGACCGCGGCGAAAATCGCCGCCGGCGTGCAAGCCGCGGGCGGCGTCATGACGGCCGACGACCTGAAGGATTATCGCGCCATCGAGCGCACGCCGGTGCGCGGCAGCTATCGCGGCTACGATATCGTCTCGATGCCGCCGCCGTCGTCGGGCGGCGTCGAACTGATCGAAATGCTCAACATCCTCGAAGGCTACGATCTTGCGCATGACGAAGAGACGCAGACGTCGTTTCTCATGGTCGAAGCGATGAAGCGCGCTTACGCCGACCGCGCGCTGTTTCTCGGCGATCCCGCCGCCGTGCAAAATCCGGTGGCGCGGCTGATCTCGAAAAGCTACGCGGCGGACTGGCGCACCACCATCGATCCGGCGCGCGCCACGCCGGCGAGCGCCATCCGCGCCGGCGGCAATGGCCAGAGCGAAGGCCGCAACACCACGCATTTCTCGATTGTCGATCATTTCGGCAACGCGGTTTCCAATACCTACACGCTCAATTTCAGTTACGGCGTCGGCCTGGTCGCCGACGGCACCGGCATTCTGCTCAACAACGAGCTCGACGACTTCGCCGCCAAGCCCGACGCGCCGAACGCTTACGGCCTCCTCGGCGGCGAGGCCAACGCGCCCGGTCCCAGCAAGCGGCCGCTGTCCTCGATGACGCCGACCATCGTACTCAAGGACGGCAAGCCGGTTATCGTCACCGGTTCGCCGGGCGGCAGCCGCATCACCACAGCGGTGCTGCAAGTCATCGTCAACGTCATCGATCGCGGCATGGACATCGCCGCCGCGGTGTCGGCGCCGCGCCTGCACAATCAATGGATGCCCGATCAGGTCTATGCCGAACCGGGATTTTCCGACGAGGTCCTCGCCGGCTTGCAGGCGCGCGGCGACAAGGTCGTGGCACAGCGGCCGTTCACCTCGGCCAATTCGATCACGATCGCGCCCGACGGTTTTGTCGGCGCCGCTGATCCGCGCAGCGGTGGCGCGTTGGCGGCCGGATATTAACTAGCCAGGAACCGAAGGGTGGTTCTCCCGGCTCGCCGTCGACGCCAATGCGATAATGACGAGCCCACAGGCTCCGACCGGCAAGAAGCCGGCGATCGGCAGATGGGTAAAATCCCACAGCCAGCCGCCGAGCACCGATAACAGCATCGCCACGCTGTAGCTGATGGTGAACATGCCGGCCGAGGTGCGATGCACGTCCTCCGGCGCACCGAGCACCGACGGCAGCGCCAGCGCCAGAATGAGCGTGATCGCGGTGACGAAGCCCAAGATCCCCGCCCACATCACGATCCAAGCTCCTTTCGTTGTCATCATGCCGACGACACTGACCACCGCCAGCGCGCCCGTGGTCCGGTAGGCCCAAGGTCGCTTCACCAGCCGGCCGGCGACGCCGAGCATCAGGACCGAGGCCGGCAACTGACAGAGATTGAGCGCAGTGAGGGCGTAGCCGACCAGGTCGGGACGGCCGGCGGCGATGACGAAGTCGGGCAAGAACGCATTGGTCACGAAATACATCGCGTTGACGCTGCCGAGAATCAGGCCGAGCCGCCAGATCAGCGGCTGGCGCCAGTCCGGCCACCAGCGCCTGCCGGCCGCGACCGTCGATTTGTTGGCGCCGCCGAGCCGCGACGCGCAGGCGAGCACCAGCAATGCGGTCAACAGCACCGGCACCGACCAGACAAGAAAGTTCAAGCGCCAGCTGTTGTCGACCAGCGGCAGCACCAGCGGGATGGTGAGCGCGACGACCAGCGTCTCGCCGACCAGAAGCCCGTTGGTATAGACCGCCGTGGCGAAACCGATGCGGGCCGGAAACCACGCCCGCACCAAAGGCGGCAGCGACGGTTGCATGATCGAGACGCCGGCAGCCATCACAATGCTCGACGCGAAAAGAAACGTCGCGTCCGGATACGCTGCGCGCGCGGCCGAGCCCGCGGCGTTGAGCAGCAAACCGACCACCAGCGCCGGTATGATGCCGAAGCGCGCGATCAGAATGGCGCCCGGCACCGCCGCGATCGCGAACATCAGCGGCGGTAGGCTTGAGAGCCAGCCGATGCCGGTTTCCGACAGATGCAGGTCGGCGTGCAACAGCGGCACCACCGGCGGAATCGCCAGCACGGTGAGCCGCAAGCAGGCGCCGGAAAGCCAGAGCAAGATGAAGGCGATCAGCGGGTGACGAATGTTCGCTCCACTTGGTTCCCCCTTGGCGGCGCTCGGTCCATCGCCGGCCGGCTCGTTTGTTGTGCGCTTCTAGACACTGATCCAATTCGATCGAATCGGATCAGGGTCTAGATTTTTCCTTTGGGCATGATCTTTTCCGAAAACCGGTTTCCACTTTTCGGGATCATGCTCTAACGCGGCCGCAGCTGAAAGCCGAGGCTGCCGGGTCGGTTTGTCGATGTGTCAGGCGCGGTGCGGTCGTGCAAGCCACGCATAGATGGCGCCGAGCGCCATCAACAGCGAGGTGCCGAGAAACACCGCGCGCATGCCGATATGGCCGCCGACGAAACCGCCGAGCACCGGGCCCGCAACCTGGCCTGCGTATTGCGACGATATCGAATAGCCGAGCACGCGGCCAACGATGCCGTCGGGCACGCTGTGGCGGATGATGCTGGAGACGCAGGGCAACAAACCGCCCAGCGCCAGTCCCATCAAAAAACGCAAACCCACCAGTTGCCAGCCCGCCGTCACGAAGGCCTGTGGGATCAGAAGGAGCGCCGCGACCACGAGCGCGCCGATGATCACGGGCCAATGTCCGATGCGGTCGGCGAGCCTGCCGAGCCGCGCCGCGGAGAGAATGCTGCCGAGCGCGCCCGCCGACATCGCCAGCCCCGACACCAGCGTGACGCGTGAGGCCTCCACACCGATCTGCGCGACATAGATCGTGATGATCGGCTCGATCGACATAGTGGCGAGCATCAGCAACAGCCCCATCGCCAGCATGGCGAGCACCGGCCGCTTGTCAGGAATGTCCGACCAGCCGAGTTGCGCCGTAATTTTCTTGGTCTCTATGGTGCGCTTTTCTTCCTTGATGAGCGTCGTGGTGGCGATGAAGGTGACGAAGATGACGGCGCCCGCGAGCCAGAAGGTGCCGCGGATGCCGATCAACGGCGGCAACACGCCGCCGATCAGGGGACCGACCAGATTACCGGCCATGATGCCCGAGGACAGCGTGCCGAGCGCCCAAGCGGAGCGCGCTTTCGGCGTCTGCGTCGCGACGAGGATCATCGAGCCCGACGAATAGCCGCCGGCGAATCCGGCGAACAGGCGCAAACCCACCAGCTCCCACACGTTATGCGCCATGCCCATCGCCGACATCGCCACCGCCATGCCGAGGCTGGCGCGGATCAGCATCAGCTTGCGGCCGTAACGGTCGGCGAGCCGGCCCCACAGCGGCGCGACGAGAGCGGCGGCAAAGAACGTCGCGCCATAGGCTACGCCCGACCATTGCGCGATCGCCGCGCTTTCGGCGACGCCGAGCTGTTCGACATAGAGCGGCAGGAACGGTAGCAGCAAGGTCATCGCCACCAGCGTCGTGAACGAGCCGACCAGGCACACGACAAGATTCCTGCGCCAATATTTTTCGTTCTCGTCCATGCCGGCTATTGCCTTCGAGATCCGGTGTCGCGTCGCGCGGTATAGCGATAGAGTCCGCCTGACACCATGCGCGGGGCGGATAAGCGGTATCGTTCCCGCGATGCCCCTGCATCCGAGTTTTGCGGCACGAAAGCCATTCCCTGTGCCTCCCCCATAAAAAAGGGAGGCGGAGCGCCGACAGGCGCACCTCCATGGCCGTGCTTGCGAGGCACGGCGCGGGCCTTGCGCTAACAGGGCCCGCTCGCCTCTCGGCGCTCCACCGCGGCACTCGCCGGACCGGACGCATCCAGTATCGGCTCAGCTCCAGACCCGCGCTT
>Ga0187887_10001275_pt1 | contig 21837 bp, 17 predicted proteins | sample June2016WEW_7_10_FD_132977 | JGI IMG/M metagenome (GOLD analysis project Ga0187887, IMG submission 132977) | Peatland microbial communities from SPRUCE experiment site at the Marcell Experimental Forest, Minnesota, USA - June2016WEW_7_10 | ecosystem: Environmental > Terrestrial > Soil >... | reverse complement strand
GCCGGCTATCAGGGCAAGCCTTTGTTTACCTCTGATGCTTTGGAATTGGTGGCAGAGGAAAGCCAGGGCATTCCACGCAACATTAACAACATCTGCTTTGGCGCAGTGTCCATGGCCTTTGGGCTGAATCAGAAGAAGATTAGCCGCGAGATCGTGGAAAGTGTCGCGGCTGACCAGAACGTGAGGTCGTTGAGTCGAAGGATTGCCTCATTGGAAGACCACAAGCCTCGGTCGAAGCGCGAAGAGTTGCCTGCGATCTCAGCAAAAACCGCCCCCAAAACCGGCATGCCATGGGGATCTATCCCTAGTTTGGTTGGACGATATGCGCGGGTCACCGCGGGTTTGATGGCTTTCCTACTCTTATTGCCAGGCATGGCCACTGGCATGCAACCCGCGAAGCGCCTCCGCGTCTCCGCCGAACGCAGATCTATCTCAGCTGCGACAACCCTGGCGCCCAAAATTCGAAGCGACTGCGCTGAAGTCATCAGTCGCAAGAATTGGGCCCACGATACAAGGCGCTCAATTCCGGACTTGATCCGAACCAGATCGAGATCGGACAACGGATCCGATCGCCTCTAACTTCTACTCCGCAGAATTCAGCCCGACCGTTAAGGAAACCCTATTGTTGCACTGGCAAAGTGAAGGACGATGAGCAGGAATTTTGACGTGCTATTTCGGCTGGAGCAGGATCGGGAACTCTTCCGCGTTCCTCCAGTCATGAAGAACCCGCCAGGCAATGGCAGCGGGGGAAATGGCAAAATCTCGCTTCCTGATCCCGATGGATTCGCTCGGGAAGAGATCCTCCGCATGGTGCAATACCTCTTCTTGGGAACCACCAACGGTAACGACCAAGCCGGTGCACAGAAGGTCGTATTCTGCGGTGTAGACCAAGCCAAAGGAAGCACTCTCCTGTGCGCCCAGGTCGCTCGCAGCCTAGCGGAACAAGTTCAGTCGCACGTCTGCATCGTGGATGCGAACCTGCGTGCGATCGCAAACAGCTCTATGTTGGATCTACTTGGACCTGGTGGCGCACCTCAGTCAAGACTCGATGATCAAGCGACCACTTGCCAGCGCGTTACCGATAATCTTTGGGTCGCTTCGAGAGATTCTCTGCCCCTGAACGGCGTCCCGACACTGGACCAAATGCGGGTGAAGATTAAGGATCTCGGCGGTGAATTCGACTTTATTGTTATCAATGCGCCACCTATTGGACTGTATAGTGACGCCACCTTGCTAGGGCAAGTGGCCAACGGAGTAGTTCTGGTGTTAGAAGCGCATTCCACCCGCCGCTCAGCTGCTCGTAAAGCCATACTGGCAATAGAGGCTGCCAATGTGCCGGTACTCGGGACAGTATTCAACAACCGAAAGTTTCCGATACCAGAAACTCTTTATCGCATGCTTTAGCCAAACTGGGCCACGTATCTCCGGCCGCAGTGCCCTTCCCACGATAAGACTCTCCACCGACTTCACGTTTCGGGAATTATGAGCTTTCGCCGACGGATCCTCTTAAAAGCTCTCATGCTTTTCGACCTGTTCGTTTTAGGTCTATCTTTCGCGCTAGCCGCTATCCCAGTATCTCGTCTCACCGGCCAGATGTCTTTTCTCGACTTCCTTTCGATGCGAATCAAAGTGCAGAACATGCTGGTTGTCCTGACCCTGATGTTGGGTTGGCATTTCATACTCTCGATGTTCGGCCTATACGAATCCAAGCGTCTTGCTGATAAATGGAGCGAAGCGAGGGATGTTCTCAAGGCGATCTCTCTCGGGACCTTGGTGGTTATCGCGGCGGCCTTGCTATTCCGAATTCGAATGGTCACTCCGATCTTCGTTTTTGTTTTTTGGGCACTGAGCGGCTCGATTTGTATCTCATCGCGACTGCTGTTGCGCTCCTTTCTCAGGCGTGTTCGCAGGCATGGGCGCAACCTTCGCCAGATGCTAATCGTTGGTACCAACCCCCGGGCGGTCCGGTTCGCGCAATCCATCGAAGGGATGCCGGAACTTGGTTACCGACTGGTTGGATTCGTGGATGAGCAATGGGCTGGAATGAAAGACTTTCTCGCCACAGGATATTCTTTTGCAACCGATTTCGACCAGTTTCCGAGCTTCCTCCGTGAACACGTGGTCGACGAAGTCGCCCTGGCGCTGCCAATGAGGACTTGTTACCCGAAGGCCTCCGAGATTGTGGTTCAGTGTAAGGAACAGGGAATTCTGGTCAGGTTTCTTCCAGACATATTTGATGTGACGTCAGTGCAGTCCAATGAGGATCTTCGTGGACACAATATAGCGATTCCGGTCTACGCCGATCATCTCGAGGGTTGGCCGATAGCCGCAAAGTACCTCCTGGACACGCTCACTTCCTTAGCCATCCTTGTTTTGCTCTCTCCGATTTTCTTGATCGTTGCATTATTGATCAAGCTCGATTCGCGAGGGCCAGTCTTTTTTGTGCAGGAGCGTGTCGGTCTAAACAAGAGAAGATTTCGCATGTACAAGTTTCGAACCATGGTTGTCGACGCAGAGACGAGACAATTCGACCTAGAGGGCCGGAACGAAGCTGACGGCCCAGTTTTCAAGATCAAGAATGATCCGCGCATCACCCGTGTTGGCAAGTTCCTGCGCAAGGTCAGCATCGACGAGCTACCACAGTTCTTCAATGTCCTATGCGGCGACATGAGTTTGGTCGGCCCACGACCGCTGCCCGTTCGCGACTACGAAGGGTTCGAACAAGACTGGCACCGGCGTCGTTTCAGCGTACGGCCGGGGCTCACATGTCTTTGGCAGATCAACGGTCGAAGCACAGTGTCCTTCAAACACTGGATGGATCTGGACATGCGGTACATCGATCAGTGGTCACTCTGGCTCGACATAATAATCCTGGTCAAAACGATCCCCGCGATTCTGCGGGGCACAGGGGCCGCCTGAATCTTGCGGGAAATGGTCATTTAGAAAAAAAGGCTGACCAGTGCGAAGCGGAAATATCCGGAAGGACAACAACCTGCGCAACAGAATTACAGCTCTGTTACAAAGAGAGGACTTTCGGCAAAATCCTGCGAGGGCGGTCTTTCGGCGCGTTGCTTGGCGCGCTCGATGGTTCCTTTATCCGAGAAGACCTTGGCTTATCCGCGCCCATGATGAGTTCCCATTCTTCACGACACGCAGTGGCAGTGGGGCACTGATCTACTACCAAGGTTCCTCCGAGCCGGAAACTTCCGATTTCGTCAGGCACGTTCTAAAACCCGGAATGGTCTTCGTAGATGTGGGCGCTCATCAGGGCGAATATACGGTGCTCGCTTCCAAAATTCTGGGCTGCTCCGGTTCCGTTCACGCCTTCGAGCCGCATCCGGGTATCGGAGAACTCCTGCGACGGAACGTCCGCTTAAATCAATGCAGCAACGTCGTAGTTTGCTCCCAGGCTGCTTGGGATGTGGAGGCAGTGCTCGGATTTGAACTGAACCCTGAATCTTCACTCAGCGCGGTGCAAGGAGAGCATCAAGGGATCCTCGGTCCAAAGACCATCGAAGTTCGCACGATGACCTTAGACCGTTACTTTGCCAACCACCCTGTAGCGAAGCCTAATTTGATAAAGGTTGATGTGGAAGGGGCTGAATTGCACGTACTCAGGGGAGCCACATCGTTATTGGTTTTACCGCCCGGGCAGGCACCTGCCGTGGTCTTCGAATATGGACCTTGCAATGCGAGAAGGTTCGGGTATGCGGCCGACGACACTGTCGGATTCCTCCGAAAACATGGCTACGCTGTCTACAGTTGGCATCATGGCGAACTTGTATGCATGAATGGATCCCCAACGCTCCCCAGGGTCGACTCGACGTGCAACCTGGTAGCAACCAAGCTATCTATGCGGACGTCCTCGAAACTGAGAGATCGCCAATAAACGGGGCCGGCGAAAAGTTAGCTTGGCTTGGAAAAGGGTTTCTGGCTGTCCTAGATCAGGGTCTTATCTCTGGGTCCAACTTCCTTATCGGCATCGTGCTGGCTCGTTGGCTGGTTCCTGAGCAATTTGGAGCCTACGCCTTGGCGTTTTCTATCTTTCTGTTCCTAGCCGGTTTTCAGAATGCTCTCTTTCTGGAGCCTATGAGTGTCTTCGGACCTGCGTCTCACCGGAGATGTCTGCAATCCTACCTTGGAACTTTACTCGGATTGAATTTTATCCTGACTATTTTCCTTTCGATCCTCCTGTGCACCGCAGCGATTGTTCTTCGTCCCTTCAGCACAAACCATGCCCTGACACCGGCCCTATTTGGCGTTTGCGTAGGTATTCCGTTGATTCTATCTTTCTGGTTGTGTCGCCGCGCAGCGTATCTGGAATTGGCTCCCGGTCTGGCTGCCTCCAGCGCTTCAGCTTACTGCTTGGTCCTGATTACCCTCTTGCTGGTTATTCGGAGGCTGGGCTGGCTATCGAGCTTCGCAGCTTTCGTGATTCAGTCCATTGCCGCTCTTGCGGCTGCAGTTTTCTTGCTCATTTTTCTGAAGCCGCAATTCGATTCCCGAACAGGCCCTGCCGCTTCGGCAATCATCGACCAACACTGGCGATTCGGCCGGTGGTCGATGGGGACTGTCTTTGTGTATTGGCTTTCAGGCAATGCATACTATGTGGTCGTCGGTGCCTTTCTCCGCATGGAAGATGTGGCGGCGTTGAGGGCTCTGCAAAACTTTACCTTGCCATTTGGCCAATTGCTAACTGCTTTGAGCCTATTAGTGCTACCGTGGGCTTCCGCTCGATTTGCCGAAGAGGGCCGCCTGGGCCTTCAGCAGCGCATCCGGCAAATCACGATGATGTTTACTGGCGGGGCGTGCGCCTATTTGGCTGTTATCTGGTTGTTCGGCGGAAGACTTATCGGGGTCCTTTATGATGGGCGCTACACCGAGTTCGCCCATCTGCTCCCGCTCGTAGCTGCGCCAATGGTCATAGCCGCGGCATCTCAAGGGAGCAGCATAGCGATCCTGGCCATGCAGTTTCCCGCTGACGTATTCCTTGCCTATACCGCGGCAGGGATCGCGACGGTTTTGACCGGCGTACCTCTCACGCGCTACTACGGTCTAACTGGCGCTGCACTGGGGATTCTGATCTCATCACTGGCATTTTTCACGACAATTACCTTCCGTTACCGGACAAGACTTAAGGTCACACACGATGAAACCGCCATCGCAAGCTAAATCTCCGGGCAGCAAGACCCGCGTCGCCTGGCTGATGCCTACCATGAAAGGAGGTTTCTACTGGCAGCCACTGTTCAGAGAATTCACGAAACTATTTCCCCAGAGCATCGTCTTTACTGGATTATGGCCGGGTTTCCTTCCCGGCTACGAAGGGGCCATCGAAGTCTGTCAGATTCGCGGGGCAAGATTTATTACGTTCAAGCGATCTGCATGGGGCTACTGCCGAACTTTGAGTTGGGTGCCTCCTTCTTTTTTGTGGCACCTATGTAGGTTCAGTCCTCAAGTGATTGTGACCGTTGGGTTCAATCTTTGCACCTTATGCGCCTTAGCTCTCAAGCCTCTGATGGGTTGGAAGGTCATATTGCTATGGGAGGGCGTCTCACCTACCATCTCCTATTCTGACGCGCCGATAAGTTTGATGGCCAGAAGAATTATGGGCCCATGTTTTGATGCAACGATAACCAACACGCGCGAGGGCATGGACTACCTGAAAAATGTGGTCGGCATTCCTGGTTCAAAACTCTTACACCATCCTTACGAAGTGGCTGAGGCGCGGGCGCTGCAATCTGATCGGAACCGTCACCATTCACCGAGGTCAGAATCCCACTTGGCCTTTCTATACGTCGGGCAGCTCATCCCAAGAAAAGGGGTCCACTTGCTCTTGCAGGCGTGCGACGAACTGCTAAAGCGAGGAATCGATAGTTTTTCGCTGACCATCATTGGCACGGGCCACATTGGCCGAGCTTTACGAAGTGAGGCTGCGTTACTCGGGCTGGAGAGCTACGTCAAGTGGGTCGGTGCGGTGGACTACGGAGATCTAGGAGCCTACTACGAGGCTTGTGATGTCTTCGTGTTTCCCACGCTAGAAGATACATGGGGGATGGTTGTATTGGAGGCCATGGTCTTTGGCAAGCCGGTGCTCTGCTCGAAATACGCCGGCTCGAGGGAAATGGTAGAACACGCCGGTAGCGGATTTGTGTTTGACCCTCTCCGCGTCGACGAGTTGGCTGGTTATATGGAGCGTCTCATTCGAGAACCGATACTCGTCACTAGCTTCGGGCTACAATCGACAAAGAGAATTGCATCTCACACGCCCGTCCAAGCAGCGAAGTCGCTGTCTATGCTCGTCGACCAAGTGATGGAGCGCAAGGGCTTCCATGAGACGGCCTGCCGGAAGGTCGCCGACTTTCCTAGTGCCACGACTTCAGTCAACGAAGACCCAAGCGCAAGTAGTGATTTTCGATTGACTCGTTGAATGAGAGGAGGTCTCTTTGCCTGGAATAATCCCGAAAACCCAAGAAACAGGACACAAGGGTAACGCGAGTAGGCTGCGTCAATGAAAATTCTACTTGTCGGACATCCCTGCGACCCGGAGAAGGGGTCCGAGCTATCTATGACGTGGAATTGGGCTTGGTATCTCTCAAGATATCACCAAGTCTGGGCCGCGGCGTACCCCGAACACCGTGAGGCCACTGAAAGATTCCTTTCGGAGCATCCCAATCCCAATCTCCAGATGGTCTGGGTAAAGCCGCCGCAAAAGCTGGATCCTTGGAAACCCGGGCGCGGACCAATACGGTTCAAACTCCATTATCTTCTGTGGCAGCGATCAGTTCTTCGGACGGCCATCCGGCTTCACAAGGAAGTTGGATTTGACCTGGTTCATCATGTGACATTGACTACTGTGAGTGCTCCTCCGTTGCTCTGGAAACTGCCGGTTCCATTGGTGTGGGGCCCAGTGGGCGGCGGAGAGATTGCGCCGGCCACCTTCCGACGCTACTTTGGCATAGGTTGGGCAGCTCAGTTTCTTCGGACACTTCGGGTTAAATTAATGCCCTTCTTGCCCCCTGTGCGCCACGCGGCCCAACGAAGCGCCGCAGTGCTTGCCACGAACACAGCCACCGCACGACTCCTGAAAGTAGCAGGAGCGCAAGAAGTAATTCACTTTATCGACTCAGGCGTACCGTCAAGCTTTGAACTGCCTGCACCACCGACGGACCGCGGCTCAAAGACATTTGACCTCCTCTGGGTCGGAATTTTTTTGCGAAGAAAGGCGCTGCCCTTGGCGCTCGAGGCATTGTCGCAAGTCAAGGATCTGCCAGTCCGACTCCTCATAGCTGGCGATGGACCGATGAGGAATCAGTGGGTGAGCCTCGTCCGCCGTCTTGGCTTGGAGGACCGCACACAGTTTTTGGGTAGAGTGGATTGGCGAGAAATGCCCGCACTGTATCAACGAGCAGACGCCTTCATTTTCACGAGTCTCAAGGACTCCTTTGCCACACAAGTGATCGAAGCCATGTCCCAATCCCTACCGATCTTGACACTGGATCACTTCGGATTCGGTGAGTTCGTACCATCCTCGGCCGGAATAAAGGTCCCCGTATCCAACCCACAGGAAACGGTCGCTGCGCTGGCCCAGGCAATTCGACGGCTCGTCGAGTCACCTGAACTGTGTCGCAAAATGGGTGAAACTGCTTGGAAATATGCTCAAGAACACACTTGGGACAAACGCGCGGAACGCATGAATCGATTGTATTCGGAAGTTATCTCAATTCACCACGCTTCGCTAGGTCCTACACCCTCACGGTCAAGAACGCTGCGCGACAGCCAAAGTGTCGTTCCGGAGAACTAGGGATCTTCCATTTGGCAGCCGAAAACATCCTACGCATATGCGGCAATACCTTTACGAAACATTAGGACCTCGTACTCTTGGGACCTTCGTAGCATCTGTGGGATTAGGTGCGCTGGTGGTGTCGTTTGTTAAAGTTCAGGCGATTATCATTGTAGTTCTAGCTCCCGTGGTTCTTCTGTTTGCCTTCCTCGCACTAAGTCAAGGTATCGGCAAGTTGCAGAACTTGGGAAAGCATCTTGTCTGGTGGCACGCCCTGTGGTTCCTACTGTGCTTGAGCGCACTGGTATTCCGGATCCGTGACATCAACTCGATCCGAGACGAACCGGTGGACCTATGGGCCGCTTACCGAATTCTCTTAGTAGGTATCACCGCCGCAGTTTTGTTGGCGCGCCAGAGTCTAAGGCGATCAGATTGGATACGTCCAATGTTCCGCGGGGTTGTTGGCGCGTTAGGAGTGTACTCCATCATATCCATCATCTCGACTATTTGGTCGATCTATCCCCCCTGGACCCTCTATAAATCGCTCGAGTATTCCGTGGACGTCGCACTACTTGCCGCAATCCTTGTCACCGTTCGCTCGGTCGAGGCCTATAAGACACTTATCGACTGGATGTGGGTGTTGCTTGCAGGACTCTTGGGAACGGTCTGGTTGGGGGCTGCCCTATGGCCCAGTAAGGCGTTTCTCCTCGACAACGGAATCTTCGGCATGCGACTGTCTGGCGTTCTTCCGTCTGTGGATCAGGACATCGTTGGAGAATGGTCAGCCATTCTGGCGGTCGTAGCGTTGAGTCGGCTTGTCGTCCGCGCTCGTTATCGGCAAGTGTTATATTGGGCTGTTCTCGTGGCAAGTCTGTTCACACTGGTCCTCGCTCAAGCCAGAACCGCCCTCGTTGGTTTTCTTCTAGGTTCGATCCTCGTACTGCTTTTCTCGAACCACCTAAGAGTGATTGCCGTATTTATCATCGCTATTGGCCTGCTGGTGTGGCCTACGAGTCTCGGCAATCTCGCACAACAATTCTGGGAACGGGGAGACGCCGAACAAACGAGACAAGGATTTACCGGACGCCTGCAAGTGTGGGAATACGGATGGGGCATGTTCCTCGAGCAGCCCGTGACAGGATATGGAGCTTATGCTGGAGGAAGGTTTGCGGCGGTTGCTGCCACTGTGGATGATCCACTCCGATCTAGCACGCTCAACGATTATATGGAGATTGTATTGGGGGCCGGGCTTTGTGGGTTGGTGCCCGTATTGTTTGTGCTCGCGGCAACGTGGCGCCTGTTGATTCGAGGTTCGCGCGATAATTGCATCCCGACTCAAAGTCGGCGACTGGCCATCGAAGCCACGGGGGTCTTGGCCGTAATGACGATCGAATCATTTTTTTCCAACGAGTTAGTCTGGCACCCTGCCCAGGTTTTTCTGGTGATAGTCGGCTTGGCTGAAATCTTACGGCGACAGAGACTGACGGCTTTGGCCGTATCGGACTCCTTGTATCAACTGAAGATGTCAAGGTGGTCGCCAAGCCGGCCTTCAAGGACGCGCGCATGATGAGCAAACAAGCGAACGACTGGGAAAGGCGGGCTTCGAAGGCAGTCAGATTGCTCGCGTTAATCCCGAGGCGGCCTGTCGAGGTCTACGATCGACTGATGACAGTCATGGAAGTGAAGAGAGACCGTAGGCAGGATGCATTCCACAACAGTAATACATTGGTTTACACACACGCGCTAAGCCTAGCCACCGGTGCCTCGAGCAGCGCTATCGCACGCCTGCTTGCAGAGGTGGAACTTAAACGCCTGGAGGAAAAGATATCGATCGGGATCGCGATTGCGAAACGCACAGGACCCTTCGATCTACGTCATAACGGTAACTTCTGCTTGGCCAGATCGATTTATGTATTGTGTCGTTTGCTGTCGCCAAATGTTGTCTTGGAGACTGGTGTTGCATACGGAGTCACAAGCGCTTTCGCCCTCCAAGCGTTGGCCGTTAATCGCAATGGAACTCTGATCAGCGTCGACCTTCCGCCGCTTGGAAGACATGCTGATCGAAACGTGGGTACGCTCATACCACCGGAACTGAGGGAGCGCTGGAAGCTCCATCGGGGGCCGGCGAGGCGAATCCTTCCCAATTTGGTCAGTTCAATCCAGGAAGTAGATATATTCGTCCACGATAGTCTGCATACCTACCGTCATATGAGCTTCGAGTTTGAAACAGCTTGGCCTTTTGTACGCCCCGGCGGAGCGCTGGTCGCCGACAATGTCGACTCAAACGATGCATTCCAGCACTTTACGGCTGCAGTCGGACCCTTTTTCTCCGCTATGGTCGAGGAAGAGAACACAACCGACTTGTTCGGAGTCGTGATAAAACGCCCGTGAAGATACTCATTCTTCATAATTACTATAAGCAACAAGGCGGAGAGGACTCCACTGTCCAGCGAGAGACTGCACTTCTCAGCGCCGCTGGTCACCATATCTCGACCTATTTCCGGTATAACCAGGATATTGATCAAGGCAGCTTCCTAGCAAAGGTTGCGACAGCCTCTCAGGCAATTTGGGCGAGGGATTCCTATCAGGAGCTGGGTGCACTCCTGAAGCAGGAAAAGCCCGACCTGGCTCACTTCCACAACACCTTCCCCTTGATTTCACCGTCCGCTTACTATGCATGTCGCGACGCCGATGTTCCGATAGTCCAGACGCTTCATAACTATCGACTCTTTTGTGCACCTGGCACTTTCTTCCGCGATGGCAGCGTATGCGAGGAATGTTTGGAGCATAGCCTCTGGAGCGGGGTGCGTCACGGCTGTTATCGCGATTCTCGTTCGGCGACCGCAGCGATAGCGCTAACACTAGCGACCCACCGGAAATTGCGGACCCTAGAACGAATCGTTGACTGTTTTATCACACCAACAGAGTTCGTGCGCAGAAAAGTAGTCGCAGCAGGGCTCCCTCACGACAAGATTTTTGTGAAACCGAATTTCGTCGACCCCGATCCCGGAGAACGCGGCAGCACTGGTGAATATGCGATTTTCGTGGGACGAATGACTGGTGAAAAAGGGTTGCGAACCCTGATCTCAGCTTGGACGCTCCTGGAAAGACGGGTGCCGCTGGTTATCGTGGGCGACGGACCCTTACGTCGGGAATTAGAGCAAGAGGCGATGCAACAGGGCATGACCCACATCGTATTCAAGGGATACCTACCAAACGCGGACACCATAAGGACGATCAAAGGGGCAAAGTTTCTGGTTTTTCCTAGCGAATGGTATGAAACCTTCGGCACGACCATTGTTGAAGCGTTTGCTTGTGGCGTCCCAGTCCTGAGCTCCAAACTTGGCGCGATGCAGGAGATTGTGGCAGACGGTCAGACTGGCCTGCACTTCAATGCAGGCGATCCCGGGAACCTGGCGGCCAAGGTAAGCTGGGCATGGAGCCATGGGTCGGAAATGCAGGAGATGGGTAGGACTGCGCGTCTTGAATACGAGACGAAATACACACCGAATAGGAACTACGACCTCTTGATGACGGCATATGACCTTGCACTGCGCGGCGTCGATACGGGTTTGGAAAGACTAGCCTTAAGATCTGGCCAGATACGCTTAACCTGAAAAGGAGAGATCGATACCAATGCCATCAGAATTATCATCGCAAAAACAGGAAGACTCATATGGCGAAGGGTACAAACGAACAAGCTCCTCTGCTCAATGACATAGACGAGCGCCAACGAGCCCCAACTCGAGAATCTATTTCTCCGGAAGGTGTCAAGTTAGTGCATGAGTCGCAGAGTGTGGAGAGATTTAAGAGGAGGGAAGGGCCTCTTCGATATAGTGTGCTTGGAGTACCCGTGGATGCCGTTCAAATCCCCGACGTCATCAACCAGATAGAAGTATGGATCGCTGATCGTTCCCCGAGTCGCTTTATCGCCGTCACCGGTATGCACGGTATTGTAGAAGCTCAACACGATGCGTCGTTCAAAACGATTCTGAAGCAAGCGGATCTCGTTGTGCCCGATGGTATGCCTCTCGTTTGGCTTGGGCGCAAATGTGGATATCCGATGGAACGGCGGGTCTACGGGCCGGAACTCACAGAGAGTTTTTGCCGCGCGACGCACACAAAGTATCGCCATTTCTTTTACGGCGGAGTTCCCGGCGTGGCGGACAATTTGGCTGACTTCCTGCACATTCAGAGCGGAGCTTGCATCGCGGGCACTTATTCTCCACCGTTCAGGCCGTTAACCGACCGAGAGGACAACGAGATCATAAAGCGCATTAATCAAGCCGCACCGGATATCGTTTGGGTCGGTCTGAGTACCCCAAAGCAGGAGCGCTGGATGTTCGAACACCGGAAGTCGCTTCGCGCCCCCGTGTTGGTCGGTGTTGGCGCTGCTTTTGATCTGCTGACAGGAAGGGTGATGCAAGCGCCGCGCTGGATGCGCGAACACGGCCTAGAGTGGTTATTTCGGTTGCAGCAGGAGCCTCAGCGGCTCTGGCGACGGTACTTGATTTACGGGCCGGAGTTTGTTTGGAAGGCCTCCCTCGAGGCTTTGGGGCCAAAGAGGTTGTGACAACTTGACAAGAGGAGATATTAGAGAGCACTAACCAGTTTCGCTGGAAGAATGCAACTTCGTACCCTCCGAAGACTCACTTTCCGACTGTAAAAGTTTTACCGTTGTCGCAATGCAGCCCTCGTTATTTCTCGCAAACGCCCGATAGCTTCCGCCAACCGAGCTGGCGAGCGACTTCGTTTTTTTCGCTTTCGTCAGGGACACAGACTTTGTTAGGGCCGCCCGGCGACTGCCACTCCGAATACGCGGGCAGGTTCAGCGCGGCATTCTTGTGGCTGATCTCAAGCTGGATGATGGGACGGTAGCTCTTGAATGTTTCCATCGCGCCGGAAACCACCTGCTCTTCTGCACCCTCGACATCCATTTTCACATAGTCCAGCCGGTCGAGTTTTTCGAGCAAAAAGACTTCGTCAAGCGGCAGAACGAGTGCGGAAATGCGTGCCGCCTTCGGATCATGGCCGATCAGGCCAGACGAACTGGGGCGGTCGAAGTTGACATAAAGCTCCGCGGTTGCGCGCTTCGCCCCAAGACAGAAGCTGCGCAGCCGCACATTTTCAAAACCATTGGCGGCAATATTGTGGTTCAGTTCCGCAAGCATTTCTGGCAAAGGCTCGTAAGCTACCACGGTGCCACCGCCGATGATGCGGAAAAACTGTGCGGCCTTAATCGCATAAATACCAATGTTGGCGCCGACGTCAAGAAACACACCGCCAGGAACCAGGAATTTCTCGAGATGCTCGAATTCCGGTTCGAGGGTGTTGCGAAAAACATAAACGCCACGGCCGCCATAACCCGCGCGGTTACGTCCAAAGACGACCGTTCCATCGGCTAGGTGCGTCTTGAGCAACCAACGACGCGGAGTCAATGCCACACGGACTTTCCGAAGAAAGATATGCATGTACCTAAACCGGCCCGATAACCCGAGGCAAATCACATCATGTTCAGTCCAAGTCCAACGTCTGAGCAGTGTTTGAAAACTAATCGGCGGAAAACGTCAGCAAAGAGATTTCTGTCTCGAAAGTATAGCAGAGGATCGCGGCATCTGAAGACAATCGATTAGGGAAAAGAGTTGTTTTACATCGACTGGCTCGGACGGCAGATGCTGCTGCATCGAGTGCGTCGGCGCCGTTGGCGACCGGTACAAAACATGCGCCTATCACGAATCTTCTGGGCGCGGTGTCCGTCAGTGCGCAATTCGTTCTTATATTCAGTTCGGAAAGGAGTGTGATATTCGTGGCAACTTCAAGAATACTAGTAACAGGAGCGGGGGGCTTTATTGGCCATCACCTTGTGAAAAGGCTAAAAGCGGACGGGCATTGGGTCCGCGGTGCGGACATCAAAACTGCCGACTACGAGCCGTCTGCCGCAGACGAATTCGAAGTTCTGGATCTCCGGAATTACGAGAACTGTCTCTTAGCCACTCGCGGTGGAATCGACCGCGTGTATAACCTAGCCGCCGACATGGGAGGCATCGGCTACATTACCGCGCACCTAGCCTCTATCTCCCGCAACAATATCCTAATTAATGCCCATATGCTGGAAGCGAGTCGGCAGAATGCGGTTAAGCGCTTCCTGTTTTCATCTTCAGCTTGCGTGTATGCCCAAAATAAGCAGTTGAGTTCAGACGTTACACCGTTAGCCGAGGAAGACGCCTATCCCGCCGATCCGGAACCCGGATACGGGTGGGAAAAGCTTTTTGCGGAAGAGCTCTGCAAATACTACCGCCGAGATTTTCGGTTACGCACCTACTGCGTTCGGTTTCACAATGTGTACGGTCCGCTTGGCACATTTGAAGGCGGCAAAGAAAAGGCGCCCGCTGCGATATCCCGGAAAGTGGCCCTAGCCAGAGATGGTGGCGATATCGAGATTTGGGGTGATGGTGAGCAGACCCGCTCATTCATGTACGTAGATGATTGCGTAGAAGGTCTGATCCGCCTAATGGCATCCGACTACCACGATCCCTTGAATCTGGGAACCGATCGGCTTATCACGATCAATGGACTGGTCGATCTCGTATCCAAAATCGCGAATAAGTCGCTGATCAAGCGCCATGACTTAGAAAAGCCGCAAGGTGTCCGCGGTCGTAATAGTGACAATACCCGCCTGAACAAAGTGCTGGGTTGGGAACCCTCTATCTCTCTCGAGGCTGGCCTGGAAGTGACGTACAAGTGGATTGAAGACGAACTCGACAAAGCTTGCAGACTTTCAGCACGATTCCAAAGAGCAGTCGCTTAGAGCCGAATTACACGCCGAGAGCACTAAAGTGATCGCTTGGCCCCGGCCATTTTCTGGGGTGGCCACGCTACTTGTCAGCTGGCGGCCGACGAAGCCGCCATCTCGATTTGCTGCAGCGGCTGAGCCCATACCTCAGCGACCAAGTGGGATACGGATAGAGCCGCAAGAAGATCACGCTACTTTGGTCGTATGGAGCGGCTAAATCTGACTAAGTTCTCGCTGGACCTTGCTACAGTCGATGAAGCTCACCAATTTCCAAAGTCCGCCACAAGTCGATAGGGTTGATTTGCAGGCTGCCTAACCTTTCTCGCTTGGTCCTTCTCGCAGGGCGGATTCTTAGACTGAGTCAAAACAATCTCTAGCTTCAAGCCAAATGAACTCGTATCGCGTAACAAGAAAGTGCCCGAGTGGAGAGAATGTGCACGGGAGAGCTTACTATGAGTGTTGCTATTATTACCGGTTCGGCTGGACTCGTCGGTTCCGAAGCGGTCGCCTATTTTGCGGCGCTCGGAATGGATATTGTTGGAATCGACAACGGCATGCGAGCCGAGTTTTTCGGCCAGGAGGCTTCAACGAACAGGGTCCGCGATCGTCTCTGCGCGGAAGTGCAACATTACGAACATCACGACGTAGATATCCGTCATACCGACGCAATCTCACGCATCTTCAAGGCCTACGGACGTGACATCAGTTTGATCATCCACACCGCCGCCCAGCCATCACACGATTGGGCAGCCACCAATCCCAACGTAGACTTCACTGTCAACGCCAATGGAACCTCTGTGCTGCTTGAGGCGACAAGGCAGTTTGCTCCGGATGCCGTTTTCATCTTCATGTCAACCAACAAGGTTTACGGTGATCGTCCCAACAAACTCCCGTTGATCGAGCATGAGACCCGATGGGAACTCAATGTTGACCACCCCTATGCCGCGCGGGGTATTCCCGAAACGATGTCTATCGACCACACGATGCATAGCTTATTTGGAGTATCGAAGGTTGCAGCAGACCTCCTCGTGCAAGAGTACGGACTGTATTTTGGAATGAAAACCGCTTCGTTCCGCGGTGGTTGCCTCACTGGGCCAAACCACTCCGGAGCACAACTCCACGGCTTTCTCGCCTACTTGATGAAGTGCGCCGTCACGGAGGCGCCCTACACAATATTTGGGTATGGAAAGAAACAGGTTCGGGACAACATCCACAGTGCAGATCTGATTCGCGCGTTCAACGAATTTTTCCAGCAACCTCGAGCAGGGGAAGTCTACAATATCGGCGGCGGGCGGCACAGCAACTGCTCGATGCGTGAAGCAATCGCATTATGTGAAGAAGTCACAGGGAACCAGTTGCGCTGGAGATATGTCGAAGAGAACCGCCGCGGTGATCACATCTGGTGGATTAGTGACGTCACTCACTTCCAGGAGCATTACCCCAACTGGAAGCTTCATTACGATATTCCGGCGATCTTGCAGGAAATCTATGAGATGAATGTCGAACGATGGAGCGAAGAAACGCGACGTGAAGCGTCGCTCGTAGTCAAAGGATAACCAATGACGATTCCTTGGTCGGCGTTATGGCCGGCGGGGGAAACACTATCTGGAGGTACTCCCACCTATGACTGGGTCGTCGTTCGAAGCGCAAGTTGGAGCAGATGCAAGGCTGGTCCCATCCAAGAGCAATCGACGAGAGATGGTCGGGGCTGGTAGACGAAGCATCCCAAAGACTACGATCGAGTTTCCCGAGATGTGGGCGCTTGCGAGAGTGGTTATTGAACCGCAGGGATGGTGGGTTGCGTATGCGCATAGGCACCCATATCCCAGCCAGCCGCTTGGGTGTTCTGGTTCATTGTAACGACACCTGAGGGCCAGACTGAGGATGGCGCGAGCGCCAACTCATATGAAGGACCGAGGTTCAAGCCAGCCTCAATGGCGGGGGAACCTGATTGGAGGGTGAAATTGTTCGCGCTCGAATTCGCAAAACGCGGGTCACCGTCCACGGAATGCGTGCTCACGCCACAGGCGGCATCGAAGGCGGCATAGGAAGATAGAAACTTAGTTGCGCCGTATTCGATGAAATTAGAGGATGCGGGACCAAAAGCATTGTACGTGTAAACGTTCCCGGAACCGTTTGCGCCCGAGTTTTCGCATCCACCGGTCGCGGAAAAATTCGGACCTGAAAGCGTATTCGCTACGATGTTGTTCTTTACGGAGTTGTTCAAGCAACCGTTCGCGAGACCTGCTCCGCTTATTCTGATTCCCGCTGTCAGGTTTCCGTAAACAGTGTTGCCATAAAGGGCATCTCCGTTAAGTGTGCGTCCGTCCCCATTGACGGTTATTCCGTCTCCATTCGCAGCACCTTTTTGACCGTTCCCATAGACCACGTTGTATGCCGCGGTCTCGTTGTGATCCGCATCGAAGTAAATCCCGTTAAGATTATTCCCATAAACTAGGTTGTGTTCGACCAATAAGTTATTGCCTATCGTGTCCGCCCAGATACCTGCGCCACGCCAATCCGACTGGCCTAGGCCATTCGCATATGACTTGGAGTTCTCTACCGTTACGTCTGTTGAGGGTGGATAAGGAGAATAGTCCGGATTAATCTTGATTCCGGCTGTATAATTCACATTCGCAAGCGAGGCGTTATCATGAGCGACGCAACCGTTAATGACCAGACCAGGCGCATCATCTGCCGAGATGCCGTTTGACCCGTTCCACGCCGCCGTACTTGAAACGATTGAAGAACTTGCAACGACATCAAAACGAATCCCCTCGCCAAAGCTATTCTCGGCAAGGACATTTGAGACAGCAATAAAACTGCTTCCGTTAAAGTACACATCAGCAACATTCGCACCCGACGTCTCCAAGTTCTGCACAGTGATGTACTTCGAGCCTCCGGCTTCATAGATCGCATAATTGCGATTGCTTATCTCCATCGTGTGGGTGTTCGGATTGTCATCAGAAAAGGTTCTTACATATACTTTCCCGGCATCGTTATAAAACGAACCAGCGGGCATCATGTTGAGTCCCGCAGCCGACGCGAGACGTCTTCCGTCCTCAAACATCTGATTCGTCGCGCTAGATTCGTTCACTGACCAGAGGGTCACAGTTGAGGTGGTGGAAAGCCCCGTCGAGCCCGCCCATCCGACGGCCAGATCTGCGCCGCTGATTACGGGTGCGTTTCCCGACCCATAAGAGCTAAAGGTGATGGGGTTACCAGCAGAGCCGGAGCTCTTAATGTTCAGTTGTTCCCGCCACGTATCCCCGCTTTTGAAAAGAATGGTATCGCCGGGTTTGAGTGTGGAACTGTTTACCTTGGCGATCGTCCGCCACGGTGTCAGCGGAGATTGCCCATTGTTGCTGTCGCTGCCCGCAGAATTATCCACGTAGTAATTAGCGCCTGTAGCGCCTGTAGCACCCGTACCAGGGATTGTGCTAGCCGGAGAAGAAATAATGGTGACCGCTGCGGATGCTGAGCTGGCCGTATCGTAACTACTCATTGCAGTTATGGTCACTGAAGGCACAGCCGGCGGGCTTAATGGCGCGGTGTAGGTGCCCCTAGAAGATATCGTCCCGACGCTAGAATTCCCCCCCTGATTGCCGTTCACAAACCAGCTGATTCCATGATTTGTCGTCCCCTTTACGGTTGCTGTGAATTGTTGAGCTTGGCTTGGGTATAGGCTTGCCACACCCGGGGCTAGGGAGACTGTTATCGGGGTAAGCCCAGGTATGACTGTTACGGTTGCTGTGCTGCCTTTTGCGGGGGCGGTTTTACTGCTTACCGCAATCACGATTTCGGCGTTCGAGGTAACTTGTTGCGGAGCTGTGTAGAGTCCAGATCGCGAGATCGTGCCCGAGGCTGAATTGCCTCCCGGAACACCGTTTGCCAGCCATTCGAGATCAGCCGTGGGCATTTCAGACGACGTAGCTGTGAATTGCAACGAATTTCCGGCGCCCAGTGCGGCTGTTTGGGGGGAAATGGAAACGGAAGCAGCTCCAGCAGACCCGTTCGACGGGGCTGGGAGAGGTACGTTGCCGGGCAACGAGCCTCCGCAGCCAAGGGAAATCAGATATAAACTCGACAGAACAAGAAGAGGCACAGCGTGGGGGAGTTTAACACGAAACATTGTCCTCGTCCGATCTCACCAGCAACGTTCAATGACGTGGCCTAACAAACAAATACTAGGGCGGATAGAACGGGGGGGGAAGATACCGGAAGGATACGGCCAATGAGACATGTCCCAGAACTACTAGGGACGGTTACCAGGGCGTTTGCTGGTTAATGCATAGGCCCTTTGGTCATTCCCTGAGCCGATAATTCTGACCATAGCTGCCGAGCAGGTGTATGGCAGCCAGCGGACAGCGTAATTAGATTAGAATCCTAATCCCAACCTGGGCCACTTCGCAGTTGCTTGTAATTAACTTCCGGATTCGACATAGTGTCGCACGCTTCGCATCCCGAATTATCGAGGCCGTAGCTTTTGCGGAGTTTGTTTGTACGAATTGCATCGAGTCGCAAACGCTCGGGTTGTGTGCTAATCGAGCTAGCGATGCCTTCTCGCTCACACTTCCTAGTGAATAACCTCGGCTGTCTGGTTCAGAAAGTTCTTGCGGTTCGATCTGGCTAGGTTCGATTGAAAGTATCAAAGCGGGCCAGATCAAGACGCAGCGGAAGAATGGAATAAGGTGTAAGGAGCAACAATGCGTATAGCGATCATTGGGTCAGGCTACGTAGGGCTGGTTTCGGCGGCCTGTTTCGCAGAAATTGGACACGACGTGATTTCTGTAGACGACGACGGTGCAAAGATTGCCGCGTTGCAGCGGGGAGAAGTGCCGATTCACGAACGCTTTCTTCCAGATTTGCTTTGGCGCCATCGTGGAGGGCGGTTACGGTTTTCCACCTCAGTGAAAGAAGCAGTCAGCAACTCCGATGCTGTCTTCATCACGGTGGGAACGCCTCAATCAGAGACCGGGGAAGCCGACCTATCTTTCGTTGACGCGGTCGCTCGCGAGATTGCCGCAGCGGACCACGGTTCAAAAGTGATCGTTGAGAAAAGCACAGTACCCGTGAGCACCTGCGATTCTCTGCGCCGGACGCTGTGGTTGAACGGCGCTCCTCCCAGTTCACTCTCGGTGGCCTCAAATCCGGAGTTCTTGCGGGAAGGTACAGCCGTAACCGATTTTCTCTATCCGGATCGTATTGTGATCGGAGTCGATGACGACTTGAGCAGTTCAGTGCTGAAGGCCATTTACGAGCCCCTGACCAGTGGCAGCTACTACGGTCAGAAGACAGTGATTCCATTCAGTGGATATGCACACAAACAAGCTCCGCTGATAGTCACCACCGCCAAGAGCGCGGAGCTCATCAAGCATGCTTCCAACGCATTCTTAGCTATGAAACTTTCCTTCATCAATGCGGTTGCCAATATAGCGGAATCGGTCGGCGCAGATATTGAGGATGTGTGTACCGGCATTGGTTCCGATTCGAGAATCGGAGCGAAGTTTCTGAAAGCTGGCATTGGCTATGGTGGCTCGTGCTTTCCCAAAGATGTTCAGGCGTTCCGCGTTGTTGCGGAACAGTGCAACTACGAATTTGGCTTGCTCACCGAAGTGATGCGGGTTAACACGGAGCAGCGGAGGCGGTTTCTGAAGAAGGTACGGAACGCACTGTGGACTCTCCGAGGAAAACGATTGGGAGTACTCGGACTTGCGTTCAAGGGTGATACCGATGACATCCGCGAATCCCCCGCGATGGACATCGTCTCCCTGCTGCTCAGAGAGGGTGCGCGCATATGCGCTTACGATCCAGTGGCGATTCCCAAGGCTAAAGAAGTTTTGGACGAAAATAACAACATGTTGTATGCTACCGACTCTTATACGGCAGCCTCCGACTGCGACGCGCTGCTGATCCTGACCGAGTGGAAGCAGTTCGCGCAGTTGGACCTGGAGAAGCTTCGTTCAGTCCTGAAGTATCCCATCGTGATCGACGGTAGGAATCTGTATCGGCCAGAGGAGATGGCGCGGGCCGGATTTGTCTATCACAGTATCGGTCGGCCGGTAGCGATTCCCGAAAACATGTCCTTCGAGGACAAATCAGACGCAATGCATCGGGAATCTACAATTCGCTCTGCCGCTACTGCTGGCTGGCGCCCGGAACTGGGGCAACCAGTCAAATCGGCCAGTCAGCCTCTCTCTCAGATTTAACGGTTTACTCTGTAATACATCTGGAGCAACCCTCTTGTCTGTTTCAGCGGTGATGTGCAATGTCGTGGCAAGCGACGCAAAGCGTGATCAGGTTCTCTTCGGAATCGTGGCCGGCATGGCTGCGAAACTGTTTGTGATGGATCTCCAGGTTCGACATCGTGCCGCACGATTGACACCTCCAGGCATCGCGGCGCAGGACCTGCTGCCGCAGCCCGTCGTACGACGTCGGATCCAGCCGCAAGTGCGGAAGTTTTGGGCCAGTCGAGCTCACGATGCTTTCTCGCTCAGGCCTTCAAGAAATGCCTGCCTCTGCTCCTCGGGCAGAAACCGGAAGAACCTCGTCAGCGAAAACAGAAGCATCTTGGGATCTCCGTGATCGAGGTTTGCCCCAGCCAGGAAGTCCGCGCAGATCATTTCCAGACAGTAGCCGCGGGAGCGATCGCTACCCAACATCAAACACGCGGTCTCGATAGCCCGCTCGATGACCGGCATCTGGCTCTGGTACAACTTGAAGTAGACGATCTCCCAGGGTTCCGTTTCCTTTCCCGTCAGTTCCCTTTCGACCTCCCGCTTGAAATCCTCTTTGGGCATCTCCCGTGCCCGGTGCAACCAGGTTGCACAATCGAAGTTCTGCCTGTCCCTCCTGGCCAACTTGGCTAACTCGATTCCCTTCGTCCAGCCCACTTCCTTCAACTGCTTTCTCGCCTGCGGTGGCAGGTATTCGTGGATCGACATCAGGTAGTAAGCCTTCCGTCGCGACCCCGGAAACCGCCTCTCCAGGAACTCGTCGAAACACTTCAGTTCCTCCAACCGCCAGTACTGTCCCGCCCGCACCTCGCACAAATAGCGCCCCAGTTCAACGAACTTGGTGTCGCGCTCCGTCTCCTTTCGCTGCTCCCATGCCAGAATCTCGTCGATTTTCCCCAGCACAAAGTGTGCTTTCGGCAATCTAGCGTAACTTGGGTCCCAGATTACTACTGAAAACAGGACTTCCACGCCAACTGTCGTGGAAAACCGTAGCCCACTCCGCGACGTATACTAGCTGCACTATGGAG
>Ga0187887_10001273_pt1 | contig 21880 bp, 25 predicted proteins | sample June2016WEW_7_10_FD_132977 | JGI IMG/M metagenome (GOLD analysis project Ga0187887, IMG submission 132977) | Peatland microbial communities from SPRUCE experiment site at the Marcell Experimental Forest, Minnesota, USA - June2016WEW_7_10 | ecosystem: Environmental > Terrestrial > Soil >... | reverse complement strand
CGGTCGGGGTATTGACTGATTCAACTTCGTTGCCCTGCCTCTTTGAGGAGAGAAGGGGAGATGCAGGGAGAACTCCATCCCTCAACCTCACGGTTGGGGTATTCAGTAAGGAATGATAAAAATGCGTCCACAGACCACAACTTATCCCAACCTTCCCTAATTATGATATACACAGGATTACAAAGGCATAAACAAAAAAGAAAATACATGACAAATTAATTACAAATGGGCCTCAACTTCATTATTGGAGGTACTCATCCATTGAAAATCAAGTGCCGCGATAAACAATTGAGCAGTACACATCTCAAAAAACCGTGTAAAATAATGCTAACGCTGTGGAAGGCAGGTTAAGAATGACTACTAAAATGAAACTCTGGAGTCTGGTAGCTATCGGGGTTGCGATTACAATATTCTGGGCCATGTTATCCATGATTTTTGAATCGGTAGTCTTCCGACCCAGAAGCGGATGGACTTTTTTACCCTGGTATTTTTGTGATATTGTCGCAACTCTCGGGGGCATCGCGACATTTGTTTTTTTCTATATCAGGGTAACTAAGACATAGTGTGCACCTAATTAATTGTCGCCGCCGGTTGTTCAGGAAGGACTGGAGGGAAATGAAATTGGGTCGGATACTAAAAGTAGTCACCGCCCCTTTATCACAAATAATCCGAAACAAAATTTTTTGTATCGGCTGCCGTGGTTAAAAATTCTGACTTTACTTATAAAGGAGGGCCTGAAATGGACTGGATAGACAATAATATTGCGGTTGGCTCTCTGCTTGATGCGGAGGAAGTTGTCACTCTGATGAAAAAGGATGTTGACCTGATTCTTGACGCCCGGTTATGTTTTACCCATTATCCCATCGTGCCGATCGCAGAGAAGATAATTACCCACGCGAATTTCCTGCGGGTACTTTCGGAGAATGGGGCCAGAACTCTTATTCACTGTGTCTGGGGAGTTGATCGTACGCCCTTTCTGGCGATGGTCTATTACGCGGGCAAGTACGGCGTTCCATACCGCGATGCCTACGAGTTGGTGAAATCGAAGCGCCCCGCTACCGTTTACCACCCGGACTGGATTGCTGTTCTGCCCGCCTTAAAATCCTGAGTTTGCGAAAAAGAAAACAGCCGGTGAGGTTATCGATATTTAGGATTATTTATGGATATTTTCTACAGCTTTTATACGGTCCTGTAACAGGTCCCCGTAATAAGGGACTTTGGGCATTTGCCTCTTAATATCGGCCAAATCATCTTTGATGTCACTTAATTATTTTTCCAGGCGTTTCAAGACTTGAATCAATTCTTTATTGTCGCCGTCAATCATTTCCCCATCCGGTCTCCGAAATTTTCAATAGTATCAACATTTTCGGGGCATCGGACAAATCTCTTAACTACCCCTCCACGTTTCATTCAAATTTCACGTTTTATCCGATGTTATCCGGTGACAGCAGTCCGCCGGAAAGCACCATTTTCATCGCATCTTCAATCGTCATTTCCGTATCAATTATTTGTTCCTGGGACAGCAGCACCAGAAACCCGGTCATCGGGTTAGGGGTATGCGGGATAAACAGCGGAATCTTCTTTTCCCCTTTGAAATCAACCGGCTTGCCGGTAACGAAAGCGACAGAGTACATATTCACCTTGGGAAACTCTACAATCACCACTTTCTTGAAAGGCACACCCTGCAGCCGGCGAAAAGAATCCATAACCTGTCTGGTCGCGGTATAAATATATTTGACTACCGGAGTCCGGGACATGCCGGCGTCAAACCATCGTAACAAACTTTTACCTAACACATTGGTGGCAAGTAAACCGAGCAGGTAGACTAAAATAATCAGCGCCACCAGCCCCACTCCGGGCAGCGTCCTCCCGACGATTATTTTAACAATCGGCTGGAAGATGCCGTCGAGCGATACGAAAAGGAATTTTAGGACAAAATAGGTCGCCACCAGGGGGATTGCCGTAAGGATTCCGGCCAGGAATACGTTCCTGAGATGTCTTAGTACCCCGCCTTTACGTTTTGGATTCGTATTTTCCATGCCTCACCTCCTAGATGAATCATTTACGGTTTTTGAATTTTTATTACATTCCATCGAGATTGTCCGGAGTTCCAGGTCATTTGGCGGAACTCAGCATCATCTTCGACGGTAAAAGTCGCGCTGTGTCTCATATCCCCATCATTGAGTAAAAACAATAAATCCGGAGACCTTTGAAAAAGGGGTAAATGCGTATGGCCGAACACGATCCCCCTGCATGCCTCATGTTCCTTTTGCACTTTTTGTTGCAGATGGATTAAGGCCCTGGATTGCACCAGATAAACCAGCATAATATAACGCTCGGTGATGAAATTCATTTTAAGGTTGCTGGGAGTCAATTTTTTCTGCGGCAGATGATTCCACAGCCACATCAGCCGGTGCGGGATATATTGCACTGACGGGTCGTATTCATGTCCATGGCAATACCAGATGCCGTCTGCCATAAATGGCTCGATTAGCTTGATGGGGCTAACCGGATTGCCCAGACCGGGATTGTCCCGGTATTTTTCCAGTACGTGGTCATGGTTTCCCGGTAGCAATTTGGTTGGAATTTGTCCGGCGAGATCGCGAAATTTCCGCGTCATCGGGTGCTGCAGGCAATGTTCAAAACCGTTTTCATACATATGGAACCAATCGCCCAGTCCCCAGATTTCATCACCGGGTTTAGCCTCCCGTTGAATATAAGCTATCGCCTCGTCCATCGCATCATATTGGGCATCTTTGTGCCCGATATGCAAGTCGGAAAGGATAAATTTCTTCAACCTGCCCCTCCTTTTTAATTTTGAAATAAGATAAATTCGAGCACATAACCGGGTGTGTAATTATTCAAGCACTTTTTATCGTGTTTTTAAAGCACGCCTTACGTGAGTTAATTTTTAAGAAAAAGCGGTTATATCCCTGAACCCGGCGCCTGTCATCGGAACATAAAATAATTAAAACAGCTTAAACACTGCTTTTAGCAGCCAGATGATAATTAAAATCACGGCCACAACCAGCGCGATATGAATCAGTGCCCCGATGCTCTTGAAAAAGATAAATCCAAGCAGCCATAAAACCAAAAGGATAATGCCGATAACTAATAAAACTCCCATATTGCCTCCCTTTATTCATCGGTGCTGCTGTCTGCAGCCGCCGGTGCCCGCGAACGGCTATATTGAAAAGTGAATTCCGCGCCCAGAATCAAAATGAATGCCGAATAATAAATCCAGACCAGCAGGATAACAAACGAAGAAATAGTACCGTAGATTGCCTGGTAATTGGCGAAATGCTCCAGATAGAAAATGAAAAGAGCCCGTGCGATTTCGAAAAAGACTGCCGCCAATACCGCTCCCGGCCAGATGTCGCGCCAGCGTGTCTTGGTGTTGGGCACAAATTTATAAAGTAATAAGAATATCGCCAGCATCAGCAGGAACGCGATTAGTTTCGCGCCCAGATTCACCACCGCTAAGTTGCGGTCGGGTAGGTTCAACGCATTACCCATAAAACTGATGAATGTGCTGGCTCCCAGTGAAAGCAAAAACAGAATCCCTGTACCGATTACCATTCCGATTTCACTGGCTTTTCTAATGAAAAAATGACGTTGCTTATTGATATTCCAGGCGCGGTTTATCGCCAGACTGATGGAACCGAACAGTGCGCTCGCGCCCCAAAAAAGGATGACGATGCTGAGAATACTCATGACACCGCGTAACCGGATAATGCCGCTAATATTTTCTTTTAATATGTTGGTTGCGCCGGGGATGTTGTTCCCGACAAAATTCAGCAGGGAGTTTTGCAGATTGACCGACGGCAGGAAAAATCCAAAAACCGCGATCAGCCCTAAAAGCAGCGGGAATATGGAGATGATGGCGTAATAAGCCACTCCGGCGGCTCTTTGTCCGGCATCGTGGTTCCCGGATTCCTGTATCGTACTTAAGAGTACCCGCACAATCGGGATTTGAAGCAGGCGGTTCTTTATTTTCCGCAAAATTACGTTCGTATTCCCCATTCAATTAACATCACCCAAACTTGATTTATGCAGGGGATTTATCCTTAAACAATGCTAATATTTAAGAAAATTCCCTTCTGACACCGCGTGCTATTTCCTGCGAGCGCCGGCGGTTCGTGATGTCCTGAACGAAAACCGATAAACCGATCACTGTATCTTTGTCGCGGATGGGATTCCAGTTTAACTCCCACCATACACTCAAACCGGGTTGATATTGGACTTCGATAAAATGTTCGCCGGCCAAAGCCCGTCCAATGCTGCGCAACGCTGCTGCTTTTAGTTCGGGTGCCGTTATGCAATCAGGATAACTTATCCCGATTTGAATATCAACCTGCCATTCCTTTCTCATTGCTTTGCGGTGGTTTTCGTTAAAACTGGTATAACGGTATTCCCGGTTCATTGAAAATATCATGATGTCTTCAGGGCTGTTCATAATCGAACTGAGCCGCGCGTTTTGCTCATCCAACTCCTTGTTACTTTGTTTTAATTCTGCAGTCATACTGACTATTTCAGACTCCAGTTCTTTCCGGTAATTGCTCGTCAGATCGTTATACGCCTTTATCTTGAGTAGAGATTGTATTCTGGCTAAAAGTTCCATTTTATCGAAAGGCTTTGAAATATAGTCGTCACAGCCGGCTTTTATCCCCTGGATGCGGTCTTCCGTTTCCTTTAGGGCGGTGACTAAAATTATCGGCACCAGCTTCGTTTGGGGGTCCTGCCTGATTCTTCGGGTAACTTCAAAACCGTCCATGCCGGGCATCATTACGTCGAGCAGTATCAGGTCAATTTGATTACCGGCCAGTTTCGCCAGGGCTTCTTCCCCGCTTGTTGCTTTTATTATTTCATACCCCTCGGGCACCAGATATGCTTCCAGCAGGTCGTTGTTCTGGGTCTGGTCGTCTACCACTAAAATTACTTGTTTGGTTTTCATATTTTTCTCCTGTGTTTCGGGCGCACAGCATTCTATTTTCACTGTATAAATTGACTGATTTCTTTCGCAAAAGTGCGCGTATTTATCGGTTTCCCGATGAATCCGCTGTTCGTGATATTTTTTATCTCCTCAATACCCCCGGCCATTACAGAAGCGGTTACAAAAACAATCGGGATTCCGCTGGTCTCTTTTTCCCGGCGTAATATTCGGGCGGCTTCGGTGCCGCGCATATCCGGCAGCCGTACGTCCATGATGATGATATCCGGTTTTTCTTTTCGGGTAATGGCGATACCGCCGGCAGCGTTTTCAGACACAAATACTTCAAAACCGGCAATTTCTAAAAGGTCTTTTTCCAGCATCAGATTGCTGGCATTGTCGTCAACCACTAAGACTTTTTTCATTTTGGTCCTCACTATTAGGCATAATCGGCAATGTAAACCGCACCAGTGTCCCATGATTAAGTCCATCGGATTCTACGGATAACCTGCCGCCGTGCAGTTCTACCAGCTTTTTAGAAAGCGGTAAACCCAGGCCGGTCCCTTCGGTTACCCGGGAATATGGGGTATCAACACGGAAAAACCCTTCAAATATTTTCCCCATATTTTCCGCTGCAATGCCGACGCCTGTATCCCAAACCACTACTTCGATGTCCGAACCGATCTGGTTCGCCCGCATCCCGATTTTTCCGCCCTCGGGCGTAAACTTCACCGCGTTGGAAACCAGATTGTAAATAATCTCTTTTACCTTAAGTTCATCCGCCTGGATATCCGGCAAGTCTGAAGGTATTTCAAGCTGCATTTCGATTTTCTTTTTACTCACCATATCGGCCACCAGCATCGAAATATCGTTCAATAAGGTTTTCATGGATACGTCGGATAACGTCAGTTTCATTTTCCCGGCTTCGACTTTCGCCATATCCAGAATCTGATTTATCAATAAAAGCAGATGTTTGCCGCTGGTTAAAACGTTATTAACATACTGCTTCTGTTTCTCATTCAGCGGCCCGAAAGTCTCGTCGAACAAGACTTCAGAGAATCCGTTAATCGAATTCAGCGGAGTCCTGAGCTCATGCGACATGTTGGCCAAAAATTCCGATTTTACCCGGGCAGTGCGTTTTAACTCGGCCGCCAACGCCTTTAATTCTTCATGAGCTTTTTCCAGACCGTTTTCGATTTCTCTGCGTTCGGTGATATCTTCAATCGCCAGCAGGATAATACGTTTCTTGCCCTGCACCCGATGAATCTGCCTGGCGTTTAGCAGCATTATCCTTCTGCCGATGCCGGCAAAATCGTGTTCGACTTCATAATTATCAAAGGTTGTTTTTTGAGGAAGGATGGTTTCCAGCAATTCACGTAACTTGGGAATATCCCATTGTTTGTTACCTAAATCGTAAATCAAGTGTCCCACGGTCTCTTCAGGTTTCACTTTGAACACGTCATAAAAAGAACGGCTGACGGAGACCACCCTTAAATCCTGGTCCAGTGAAATCAAAGGTTCACGTACGGTGTTAATCACACTCTCCGCGAATTCGCTGGCTTCATCGGCTGATATTTTTATAACTTCGAGTTCCTTCCTGGTCTTCTCCAGACCATTTTCGATTTCCCTGCGCTCGGTGATATCTTCAATCGCCAGCAGGATAATTCGTTTTTTACCCAGCACTCTTTGAATTTGCCGGGCATTGAGCAGCATTATCCGCCTGCCGATGGTTGTAAAATCATGTTCGACCACGTAATTATCGAAGGCTGTTTTTTGCGGCAGGATGGTCTCCAGCAGTTCCCGTAACTTGGGGATATTCCATTGTTTATTGCCCAAATCGTAAATAAGCTGCCCCACCGTATCGCCGGGTTCAACTTTGAAGACTTCATAGAAAGAACGGCTGGCTGTTACCACCCTTAAATCCTGGTCCAGAACGATTAATGGTTCTCGAACCGTATTAATGATGCTGTCTGAGTATTCCTGCGATTTCGCCGCTGTTTTATCCGCGTACATTTCCCATCTCCTTGAACAGGCTTTTGGTTTGATTACTTAAGCCCGAATATTTTTGACCTTTCTTTAAATTCATCCGGGGACTCGTCTTCCCAGGGTAAATATTTCAGCGCTGCCGGGCTGCGGAAAGCATAAAGCAGCAAATTTATTACCTCGGTCGAAGTGTTACCCAGTTTCATCACGCCGTTTTTTCTAACGGTATGAACAGACCCGGTAACCAGTGTCGGCACACTTGGAAAATAAACGCAGATTAAAGGGAAATCGGCTATCTCTTCACCTACCTGAACCTTTTCTTCCGCAAGTACCCAGCCAAAAGCAATGCAGGTCGGTGAATAAAGGAAAAGACAGGCTTGCATACTACTCAGTCGGCCAATCGTCATGATTTCGCCTTGTCCGAAAAAGAGTCCGATTACCGGAATTTTAGAGAGCACTTTTCCGACTTTCGTCAATTTCAATAACATTCCGGAAAAATAGATAATTAAAATGCAAAAGATGAAACCGATACCGACAAATAAATACTGTTCGGGCACGGCCACGCCCAGAATCAGTTTCCCGACCTTATCGCCGTTACTGAAAAGAAGAATTATCACATAGACGACCAGTATTACCGGCAGCCAGAAAACAAACCCATAAAGAATAAAGGTGGACTGTTTTTTAATAAACTCTTTCATTTTTCCCATCCTCAATTTAGACAAGGGAATTTTCTAATGTCCCAACCGCGTCCCTACAAAAAATAACGCCAGCCCGATAATAACGGATGCGCCCAATATAATAATTGCAGCCCTGGTGACCAACTGTTTCAAATTGTTGACGTACTTGTCCACGCCTGATACATCAGCACGAACTTGCATCTCACCCCGCTCAACTGTCTTCATCATACGCTCCATCCGCTGGGGTAGTCCCCCAACCAGGCTTGCCAGTTCCGCTGCCGCCACCGGCAAACGGCGCAGGGCCGCCGTGACTGAATACCTCTTTTTTATAATCCGGATGACACTGGACTGCAATAACGGGGTAATATCGAAATCCGGGTCTAAGCCTCTCCCCAGGCTCTGCGCCATTACTATCGTTTTCAACAACAGGAATGTATTGGACGGCAGTTGAATATGGTTGCGCCGGAGCATCGTAAATAGCTGTTCCAGGTTATAATTGACACTCTCCGAGCGTTTTAGTAAGTGGGTCGTCGAGAATTGCCCCATCACGTATTTCATATCTTTTCGCAAACGGGCGCGGGACCCTTCAACACGCAGGCTCACCGCCCCCAATTCGATCAAGGCATCTATCAACATATCCGGGTTGCGGTCCAGAATCGCTTTAAGTGCATTGGCCAGATGCCACCGAACCTCATTATCCACCATGCAGACCATTCCGAAATCCACCAGCCCCAGCCGCCCGTCAGGTTCGACGAATAGATTTCCCGGATGCGGGTCGGCATGAAACGCCTCGCCTTCAAAAACCATTTTCAGCCAGATGCTTACAGCCCGCTTGGCTAAATCTCTGCGGTCGAAGCCCGCTTTGTCCAGCGCTTGGATATCCAGCACGCCGATACCGTGAATCCGTTCCATCGTAATTACCCGCGCGGTGGTCGACTCCCAGAGAATCGTCGGGATGTGGATCGTCTTGTCGTCCTTAAAAAACCAGGCAAAATATTCGGCGTTGTGGCCTTCCTGAATATAATCCATCTCGGTTTTAATCGTGTCCGCGATTTCCTGAACAATTCCGACAAGGTCGTATTGCTGCGCCCCTGCCCAATGTTTCGTGGCTGATACTGCGGCTCCCCCTAAAATGAACATGTCTTCTTCGACCATTTCCGGTACTCCGGGCTTTTGCACCTTTACCACCACTTCCGGACCGTCCTTCACGGTACAGGCGTAAACCTGCCCGATTGAAGCGACACCGACAGGCTCCGGTGTAAATTGGCTGAATATTTCATCCGCCGGTCGGCCTAAATCGTTGCTGATTACCTTTTTCATTACTTCTATGGGCAGCGGCTTTAACGAACTTTGCAGCTTCGATAGCTCTTTGGTATATTCCGGCGGCAGTAAATCAGCGCGGGTCGAGAGGATTTGTCCCAATTTCACGAAAGTCGTGCCTAATTCCTCGATTGCCATACGGGTGCGTTCCGGTTTGGTGTAAGCCATTTTCCGGAAGGGGTTGCCGCGCAGCATCCATCCGACGAGTGCATAATTTTTTATGCCGACGTATTTTAGCACTTCCTCCAACCGGTACTTGGCCAGAACCATGGCAATCTGGCGGTACCTGGGGAAATGGCTTTTATTTTTACGTTCTTTGCCTGCAGAATTACTAAACATATTATTCTCCCCGACTTAAATCGGGCGGTTCTCCCCGATTTTGTGGTGCCGTATTCCGATGTTTTGCTTCCAACTCTTTTCCCCCAGTTCATGGTGCATACGTGAGAATACGGAGTTAACCACATCACGAACCGCGTGGTCTACTTCCTCGCTGTCAACTATTTCGACAACAGCGTCATAGGTCCGTTCCTCCGCGCGCTCAAGCGCCGCATCCAGCCCCACAATATGTGCCAGACTCGGCACGACGCCGTCGTGGGGCGTTGCCGCCCGCACCCGTTCAAGCACGGACGACTTATTTTTTCTGAATGCATCAGCCACACCGTGGCTGAAATTCGCCCTGTCCATATCTGACTGGACGCGGATAATTATGCGCTGCAGTACCCTATCCGTTATCTCTTCTTCAAGCCCCTCTATCAATCCCCAGATATTACGCTGCACGAACCCATCCCCACCCAGCCGGTCGATTACCCGGATAAACCGGGCAACCAGGATAATCCATACCCAGACCATTTGGATAACAAACCCGTGGTTGACCAGCGCCAGGCCCGGCACGATTGCCACGAAATCGAAAAAGTGGGAACGCAGGTAAGCACCTCGGTCCCAGCGGAATCCACTGCGGGTGAAAAACTCAATCAGTGAAATGATTCCGATGCCGATATCAATCATTACCCAGACTGCAGGCACAGGCCCGCGGCTGCTGAAAACCCAGACAGAAAGTAAAATTAATGAAAATAGGGCAATAATAAACGCCGACCAGTGCAGCAGGTGATTACGCCGCGGTCTCGACTCCAGTTCTTCAAGCCTTGCTTCCAGCGAAGCGGCATCTTCGGCTATTTTATTTTTATTCGCGGTATTTTTCCCGTTAACCAAAATCAGTTCATCCTGGGGCGGAACTTTTTTTTGCAGAACCATTTTCATATCCTCCCGGAGCATGGCTGCGCTTTCAGCGCGATTCAAGTCAATCCCTTATTCCTTCTTTTCCGAATCCCAGCTGATTTCCACTATTGTTTTCTTTCCGCTCGCAAAATTGAGTTTTATTTCGGCGTCACCCTCAATTTCGAGCAGTTTTTGGGCCAGTTCCTTGGCGCTTTTTAACGGCAGCGGAACCGTGATGGAATTATTGATTTTTAACCAATCCGGGATCGCCGGCAGATGCGCGGTAATTATTATTACTTTATTGCCCATGATGCACTTCCTTGGATTTACTCAAATATTTTCTATTTAACTGTAAAAGCTATGATTTTTTGAAATTAATCCGCTGCACCAGCCAGATTATGGCGAAAATTAACGCCACCACGAGTAAAAGGTAAATAAGTCCGCCCAGGAAATGCGTCACCAGACCCAGTAGAAATAAAACGATCAGAATAATGGCAATAACCCAGAACAAATTACGCATAACAATCTCCTTTTTATTTAATTTTTTAACTGGAGGCACTGTGTTGCCTACTGTTTACGGTCTTTTCTTAACTTCTGATTGCGCGAACCGCCGCCTTTCCTTTCCGGTTTGCCGCAGACGCGACCTTCCTGACCCGACCCATGACATCAGTGGTCTCTTCTTTGGCGATGTCCATTCCTTGAGAAACCTTGTCTGTGATTAGCTTCTTCGTGTTTTTGATGGTCATTGCTTCCTTTTTCATTCAAGTCTCCTTAACCAAATATTCTTAATTTCATCCGCGATGCATTTTATTTATAAAGTCCGGTCTTCCACCACCGAGCCGGGAACATTCTGTTTGACCGACTTCACCCCGCCGATGGCATTGACTTTCGTAGTGTAGCCTTCACCGGAGGTCGCGATAACGTGTCCGTTGGTATGTGTCAGTCTCCAGCGGAACTCCCCGATTTTGTCCTTGTAAATCTCGAATTTTGCGGCCATGAAATCCCCTCCTTCTTCAGTAGCTTGCCTAAAGCTCAATATCGATTTGTCGGCATCTTATCACCGTGAAACAGGTATAGTACCGGCAGTTAACATCAGCATGTACTTTAAATAAAGATGTCACAACCTGCTTAAGATGGTTAACCACGGCAAGTTAGATACATTTGACTAATCTAATGAGTGGTAATCGTTCGTGCTTGACAAGTGGTAACAGAAAGGGAATACTAGGGGTACCATGCGTCTACTCCAAAGTGGCAAGGAAAGGTACACTTAAGTGTATCGGGGAGGTCAATCGCAATGACTGAAAGAAAAAGCGCTAATGAAAAATTGGGAGTGCTGACGATTGGCTTCAGTCCGGTGGTTCGTGAAGGCCTGCAGGCAATCATGGGTAAAGATGAAAGCATTTCAGTCATCGGCGATGCCAGGGATGGAGAAGAGGCTGTTCGTAACATTAAAAAAGCTCAAGACCGGGGCAAGGTTGTCAACGTTGTGCTCACCGAAACGCGCAACGGTAAAGTCGACGGCGTACAGGCGACCAGGTTGGTTAAGGACGAATTTCCGGAAATCGCCGTTCTGGTGCTGACGGAAAGCAACAATGATTCTTATGTTATCGACGCGATTCATGCCGGTGCCGGCGGGTACATCTTCCTTAAGGATATGACGCAGGAAATATTACTGCAGAGCATCCACCGCGTGGGCGAAGGTATCATGCAAATGAAAACCGAATTATTGCACGCCGCCGTGGAGAATCTGATTCAGAACGGCCGGAAGACACTGGCCGAACGCACCGCTGAAGCGGCGCATCTCACGGAGCGTGAAGTCGATGTGCTCAGGTTAATGGGCAACGGTGATTCTAACAAAGTCATGGCCGAAACCCTGGGTATCACACTGGATACCGTAAAAAAACACGTACGGAACGTTATTGATAAGTTACAGGCGCGCAGCCGGACCCACGCGGCGATTATTGCCGCTCAGGCAGGCATCGTCGGCAACCCTATCGCACATATCACACTACCTTCATCCGAAACGGAGCCGGCATAAGCGTTGTTGTAAACAAGGCAATGGTTCTGCGGCAAACATTTGTTTTGTGCTTTGGCATGGCTTTCCAAGCCTAAAAATCGGCCTGACCGCATGCCGGAACATTACTTAATAAAAAGATGAATTGTGACTTCTATTGAAATTCGGATGCCGGCAATGGCTTGGCGGCACGCGATTCCATGCCGATAAACATTCCTTTTTCAATCCTGCTTCTCTTTATCTCGTTTTTTACGCCAGGTAAATTGATTTTACCCAAAGCAAGCCTTCCTGCGTTCTTTCGTGACAAAGATAATCATTGATGGAGATAAGGCTAAAATCCAGTACTATTTACGGGTGCCGCCGGATGGGAGAACACAGGAGGTTGAAGTTCTGCCTATTGAACCCTTTGGTGGAGCTGAGGGGATTCGAACCCCTGGTCTCCGCGATGCGAACGCGACGCTTTCCCAGCTAAGCTACAGCCCCAATACGTTGTAATTATAACACAGACCGAAGCAGTAAATTAAGCCTGATATTTGTAACTAATACACGAGGGAGACATTGAAATTCCGAATGTTTTTGGGATATTCCCCTGGCAGCTTTCACCTATTACGGGTTCAGGTTCTCTAAAATGCCCGTTTTCATGTTAACCCGGCGGTAGTAGCAGTTGCGGGCTTCCCCTTTTGAATTGTGTGTGTGGCAGATACCGTCAACTTTGGGTAGCACCAGATAAAGCAGCGAGTTCTGTTCGCAGTTCACATACATTTCTTTTAGCTCGAAGATGTTCCCCGATGTCGCACCTTTAATCCATAATTCGTTTCTGGATGTACTCCAGAACGTCGCGATGCCGGTCTTGAGACTTTTCTCAAGCGCAGTTTTGTTAGTGTAAGCGATGAGTATCACTTCTTTTGTCACGGCATTCTGTACCGCTACCGGAATTACTCCCGGGCTCTTTGCGATGACTGTGTTCAGTTTATCAAAGTCCAACCGTAGTTCCGTTCCTTCCTCAAGTTCTTGTGCTGATATCTTATTATCTTTCATTTTTACACCCTGGATGTTATATTTAAAAACTTGTCATTTGATAATTTTCAGTATATAGGCGAGGGAAATAAGTGTCAAGCAAATGAATGGAATAAAACCACGGTTCCAAATTCAAGCATTAACCGCTGTCGGTAAAATGCCTGGCGTCAATAATCAAACCTGTTAGCCTACCGGCCAGTATAAAGACTGTACTAACGGCGTCTTGACATTATACCCCGTGGAACATACAATCTAGTTTAGGTCAGGAGAGGTAGAGAAATGATATGTCCTGTCTGCAATAAGGATATGTTCGTCATCGAGTATAAACGGGTGGAACTCGACTACTGCCACATCTGTAAAGGTGCCTGGTTCGATGCCGGCGAGATGGAATTGCTGCTGGAAATCGCCGGTTTGAAAGAAGGCACCCAGGCCATCCACGACGTCCTGAAATTACCCGAGGCTCAAACCGCCGAAAAGAAACGCCGCTGCCCGATTTGCGGCCGGAACATGAAAAAAGTGACCATCGGGGGCGAGAAAGGCGTAATGATTGACGCCTGCGTGCACCACCACGGTCTCTGGTTCGACGGCGGCGAAGTGGCCGACCTCATTAAAATCATCTCGGCGCACTCAAACGGCAAAAAAGAAACCGAAGCCGAGATTATGAGCTTTTTGAAGGAAGTTTTCCAGGCCTGATTCACTTTATCAAACATTTAATTATGTAACTCGTTATAATAGAAACTAATGGAGGTGTGCATATGGTGATTCTCATCGTAGTAATAGTAATTATTGTGCTCCTGTTGCTTTTCCTCTGGGGCTCCTACAACGGGCTGGTCAATGCCCGGAACCAGGTCAAGAATGCCTGGGCACAGATTGATGTTCAGCTGAAACGGCGTTATGACCTCATCCCCAACCTGGTGGAAACAGTTAAAGGTTATAAGAATTTTGAACGGGACACACTGGAAGCGGTCACCAAAGCCCGCACCGCAGCGCAAACCGCTTCAACATCCGGCGATGTCGGAGCACGTTCCGCCGCCGAAGGCGAATTATCCGGAGCTTTAAGCCGCCTGATGGTCGTGGTGGAAAAATATCCCGACCTGAAAGCCAATACGAATTTCCTGGCTTTACAGGAAGAACTGACCTCAACCGAAAATAAAATCAGTTTCTCCCGCCAGGCTTATAATGACGAAGTACTGCAATATAACAATAAAGTACAGCAATTCCCGGCCACCATCGTCGCCGGCATGTTCAACTTCAAGAAAGAGCAGGAATTCCTGCAGGCAACTCAGGCCGATGTCGAAAGACAGGCACCCAAAGTCAGTTTCTAAAATTATTTATCGCATGCAAAAATAAATTCCGAGTCCTTCCCTGTGAAGGACTCGGAATTATAATGGTACGGGACTATGTGGGAACAAATCAGGGCTAACCGAACAAGGTCAATCATATTGGTAATCTTAATGGGCCTGCTGCTGGTGCTCATCGGCTGGTTTATCGGTTTGGTTTTCGCTTCAAACGGCATCGCCGGGCTGGTTGTTGCCTTGATAGTCTGGGGCATTATGACCCTGGTCGCCTATTTCCAGGGCGATAACATTTTACTCTCGGTGGCCGGAGCGAAAAAGATTTCACCAACGGACCATCAGCAACTTTACGATGTTGTGGAAGAGATGAAAATCGCCTCCGGACTGGAAAAGATGCCGGACATCTACATTATTGACGACCCGTCGCTGAATGCCTTTGCCACCGGACGCGACCCGAACCATGCCGCGGTGTCCATCACCTCCGGTCTGCTGCAGAAGCTGAACCGGGATGAACTGCAGGGCGTCATCGGGCATGAGATTTCCCATATCAAGCACCGCGATGTTCTGTTAATGTCAATGTGCAGCGTGCTGCTGGGCACTATCGTTATTCTCTCCTTCTATGCCTCCCGCATGATGATGTTCGGCGCAATCTTTGGCGGCGGGGGAGGAGGAGGCGGGGGGCGCCGCGGTTCACGAAATAATAATGGCGGTGGCGGCGGGGGCGCGGCAATTATTATTCTCGTTTTCGCGATTTTGCTGGCGATTCTGGCGCCGCTTTTCGCCCAGTTGATTTATTTTGCGATTTCCCGGAAGCGCGAATATCTGGCGGACGCTTCTTCGGCATTATATACAAGATATCCGGAAGGATTGGCCTCCGCGTTAGAAAAGCTGGAGCAGTCCACCACGCCGGTGAAAAATGCGACTCAAGCCACGGCGCCGATGTATATCGTCAACCCGTTCCGCAATAAGATGAATGTCAATAATTTAACCAGCACGCACCCGCCGCTTGAGGAACGTATCCGCATCCTGCGCTCGATGGCCGGCGGCGCTTCTTACGCTAACTACGACGCAGCTTACCGTCAGGTGAAACATACTGGCGGCATCATCTCCCCCCAGACCGCGGCTGCGGCCGGGACGGTGGGATTACGCGCAGCAGTTGCCGGCGGGCCGGTGGAACCGCTGGCGGACGATAAAGTAACCCGTACCCGCAACGTTAATGACCTGATGTACCGCATGAATGACTACACCGTAATCAATTGCGAGTGCGGCGCCAAGCTGAAAGTGCCGCCTTCGATGCAGGGCTCAATGATTAAATGCCCGCGCTGCGGACGGCCGCACCAGGCATAGAATTAGAAGCTCTAAATTCGAAATCCAAAATACGAAACAATTACCAAATCTCTAATTCCAAACTGTCATCTGACAGCTGATAATTAATGACTGTCGGCTTCTCATCATTATTGACTGGCATGCAATCTCGTGGTATCATAATCGAAAGTCGAAAGAGAATATTCAATACAGGTTGTTAAAAATAGATGTCAGCACTGACTGACCTGAATAAAGAGATTGCGCTTTGCCGATTGTGTGAGATTGCAAAAACCCGCACGAAAGTTGTTCCCGGTGAAGGAGCCGAAAACGCCGAGATTATGTTTATCGGCGAAGCTCCCGGCTGGAATGAAGACCAGCAAGGCCGCCCTTTCATCGGCGCGGCAGGACAATTCCTGGACGAATTACTGGCTTCGATTAAGCTCAAAAGGGCCGATGTCTATATCGCCAACGTAATTAAGTGCCGCCCGCCGGAGAATCGCGACCCGCTGCCCACTGAAATCGCGAACTGCCAGAAATGGCTGGACCGTCAGATTGAACTGATTTCCCCGAAAATCATCGTCACACTTGGACGGTATTCGATGGCTAAATTCTTTCCGGGCAAGACCATCAGCAAGATACATGGCACTTCGCAAACATTGAACGGTATCATTTATTTTGCGATGTACCACCCTGCGGCGGCGCTGCACCAGGGGAACCTGCGCCAGACGCTGAAGGAAGACATCATGAAACTGCCGCCGCTGCTGGCGAAAGCGAAGACGCTGGCACCCAAAATTGAGCCCGCCGCACCGGCACCCGCTCCTGCGCCTTCAGCGCAGCAATTAAGTATGTTTTAAGACTCACCGACCGGGAGGCATCATGCCGGAAAAAGAGATTATCTCCCTCGACCAGGCGCAAATGGCCGCCGAAAGGTTTGTGGAAGCGCAATTCAAGAACATGAAAAAACTCGGCGTGGACAAAGTGAAATTGGCATCCATCGGCTCAATTCTGATTTACGATATTGACGGGATTGCGACTATCGGCGGCGGTTTAATCAGCAAAGGGAACGATTTCCCGTTTAAAGTCCAGGTCTCGGCGGTTGACGGCACCATCGTCGGCTACGACTGGCAGAGAGCAGCAAATAAAACCACACAGGATTCGAAATAATGGCAAAATCAAAACTGAAAATTATACCTATCGGCGGACTGGGCGAAATCGGTAAAAACATGATGGCGATGGAATTTGAGGACGACATCATTGTCATTGACGCCGGTCTGATGTTCCCCGTCGAAGAAATGCTGGGCGTAGACCTGGTCATCCCCGACATTTCGTATTTAATCGAGAATAAAGAGAAAATCCGCGGCATCATCGTGACCCACGGGCATGAAGACCATATCGGGGCGATGGCTTATATCCTGCCGCAGCTTAATGTCCCTGTCTATTCCACCAAATTAACCAACGGCCTGATTTCGGTCAAGCTGAAAGAACATAAAGCGCTGACCAACGCCGACCTCCGCATTGTGCCCACCGGCGGCAAGATTACACTGGGTAAATTCCGGGTGGAATTTTTCCCGGTTTGCCACAGCATCCCGGACGCCGTCGGTTTCATTATCAATACCCCGGTCGGCACGGTGGTGCACACCGGCGATTTCAAACTCGATTATACCCCGGTCAGCGGCAAACCGACCGACCTTTCCCGGCTGGCGCAGGTCGGCAGTCAGGGCGTTTTATTACTGCTTTCCGATTCTACATATGCGGAGTTGCCCGGTTACACGCCTTCCGAAAGGATCGTCGGCGAATCACTGGACCGGATTATGGCCGAAGCTCCCGGACGGGTGATTGTCGCCACCTTCTCGTCATTAGTTTCGCGCGTCCAGCAGGTGATTGACGCCGCCGCCAAGCATAACAGGCGGGTTTGTGTCATCGGCCATAATATGACCGAAATCGTCCGCATGTCAATTGAATTGGGTTATCTCAAAGCCCCAGGTCACATCCTGGCGCAGCTCGACGAACTGAAGGGCCTGGCGCCGAATAAAATTGTGTTTGTCACCACCGGCACCCAGGGGGAACCGACTTCCGCGCTGGTACGCATCGCCAACCGTGACCACAAACAGCTGCACATTATTCCGGGCGATACCGTGGCCATTTCCGCCACGCCGATTCCCGGCAACGAAGGGGTAGTGGCGCGGACCATTGATAACCTTTTCAAACAGGGGGCCCAGGTTTTATACAATAACATCACCCAGGTGCATGTCCACGGACATGCCAGTCAAGAAGAACTGAAATTATTGCTGAACATCGTCAAACCGAAATATTTCCTGCCGGTGCACGGCGAATACCGTCACCTCAGCTTGCACGCCAAACTGGCGCAGTCGGTCGGCATTCCCAAAGACAATATTTTTGTGATGGAAGACGGCGATGTGCTGGAACTCGACCAGTCCGGCGCCAAAGTCACAGGCAAGATCAGTTCCAGCAACGTCTATGTTGATGGGCTCAGTGTCGGCGATATCGGCACGGTGGTACTGCGCGACCGGCAGATGCTGTCACGGGACGGGATTGTCGTGGTCATCATTGCCATCGACCGGCAGACCGGCAAACTGGTCGGGCGGCCGGATATCGTCTCCCGCGGCTTTGTCGACCCGCAGGGATACACTGAAATGCTGGATAAAAGCCGGGATATGGTCGTTCAGGTGCTGGACCACAGCGGCGCCCGTCCGGCGGAATGGAGTTTTGTCAACGCTAAAGTTAGAGATACGCTTTACAAATATTATTACGAGCAGACCAAGCGGCGACCGATGATTTTACCCTTTATGGTCAAGGTATAGGGATAAGAAGGCAGTCAAATGGCGAAAAAAACTAAAGCCGCGGGTGGAAAGAGCGGGAAGAAGGGCGGGGTATCGCGCTGGGACTGGCTGTTTTTAGCAGCGCTGGTAGTGGTCATCGGCTTCGGTATTTATTTTACCCATGCAACCATTAATACGTGGTGGGATGATACCTATGGCACAGTGAAAAACGCGATTGACTGGGGCATCATCTTTATCGCGTTGGCATTACTGATCTTGATTTTCCTCATCTGGCGCGGCAAATTTTTATCCCTTTTCAGGAACTGGAATAAATGGCTGGGCGCCATTGCCCTGACCTTTGCGGCGTGGGGCATTCTGGCATTTTCCGACCAGTCCGCGAAAATGAACGGATTAGGCGGAGCATTCGGTTATCACCTCATTGGAGATTACAATATCTGGGGTGTCGCCAGAATTTTTCTTTTAACGGTGATTAGCGTCTGTTTTATCGCTCCCCGTGTGATGCTGGCGTTGGTCAAATGGATCGGCCGCAGCATCAAAAAATTAATGGCCAAACAGCGGCAGAAAGCCGTGGAGAAACCGGCCGTTTTCAGAAATGTACCGCAGCAGCAGAAAGAAATAGTGCCTGCGGAAGTAGCATCCGAGGCCGCTGCCGAACCGGCACCGGTCAAAGAAAAGAAAGCGGCGGCCAAGGAAAAAGAAGCGCCCGCCGTACCTGCCCAAAGAGGTTTACGCCAAATCGCCCAGGATGTCTGGAAGAAATACGGGCAGTCCGCCGGCGCCCGGGAAATTGATGGCTGGAAATTACCACCGATTGAAATTCTGGATAATATCGCCGAAAAAGAAGTCGGACAGGCGGATAATACTCAACGGGCCAGGAAAATTGAAGAAGCCTTGAAGAGCTATGGCGTCACCGGCAAAGTGGTGCAGATAAACGCCGGCCCGACGGTGACACAGTTCGGCGTGGAGCCCGGCTGGGATATCAAGACCCGGGAAGTCCGGGAAAAAGATAAAGAGGGCAATGTCACCACTCACATCGAAGAAGTCTCCCGCACCCGCGTTAAGGTGGATAGAATCACTTCGCTGGGCAACGACCTGGCCCTGGCGCTGGCTGCGCCCACCATCCGCATCGAAGCCCCGGTGCCCGGCAAAGCCATTATCGGCATCGAAGTGCCGAATACGATCTCCAGCGCCGTTAGTTTACGTGGTGTGATTGAGACTCCGGTATACCAGAAATTGGCAGCCAAGACTAAAATGACCATCGCACTGGGTAAAGGCGCCGGCGGCGAAGCCGGTGTGGCCGACCTGGCCAAAATGCCGCATTTATTAATTGCCGGCGCCACCGGCTCCGGTAAAACGGTGTGTTTAAACGCGATTATCGCCTGTCTGTTGATGCAGAACACGCCGGACGACCTGCGGTTTATCATGATTGACCCCAAGCGCGTGGAACTGACGCCGTACAACAGCATCCCGCAACTGGCCATTCCGGTCATTGTAACCGCGGAGAAAGCCATTGACGCCCTGCGCTGGCTGAACCAGGAAATGGACAACCGCTATCAGGAACTGGCCAAAGCCGGGGTACGCAATATCGAAGGCTATAATAAAACACGCACTGGCAAAGACAAAATGCCGTATATCGTGCTGGTTATTGACGAACTCGCCGACCTGATGATGGCCGGGTTCGACGAAGTGGAGCACATCCTCTGCCGTCTCGCTCAGCTGGCCCGCGCCATTGGCATTCATTTAATCGTGGCCACACAGCGCCCGTCCGTGGATGTGGTCACCGGCCTGATTAAAGCCAACTTCCCAACCCGTCTTAGTTTCGCCGTCACTTCGCAAGTAGACTCACGCACCATCCTGGACTCTGTGGGCGCGGAAAAACTGCTGGGCAAGGGTGACATGCTTTACGCCCCCACGGATGCCGCCAAACCGAAACGGCTGCAGGGCTGCTACGTCGCCGACGCTGAAATCGAAAGGCTGGTCTTTTTCTGGAGCAGCCAGAACGTCGCCGAGGTTGCCCCGCTGAAGATTGAATCCGTGCCGGTCAGTTCCGTCCCCGGCGGCCACGAACCGCCGAAAGACGCACTGCTGGAAGAAGCCCGGAAAATCGCCCAGGAGCACGGCGGACAGATTTCCACGTCTTTCCTGCAGCGGCGGCTGCAAATCGGTTACCCCAGAGCGGCACGCCTGAAAGAACTGCTGGACGAAGAACTGGAGAAGGGAAACAAGCAGGCGTCAGAGCCCCACCCCCTGACCCCGATGCCGCGTGATGATGCAGAGGAAGAACCGCCGGAAGAAGGGAAAGAATAGACCCATACTCCATACCGATGAAAGTCGGTATTCAGTCTGCCTGCATTTCTTTTGCGAGACTTTCCCTAAATCCCATTGAAAGTCGCGGCAATCTAAAATTAGCTAATTCAAAACCGGTGACGATTTTTAGTATTGTTTTGTATAGAAATATTTCCTTTTAAGTCATCGCTGCCGGTGAAAAATAGTGCGGTAACGTATCATCAGTACAACGTGAATTCGAGAATACTATTGACAGGCAGAATTTCAGATTGCTTCGTCGCTATGACTCCTCGCAAAGGAAGTGAGGGATTGTCATTTTCATCCCGATGAAAATCGGCACCCACTATTAAAATAGCGTGTCTCAGGATGGGTGATTTTTATGACAATCTTTTTACCATGGGCGTAAATCTGATACCATTTTTGAGCTGTTCGTCACTTATTTTCACGAACCCCAGTTTCTCATAAATGCTAACCGCAAAAGGCGAAGAATTCAGTTCAATCAATTCGGTATTCGCATTATGTTTCCTGCATTTATTCACAGCCAACTCCAGCAGTCTCGTAGCGATACCATGATGTTGGTATTTCTTTTTTACAAATAACAAACTGATATGATTATAATTCCGTACCTCGATCATACCGACTAATACATCTTCATCAAGGGCAACCACCACAACGTGATTATTAGCTAACCTCTTTTGCATTAATAGCGAATCGATGTATTTCGAAAACTCTTTTACACCCTCTTCGCTGTAGTCAGGCGCAACGAATTCACTAAAGCTGTCCATCACCAATTGACAGGCTTTGGCTTCTTCACCGGTTTTAATTTCTCTAAACGTAATCTTACTTTCCATATCAATTACTCAACTATGATTCGCTTCTACTAATATGGAAATACTATACTATAACGAAAAGTATAAATAAACTTCCCACGACCTTACGGTCGGGGTATTGACTGATTCAACTTCGTTGCCCTGCCTCTTTGAGGAGAGAAGGGGAGATGCAGGGAGAACTCCATCCCTCAACCTCACGGTTGGGGT
>Ga0187887_10001272_pt1 | contig 21892 bp, 17 predicted proteins | sample June2016WEW_7_10_FD_132977 | JGI IMG/M metagenome (GOLD analysis project Ga0187887, IMG submission 132977) | Peatland microbial communities from SPRUCE experiment site at the Marcell Experimental Forest, Minnesota, USA - June2016WEW_7_10 | ecosystem: Environmental > Terrestrial > Soil >... | reverse complement strand
GCCGAACGCGATACCCAGCGGGCGAAGCAGCCGAAGCCGATCGAAGTCTTCGTCAACACCTGGTCGGTCGAAGGCTTTCTCTCCGAAGGCATGCAGCCGGCCGAGCTCGGCTGGGGCACGCATGAAAAGTCGCTGCCGAAGAATGGCTTCAAGCACAAGACCGGCTGTCAGGCGGCGATCTACCTGACGCAGCCGGGCGCCAATACGCGGGTGCGCTCCTGGACGCCGACCGCCAAGGCCCAATACGGCTTCCTGGTCACGCATAACGAGTCGATCTCGATCGCCGACTACTTCACGCTGCGCGACGGCCGCAAGGTCGTCTACCGGCCGACCTGTCACTATGCCTATCACCCCTGCAACGACGCGGTGCTGTCGCTGCACGAATTGTTCGGACAGGCAGGCCGACGGCAGCCGGCCATCCATATTTTGGACGAGTACGAGATCGCCGACGGCATCGACGAGCTCGGCGTGCTGCTCTATGGCCACAAGAAAAACGCTTATTGGTACGGCTCGCAGCTTTCGATCGACGAGACGCGCGAGATTGCGCCTTACCAGAACGCTACCGGTCTGCAGGTCACCTCTGCCGTGCTCGCCGGCATGGTGTGGGCGTTGGAAAACCCTAACGCCGGCATCGTCGAAGCTGACGAGATGGATTTCCGCCGCTGTTTGGAAGTGCAGAGGGCCTATCTCGGGCCGGTCATCGGCCAGTACACCGACTGGACGCCGATCACGGATCGGCCGGGCCTGTTCAAGGAAGACGTCGACACCCGCGATCCCTGGCAGTTCAAGAACGTGCTGGTGAGTTGAGGCTATTCTGCCGGCGCCGAGTTCCGGGATTGCTTCGTCGCTTCGCTCCTCGCAATGACGATATGTTCGTCATTGCGAGCGAAGCGAAGCAATCCAGTCGCGCGGCCGGATCTCACTGCAGCCGCCTTGCCGCTTCCTCGATCAGGCTGAGATCGGAATGCGCCTTGACGTCGAAGCTCGATTTGATGAAGCCGAGATCCTTGGTCAGCTCGACGTTCTTCTGCAGCGCATCGAGATTGGGCACCAGGTTGGGATTTCGATAGTAGTCGGCCTTGGTATACAGCCAGCCGAAGCGCTCCGGCGGCTGCTTGGTGATCTGGGCGGCGATGGCGGCGACGTCGTCGTGGTTTTTCGGGTCGAGATACCAATGCGCGATGCGCAGCGAATCTTCCAGGAAGTCGACCAGAACAGCGCGGTGCGCATCGATGAACGGCTTGCGCGCCGACCACATGACGAATTGGGTGACGCCGACTGCCTCGGCCGAGGTGAACAGCGTCCGCGAAATCTTCTTCAACTCGGGATCGAGCGAGAACGGCAGTACCGCCGGGATCATGTCGACCTTTTTTTCGGCGAGCATCGCGCGCATCGCCGGAAACGGCGCCTCGATGATGGTGTAATCGCGATTGGCCTCAAGCCCGTGCTTGCGCAACATGGCACGAAGCGGAACGTCGACGCCGCTGCCGGCGGCATTGGTCGCCACCACTTTGCCCTTGAGATCCTCGATGGTCTTGATCGGGCCGTCGGCGAGCACTTCGAATTCGTTGCTGGTATAGCCCGGCACGCCGTCCTGGAAATCGTCGGCGATGACGCGGATGTCGTCCATGCCGGCGTTCTCGATCGCTATCGGCAAAGTGGAGAAGGCGAGGTTGGCGATTTCCAGTTCGTTGTTGGCGATCGCCGTGATCATCGGCGGCGTGCCGGCATAGCGGGTCGGCTCGAAGGCGTAGGATTTGCCGTAATGAACCGCGAGATCCTTCTTTTGGATCCAGACCGACGACCAATTGGCGAGCGGCGCCACCCAGGCGCCGCGGATTTGCAGCGGGTCGGCTTGCGCCAGGCCGCCGCTTAACAGCAGGACTATGCCGGCCAGCCCGATTTTTCCACGCATGATCATTCTCCCCCCAATGCGGTAATTTATTTCACCGTGCTTGCCGCGATTGTGCGGGCAAAGCGCGCCATCGTGCAAGCGGGCCGCTTGCCGCAGGCTTCAGGCGTGTCCCGCGGTCTCCTGGTGCCACACCAAAAGCCGGCGCCGGATCACCGCCATGGCCTTGATCAGGGCGTAGCCGACCAACGCGATCTCGACGATACCGGCAAATACGCCGGGCGAATTGGCATAGCGCGACGCCGTCATCATGGCGCCGCCGAGCCCGTAGCCGCCCATCGCCATCTCGGCGACGATGGCGACGATCAGCGCGATCGGCAATGCCACCTGAAGGCCGGTGAGAATTTGCGGCAAGGCCGCCGGCAACACGATCTGCCACATCATTTCGCGCTCGCCGGCGCCCATATTGCGCGCCGACCACAGCAATTCCTTGTCGACGCTAGCGATGCCGGCGAGCGTCGCCGTCACCACCGGAAAAATGGCGTCGAACACCACAATGGAGATTTTGGAGAAGTCATAGAGGCCGAACCACAGGATAATGATCGGCAGGAATGCGATCTTCGGCATCGGAAAACCGACCGAGATGATCGGGTCGCAGAACCAGCGCACGACTTTGTTGCGCGCCATCAGGGCGCCGAGCGTGACGCCGCCGACCGCGGCGATGGCGAAACCGGCCAAGGCGCGATAGATCGTCACGCCGAGATTGAGCCACAGCTCGCCGCTTACGGCGTCGCCATAGATATGCGCGACGACGACCGAAAACGGCGGCAGCATGAAGGGCGTCACCCGGCCCGAGCGGGCAAAGACTTCCCAGGCGACCAAGAGGAGCAGGATAGAAAAAACGCCGGCGCCGGTCCGGAACGCGGCATCGAAGCGCCGCAAGGCGTCGAGCGAAATATCGGTCTGCGCTCCGGCCAAGGAGGTTTGGTCTTCTATTCCCGCCATTGCAGCAGCCATTGCATGAGAAGCTGATAAAGCCGGTCGGCGGCAAAGCCGAGGAAGGCGACCGTGAGCACCACCGCATACATGCCTTCGTAAGCGCCGGTAGAGCCGAGATAGCCGATCAGATAGCCGAAACCCCTCTGCGCCACGATCAACTCGGAACTCACCAATAAGATGAACGCCAGCGCCAGCGCGGTGCGTATGCAATTGAGCAATTCCGGCAGCGCGCTCGGCACCACAACGTCCAGCATCAGGCGCATGCGGCCGGCGCCCATGCTGCGCGCCGACCACACCAGCACATGATCGCTGCTGCGCGCCCCGTTATAGGCGCCGATGGTGATCGGGATCATGCAGCCGAGAAAGATCAGCAGGATCTTCGAGCCGTCGCCGAAGCCGAGCCACAGCACGGTGACCGGAATGAGCGCCGATTTCGGCAGCGGATAAAACAACTCGACCAGCGGGTTGACGAACATGTCGAGGAGACGCGACCGCGCCATCCAGAGGCCCAGACCGCCGCCGACCATGATCGCCAAAGCAAGCCCGGCGAAGGCGCGGTAGAGCGAGGCCATGCCGTTGTCGAGAAGCTCGCCGTCGCGGATGAGATCGAGCCAGGCGGCCGCCACGTTGCTCAATGGAGGCAAAGCGGTTGTATCGACGAGGTTCAGTCGCGCGACGATCTCCCAGGCCAGCGCCATGAGCGCGATCGGCAGGTAGCGAAAAGCGGTCTGCGTCAGGTTTTGCATCTCTTAGGCGTGCTCTTGCGCCTTGATCGCTTCGTCGCGCACCAGGTTCCAGATCTCGTCGACCTTTTCGACGAATTCCTTGCTGCGCAGGATGCTGGGATCGCGATTGGCGAATTTGGTCTCGACGATCGCCTTGACCCGGCCCGGACGCGCCGACATCACCGCCACGCGCTCGGCGAGATAGACTGCCTCCTGCACGTCGTGGGTGACGAAGATCACGGTTTTGGGTGTGCGTTTCCAGATGTTGAGAAGCTCGGTCTGCATCAGCGCGCGCGTTTGCGCATCGAGCGCGCCGAACGGCTCGTCCATCAAGAGAATGTCGGGATCAAAGGCCAGCGTGCGGGCGATGGCGGTGCGCTGCTTCATGCCGCCGGACAGCTGCGAGGGGAAACTATCCTCGAAACCTTTGAGGCCCACCATGTCGACAAAGGCCTGCGCCCGCTCTTCGCGCTCGGCCCGCGGCATGCCCTGCCGCTCGAGGCCGTAGAGGATGTTGGCGCGCACCGTCTTCCACGGAAACAGCGCGAAATGCTGAAACACGATGCCGCGGTCGGGGCCGGGCGCCGAGACCGGCTTGCCTTCGACCAGGATGCGGCCGCTCTCGATCGGCAGGAAGCCGCCGACGAGATAAAGCAGCGTGGATTTTCCGCAGCCGGAGGGGCCGAGCAGCGCCAGAAATTCGCGCGGGCGGATTTCGAGCGAGATGTCGGACAGCGCCAGGACAGCCCGTCCGCGCGGCGGACGATAAGTGTGGTTCACCCGCTCGATGAGGATTTGACCTTGGCCGTCCATTTACGCCTACAGATGTCATCGGCGCCCGTCCCGGGTGCTTCACCCCGGCGCCGCGGCCGGCACCCTAACCGGAGTGGTTCGGCAGACCAAGCCGGCTTATGCCATCGGACGAAACCGGATATATCTGACCGTCACATTCACTGTCCCGGACGCCCCTGATGGAACGCTCGTTCAAAAAAGAAGTCGATGCGCTCCGCCTCGGCGCCGGCGCCACGTTCCGTGGCGAAGGCATCCTCGCCGTCACCAAGGCGCTGTTGCAATCGGGCGTGAGCTATGTCGGCGGCTATCAGGGCGCGCCGGTGTCGCACTTGCTCGACGTGATGGTGGACGCCGAGGATCTGCTCGCCGATCTCGGCGTGCATGTCGAGACCTGCACCAATGAGGCGGCGGCCGCCGCCATGCTCGGCGCCTCGATCAATTATCCGCTGCGCGGCGCGGTCACCTGGAAATCGATCGTCGGCACCAATGTCGCCGCCGATGCGTTGTCCAACCTCGCCTCGCCGGGCGTCATCGGCGGTGCGCTGATCGTGCTCGGCGAGGATTACGGCGAGGGCGCGAGCGTGATCCAGGAGCGCTCTTACGCCTACGCCATGAAATCCTCGATCTGGCTGCTCGATCCGCGGCCCGATCTGCCGACCATCGTGCGCATGGTCGAAGAGGGTTTTGAGCTTTCCGAGGCGAGCCATGCCCCGGTGATGCTCGATCTGCGGGTGCGCGCCTGCCACGTCACCGGCGAATTCATCACCAAGGACAACAAGCGCGGCGCGTTCAGCGGCCAGCATCGCCTGGCCGGGCCGCCGCGCTTCGACTACGGCCGGCTGGCGCATCCGCCGGTCATTTTCAGCCAGGAGCGGTTGAAGATCGAACAGCGCTTGCCGGCGGCGCAAAAATTCATTCGCGATCACGCGCTCAACGAGGTGATACCCGGCGACGTCGGCGACGTCGGCATCATCGTCCTGGGCGGCCTCACCAACGGTCTGTTGCGTGCGCTGGCGCGGCTCGATCTCGCCGACCTCTACGGCACCTCGCGCATTCCGATCTATGTGCTCAATGTCGTCTATCCGCTGGTGCCCGAGGAAGTGAACGCGTTCTGCGCCGGCAAGCGCGCCGTCCTCGTCGTCGAAGAAGGCTCGCCCGACTATGTCGAGCAGCAGATCAATGTCGTGTTGCGCGGCGCGGAGAGCGCGACGCGCGTTTTCGGCAAAGGCTGCCTGCCGCGCAGCGGCGACTACACGGCGGAAGTGTTCTTGCGCGGCCTCGCCGCCTTCCTGGCGCAGACCCGTCCCGCCGGCATCGACGCCGATGCGGTGAGCGCACGGGCCGAGGCGATGTTCGCGCACAAGCCGGCCGCCATTGCCGCCCTTGGCGACATTCCGCCGCGGCCGCCGAATTTCTGCACCGGCTGTCCGGAGCGCCCGGTGTTCGCCGCCATAAAACTTGCGCAGCGCGACATCGGGACGATGCATATCAGCGCCGATATCGGCTGCCATTCGTTTGCGACTTTTGCGCCGTTCTCGCTCGGCAATTCGATCCTCGGCTACGGCATGTCACTGGCGAGCTCGGCTGCGGTCGGCCCCAATATGGCAAAACGGCCGGTCGCGATCATGGGCGACGGCGGCTTTTGGCATAACGGCCTGATCACCGGCGTCGCGTCGAGCATGTTCAACAAGGGCGACGGCGTCTTGATCGTGATGCAGAACGGCTACGCCTCGGCCACCGGCCAGCAATATCTGCCGTCGAGTGCGAATAATCGCAGCGGCACGCCGACGGGGATCACGATCGAGAAGACCTTGCGCGCGCTCGGCGTCACCTGGCTGCGCACAGTGCGCAGTTACAGCGTGGCGAAAATGGCCGCGACGCTCAAAGCCGCGATGCGTAGCGCCGAGCATGGTCTTAAAGTCATCATCGCCGACGGCGAATGCATGCTGGCGCGCCAGCGCCGCATCCGCGTCGACGATGCGGCCAAGCTCAAACGCGGCGACCGCGTGGTGAAAACGCGCTATGGCGTCGACGACGAGATCTGCACCGGCGATCACTCCTGCATCCGGCTGTCCGGATGTCCGTCGCTCACCGTCAAGCCCAATCCCGACCCGCTGCGCAGCGACCCGGTGGCGGCGGTGATCGAAAGCTGCGTCGGCTGCGGGCTGTGCGGCGAAGTCGCACACGCCGCCGTGCTGTGCCCGTCATTCTACCGCGCCGATCTCGTCAGCAATCCGAACTGGTGGGATCGGACGCTGGCGCGGCTGCGCACGAGTGTGATTGCCTGGCTAAGCGGCGCCAAGCAAACTGCGCTGTCTCGCCAGCGGGGAGATGGCTCGACCGACGAATCCCAAACTCCCTCGCTGCAACCTTCGCCTTTGCGCGGAGAGGGGGCTCGCATCAGCGCGCCGCAAGGGAGTGCACGTCCCCTCACCATCCTGATTGCCGCGCTTGGCGGCGAGGGCGGCGGCGTGCTCACGGATTGGATCGTCGTGGCGGCAGCGAGCCAGAACTTTCCGGTGCAGTCGACGTCGATCCCGGGTGTGGCGCAGCGCACCGGTGCGACCACCTATCATATCGAGTTGGTGCCGGCGCCGTCGGCAGCCGGCGCGCCCCGCCCGATCCTGGCGCTGGCGCCGGGCATCGGCGATGTCGACCTCGTGGTGGCGAGCGAATTGATGGAAGCCGGCCGCGCCGTCGCCTCTGGTTATGTGACGCCCGACCGCACCATGACGATCGCGTCGCTGAGCCGCTCTTATCTGGTGACCGAGAAGATGGCGATGGGTGACGGCCGCTACGATCACGGGCGCCTGGCTGCTGGGGTCGGGAGCAGTTCGAAAACCGCGCTGCTGTTCGATCTCGAAGCGATCGCGCGCGAGAGCGGCGCGATGATCAATGCGGTGATGCTCGGCGCCATCGCCGGCACTGATGCGCTGCCGATCCCGGCCGCGGCCTTCGAGGCGGCGATCCGCGCCGACGGCAAGGCGGTCGATGCCAATCTGCGCGGCTTCCGCGCCGGCTTCGACGCCGCGCGCGCGGGCTCGCAGCCGCGCGCCGAAGCGGGCAAGCGCCGCAGCCCGCCTGCCGCATCACTTGCCGATCTCGAGAGCGAGATCGTGAACCTGCCGGAAGCGGCCCGGGCGTTCATGAGCGAAGGCCTGCGCCGGCTCGCCGCCTATCAGGATCTCGGCTACGCGCGGCTTTATATCGATCGCCTGACGCCGATCCGCGACGCCGACGCCAAGGCCGCCGCCGGCGGCCGGCTGCTGGCCGAAACCGCGCGGCAGCTCGCGGTGCGCATGTCGTACGAGGACGTGATCCGCGTCGCCCAGGTCAAGATCGATCCGGCGCGGTTTCTTCGCATCGCGCGCGACATGGCGGTCAAGCCGGAACAGACTTTTACGGTCACCGAGTTTCTTAAGCCCGGCGTCGAAGAATTTTGCTCGGTGCTGCCGGCTTGGCTTGCCGGCCCGATTCTGAATTTCGCCGAACGTTATCCGGCGTTCGGTCGGGCGCATTGGGGCATGGCGGTAAATACCGCGTCGATCTCCGGCTATCTGCGCTTCTACGCGCTGGCCAGGCTGCGTCCGTTCCGACGCAAAACTTTCCGTTTCCAGGACGAGCAGCATTCGATCGAAGCCTGGCTCGGGCTGATCGCGCAAGCGGCGCCGCTCTCGGCCGAATTGGCGATCGAAATTGCCGAATGCGCCCGGCTCATCAAAGGCTATGGCGACACCCATAAGCGCGGCAGCGCCAATTATCGCTTGATCGTTGCGCGCGTGATCGAACCGGCGCTGAGCGGCCAAATACCGGTTGGCCAGGCCATCGACGCCATCGCCAGCGCGCGCACCGCGGCCCTGGTCGATCCCGACGGTGAAGCGCTGGCGAAGTGCATCGCCGAGCTCGCGGCGCCGCAGGCCCACGCCATCGCCGCAGAATAAGCGCGCCGCCGCGGCCGGCAACAATCGCGAGTTCGCGCGATCGTTTGCAATCTCGCCGGCACACAGCGGGCAACAGTTGAACTGCACAAAGAATTCCACCGGGAATAGCGGCCTGCCCCAAGTTGTCATCTTTTTCGCCTTTTTTGCCAGCGGCTTGCGCGCGAATTTACCCTGAATTAACCGCCTCCCCCAATCCTGTCGCGATGATGGGTCACCTGAAGATGCCGAGCTTCGATTTTCCCATCCGCACGAAGCTCGCGATCTGGGCGGCGCTTGGCGTGCTCTTGGTCGCCGGAATGCTTGTCGAACAACAGATCGGCGACCGCTCGGCGACGCGCCAGCGCGAACTCGCCGCCGGCAAGCAGCTCACCGCGGTCGAGGCGCTGCGCCTATCCGATGCCTTGGGCGACATGCAACTCGAATTGCGCGAGATGCGGCTCGCCATTGCGCCGAGCGACGTCGACCGCGCGTTTACCCGCCTGCGCGGCGCCGCCGGATCCGCCGAATTGCACATCGGAAATGCGCTTAGTCTGAGCGACGACGCGGCCGATAAAGAGTCGTTTCAAGCGCTCGCCAAATTGGCAAAGGACTACATAGCGGCCAGTGCCGAATTCGCCGCCGCGGCGAAGGATTACGGCGACACCGACGCCAAGGTGCAACGCGCGGTGGCGATCGGCAAACAGATGAATGTGCTGATCGACAAGTCGACCGAGCGCCTGGTCACCGCGGCTGAAGTCGGCCACGCGCGGGCGAACGCGGTGCGCGAACGCGTGCGCCAGATCGATCTCGGCATTGGCCTGTTCGTGATCGCCGTGCTTGGCGGCGTTGCGGTTTTTGGTGCTCTCGCCATTTCAAGGCCGATCCGCCGCATCGGCGAAGTGCTGCGCGAGCTTGCTCACGGCAATAAGGACGTCGAGGTCCCCTATACCGGGCGCGCCGACGAGGTCGGCGACAATGCGCGCGCGGCGCAGGCGTTTAAGGACAAGCTGATCCGCATCGAACAATTGGAGCTGGCGGAGAAAGAGACCGCGCGGCTGTCGGCCGAGCAGCGCCGCGCCGATATCCACCAGGTCGCGAGCGCGTTCGAGACCACGGTGGCGAGCGTGGTGCGTTCGGTGTCGTCGTCGTCGACCGAGCTGGAGGCGGCCGCCGAGGCGCTCGGCGCCATGGCCTGCGCGACGCGGGATCTGTCCGGCAAGGTGCTCTCGGCGTCGGCACAAGCCGCCGACAACGTGCAAACGGTCTCGGCCGCGACCGAAGAATTGATTGCCTCGGTCGGCGAGATCAGCCGCCAGGTCCAGGAATCGACGCGGATCGCGCGCGAGGCGGTGATGCAGGCCGAGATGACCGATGGCCGCATCGCCGAATTGACCCGCGCCGCCGGCCGCATCGGCGACGTGGTCAAGCTGATCTCCGATATCGCCGAGCAGACCAATCTCTTGGCGCTCAATGCGACCATCGAGGCAGCGCGCGCCGGCGCCGCCGGCAAGGGCTTTGCGGTGGTGGCGCAGGAGGTCAAGGCGCTCGCGGCGCAGACCGCGAAAGCGACCAACGAGATCGGCGAGCAGATCGCCGGCGTCCAGGCGGCGACGCAAGATTCCGTCGGCAGCATCAAGGAGATCGGCGGCACCATCAGCCGCATCGCCGAGATCGCCGCCGCCATCACCTCAGCCGTCGAACTGCAGGCGGTTACGACGCGGGAAATCGCCGACAATGTGCAGGCCGCCACCGGCAGCGCCGCGCATGTCGCCGCCAATATCGCCGAAGTCAACGAGTCGGCAACCGGCATCACCTCGGCCTCGTCGCAGATTCTGGCCTCCGCCAAGTCGCTGTCGCAGGACGGCAACCGGCTGTCCGACGAGATGGAAAAGCTCCTCGCCGCGGTGTGCGCGGCCTGACAGGGCGACACCACCCGCCAACACCGTGCTTATGCTCTTGCCGCGCGCGACGTGGCCTGATTATGCTGATCCGGCCGCGGGCGTAGTTCAGTGGTAGAACGACAGCTTCCCAAGCTGTATATGCGGGTTCGATTCCCGCCGCCCGCTCCATCGAATCCTCGGCATTATCAGCTCGCAAAAATCAGACACGTGGTCGTGCCGTGCGCGAGTAGACGTCCCTTGCCATCGGTGAGGCGGCCCTCGGCGGTGCCGATGCGCCGGCCGCAATTCAACACCGTGCCCTCGGCGGTGAGGCGGCCGGATTCTGGCGTAATCGGCCGTATCAGCGATATCTTGAACTCGACCGTGGTCTGGCCAAAGCCCTTGTCGAGCGTCGATTGCACCGCCAAGCCCATGCAGCTGTCGAGCAGCGTGGCGGTGAGGCCACCGTGAATCGTGCCGTAGGGATTGAGGTGGGCCTCACGCGGGTCCACGGCGACGACGACACGGCCCTTTTCCGCTTCGATCACGTCGTAGCCCAAGGTCTGCGCGATCATATTGAGGGGCAGCGTTCGGTTGACGAGTCCCTGGACGAACTCCAACCCGCTCATCTCTTTCTGCCGCTCGGGGCTCACGGTTCCATAGGTCTTGGTGGTGACAGCGCTCGGCATGTGAGTTTCCCGTTTTCTCGCGATTGAACGCCAAGAGATCGTGGCCCGCGGTGTCACGCAACCCGATTCCTGAGACCGATCGCGCCGGCGGGTCAGGCCGGCGGCGGACGGTATGCGCAATCGTCTCGCTCACGGAGACCTACGGGGACAACGCTTGACATACGTCCCCGTCGCAGTTATATAGGCTCTAATCTCGCTCATCGAGGACGCCTTCGGCCGAGGGTACTCTCCGATGGTGGAGCGAGTGCGGTGCCCGCGGCGGGACGATACACCCCGTCCCGGGCATCATGCCCTGCGGCACTACGACCGGAGTGGGAGGTGCCACTCTGGACTGGGATAGGCGAAGCCGGGTAACGCCCGCGCAGACCGCGTCCCAGGAAGCCTGGCCTGACGCTGAGCCATGGGGATGGAAAACTCTCCTTGGCGAGAACCGCGGTGGAACGCCGATAGGCGAGCGCGTCCGAAAGGGTGCGAGCCGCACCCGCAGGTGCGGAGGATAAGGATCAGCGTCTGTCGGCGTTCCGCTTCCTTTTTTTCTTATCGTCGTTGCGAGCGAGGCGAAGCAAACCAGTCGGATGGAACGGAAAACTTAGGTCGGCCAAAGCTTCTGTACTCCGGCCTGGACTGCTTCCACCTGCGCTCCTCGCAGCAATGACGGGCAGACCTCGGGCGCATAGGCGTCGCGAGAACGATTTGTGCTGAGTCATCGCCGTCACAGCGGGCCGATTCTGACCATGCGGGGCGACATGATGCAGGCCGTCGCTGCAGCGCGACATAATTTCGTTTTGATTTGCCGGTGGCCGCTGGCTATGGTGATGGCGAGGAGCGCGACAAGCTCCATAAAGCTTATGGCCGATGGCCATTTCCGGGGACGAAACGTCGAGGGCGGTTATGAGCGAGCCAAACACCACACGAAGCGTGCAACAAGGCGGCTGGAGCTGGTGGTACCTGCTCTTTCTGGTGCAATGGGCGGCGGTGCTCTGGCCGCCGTTCTACAACAAGCTTGAACCGTCCTGGCTCGGCGTGCCGTTCTTCTATTGGTATCAGATGCTGTGGGTGGTCGTCGGCGCCGTGCTGACGGCGGCCGTGTATTTCGCGACCGACCATCACCACACGTAACGGCCGCCGTTGATCGCGCGACCGCAGAATAAAAGAAATAGCGAGTAAGGGTGGGGGAGACTTGCCGTGGCAGAGATTAATTGGATTGCGCTTACCGTTTTTGTGCTGTTGTTCGGCCTGATAACCTGGCTGGGCTTTGCCGCCGCGCATTGGCGCAAGGGCGATCTCGACCTGCTGCATGAGTGGGGTCTGGGCGGCAGGCGCTTCGGCACCATCGTGACCTGGTTTCTGATCGGCGGCGATCTGTACACCGCCTATACTTTCATCGCCGTCCCGGCGCTGGCCTTCGGCGCCGGCGCCATCGCCTTTTTCGCGGTGCCCTACACCATCATCATCTATCCGATCCTGTTCCTGGTGTTTCCGCGGCTGTGGTACGTCTGCCACAAGCACAATTACATCACGTCGGCGGATTTTGTGCGCGGCCGCTTCGGCAATCGCTGGCTGGCGCTGGCGGTGACGATCACGGGTATCGTCGCGACCATGCCCTATATCGCGCTGCAACTGGTCGGCATCCAGGTCGTTATCGGCGCCATGGGCATATCGGGCACCGGCTGGGCCGCCGATCTGCCGCTGATCATCGCCTTCGTCATCCTCGCCGCCTTCACCTATTCGAGCGGCTTGCGGGCGCCGGCGTCGATCGCCATCGTCAAGGATATTCTGATCTATATTACGGCATTCGCCGCCGTGATCGTGGTGCCGATCGAGTTCGGCGGCTTCGGCAAAATCTTCGCCGCCGTGCCGCCCGCGAAGCTGTTATTGGCGGTGCCCGGCCCCAACACGACCGGGTCCTACAGCATCTATGCGACGCTCGCGCTCGGTTCGGCGCTGGCGCTGTTTCTCTATCCGCATTCCGTCACCGGCATCTTGAGCGCCTCGAGCGGGCACGCCATCCGCCGCAACGCCGCGATGCTGCCGGGCTATTCCTTCATGCTCGGACTATTGGCGCTGGTCGGCTTCTTCGCCATTGCCATCGGTGTCGGTACGGCGCCGGAATACGCCGCGGGCTTCAAGCAGTTCGGCAACAATTTCGCGGTGCCGGCGCTGTTCCTGCACAGCTTCCCGTCCTGGTTCGTCGGCATCGCCTTCGCGGCCATCGGCATCGGCGCCTTGGTGCCGGCCGCGATCATGTCGATCGCCGCGGCCAATCTCTACACCCGCAATATCCACCGCGAGTTCATCAACAAGAATCCGACCGACAAACAAGAAGCCCAGATGGCGAAGTGGGTCTCGCTGATCGTCAAGCTCGGCGCCCTCATCTTCATCCTCTTGGTGCCGACGCAGTACGCGATCTACCTGCAGCTTCTCGGCGGCATCCTCATCATTCAGACGCTGCCGTCGGTGCTGATCGGGGTCTATACGCGTTGGTTCAACGATTGGGCCCTGCTCGTCGGCTGGGCAGTGGGCACCGGGGTGGGCGTTTGGATGTTCAATGCGGCAAACTGGGCGCCAAACTATCCGGTGGCAATCGCAGGCTACACGTTCCCCGGTTATGCGGCACTTTATACCGTTGTGCTCAATCTCATCGTCGCCATCGTACTGACACCATTATTTAATGCGATGAGCGGCAAGCCGGTCGACGCCACGGTGGCGTCGGATTATCACGGCTGACGCACGGCGCGGTGCAATCGAGGGAGTAGAAGATGTCCTGGGTCAAGGCGACCGATATCGCTTATGGGCGCATGAGGTCCCCCGACCTCGATGTCGCGGAGGAATTCTTGACGCGGTTCGGCCTGCGCCGCACCGAGCGAACCAATACCGCGCTCTATATGCGCGGCACCGATCCCAACCACCACGTTCACGTGACGGAGAAGGGCGATCCGAAAGTCGTGGGGCTCGCTTATTACCTCGACAGCGAAGACGACTTGAAGCGGCTTACGAAGGCGCCGGGCGCTTCGGCCGTCGAAAACATCGACGAGCCGGGCGGCGGCAAGCGCGTGCGGCTCACCGAGCCGAACGGCTATCAGATTGAAGTGGTGTGCGGCATCGCGCCGGTCGAGGCGATTGCGGTGCCGCGGCAAAAGCTCAATTCCGGCGAAGCACCGCTATCGCGCGCCGGCGAGCTGATGCGGCTGCCGAAGGGTCCGGCGCACGTCAAGCGGGTCGGCCACGGCGTATTGATGACGCCCCGCTTCGACGAAACCGTCGCCTGGTTCCGCGAAATGCTTGGATTTGTCTGCTCGGACGACGTCTATGCCGAGAAGGAGGAGAATCTAATCGGATCGTTCAATCGCTGCGATCGCGGCGACCATTATGTCGATCACCATGTCTTTTTCTGCCTGCGGCACGAGAAGACCGGATTGAACCATCTGTCGTTCGAGGTGCCCGATATCGACGACGTCTGCATGGGCCACGACTACCTCAAGCAAGCCGGCAAATACGAACATATGTGGGGCATCGGCCGCCACGTGCTCGGCAGCCAGGTCTATGACTATTGGGCCGACCCCTGGGGCCGCGTGCACGAGCATTGGGCCGACAGCGACCGCCTCAACCTCGCCAACGGCTCGAACCTCGTGCCGGTGCATGAAGCGCTGGTGTCGCAATGGGGCGAGAAGCCGCCGGAAAAATTCATCAATCACGCCAGCCCGTAATCGCGCCGGGCGCGGTCTCACATATGCGTCACCCGCGCGTGCAACAGCGCCGCGCGGCCGCCGCGAACTTCCTTAACGCAGCGCGCCAGCGCCGCCGCCACTTCGGCCGGATCGCTCAGTTCCTCGGCATAGGCGCCGAAAGCCTCGCCGACTTTGGCGAAATGAACATGGGGCGCGAGCTCCGACTCGTACTCGTTGGCGGTTTTGGCCTCGCCTTCGGGATACACACGCAGCGTCGATTGCTTCACTGCGTTCCAACCGGAATTATCGAGCACGATCGACAGAATAGGCAATTTATACTGCTGCGCGATCGCGAATACCGAGGTCGGGTTGCCGAAATAAAAGCCGCCGTCGCCGCAGATCTGCACCATGAGCCGGTCCGGCGCGGCAAGTTTGGCGCCGAGCGCCATGCCGGCCGACCAGCCGAGCCCGCCGCCGCCGGCGCGCACCGTGGTGTTCGGCACCCGGCGCGGGATTTGCATCAACACCGCCGCGGCATTGGTGATGCCTTCGTTGAACAGGATGTCCTCATCGTCGAGCAATTTGGCGAGTTCCGCCATCAGGTAATGTGGATTGATCGCAGCTGGTCTGCCCTTTTCCGTCGCCAGCTTGGCGGCGTGTGCGATCCGCGCATCGCGAAGCGCTCTGATGCCCGTCAGCCGCGCGGCGGCCGCTGCCTTGAAACGCGGCGTCGCTTTGGCCCTCAACTCTTCGAGCACCTGATCGAGGATGCGTCCGCTGTCGCCCTGCATGCGCAGATTCCCGGGAAAGGTCCACATCGGCGAGCCGGGCTTGAGCGTATCGATGTCGATATGGGCCCAGAACGCCTTGTGATCGGCCTGCACGTCGTGCGGGAACCACGGCACGTCGACGTCGACGAGGAGGCCGACGTCGGTTTGCGCCACCGCCTTGTCCGGCGCGAAGCCGACGAAGCAGGGACTGTCATGGGAGATATTATTGGTCATGTTGGCTTCGTAGACGGCAATGCCGGCGAATTGCGCCAGGGCATCGATGGCGCGCGACGCATGCGCATGGCGGCCGGCATAGCCGGTGATCAGGATCGGATTTTCCGCCGTGAGCAGCCGGTCGACCACAGCCGCGACGAGCTTCGGGTCGGCACCGCCGCCCGCAGTCGCGGCGAATTGGTCAGCGGGATAGCGCCGGATCTCGTCGGCGTTCCAATGTTGCGTCAGCGTCTCGCGCTGCATCATCAGATAGACCGGGCCGCGCGGCTCGCTTTGCATGATCGAATGCGCGCGGCGCAGCGCTTCCTTGACGACGACGCCCGACGGCAGCGTCCACTCCCATTTCAGATAGGGCCGCACCAGGCTCGCCTGATCGAACGGTTCCTGAATGAAATGAACATAGGTGTCGCGCGAACCGACCAGTTCATCGTTCACCGTATAGGGCGCCTTGCCGGCCATCAGCAGCACCGGCAGACGGCTGCGATAAAGATTATGCATGCCGTTTGCGGTATTGGCGGTGCCGACGTCGACATGCACGAGCACGCCCTGGCCGCGCCCCGTGACCAGCGCATAGCCCGCCGCCATGTGCGCCGCAGTGTTTTCGTGTGGGCAGCGGATTACGGCCGGCATCGCCTCGCCGCGTTTGCGGCGATGCGCCATCTCGTCGATGATCGGAGCGTGGTCGGTGCCGAAATTACAAAACAAATAGTCGATGCCGATCTCGTTGAGGCCTTCGAGCAAAAAATAGGCAGTGGCGAAGTTAAGAACATTTGTCTTGCGTGCGACGGACGTATTATCCATGATGTGACTCGTCTGGGAATGTTGTTGCCGGCAGGCTTGGGGAGCTTCTTGGCGTCGACGTCTTATAACATCCCTTATTGCGAACGCCCGCGCAAAGCGGAACCGCTGTTTCGAGCGGCACAATCATTTCGAACGGAACCGTCATTTCAGCCTAAAGACAAGGATTCCCCGAAGTCTTGCCACAGTGCCGGGCGATATCGCCAACGGTTGAGCGGGAGAGAGGGACCTTCATGAAATGGCAGGCAGCCTTGGCCGGCGCTGTGGCGTCGGGGCTCGTGGCGTGCGTGAGCGGTGCGGCCTTCGCGGAGGTTCGCATTACCAACGATCCGGGGGGCGAAGTTTCCTCCTATGTCAGCAAGTTCCATGACATGCGCGCTTCGGGGGAGCATGTCGTCATCGATGGGCCGTGCCTTTCGGCCTGCACATTGTTGACCGGGCTTATCCCGCGGGACCATATCTGCGTCACCAGCCGCGCGGTGCTCGGGTTCCACGCGGCGTCCTATTACGACGACGCTTCGCGCTCCCTGGTGCCGACGCGGTCAGGCAGTCGGCTGGTCATGCGGCTCTATCCGCCGGAAATCCGGTCCTGGGTCGAGCGTCACGGCGGCCTCAGGCCACAGCTGATCACGCTCCACGGCCGCGAACTGGCGGCGCTTTACCGCACCTGCCAGTAACAACTGTCGGCTTGAACCCCTCGGGCCGTTTGCCTGCAGCGGTTGTCGTCGGTTCCATTCCGGCCTATCTACGCGGGGCTGGAACATCGTCCATGGCCGAGACTGTGCCCGAATTTGCGACACGCCCGTCGAGGCGGCTCTCGCTCGCTGTTGGAATAGTGATCGCCTTTGGGCTCGCGGGCACTGTCTTACTCTGGGCACATTACGGAACCACGGTCTTCTTCGAAACCATCCGTGCCGGCTTTTCGGCGTGCTTTGGTTGAGGCCGAGCGACTGAAGTAAGATCGTGAAAGCAGGAAACCGAGAGCGACGGCCGTGAACGCGAAAACGTCCCGCGTATTGCTGGTGTTTGCCGCCTTCCTCAGCGGCCTCGTGCTGTTTTTTGGCGCCATTCTGTTTGTCGCCGGCCGCGCCAGTCTGCCTATTGGGCAGGCGGTGGCCGGTGTCGGCGGCCCCTTCCATCTGGAAGATCAGAACGGCGCGCCGGTCAGCGATGGTGACCTGAAGGGCCGTCCATTCCTGGTGTTTTTCGGTTTCACCCACTGTCCCGACATCTGCCCGACGACTTTGTTCGACATTTCGCAGCTGTTCCAGGCGCTCGGGCCCGATGCCAATCGCGCCGGAGCGCTGTTCATCACGGTCGATCCCGAGCGGGACACGCCTTCGGTGCTCAAGGATTATCTGTCGAATTTCGATCCGCATCTGCGCGGCTTGACCGGCGACCAGGCCGCGATCAATGCCGCCATCAAGGCCTATCGGGTCTATGCCAAGAAAGTTCCGCTCGACAATGGCGACTACACCATGGACCACACCGCCGTGGTTTATCTCATGGACAAAGACGGCCACTTCGTCGCGCCGTTCAACACCAATCGCAGTCCCGAAGCGGAAGCCGCCGAACTCCGCCGCTATCTCTGAGGCCGGTTCACAATCCTGCCGGCATTCCTTCGCGCCCCATTTGCATGAGCTTTATCGGCGCGATCGGCGCCGCGGGTCCGATCTGTAGTCTGGCTGGCATATGCGCCGGTCCGACGCGCCTCTCGTTTCTTCGCCCGCCGCTGCCGCCTTGAAGGCGGTCCGATCCGGTGTGGCGCGATTGGGCTGGGCGCGAGCTTTTCGTCAGACCATGCTCGGTCTTCTCCCAGCGCTGCGGGTCGGACAAAAGCTGGAACAGCGCGCGCCACGCGGCGAACGAGAGTAGGAACCAGTGCAGCGGAGTGAAGAGCAAGACCCAGGCATGAGCCAAAAGTCCGCGCCGCCATAGGCCGATGACGTCGAGCATCATGGTGGACGCATAGCCGGAGGTCAGGCTCGTGGCGAAGATCGGCACCGCGTTGCCGATGACTGCGCTCGCCCAGGGCGTTGGCAGGCAGAACAGCGTATAGCCGAGCCCAATCATGAATAGCGGATGGATCAAAGCCGCGAGCACATTGGCGGCGAGGAAGATTTGAAACGCGATCGCGCCCCCCGCGCCAAGCTCGCGCATCAAACGGTTAGGCCGTCGCATGTGCACGAGCCAAGTCTGCATCCATCGAATTAGAGTCTGTTCGCGGTCGGTCGCAGCTGCCCGCTGGCGTTCAGAAATGTAATTAATATCAATGGCTTACAATCGTTCGCAATGGAACTACTAGTTCGGCGCTGTTCGCTCCGAATCGCGGCGAGCCGGACGACTTTGTAGCGATGCTGTTGCGACGAATTTCGGCACGGGATGTTTCCAAACCTGATTTTGTTGCGATCGCAACACGACGGCGAACAGCCAAGGGCTCGTAATCAAAGATGCCCTGTTGCGATCGCAACACGCGAGAAGGAGAGAAGAGTTTTGACGCCAAAGATGTCAAGCGGGGTCGGTGGGACCCGCGACAAAACAATACTCACGCACCGCGGAGTCGAGGCGCTGTGTCCCGATACTGCGGCGTATCGCATTCCCGATATGCGGTGTGCCGGCCTCGCCGTCCGCGTGGCGCCGAGCGGATTGAAGACCTGGGACGTCGCGTATCGCATCCGCGGAACCGGCACTGGGCGGCGATTATCGCTGGGCCCGTTTCCCGCCATTACTTTGGAGGAGGCGCGCGAGCGGACAAACGTGCTGACCAAAGGCGCCAAGGCCGGGCGAGATCTTATAGCCGAGGAAAAGATAGCTAAGGCGGCAGCCGAGGGAAGAACCACGGTCAGCCAGCTTATCGAACGCTATTTGAATCGAATGGTGCGCGGCCGGCTGCGCACCGCTTTCGAAATCGAAATTCGGCTCAAGCGTGTTCTGGCTCCGCTGAAGGATCGCTATGCCGACGAAATTCACCGGCGCGACCTGCGCGCGATCCTGGAGAAAGTCGCCGACCGCGGTGCATTGCGCGAGGCGGAAAAGCAGCGACAGCTGATGCGGGTTCTTTTTCGGTGGGCATTGAATCAGGACCTTGTTGAGAACGACCCGACGGTTGGTATTGCTTCATATGGGTCGAGCCCACGACGGGACCGGGTCCTGTCGGCGAAGGAGATCAAAGTGGTATGGGCGTGGCTTGAAACACCGGGGATGCTTCAGGACTATGCCAACGCGCTAAAGCTGCAACTCGCTATTGGAGCTCGGATCGGCGAGGTTACCGGAATTAGCGCTGCGGAAGTCGATCAAAAAAAATGGCTTTGGACCTTACCCGCCATTCGTTCCAAGAATGGCCGCGCGCGCGTGACCCCTCTCCTAGGGCTGGCTAGGGAGATCGTCGAAAGCCGTCTCAACAGGATCAGTGAGGGACCGCTGTTTGTAACTGAGCGCGGCCAACCTCTAACTGCCAACTGTGTTGCTTCCCTCCTCGTAAACCGCCGCAAGGACATTCCGATTGAACATTTCACGTCGCACGACCTGCGGCGCACGGTGGCGACCAGTCTTGTGGACTTGGGATTTTCATTCGAGGTCGCTGCAGCAGTTCTCGGCCACGAGGCTGGGGGCAAAGATGTTCGAACTCTCATTCGGCACTATGTCCGAAGCGACCTAGTTGAACGCAAGCGCGGAGCGCTAGAGTCTTGGGATAGACATCTGCGCCAAATCCTTGGCGGTGATATCTCACAGGCTAACGCCGGCTCTCTAGAATTAATTGTTGCCTAGCCCGGCTGTCGATGCTGATGAAACAAAATACGTCAGGCAATGTCCGCTTCCGGGAGAAGCGGACATTGGACGATCATCGTAAATCGGTCGTTCCTGACCCAACTGCGACATTGGCAGTGCACTGCAGCAATGGTTTTGGCTACACTTTCAGCGCATGGGTAGGCTTCCGGCTCTAGCCAACACTCCCCACCAAACCAAGGGGGCCAATAGTTCGCTTTCACGAATTGTTCGAGAGGTCACCGCACACGTAATGCCCATTCTTCCAACCGGAGTGCGGGCACCGGTCGCCAACGTTATCAGATGCAAATGCTTGCGTTGCGAGAACCATTCCAACCGCGAAGGCGATGCCCGTTAAGAACGCTTTCATGGCAGTTCTCCATCCATTTCCCCAGCGTCACTATGTTTGCCGAAACCTGCCCTCAGTACTGTGATGCCGATCACCAAAATTGACTTTGCAGCCTAATCGGGGGGCTGACCGTCCGCCTCGTGTCCGTTACGAGGGGTGAAGCAGCCGCCCCAGCCAGGGACCCGCAAGGTAGCGAAAGACCCAGAACGGACATCTGCAGCAACGCCGGCGGCACCCGGTTCATCTGTCAGCCCCCGGGGCCGTCCGTCATGATGTAGCCCATCAGGTCGCACACGTTGTGCTCCAAATTTCGGATGATGTCCTTGACGACGTCTCCAATCGAGATCACGCCCACGACCTTGCCCGCGTCCAGCACTGGTAGATGGCGAAAGCCGCGCGCAGCCATCATTGCCATGCAGCCTTCCAGTTGGTCGTCCGGCTTGACCGTCACCGGGTCGCCCGTCATCACTTGGCCCACCGGAATCAGCTTCGCATCGAGCCCGGGCAGCAGCACTTTTATGGCGCAGTCACCCTGGGTCACGATACCGACCAGGACGTCGTCGTCGATGACCAGCACCGACCGGACCCGGTTGTCGCGCATCTGGCGCAAGGCTTCGACGACCATGTCGCCGGAACGAACATGGATCAGGGCGCCACTCTTCTGGGCCAGAGCGTCTTTGACTGTGTTCATCGAGTCTTCTCTCGTGGGCCCTGTCCTAGCCCGCCTAAGTGGTATGCGTTGAAGGTTAGAGCCGGCTTGTTCAGCATCGACCGTAATCTAGCTCACTACGCGGCTATCAATCGAGGGGCTTGGCTCGTTCGCGTCGCATCTCTGCCGACGAGGTGATCGAATAGAACCATTTTGCTGCATCCGCTCACGGCACCTAATGGCACATCTGCGACCCGCGGCGTCTGGCGTAAGTCCGCTATCAGGGGCGAAGCGGACGTGGCCTAGGGGTCGGCGGATGTCGGAAAATGACCCAAAGCGGCCGCGCCCCGCATCCGTCTCCGTGTCTGTTAAGAAGGGTGTAGCTACCCAACGGATCAGCCTACACCGACGCGATCGATACTTATGCGATCAACCTTTGCTCGCCGAGCGGGATAAGCGCGGCAGCTATCGGGGGAAGACCGGTCGTGACAGCGCTTCATAGTCGCGGCAGTTGTGGGCCCGAAGCGGCGCTTTGCCACCATCAATTGTCGCATTGCGAAAGAGCCATTCGATCATCTCGTCGGCTGCCACCGGTCATGTCCATGTCAATGGCAGTTTATAAGCTCGGATCGAAAGCAAGCGGCGAACAGGCAAGCACTTCTAAAGCGCTGCTGACTTTCTATGGTTTTATGGCAACAACATTGCTGCGGGTGTGTGCTAGGTCGCAGACTCATAAAACCTGAGCCAGAGACGGACGCAAGCGATTTTGATCATTGCGAGATAGTTGAGAGCACTGCGGTCG
>Ga0187887_10001269_pt1 | contig 21912 bp, 13 predicted proteins | sample June2016WEW_7_10_FD_132977 | JGI IMG/M metagenome (GOLD analysis project Ga0187887, IMG submission 132977) | Peatland microbial communities from SPRUCE experiment site at the Marcell Experimental Forest, Minnesota, USA - June2016WEW_7_10 | ecosystem: Environmental > Terrestrial > Soil >... | reverse complement strand
GGTCCGGCGGCGCGCCGGTCACCATCTCCCCTGCCAGCCGGACCAGGCGGTGCACGGCTTCATCGGGCGCCAGCCCGCCGTGCACCTGGGTCACCAGGGTCGCGCCACGGCCCCCTGGCAGCCCGGTACGCAGGCTGGCGGGGTCCAGTTGCTGATCGAGCAGGGCGCTGAGCGGCAACCCCAGGGCCGGGCCGCCGGCCCCCGGCCGGAACCGGACCCCGGCGACGACCGAGCCGGGCGGCGACGGGGCCAGTACCGGCCCGGTGTCGGGGCCGGCCAAGGACACCCCGGTGCCGGCGCGCCAGATGAGGTCGGTGCAGGCGTCGGGCAGGACCCGGGTAGGCGGCGCGCCCGCAGCCGGGGTCACCGACACCCACACGCAGGACAGGGCGCGGGCGAGAGCGGCCGGGGGCGCGTACTCGCGGTAACCCGGCGACCAGTCCACGGCACGAGTCTGGCACGTGGCTCTACGTGCTTTGCGCCTCCGGGGCGCTTTGAAGGCGCCTCCGCTTCCCTCGTCGCTCGTTCCTCAACCCAGTCGGTACCGCGCCCCTCGGGCTCGCGAGGATGACCGATTCATTCAAGACGAGTGGCGCCCCGGGGGTCAGGATGGACGCCATGACCTCACCTGACATTGACATTGCCGCGGCCGGGCAGTTCCTGGCGGCCACCGGCCGGGTTCTGGACCAGCGCCGGTTCGAGCGGCTGCTGCGCGGCGGGCGGGCCGGGTACGTGCGTGACGCGGTCGCCGCCTACCGCAACCCGGACGGCGGGTTCGGCCACGCGCTCGAGCCGGACGGCCGGTGCCCGGGCAGCCAGCCGCTGGCCATCGAGTTCGCCCTGGAAACCCTGGACGAGGCGGACGCCTGGGACGACGGCCTGGTTCGCGGAGCCCTCGAATGGCTCGAGGCGAACGCACCCGACGAGGGGGGCGCGGTCTTCGTTGCGGAAAATATTGGCGGATGGCCGCACGCGCCGTGGTGGGTGCCGGAAGAAGGCGGGCCGGCGTCCCTGATCACCACCGGGCTGCTGGCCGGCACGCTGCACCGGCGCGGGGCCCGGCATCCCTGGCTGGACCGCGCGACCGGGCTGATGTGGGCCCGGATTGCCGAACTGGAGAAGGCCGGCCCGTATGACCTGCGCGCCGTCGTGCATTTCCTCGATAACGTGCCTGACCGGGCCCGGGCGGTCAGCATGATCGACCAGCTCGCGCCGCTGATCACCAGCCCGGACGTGGTGACGCTGGATCCCGCGGCGCCCGGGGAGATCCACACGCCGCTGGACTTCGCGCCGCGGCCCGGGTCACTGGCCCGCGGCCTGTTCGAGCCCGCGGTGATCGAGGCCTGCCTGGATCACCTGGCCCGCGCGCAGCGCGACGACGGCGGCTGGGAGTTCAACTGGCTGGCCTGGTCCCCGGTGGCCGCTGCCGAGTGGCGCGGCGCGATGACCGTGGGCGCACTGGCCCGGCTGCGCGCCAACGGCCGCTGACTCACTTGACGCTGCCGGGGCGGCGGTGGAGGAGCCAGCGGCGCCGGGTCCAGGTGTGCCGGATCAGCACGGCGAGCAGGATGATGCTGGAAATCGCGTGCCAGCGGATGGTCGTGCGCCCGTCCAGCCAGTCCCAGAGCCCCGACGCGGTGACCACCAGCGTGAGCACGAGCAGCAGGCTGGCCTGGGACAGGCTCCATCGGAGCGCCCGGGACAGCGAGCGCCGCTGCCAGAGACGGCGCACCGTGCCGCGGATCCACGCCCGCCGGTTCCACAAGTGCGGGCCGACGAACCCGGCGAAGAGCAGCCCGAGGACGCTGTGCACGGCGATCGACATAGGTTCCGTCAGCACCGAAACCACGGCCGCCGCGAGCAGCACCAGGTCCACCGCCCAGCGCCAGAGAGGACGGCGCCGGGTACGGCCGGCAGTTCTGGGGGCGGCACCCGTCCCCGGGTCAGCTGGGTTCACGCTCCCACGATGACGGGCCGGGCCCAGTCACCACATCGGGCGGGATACCGATCCTGATCCTGCGACCACGGTAGGAGGCTGCCCCCCGCCTGGTACCGCAGTACCAGGCGGGGGGGAGCCAGTGGCCGGCCCATGAGGGGTGTGGCTAGCCGTTCTGCAGGATGAGCGGGTTGAACGAGCCGCTGGTCCCGCTATAGCCCGCCGCCCAGACGGTCGCGGCTCCGGGTGTAGCGGACACCGACGTCAGCAGGCTGGAACTGCCTGCGTCCGGGCTGGCCACCGTGGACCAGGCCGACCCGTTCCAGTTCAGCGTCAGGGTCTGCGGCGTGGTCGCCCCGGAGGGAGTGTCGTAGCCGACAGCCCACACGCTGCCCGCGGAGCTGGCCGAGACGCCCGTCAGGGTGGGCGAGGTGCCAGGCGACGGGCTGGGGACCACGCTCCAGCTGGTGCCGTTGTAGTGCTCGATCACGGTGCTGGCCGGCGTCCCGCCTTCGCCGACGTTGTCCCCGCTGTCGCCGACCGCCCACACGTTGGTCGGGCTGATCGCGTCGATCGAGTTGAACTGGTACTGGAGCAGGTGGTCGGGGCTGGTGACCGCGGGCATAGGCACGATCGCCCAGGCCGACCCGTTCCAGTGCAGCGAGTAGGTCTGCCAGCGCTCGTTGGCCGCCGTGGTCCCGACCACATCCATCCCTACCGCCCACACATTGCCAGCGGACGACGCGGAGACGGCGTCCAGATAGGTGTCCAGGCCGTTGTTCGGGTCCGGAAGCGTGGGCAGTGACCAGCTGGTGCCGTTCCACTGCTCGATGAAGCCCCGGGCCGTGGACGAGCTGTCGCCGGCCGCGTACGCGTCGGCCGGACCGATGTCGGCCACGCTGACCAAGGTGTTCTCGTACACGTAGTTGAACGCTGGCACTGTTGTCCAGGCCGTGCCATTCCAGTGCACGGTAAGCCCGGCGATATCTTCGCGGTTTACCTGCGTTCGCCCTACCGTCCAGGCGTCATTGGCGCTGCTCGCACTGACCGCGGCCAGGCTGGCCGTGTTCCCCGCGGTCGCTGGCGCGGTCACCTGTGACCAGGCGGCGCCGTTCCAGTGATCGATGACCGGTTTCGCGCCGACGCCGTTGGCCTCGGCGTTCTCGCTGCCGACGGCCCAGGCGTCGGAGCCGCTGTCCGCGCTGATCCCGGACAGGAACGCGTTCTGCCCGGTGGGCGGGGCCCCGACGACGGTCCAGCCGCTGGCCGCGAGCGCCGGGCTGGCCGCGAACAGCAGTGCTGCCGGTAATGCGGCCCAGATGCCGATCTTGAGACCAGGCATGACGGTCCCCTTCGTCGAGAGAGTGCTCCGCTCGTAGGACGCGTCTGGCCGCGGTTCGGTTCGCACCCGGGCGGACGGCCCGGAAGTTTCAGCCCGAGTTCACCGGCGGGCCAGGTCACCGGCGGGCCAGCGCCAGGCCAGGTCACCGCCAGGCCAGGTCAGCCGTAAAAGAGGCGTTCCATCACGGCGCGGGCCCGGCGCGCGGTCCGCCGGTAGTCCTCGACCAGGTCCTGGCTGGCGTCCGGGGAGTAGCCGAGGATCCGGGCCACCGCCGCCAGTTCGGCCTGCTTGGAAGGGAGCACGTCGGAGGACCGGCCGCGCAGCAGCACCACCGCGTTGCGGATCCGGGTCGCCAGCCGCCACGACGCGGCCAGCGCGGCCGCGTCGTCCCGGCCGATCAGGCCGGCCTCCTGGGCGGCGCGCAGCGCGGTCAGGGTACGCGTGGTGCGCAGCGCGGGCTCCTCGTGAGCGTGGGTCAGCTGGAGCAGCTGGACGACCCACTCCACGTCGGACAGCCCGCCAGGACCCAGTTTCAGGTGCATGGCCGGGTCGGTGCCGCGGGGCATCCGCTCGGCCTCCATCCGCGCCTTGAGCCGCCGGATCTCCAGGACCGATGCGGGGCTGATCCCGCCGGCCGGGTACCGGAACTCATCAGCCAGGGCCTTGAACCGCTCCCCCAGCTCCCGGTCGCCGGCCGCCGGGTCGGCACGCAGCAGCGCCTGCGCTTCCCAGGCCAGCGACCAGCGCTCGTAGTACGCGCGGTAGGAGGCGAGCGTGCGCACCAAAGGCCCCTGCCGGCCCTCGGGGCGCAGGCCCGGGTCCACCACCAGCGGCGGGTCGGGGGCGGGCTGGGCGAGCAGCCTGCGCATCTCCTCGGCGACCGTGTGGGCGGCCCGCGACGCCGCCTGGTCCGCCACGCCGGGCAGCGGGTCGTGGACGAACATCACGTCCGCGTCGCTGCCGTAACCGGTCTCCCGGCCGCCGAACCGCCCCATGCCCACCACGACGATCCGGGTGGGCAGCGGGCCGGACTCCCGCTCGAACTGGCTGATCGCAGCCTCCAGCGCGCCGCCGATGGTGACCGCCGTGATCACGGTCAGCGCCTCTTCGGTCTCCTCCACCGTGGTCACCCCGAGCAGGTCGGCCGCGGCGGTCCGGAGCAGCTCACGGCGCCGCAGCGCGCGGACCGCCTGCGCGGCCTCCCCGGCACTGGTGTGCCTGCTCACCACGGCGGAGGCCTCGGTGTGCAGCGCGGTCGCGGGCCGCGGCGCGAGCTGCGCATCCGAGCCGAGCAGGGCCACGGTCTCCGGCGCGCGCATCAGCAGGTCCGTCGCGTACCGGCTGGAGGCCAGCAGCCGGGCCATCCGGCGCGCCACGTTGGTGTCGTCCCGGAGCAGCCGCAGGTACCAGGGCGAGTCCCCGAGGGCGTCGCTGACCTGCCGGAAGGCCAGCAGTCCGGCGTCCGGCTGCCCGGCGTCGGCAAACCACTCCAGCATCACCGGCAGCAGCGTGCGCTGAATGGACGCCCGCCGGGACACCCCCGAGGTCAGCGCCTCGAGATGGCGCAGCGCGCCAGCGGGGTCGGCGTAACCGAGGGCCTCCAGCCGGATCCGGGCTTCCTCACGGGTCAGCCGCACCGCGTCGGCCGGCAGCCGCGCCACCGCGTCCAGCAGCGGCCGGTAGAACAGCTTCTCGTGCAGCCGGCGAGCCTCGCGGGCGTGCTGGCGCCACTGGGCCATCAGCTCGGCGGCCGGGTCGGCCCGGGATGGCGGGGCCGGCGCCCCCGCGCCGTTGCGGGTCCTGGCCCGGCGCAGCGCGCGGCCCAGCCGGCGCAGCGCGGCCGGGTCCTCGGGCAGGGTGTGGGTGCGGCGGAGCTGGCGGAGCTGCAGCAGGTGCTCCACGGTGCGCAGGAACCGGTAGGCGGCCGCCATGCTGGCCGCGTCCCCCCGCCCCACGTAGCCGCCCCTGGCCAGCGCGGCCAGCGCGGGGAGGGTGCCCGTCTCCCGGAGCGACTCGTCGGTGCGCCCGTGCACCAGCTGGAGCAATTGCACCGCGAACTCGATGTCGCGCAGCCCGCCGGGGCCGAGCTTGAGCTGGCGCTGGGCCTCGCCGGGGGCCAGGTTGCCGATTACGCGGCGCCGCATGGCCTGCACGTCCGCGACGAAGTGGGGACGCTGGGCGGCCTGCCAGACCATCGGGCTGAGCGCCTCGATGTAGGCCTGGCCCAGTTCACGGTCGCCCGCCACCGGGCGGGCCTTCAGCAGCGCCTGGAACTCCCACGTCTTGGCCCACCGCTGGTAGTAGGCGACGTGACTGGCCAGGGTGCGGACCAGCGGGCCATCGCGGCCCTCCGGGCGGAGGTTGGGGTCCACGGGGAACAGGGCACCCTCGGCGGTGCTCTGCGAACAGGTCCGCACCAGGCCGGCAGCGAGGCGGGTCGCGGTCTGGACGGCGGCCGCCTCGGCCTCGGCAGTGTCCGGCCCAGCGGGCCCGCAGGTTGCGGCGGGCGCGGCGGGTGCAGCTGGCGCGGCGGGGGCGGGGGCGGCTGGGCCAGCGACGAAGATCACGTCAACGTCGCTGGCGTAGTTGAGCTCGTGGCCGCCGCACTTGCCCATCGCGATCACGGCCAGCCGGGCGGGAGCCGAACCCGGGGGCAGCTCTGACCGGGCGATGGCCAGTGCTGCCTCGAGGGCCGCGGCGGCGAGATCGGCCAGCTCGGCCGCGGTCTCGTCTACGGTGATGGCCCCCGTCAGGTCCCGGGCGGCCAGGTGCAGCAGCCGCCGCCGGTAGGCCGCGGGCAACGCGGTGGCCGGGTCCCCGGTCTGCGCCGCGGCCGGGTCGCCGTTCTGCGCCGCGGCCGGGCCGGCGACCGGCTCCGGATCATCGGGCTTGGCGCCCACCGCCATCAGCAGATCCGCCCGCAGCTCGGCCGCGGCCGGGCTGCGCAGCGCGTCGGGGCCGCTCAGCACCCGCCAGTCCTCGAGGTGGCGGATCAGGTGATCGCCGAGCGCGGCGCTCGCGCCGAGCACCGCGGTGAGCCGACTCCGCAGCCCGGCGTCCGCGCGCAGCGCAGCGAGCAGGTCGCCGTCCAGCGGCATCCTGGCCAGCGTGATCAGGGCCAGATCAGGGTCGGCCGCCGCCGCCAGCGAGGCGAGCAGGTCAGCGTCGGCACCCTCGGCATCGAGGGCCAGGTCCTCGCTGAGCAGCCGCTCCGCCCGGCCAGCGTCAGCGAATCCCATCCGGGCCAGTTCCCCGGCCGGTGTCGTTCTTCGGCGCGCACTCACCACTGCACCGTAACGGCCGCATGCGGAATTGGCGTCCCCTGGCCGGGTCAGGATCGCCACGGGGGACCTGGAGAGAACCGAACCGGCGCTCAGAGGCCCGTGAACGGGAAGCCGGAGAGAAAGAAGGGCCAGAGGAAGAGGGGCCGGAGGACCCCTCGGCTTCCAGAGCAGAAGCCGGAGGTCCGGCGCCGGGGCCGTCCGGAGACGGCCCCGGCAGGGGGGTGCACCGGGGGGGGTAGGTGCACTCGAAGAAGTATGCGACCGGCCGGTAACGTCCCGGTAGCGCGGTTTAGGGGCCGGTATGTCAGGCGCCGACCGCGTGGTTCTCACGCAGCCGACCGCCTAGCGCTGACTCGGCCGCGGCCGTGGGGATGCCCGGACCCGGCGGTTCGTCGCCCTGCAGCCTGGCCCGGACCTGGTCGGCGTCGGAGTGATTCAGGCCTTCCAGGATGTCCAGGGCTTCCTGCCACGACTGGCGGGCCAGGCCCACCTCGCCGGCGGCGTGGTAAGCATCGCCCAGGTGAACCAGCATGGTGGTCTCGTAGTACCCCATCCGGAGTCCGTCGATGATGCTCAGCGCGGTGCGCAAGCAGCTGATGGCCTCATCCAGCCGGCCCAGGTGCAGCAGCGCGTACCCCACGCTGTCCCAGGTCGCCGCCTCGTTGAGCGGGTCGCCGCGGCCCCGGTACATGCTGAGCGCCTGCTCGCAGAACGCCAGCGCCTGCTCGTAGTCCCCCAGCTGCGCGTGCATCCAGCCGACGCCGTTGAGCATCTTGGCCAGGCCCTGCTCGTGCCCTTCCTGGCGGTACAGGGTGAGGGCCAGCTGGGCATGACCCAGCGCTTCAGCGATCCGGCCCTGCTGCTCTGCCAGCATCGCGATCTCGTTGTGTGCGCGGGCCTCGCCGAGCCGGTCTCCGACCTGCCGGTGCAGATCGAGAGCCTGGCGGCAGTAATCGCGGGCCTCGGCGAGCTGGCCGAGACGGCCGACGGCGGCGCCGAGATCGCGGTAGGCGTGTGCCTGCCGGGCCCGGTCACCCAGCCGCTTGGCGGCGTCGACCGCGGTGCGCTGGATGGCGACCTGGTCGTGCCAGTACCCCGCGCGGTCGAAGAACAGCCACACCGCCCACGGCAGCTGCCACGCGTGCTGGTAAAAGCCGCCCTCGCTGGCCTGCGCGATAGCCGCGATCAGCACCTGGTGCTCGGCTTCGAACCAGGCCACCGTCTCACTGGCGTAGCCGAGGAGTTCCGGGACGACCCCGGCCTGCGCCGCTTCCAGGGTGATGTACGGGCGGACCGGGTTGAGGACCCGGCTGCCGGCCGAGGCGGTATGCAGGTAGTGATCCAGCACCCGGTACACGGCCTCGCGCCGCTCGGCGTCACCGTCGGTGGTCCGGGCCAGGTACGCGGCATAAGCCCGGAGCAGGTCATGGAAGGCATACCGGCCCGGCGCGTGCTCCGCGATCAGGTGGGTATCCGCCAGTTCCGCGACCGCCGCCGTGGCCTGCGCGCGGTCCACCCCGGCCAGGCTCGCGGCTGCCGCGATCGTCACGTCCGGCCCCGCATGCAACCCGAGCAGCCGGAACATCCGCGCCGCCGGACCGCTCAGCTGCTCACACGACCATGAGAACACCGCCCGGATGCTGGCCACCGGGTCTCCGGCGTCCAGCGCTTCCAGCCGCCCCTGCGCGTCGGCCAGCTCGCGGGCCAGGTCGGCGAGCGGCAGGTAGGGCCTGGCCGCCACCCGGGCGGCCACGATGCTCAGCGCGAGCGGCAGCCGGGAACACGCCTCCGTCAGCTGCTGGGCGGCGTCGGCTTCCGCCCGGGCCCGCTCGCCCAGCCGGCCGGCGAGCAGCTCGTGGGCCTCGCCGGCGGTCAGCACGTCCAGCGGGACCAGCCGGGCACCTTCCGTGGCGACCAGCCCCGGCAGCCGCGTCCGGCTGGTCACCAGGGCGAGGCAGGACCGGCTGCCCGGCAGCAGCGGCCGCACCTGGGCCGCGTCGCGTGCGTTGTCCAGGATGACCAGCACCCGCTTGCCGGCCAGCACGCTACGGTACAGGGCGGACTGCGCCTCGACGCTGTCCGGTATCTGCTCCTCGGTCACCCCGAAGGCGCCGAGGAACCAGCGCAGCGCATCCCCCGGGGCCACGGGCGTGCCGGACGGGTCGAACCCGCGCAGGTTGACGTAGAGCTGGCCGTCGGGGAACTCCCCGGCGCTGTGCTGGGCCCAGTGCACGGCCAGAGCGGTCTTCCCTGCCCCGGCTGTTCCCCCGATGACCAGGACGTTGGCCACCCCGTCGGCTGAGGCCGCGTCCTGCTGCCAGGCCTGCAGCTCGGCGAGCTCGGCACTGCGCCCCGCGAAGTGCGCCACCCCGGCGGGCAGCTGCCGGGGCACCACGGGGGCCTGCTCGGCGGGAGGGGCTCCGGCCCGCCCGGGCCGGGACGAGCCCGCGCCCACCGACGGGCTGGCCTTGGCCGCGGGCGCCCGGCTCGCGGCGGGGCCGCGATCGGGGCCCGGGCGGGCGACCCCGGCCTCTGAGGTCCCGCCGCCTGCCACCTCGCCCGCCACGCGACGTCCTGTGGTCTCGGCGGCTTGGCCGGCCTTCGTGCGGCCGCCCAGCGTGCGGCTGGTGGGTGTGCGGCCGGTGGATGTGCGGCTGGCGGGTGTGCGGCTGGTGGAGATACGGCTGGTGGCGGTGTGGCTGGTGGCGGTGTGGCTATCACTGGCCGATGTGCCGCTGGCTGGGGCCCGGCCGGGCAGGGTGGCCCGGGCGCGGCCCGCGTCCCGGTTCACCTCGCCGGACACCGCACCGGCCGCGGCCCTCCCGCCGGACGGGGCCTGCTCCGGCGCGGGCGGGGCGGCCAGGAACCTGGCCAGCGCGGGACCCGGGGCGGCCAGGTCAGGGTCGGCGTCCAGGATCCCGGCCTGGAGGTCGCGCAGTTCCCGGCCGGGTTCGACGCCGAGCTCATCCACCAGCATCCGCCGGGTGCGCTGGTAGGCGGCCAGCGCCTCGGCCTGCCGGCCGCAGCGGTACAGCGCCAGCATCAGCTGGGCGTGGAACCGCTCACGCCAGGGGTGATCCTGCGCCAGCTGGGTCAGCTCGCCGACCAGCTCCGCGTGCAGCCCCCGGGCCAGCCCGGCGTCCATCCGCCATTCCTGGGCCTGCATCCGCAGCGCGTCCAGCCGGGGTACCTCGGCCGTGATGAGCACGTTGGAGGGCACATCCACAAGCGGGTTCCCGCGCCACAGGCCGATGGCCTCGCCCAGGAGTTCCCACGCGCCCGGGCCGCCGCCGGGGGGCGCGTCAAAGCGGATGGCCTCACTGCCCTGGCTGCACAGCGCGGTGAAGCGCAGCGCGTCAACCTCGTCAGGGTCCGCCTCGAGGGCATAGCCCGGATCACGGGTCACGATCCGGCGCCCGGCGACCGGGCCCAGAATCTGCCGCAGGCGCTTCACGTAGTTCCGGATGGCCACCCGGGCCCCGGCCGGCGGCGCGCCGTCCCAGACGATCTCCTCGAGCTCGTCGTAGGACGCGACCTGTCCGGCGCGCAGCGCGAGCGTAGCCAGGATCACCCGCTGCTTCGGGGCGGGGACAGGCACCGGCTCATCGCCGCTACGGACCAGTAATGGCCCGAGTACGCCCACCCAGAACACTGTGCCCTGACCCCGATCCCTGGTCACGCTGCCCACCCCGGCCCTGCCCGCTGCCTCAGCGCTCGATGCCACGGTCCTGGCTCACACAGTCATAGCACGGGCAAGTAACGATCCAGCTCAAACTGGGTGACCTGGTGCCGGTACTCGCCCCACTCGGCGCGCTTGTTGCGCAGGAAGAAGTCAAACACGTGCTCGCCGAGCGCCTGCGCCACCAGCTCGCTGTCCTGCATCACCGTGATCGCCTCATCCAGGCTCTGCGGCAGCGGTGAGATGCCCAGCGCCCGCCGTTCGGCCGAGGTGAGCGCCCAGACGTCATCCTCCGCGCCGGGCGGCAACTCGTAACCGGCCTCGATGCCCTTCAGGCCGGCTTCCAGGATCACCGCGAACGCAAGGTAGGGATTACATGCCGAGTCTACCGAGCGGAACTCGACTCGGGTGGCATTTCCCTTGTGCGGCTTGTACATCGGAATCCGCACCAGGGCGGACCTGTTGTTGTGGCCCCAGCAAATGTAGGCCGGGGCCTCACCGCCGGCGCCTGCCGCGCTTTCCGCCGCCCCCCACAGCCGCTTGTAGGAGTTGACCCACTGGTTGCAGACCGCGGTGATCTCCGCGGCGTGCCGCAGCAGCCCGGCGATGAACATCCGGCCCAGCTTGGACAGCTGGAATTCCGCACCCGGCTCGTAGAAGACGTTACGGTCGCCCTCGAACAGCGACATGTGGGTGTGCATGCCGGAGCCCGGGTACTCGGTGAATGGCTTAGGCATAAACGAGGCATAAACGCCCTGCTGGAGCGCCACTTCCTTCATGACCAGGCGGAACGACATGATGTTGTCCGCCGTGGTCAGGGCGTCCGCGTAGCGCAGGTCGATCTCCTGCTGGCCCGGTGCGCCCTCGTGGTGGCTGAACTCCACCGAGATGCCCATGCTCTCCAGCATCTGGATCGACTCGTGCCGGAAATCGTGCGCCACGCTGTGCGGGGTGTGGTCGAAGTAGCCGCCCGTGTCGATCGGCTCCGGCTTGACTCCGGCCACGGGCTTCTCCTTGAGGAGGAAGAACTCCACCTCGGGGTGGGTGTAGAAGGTGAAGCCGAGATCCGCGGCGTGGCCGAGCGCCCGCTTCAGCACGTAGCGGGGATCGGCGTAGGAGGGCGACCCGTCGGGCATCCGGATGTCGCAGAACATCCGCCCCACCCCGGAGGCCTCACCACGCCACGGCAGGAGCTGGAACGTGGACGCGTCGGGCTTGGCGATCATGTCCGCCTCGTAGACGCGGGCGAACCCCTCGATTGCCGAGCCGTCGAACCCGATGCCCTCGGCGAACGCTCCCTCAAGCTCGGCAGGGGCAACCGCGACCGACTTCAGGTAGCCGAGAACATCGGTGAACCACAGCCGGACAAAACGGATATCCCGCTCCTCCAGCGTACGGAGGACGAATTCTTCCTGCCTGTCCATGACGGCCTGTCCTTGCTGGTCAGCGGCGTTCACCTGCGGAAATGGCGGGCAGCACAGCATATCGGCTGGCCGGGCCTGCCCTGGCCGACAGTCTCTCGCGAGCGTGTTACCAGGACGTTACCAACTTGCGGCGAGTCTACCGGCTGAACGCGGACAAGCCTGTCCCGCCAGGCTGAAACCTATCGCGCGTACCTGGCGGCCCCGGCCCAGTCGAGCAGAATCGCCGGCTCCTCGCCGGGTCGACGTGCACGAGTTCAACGATCTGGCCGGGCGGGCCGCCTGCGGGAGGCGGTCTCGCTGTGCCGCGGGAACTCCTGCACGAGCTGGGCAATGACTAGGCGGATGAGGAACGTGAGGCCCACGCCGACCGGCTGGCCGGTCGGCGTGGGCCGACCGGCTGGCTGGCGTGCTGGGCCAGATCGCCGCGCTGGCGGGCGCGGGCGGGGACCCGGGTAGCGGCCTGGGCTCGCCGCCGGGCGGCGCTGTGGCCCTCGACGAGCGGGCCACCCGGGAACTGATCCGCTGGCCGGCCCGGTCCGGTCTGATGACGCCCCGCCCTCGTCGCCTACGGCCGGCGGCACGCCCGGCTCCGGGCTGAGCTGGGCGTGCCGGCCTCCGCAAACCAGGCAGCTGGTCAGCCTGGTGCGGGCCAGGCAGGCTGGCCCGCACCAGGGAGGGCGGTCTGACCGCCCGATTAGAGTAAAAGGGTGACCAGGCTGCGGATCGCCCTTGCCCAGGTGAACTCGACCGTCGGCGACCTGGCGGGAAACGCCGCGACGGTGGTGGAGTGGACGCGCCGCGCCGCGGACGCCGGCGCCGACCTCGTCGTGTTCCCGGAGATGATGCTGACCGGCTACCCGGTGGAGGACCTGGCGCTGCGGGACTCGTTCGTCGACGCCTCGATCGCCACCCTGGAGGCGACGGCGCAGCAACTGGAAGCGGACGGACTCGGCGGCATCGCCGTTGTCACCGGATACCTGGGCCGGCGTGCCGGCGGGACACCCCGGGTCGGCGAGCCCGTCAGCTCTGCCCAGAACGCGGCCGCGCTACTGCACGGCGGGACCGTGGCGGTCACCACGGCCAAGCATCACCTGCCGAACTACGGGGTGTTCGACGAGTACCGCTACTTCGTGCCTGGGAACCGGCTGCCAGTAGTCCGGGTCCCGGCGCGCGGCAGCGCCCGCGGGCCGGACAGGGGCTCCCCGGACGGTGGGTCCCTGGACGGGAGCTCCCCGGACGGTGGGTCCCCGGACGGGGGCTCAGCGGAGGCGGTGGACGTCGCCATCGCCATCTGCGAGGACCTGTGGCAGGACGGCGGCCCGGTCGCGGTGACCCGGCAGGCGGGCGCGGGGCTGCTGGTGGTGCCGAACGCCTCCCCCTATGAGCGGGGCAAGGACCATGCCCGGCTGGAACTGGTCGCCCGGCGGGCCCGCGAGGCTGGCGCGTCGCTGGCGTACGTGAACATGATGGGCGGCCAGGACGAGCTGGTCTTCGACGGGGATTCGATCATCGTCGATGCTGAGGGCGGCTTGATCACCCGGGGACCCCAGTTCGAGGAGGCGCTCCTGGTCGCGGACCTCGACCTCCCCCCGGCCCGGCCGTTCCCAGCCGGCGGCCCGTCTCCCGACGCCCCCGCCGAGCCCAGCGATGGCACCGTGATGAGTATCCACCGGGTGGTGTTGCCCGCGCGGCCCGGCCGGCCCGTGCCCCCCGTCTCGCCCCCCCCGCTTCCGGAGCCCGCCATCAGCCCGCGGCTTGCCCCGCGGGGCGAGGTCTACTCCGCGCTGGTCACCGGGGTTCGCGACTACGTGAGCAAGAACGGCTTCCGCTCGGTCATCCTGGGCCTGTCCGGCGGCATCGATTCCGCACTGGTCGCGACCATCGCGGCCGACGCGCTCGGGCCGGACCGGGTGCACGTGGTGCTGATGCCCAGCGCGTACTCCTCCGGGCATTCGGTGAGCGACGCGGAGGACCTGGCCAAGCGCCAGGGGCTGCACGACCGGACGGTCCCGATCGCCCCAATGGTGGAGGCGTTCCAGACCGAGCTGAGCCTGGAGGGGCTGGCCGCGGAGAACCTCCAGTCACGGGTCCGCGGCGTGATCCTGATGGGGCTGAGCAACGCGGAAGGGCATCTGGTCCTGACCACCGGCAACAAGAGCGAGATCGCCACGGGGTACTCCACCCTGTACGGCGACTCGGCCGGCGGCTTCGGCCCGATCAAGGACGTGCTCAAGACACTGGTCTGGGAGCTCGCCCGGTGGCGCAACGCGGAGGCGGTGGAGCGTGGCGAGACGCCGCCCATCCCGGAGAACTCCATCACCAAGCCGCCGAGCGCGGAACTGGCGCCGGGGCAGCTCGACACCGATTCGCTGCCCGACTACGCGGTGCTCGACGCGGTACTGGACGACTACGTGGAGAAGGACATGGGCGCGGCCGAGCTGGTCGCGGTCGGCCACGACCCCGCCCTGGTGGACCGCGTGATCCAGCTGGTGGACCGGGCCGAGTACAAACGGCGGCAGTACCCGCCGGGCCCGAAGATCACGCCGCGTAATTTCGGCCGCGACCGGCGCCTGCCGATCACCAACCGCTGGCGTGAGCCCCGCCCGGACCGCCGTCCCGGCTGAGCACCACCGCCGTCCCGGCTGAGCAACCCCGCCGTCCCGGCTGGGCGCTGCTGGGGTCAGCTGAGCATGAGCACCGCGTAGCCGGCCAGCCAGTGCTCCAGCTGGTAGTCACCGCCGAGCACGTAGGGCAGCACCGCCTTGATGTGCTGCCGGGCTGCGGCCAGCGCGGGCTCAGCCCGCGGGTCACGGGCCGGCAGGGCACTGGCGATCTGCCGCCAGCACCACGCCCGGGTCGCGTTCAGGCCGTGCAGTCGGCTGCCCTGCTCCTGGTCCCCGGCGGGATCACCGGCCACCGCCGGGCTGAACAAGGTAGCCGGGCGGCCCCACTCAAGGCCAGGCAGGAACATAGACAGCCAGTCGGCGAATTCGTGCGCCGGCAGGACCCGGGCCATCAGTTCCGCCTCCGTCAGCGCCGGGGAGACACAGTCATCGCCCGACGGCTCCCAGTCGGCCGGGTACATGGTGTCCGCGCTGAACCAGGTGAGGGCGCGCGTCGTGATTGCGTCGCGCAGCGCCGGGTCGCCCGCCCGGGCCCTCGCCTCGGCGAAGGGCCAGGCCAGGGAGAGCCCGAAGGCGCTGCCCTGCTCCGTGCCGTAGCGGACCGGGTAGGACTGCGTGGGCAGCCAGCCGAGGAGCCCGCCGGCCAGGGCCTCGGCCAGCGGGGTCATGGCCTCCGCCCACTTGCGGGCGTCCGGGTTGTCCCAGGTCTGTGTCTCATGGACGAGGGCGATCGCCCACCCCCAGCCCTGTGGGCGCTCGGCGCGGGCGTCGGCGCTGCCCACGAACTCCGCCTCGGCCGCCAGGGCCACGGGGGTGAACTGGGCGCCGAGCGCGGACCGGATCTCGGTCCCGGGTACCGCCGCTGGCACGGTGCGCAGCAGCCGCAGCAGGGTCCAGTGCATCTGCACCGAGGAATGCCAGTCGAAGCTGCCGTAGAACACGGGCGTGCGGGCCCGGGGCCGGTAGGGGAAGTCACCCGGCGCGGTCATCGTGTGCTGCATCGCGGACGGGAACTCGTGCCTGATGTTGGCCAGCGCCGCCGACGCATACCCGGACGCCTCGGTACGCAGCAGCTCGGCCGACTCCTGCGATAGGTCCACGTTCTGCAAACCCTCCTGCCGAGAGGTAGGCGTGCCACGAGATGGATTCCCGGGACCAGGCTCTCTTACCCCTACAGTTCTGCGTACCCCGACACGCAGGTAAGGCTGCCACCCCCGACCCAGATCTGACCGTCAGTCTCGCGGAAGATGTGCACCCGCCCGGACCGGCCCAGCGCCGTGCCCTGGCTCGCCACATACGGCGCGCTGACCTGCCCGGTGTCCAGTAGCCACTGCGCCAGCGACGCGTTGAGGCTGCCCGTCACCGGGTCCTCCACGGTCGCGTTCCCGGCCGGGGTGAAGGCCCGGACCTCGATGGCTTCTGGCGAGCCGGCCGGGTAGCGGCCCGCCACCCCGATGTCCATGTCCACGATCCCGGGGCGCAGCGCAAGCACGGCCTCCGCGCTGGGCAGCAGCACGCCGACCCAGCCAGGCCCGTTGTCTGCCCAGGCGAGGTCGGTGATGTCGGCCCGGCTGATCCCGAGGAGCGCGGCGATGTGCTCCGCGAGGGGCTCCCCCACGGGCCCGGACCGGACGAGCGGCGGGGCAGCGAAGGCCAGGCCGGCCGGGACCTGGCGGATCTCGATCAGGCCCGCGCCACATTCCTGCACGAACACCTCGGGAAGGGCCGGTTTTCCGCCGGCTTCCAGCCACGCGTGGCAGGTGCCCAGGGTCGGATGGCCCGCGAACGGCAGCTCCCGGCTGGGGGTGAAGATGCGGACCAGGTAGTCCGCCTGCTCACTGGACGGCGGAAGCACGAACGTGGTCTCCGACAGGTTGGTCCAGTTGGCGAAGCGCTGCATGTCGCTGGTGCTCAGCCCGTCGGAATCGAGCACGACCGCGACCGGATTGCCCCGGAAGGGCGTGGTGGTGAACACGTCTACTTCGCGGAACCGGCGCTGCATACTCCCGAGTCTCTCACCGCCGCAAACCGATTCCCGCCGGCGCCCGCCCCGCCGCCGCCCTGCCGAGGCCCCCACAGCGTTGATGACCAGACGATTGGTGTCCCTATAGCGACACCAATCGTCTGATCACGACCCGAGCATGAGTGCTTCTGGGGCGAGTGGGACTGGAGGGAGCTGAGGGGAGCGGTCAGCGGGGGGTGAGGCCGACGAGAAGCTCGTCCACCACGCGCTGCGCGTACCCGGCGGAGATCCCCTCGGGCTGGTGCTTGCCGCGGGCCAGCACCGCGCCAGTCAGCATGAACAGCGCCACCTCGACGTCGATGTCCGGCCGCAGTTCCCCGGACGCGGCCCCGCGGCGCAGCACCGACCGGATCACGTCACGGCGGGGCTCCACCACAGTCTCGGTGTACTTCGCCATGAGCCGGGGGAACTTGGCGCCCTCGCCGAACAGCAGGGCGAACTCCCTGGCCCGGCACGGGTCGGCGTAGTCAGCGGCCATGGCCTGCATCAGCGCGACGAGGTCGTCGCGGACCGACTCGCCGCCCGGCTCGGGCAGCGGGGTCTTCAGCGCGGCCAGCGCGTCCAGGAGCAGATCCTCCTTGCCCGGCCAGCGGCGGTAGATGGTGGCCTTGCCCACGCCGGCCTTGGCCGCCACCTTCTCGATGCACAGGCCTTCCACGCCGTGCTCGGCGAACACGCAGAGCGCGGCGTCGATGATCGCGCGGTCGGCCTGCTCGCTGCGCGGGCGGCCGGGCCGGCGCGGGCGGCCCGCGGGGCCCGGGCTGTCCGGCCCGGTCCCCGCGGTCTGCTCAACGGCGGTCGGGTCAACGGCGGTCTGCTCAACGGCGGTCGGCTCGACGACAGTGTCGGCATGTGCTGCGGCCATGTCCCTAGCTTTCCACTCCGGCCTCGGCGGCGACACCCGCCGGGACCTCCTCGGCTGCCACGTCCGGGACGACCATCTCAGCCTGCGCGGCCCCGCTCTGGACAGCCCCGGCCTGGACAGCGCCGGCCTGGAAAGTGGAGCGGCCTGGCATCCAGATCAGCACGACCAGCGCGCCGACCAGCGTGATCACCGCGGAGATGGCCGTGGTGACATGCATCGCGTGCACGAAGGCGGCGTCGCCGAACTGGTCGAGACGCAGTCCCGCGTGACCCAGCCGGCTGGCGACGGTGTCGGTGGCCGTGATGGATCCCGTTGCGGCGTTCCTGGCGGCAGCGGGCAGGACGGTCAGGTGCGGGCTGAGCTGGCCACGGTAGACCTGGGCCAGGATGGAGCCAAGCACTGCGACGCCAAGTGCCCCTGCAACCTGGCGGGCGGTGTTGGTCAGCGCCGAGCCGGAGCCGGCCCGCTCCCGGGGCACCACGGACATGACGGCCTCGGTGGCCGGGGGCATCACGGCGCCCATGCCCGCGCCCTGCATGAAGAAGATCACGCCCAGCACCCAGATCGGCGTGCTCACCCCGAGCAGCAGGTAGCCACCCAGCGCGACCGCCACGGTGATCAGCCCGGTCGCGGCGACGGCCTTAGTGCCGTACCGCTTGACCAGCCGGGAACTGCGCGGCGCCATCAGCATCTGGCCCGCCGCGAACGGCAGGGTGAGCAGGCCCGCGTACAGCGGGCTGTACCCGCGCACGCTCTGCAGGTAGAAGCTGAGGAAGAACAGCGCGCCCATCATGCCGAAGAAAACCAGGCCGAGCGCGCCGACCGCGGAGGACAGCCGCGGGTCGCGGAACAGCTTCACGTCCAGCGACGGGTGCGATAGCCGGGTCTCATACCAGCCGAACAGGGCCAGCACCGCGAGTCCAGCGACGGTGATGCCGAGCACATCCCAGTGAATCCAGGAGCCCTTCTCGCCGCCCTGGATGATGCCATACACCACGAGGACCAGGCCAACGATGGACATGACCACGCCCAGGTAGTCGATCCGGCCCGGGTTGGGGTTCCGGGACTCCGGGACGAGCAGCAAGATGGCCAGCACACCGGCCGCGGTGAGCGGGACGTTGATCAGGAAGACGCTGCCCCACCAGAAGTGGGCCAGCAGCAGGCCGCCCACGATCGGGCCGATCGCCACGCCGATGCCGACTGCGGTGGCCCAGATCCCGATGGCCTTGGCGCGCTCGCCCGGGTCGAAGACGTTGGAGATGATGGACAGCGTCTGCGGCATGACGGCCGCCGCGCCGAGGCCCATGGCGGCCCGCGCGAAGATCAGCTGATCCGGGTTGCGTGAGTAGGCGGTGAGCAGCGAGAACACGCCGAACGCCGCCATGCCGAACATCAGCATCTTCTTGCGGCCGATCCGGTCGCCGATCACCCCGAAGGTGAACAGCAGGCCAGCGAACACCAGCGTGTAGGAGTTGATGCCCCACTCCAGCTGGCTCTGGCTGGCTCCGAGGCCCGCGGGCTTGGGTTCGGCGATGGTCTTCAGCGCGACGTTCAGCACCGTGTTGTCGAGCACGATGGCGATGAGGCTGATGACCAGCACGCCGAGAATGGCCCAGCGGCGGCGGTAGATCCGGTCAGCGGCTATGTCGGCGGCCCGGCTGAGAACGGCCGGGGCGCCAGACTGGCCCGCCGCGGGCTGGCCCGCGGCGGGTCGTGAGTTGCGGTGATCCATAACGTCCTTCTGGTCAGGGGAAGGCCGGCACGGATGGCGGCGTTACCCATGGTGCGTGCGGTGCGGGCAGCTGCGGCGCCGGGAACAGTCCTGGCGGAGTGCGCCGCACCGGGGGAAGCTATCGATACGGAACTAGGCCGTATCGAAAAAGATTCCCGGTGCCCGGAGATTTTCTCTGGCCGCCGCCGGACGCCAGCGAGTCGGCCACCCCCAGCAGCGTCCGGGCAGCCCGCCCCCGGTCGTCCCCTGGCAGCGCCCCCGGTCGTCCCTGGCAGCGCCCCCGGTCGTCCCTGGCAGCGCCCCCAGCGGCGCCCGGCCGCGCCCGGCCGCGAAACACCGCCGTAACAGGGCTATTCTCCAGCACCCTGCGCGTGTCATGATCGAACAGTCCGGGGACGCCACAACGGCGCCACGAGACTGGAGGAACCCAGGATGAATGATCTCCCTGGGGGCACGGACACGGCCGCTACCGAGACGCGGACCAGTGCACCAGCCCCTGCCGCCCCCCGCGCGGCGGCCGCTACCACCCCAGCAACCTCTCCCCCACCCAGCGCGACGCCACCCAGCACGGCCCAGTCCGGCACGAGCCGGAGCGAGCCCCTCTACGGCGGCCGCGCCACCCGCCGGGTAACCGTCAGCGACCTGGCCAAGGCCAAGGCCCGCGGCGAGAAGTGGCCTATGCTCACCGCCTACGACGCGCTGACCGCGCACGTCTTCGACGAGGCGGGCATCCCGGTGCTCCTGGTCGGCGACTCCGCCGCGATGGTCGTCTTCGGGCACGACACGACGATCCCGGTCACCCTGGACGAGCTCATCCCGCTGACCGCCGCGGTGGTCCGGGGCACCAGCCGGGCCCTCATCGTGGCCGACCTGCCGTTCGGCTCCTATCAGGCCTCGCCCGGGGCGGCGCTCGCGGCCGGGATCAGGTTCCTCAAGGAAGCCGGCGCGCACGCGGTCAAGCTGGAGGGAGGCCGCCGGGTAGTCGCGCAGGCTGAGGAGCTGGTCGCGGCCGGCATCCCGGTGATGGGGCACCTGGGGCTCACCCCGCAGTCGGTCAACGTGTTCGGCGGCTACCGGGTGCAGGGCCGGGGCGAGGACGGCGAGCAGTTGCTCCAGGACGCGAAGGCGCTGGAGACAGCGGGCGCGTTCGCGGTCGTGCTGGAGTGCGTCCCCGCCGAGCTCGCCGCCCGGGTCACCGGCGCGCTCTCGATCCCGATCATCGGCATCGGCGCCGGGCCGGACTGCGACGCCCAGGTGCTCGTCTGGCAGGACATGGCCGGACTGTCCCCGCGGACCGCGAAGTTCGTCAAGCGCTACGCGGACGTGGCCGGCGTGCTCGGCCGTGCCGCGCACGCCTTCGCGGACGAGGTGGTCGGCGGCCAGTTCCCCACTGAGGAGCACTCTTACCGCTGACCCGCCCCAGTCGCTGGCCCGCTGCTACAGCTGACCCCTCCGCGCTCGCTCGCCGGCACCCCGGCTGCGCTCCGCCGCCGGCACCCCGGCTGCGCTCCGCCGCCGGGGGCCCGGTTACGCTCCGCCGCCGGGGGCCCGGTTGCGCCCGCCGCCGGGGCCCCGGAGTACCCGGCTGCATTCAACACCCGGCCCCGAAAGCCGCCCGGCCCCGAATGACCCATTCGGGCGCATATTTCCTTTCGGGCGATTTAGACTTTTAGTGCCAGCTTGATGCGCGGAATTCCCCGGGGGTCTGCGCGGCATCCCCCCGGAGGGTCACTGATGAGGCGCAGACCGGTGTTGCTCCCGGTAGCGGCGTTCGCCGCCGGCCTCGTCCTGGCCATCACCGGCTGCTCCACCGGCGCGAGCCGGTCCACCCAGGCAGAGCAGGCCATGTACGCCGCGGTCAGCAAACCGGCCGTGGTAGCCGCAACGCTCCCGGCCGGGCAGAAATGGGCCGGCGGCCCGGCTCAGGGCCTGCGGATCGCGGTACCGGAGCACTGGGTCACGGTGCCGCTGGCGGCCCGCCACGGGGCGCTGCACGCCGTCGGCCTGGGCCAGCTCAAGGCGTCGGTGCTGGACGCGGTCGTGCCGGGCTGGGGCAGCGCCGGCGCGGTGACCCTGGCCGACCCCGGCCCGGCCCGTGGGGGCGACCAGGCGATCATGTCGCTCAGCTGCGCACCGGCTCACCTTCCGGCCGGCACCAGCGCGCTGACCGGCCTGAACACCGTGGCCGAACAGGAATTCACGGCCGTCAACTCCAGCAACGCCCAGCTCGGCCAGACCACCGTGGACGGCCGCACCGCGGTCCTGGTCTACAACCAGATGAGCGTGGGCACATCCTCGGTCACGGCGCTGCAGTACGCCATCGCGGCGCCGGCCGGGCGCACCTGCTATGTCACGCTGGCCACCGAGAAAGAGGTGCCGTACGAGCCGGTGTTCTCCCGGTTCCGGCCCGCGATCCAGGTGCTAGGCGCCTGATCCGGGCTGGCTGGCGCCGGACCGGCTGGCCGCAATCTCCGCGAAAATCACCCTGATCTGCTCGTGCGCACCAGCCTTGGTGACGCCGAGGCGCTCCAGCGTGGCCGCGGTGGCGTCCTTCTCGTCCACCAGGCCGAGCAGGATGTGCTCGGTGCCGATGTAGTTGTGCCCCAGGTGCAGCGCCGACCGCAGGGCGCCCTTCAACGTCGCGACCGCCCCGGGCCCGAGCGGCACCCGCGCCGCGGCCGGGTCGCCCCCGGCCGGCTCCCCCGCTGGTGCGTTCTCCGTCCCCGCTGCGCCCGGCACGCCGAACGCGGATCGCAGCTGCCCGTCGCTGACACCCAGGGCGGCTATGGCCTTGGCGGCGACCCCTTCCGGTTCCGCCAGCAACCCGACCGCGAGGTGCTCAGGGCCGATCACGGCCATGTCCGCGGCCTGCGCCAGGTCCTCGGCTACGGCGAGCACGTTGCGGGCCCGCAGGGTGAACCGGGAGAAGTCGCCCGGGACTTCCGGCATCTTGACCGGGCCGCGCGGGACGAAGCGCTGCTGGGCCGCCTGCTTGGTGACGCC
>Ga0187887_10001267_pt1 | contig 21931 bp, 13 predicted proteins | sample June2016WEW_7_10_FD_132977 | JGI IMG/M metagenome (GOLD analysis project Ga0187887, IMG submission 132977) | Peatland microbial communities from SPRUCE experiment site at the Marcell Experimental Forest, Minnesota, USA - June2016WEW_7_10 | ecosystem: Environmental > Terrestrial > Soil >... | reverse complement strand
GCTCTCTCCGGCAACAACTTCCTTCCCGGTCACGATCGAAGTGGAGTACCAGCTCATGGCAAACGTCGAAAGCAACAGAACCGATGCGATTCCGATTAGCACTGCCGGGAGTGCGTCCCGCCGGAACCCCGGCCCCCTCATGTGCAGAAGCACGCATCTTGAACCCAATAGTTCTGGCGGTGAGGAAGAGAAGGAGGATGGTGGACGGATTTTTCGGAGTGGGTAATCGACCGTAGGCAAGTGACCACCAGCTCGTTCGGCACCGGCGTTCCATCGCGTTTTCGTTAACTCGCTTATCCTGGGGCGACTCCAGCGTTCGACACGACAGGTCGGATCCCCTGCTGCAGGGGCAAGCTCTGGTCGGGAAGCCGGGCGTCAGACCACTCCGTCTCACTACCCTCATATAGCGACCGACATGATGGACAAAGGCGGGACTGTGGGGTAGCTTGGTCCATCCTTCGGGGTTCGGGACTCCGAGACGCCAGTTCAAATCTGGCCAGTCCCACTGCCATGCGCGGCCCGGCCGGACCGGCCGGACGGGCGCGCTCCCCCCGCGCTAGAGTCTCTCGACAAGCTTCCGCACCGCGGCTCCCCCGCCCGTCAGGAGCGGGCCACCGTGGTAGGTCATGAGGGAATCGACCGAGAGCTGGCTCATCCGTCGGGCGGAGATCTGGGCGGTGGGGGGGTGGTGCGAGTACTCGGGCGGGGTCAAGTCGACCCCGTCCCCGCCTCCGAAGAACAGGTCGCCGGAGAAGAGGACCTTGCGCTCGGCCTGGTAGTAGGCGGTGTGTCCGGGAGTGTGCCCCGGCGTGTGGTAGGCGATGAGACCGCCGGCCGCGTCGACCGTGTCGCCGTCCTTGAGGACCTCGTCGACCCGGAACGGTTCGGCCGGGGGTGAGCCGGGGCCATCGTACTTCGGCTTCTCGGCGATGTAGGCCGCCTCGATCCAATGGGCGAATGTCCGCGCCCCGGTCACCTTGGCCATGTGTTTCAACGACCCCGTGTGGTCCCGGTGCAGGTGGGTCAGGAGGATCTTCTTCACCGCATGCGGTTCGACATGGATCTTCGAGAGGTACGCTTCCACCTTCTCGTGCGCCCCCGGGAGGCCCGTGTCGATGAGCGTCCAGCTGGCTCCCTTGTCTTTGACCAGATATACGTGGGTCGAAAAGTCCGGGCTCGGGTCGATCCCGTCGATCAGGTGTACCCCCGGTAGTATCTCCGCCATGGTTGCTCGGCATCGGCACGGGACCGGGCCATAAATTCCATTCGGGGCCCGAATGCTCCTGTCGGACGGTGATTCCGTGCCGTGTCAGCCCGTCTCAGGGACCGACACAATTCCACCAAAGTTCTCTTATAGGCGAACACCGACGCACAGGGGATGTCGCGCCGTGCGTTGATCCTGGCTGTAGTCGTATTGCTGATCGCCTCGTCGATGGTCGTCCTCGGGACCTCTGCGGCCCGGGGCGCGACGGCTCCGACCCCGAGCGTGTCGAGGGCTGCCCCCGTCCACCCGTCGGTGTCCAGCATCGAGTTGGAAACGGCGAGTGGGGAATATCCGAACTTCGGCTACAATATCACCTATTTCAACAGCGGCAACTACGATGATTACGGGTCGAACGTCCTCTACTTCGCAGTCTACGACCCCACCGCCGATTCCAAGGTCACGTTCACCATCACCGACCCCAACGCCAGTCGGGACGGTGTCGGCAACCCCGCCTTCCAGACGACGGTCCCCATCAACAACACGACCGGACTCTACTACTCCACCGAAACCGGAGTGTCCTTCACCTTCCCCGCCGACCTCAAGATCGGTGGCGGCTGGAACGTCTCAGTCTCGGGAGCGCTCGGCGGCAACGCGAGCTACCCGATCTTCGTCGGAACCTACTACGAGGACATCTACGGTTCGCCCTATCCGGGCGGCGTCGTCCTCCCGGGCGAGTCGGTCACGACCGCCTACGGTGCCTACTCGGAAGTGAACGGGGCGCCCGTTTCAACCATCACGAACGTCTCCTACTACGGCACGTACGTCAACTCCACCGGTACCACCCTCAACCTGTTCTCCAGCCCGGCGAACGGGATCGTCACCCAACCCGCAAGCGGACTGGGAAGCTACACGTGGAAGGTGCCCGCGAACGCGAGCTATGACACGACGATCGACCTATCCGTATGGGTCTCGATCTACGTCGGCGGCCACCAGGCCGAGAACGAGTCCTACGGAGTGGAGTACTGGATCGGAGCCGTCTACCTCGACTCGTTCCGAATGGCCTCGAACTCGGGCAACGTCTGCCCGAGCTACTACGATTCCTACTACGACTCGGGCTCGCTCGTCCAAGTCTGCGCCATCGTCGGCGCGTTCGGCGGGGAGGACCAGTTCACCCCCGTCGCGGGTCTCTCGGTCGCCGTCAACTTCTGGAACGGGAACTCCGTGGTCACGCCCACCGGGTTCACCTCGCCCAACCTGGTCAGCAATGCCTCGGGGGAGATCGCCTTCTCGTTCGAGGCGAACGACAGCCAGTTCAGTTCCTACTACCAGGCGCCGTTCTACAACACGGTCAACCTGACGGTCACGAACCCGGGCGCCGCCAAGATCGCTCCGCCCGACAGTGAGCTGTGGGATAACGAGTCGTTCTACGTCTACCCGTCCGGCGCGTCCGTCGGGGTGACGGTGGCCCTCAACCAGCTGTCGTACTTCCCGGGGCAGACGATCACCGCGACGTGGACGATCGACTCGACCAACTCCGCGGCAACGGGACCGGTCACCGCGACCCAGTGGTACCTGGAGAGCTACACCTCCGGCTACCTCGGCCAGGGCGCAATCTCCAGCACCTCCAACACGGGCACGTTGACGGTCACCCTCCCTTCGGGGTTCACCGGTGAGTTCTACCTCGAGGTCGCGGCGGCGAACGCCACGAACTCATTCTACGGCGAGGTCCTGGGTTACGTCACCTCCCCCGTCCTGAGCCTGAACCCGAGCTCGACCACGTTCACTCCCGGCTCGACCGTAACGATCCAGGCTCAGGCCTGGGGCGACGGGTCGCTCAGCTCGCCCGTGATCACCTACCAGGTGTATGCGGAGTTCGGGAACGACTGGACCACCTACGGAGAGGGCGGGATCGTCAGTTCGGGCACGGTCACCAACGGCAGCTCGATCAGCATCGTCGTCCCGTCGGCGGGCGCTCCGAGCCAGTACTGGGTCTACGCCTACCTCAGCTCGGCATCGAGCGGCACGGTCGCGACCAACTACATCGTGCTGAACCAGTCGTGGGGGTACAACGTCTTCATCGGTGTCTCGACCCTCTCGAGCTACTCCGACGGGAGCTACCAACCCGGCCAGACCGTGACGGTCGCCTACTCGATCTCCCCGTACGGCAACGCCCCGCTCCCCGTGGTCTACACCTTCATGGTGGGACTTGTGGGGACCCAGATCTCGGGCGTGATGTCGACGACGAGCACCTCGGGCACCTTCCAGCTCACGATCCCCTCGGGCTGGCAGACGGGCGTCGCGATCCTCCAGATGAAGCTGGTAGGGACGTACCTCTACGGAAACTCCTGCTACGGCGGGGCCTGCGAGGGAATGTCCGCCATCACCATCAACGCGCACCCCTCGGCACTCAGCATGGAGATCGGCGCGGGCAGCGGGCTGACGGTTGGCTGGTTGATCCTGCTGATCCTCATCCTGGTGGTCCTGATCGTCCTCGTGCTCCTGATCCGCCGGAAGTCCAAGCTCCCCCCGTCCTCGGGCGGCTCGCCCCCCGTGACGACCCCGATGAACCCGCCCGCACCGGCCCCCTCGGGACCGGGAGCGGCGGCGTGGCAGGAGCCGACCTCTCCGCCCCCGGCCAGTGACGGCCAGCCCCCGATGCCGTCACCGCCCCCCGGCGCCACGTAGGCGCCCACCGGATCTCCGGGCGAACCCTTTCCTTCTCTTTCTTCCAGACCCCTGACGCGGAGGTCCCCTGAGTTCCACGCCGCGCTAGGTGCGGACCGCGGCCCCGAGCGCCCGGACCGAGTCGGCGACGTCCTCTGCCGGCATCGCCCCGAAGTCGAGCATCCCGAGGACCTCGTCCACCCCGATCCGGCGGAACGCGTCCAGCCGCTCGGCGACCTCGGCGGGGGGACCGATCAGCGCGAGCCCGCTCTCCTCCAGGCCCGCGCGGCTCGCATGGTGGGGGTCGTGGGCGGCCTTGGCCTGGTAGAACGTGCTCTGGGTCTTGAGGCGGCTCGCAAGGAAGCGGTCCAGGGCGGCGCGTGCCCGGTCCGGATGCGGCCCGGCGTACAGGTGGAGCCCCACCGCGACCTCGGCCCGGCTGCCGGTCGGAAGTGCGGCGCGAAACTCCCGGATCTCCTCCGCCAGCTCGGGGAGGCCCGAGACGGTGGCGTACGGGATGAGGGCGAGCGAGACGTTGCGCCGAGCGACGAACGGGATCGCTTCCCGGCGCTGCACGGCGATCCACAGTGGCGGGTGCGGGGTCTGCACCGGTCGCACGTTCAGCTGGACCGGATGGGCCGCCCCCTCCGAGGCACGGATCTCCCGCCCCGCGAACGCGTCCAGTATCTCGGCGAGGGAGGAGTCGAACCGCCCGTGCTTCGTCGTCGGGTCGACGCCGTACCCCTCGAACTCGGCGGGGATGTATCCGCTGCCGATCCCGAGGTTGACGCGACCGTGCGTCAACCGGTCGAGGAGCGCATACTCCTCGGCAAGGTCGACCGGGCGGTGAAAAGGGAGGACGCTCACCATCGCCCCCAGCCGGAGCCGCTGCGTCCGCGCGCCGCACGCCGCGAGTAGGACGGGCGGGGACGGGCAGAGTCCCCCCGGCTGGAAGTGGTGTTCCGCCACCCAGAGACCCGAGAAGCCCGACGCTTCGGCCGCCTCGGCGAGCCGGAGGACCTCGGCGTACCGATCTCGACCACGCCCCTCCGGTTCGGGGAACTGGTCGACGATCGTGAACGCGGAGAGCTTCACGGAAGGCCGACCGGGGCGGGGTAGAAGTCGTTTCGCCCGGCCCCGGGCCCCGTCGCTCTCTTGCGCCCCCACCGAAACTCTAAGACCCCGAGGCGGTGCTCGTGCCGGCGCGGGCTGGTAGATCAGTTGGAAGATCGCCGGTTTTGCAAACCGGAGGTCTCGGGTTCAAATCCCGACCAGTCCATTATCCCGCCCGCCGTACCGCGCCTGGATTTGAACCCCCGGAGGGTGTGGACGCGGTTGGATCCTCGCCGGCTCGGGAAGAGCAAAGGGGGATCTTACGATTCGAAGCCCGACTGGGCTCCGACGTTAGAGCCAATCATACCCCTCGCTCCGATGTAGAATCCGGATGACCCGGATTTCAGTACTCGCGAGTGCGAAGATCACGCGATAGTCTCCCACTCGGAGCCGGAAGAGGTCCTCGCGCCCGCGGGTCCCTCGCAATCGCTTCACGTCCCCGCGTCCGGATGACGCTAGTTGCGTGAGGGCCGAGTGAATCCGCTGTCGGGCTCGGTCAGGCAGATCGGAAAAGGTACGATTGGCCGATCCCGACAGGAGGACTTGTCGGGTCACAACGGGTCCCGCAGCGGAACCCAATGTTTCTCATTCTTCAGAAGGTCGTACTGCTCCTCCATGAAGTCCGCATACTCGGAGGTCGCCAGGAGGCGTCGGACGATATGGTCGTAGGTCTCCCCCTTTCGACCCACCGCCTTCAGTTGATCCCTAGTGGATGGGTCTAGTTGAATGGTTGTGATGGCCATGATGAGTCGATAGTTTCACCACCTATATGAGGCTATATGACCCACATTGTGCGTTGGTCGGGACTTCGGTCGGGGTCCTCCGGCCCCCGCGCCCCAGAGGGGCAGGTCGAAGAATTCGGGATGAACGCCAGATCCAGATAGGAGCGAGCTGGAGTTTCTCAGATAGACGAGCCGGGGGCCCACGAAGGATTCGAACCCCTGGGGGGTGTGGACGCCGACCAGTCCACTCCTCCCGGAGATGTGAGTCGCAGTATACTTGAACCGCATGGGGGAACGGACTAGTACTGATTGAGGAGGGCGGTACCGCCGCTGAGCCGGGGCCACTTCTGGACGAGCCATGATGGTACTGGAATCCCGAGGGTCCTCCTGATCTGGCGTCGATTGTGGCGGCGGAGAACGCGGCGACCTCAGATGAGCGGCCGCGGTACCCACCATGGCGGCCTGATGCCCCCCGGAATTCCCTGGTGTCGGGAGCCAAGCGGCATTTCGGGATGTGCGCAATCCCCGTGGAAATCGTCTAAGGGCCGCATCGAGTGGGCCTTGAACGCGAAACCTCACCGATACCAACCGCCGAGGTATTCCTAAGATGAAACTCCGAACCGGTCCATCCAAGACCGTCGAATCGAGGCTAGGACCGACGTCCGATGCTCAGCACGGTTTGGAATCCCTCCCCCTGCCGGAGGTGGAGAAAAGATTGGGGTCTTCCTCGGCCGGCCTGAGCCAAGCCGAGGCGACAACCCGGTTGACCCAATACGGACCGAACGAGATCGAAGAGGAGAAGGTCAATCCGCTACGGAAATTCGGCGCCTACTTCTGGGGACCGATCCCGTGGATGATCGAAGCGGCGGTGATCCTGTCGGCGGTTGCCGGGAATTGGCTAGACTTCGGTATCATTCTCCTGCTTCTGCTGGCCAACGCGAGCGTCGGATTCTGGGAAGAACACCAAGCGGGCGACATCATTGCGGCCCTGAAGGCCACGTTAGCGGTCAAAACCCGAGTAAAGCGCGACGGGAAGTGGATCGGACCGGCGGCCCGGGAGTTGGTGCCGGGGGATGTCATCCGCGTCCGCCTTGGCGACATCGTGCCGGCCGATGCACGCCTGCTGACGGGTGACCCGATAGAGGTGGACCAGTCCGCGCTGACGGGAGAGTCGTTGCCGGTCACTCGCAAGCCCGGCGAGGCGGTGTTTTCCGGCTCGATCGTTCGTCAGGGAGAGATCGACGCCCTGGTCTACGCGACCGGCACGAATACGTACTTCGGCAAGACCGCGAAATTGGTCCAAGAAGCGCACACCGTCAGCCACTTCCAGCGTGCGGTGCTCAAGATTGGCAATTACCTGATCATCCTCGCGGTGGTTCTGGTTTCGGCCGTCACCGTCATCTCAGTCTTCCGTGGCAACCCGATCCTTACCACAACGCAGTTCGCCTTGGTGCTTACCGTCGCAGCGATCCCCGTAGCGATGCCCACGGTGTTGTCGGTGACGATGGCGATCGGCGCTCGCTCGCTGGGCAAGAAGCAGGCGATCGTGACCCACTTGGCGGCTACCGAGGAGTTGGCGGGCGCGGATGTGCTGTGCGCGGACAAGACCGGCACCTTGACCCAGAACAAGCTGACGCTCGGCTCTCCGTTCACCGTGAACAATCTCCCCGCCGAGCAGCTGATCCTTGCGGCCGCGCTGGCGTCGCGCGCGGAGAACAACGATACCATCGACCTGGCCGTTCTGGGCGGTCTGAAGAATGACCGGGCCCTGAACGGCTACCAGGTGGTTCATTTCCAGCCATTCGACCCAGTGCACAAGCGCACCGAGGCCACCGTCAAGGGGCCGGACGGCAAGGAATTCAGGACGACAAAGGGCGCGCCGCAAGTCATCTTGGGATTGGCCGTTAATGCCGGGCAAGTGAAGGGCGCTGTCGACCAGGCGGTCGACGAATTCGCAGCCCGTGGCTTTCGTTCGTTGGGCGTGGCGCGGGCCGAAGGGGGTGGCCCATGGCAGTTTCTGGGCGTGCTACCTCTGTTCGACCCACCACGGGACGATGCGGTGGCGACCATCGCGACCGCGCGTGAGATGGGCGTGCCGGTCAAGATGGTCACCGGGGACCAGCTGGCGATCGCTCGGGAAACCGCTCGGAAACTGGGCATGGGAACCAACATTCTCGATGCGAGCGGCTTCGGCGACCTGACGCAACCGGCCTCGCCGGAGCTCGCGGCGTCCATCGAGACGGCGGACGGATTCGCCCAGGTGTTTCCGGAGCACAAGTTCCACATTGTCGATGTCCTGCAGCAGCGCGGCCATATTGTGGGCATGACGGGCGACGGAGTGAACGACGCGCCGGCGCTCAAGAAGGCCGACTGCGGCATCGCCGTTTCAAACGCTACTGACGCCGCGCGCGCGGCAGCGGCCATCGTGCTGATGGCGCCCGGCCTCTCGGTGATCATCGACGCGATCAAGGAAAGCCGAAAGATCATCCAGCGGATGAGAAGTTACGCGATCTACCGCATCGCCGAGACCTTGCGGGTCCTGCTGTTCATCTCGCTGGCGATCCTGATCTTCAATTTCTTCCCCGTGACCGCCGTCATGATCGTGGTCCTGGCGTTGCTCAACGACACCGCCATGCTCTCCATTGCCTACGACAGCGTTCTCCCCGCGGACCGGCCCGAGGGCTGGAACATGCGCCAGGTCCTCCGGATCGCCACCGTGCTGGGCGTCGTCGGCCCCCTGGCGGCGTTCGGCCTGTTCTACATCGGTGACCGCATTTTCCTCCTGAGCCACCTGCAGATCGAGACCCTGATGTTCCTCATGCTGTGCGTGGCCGGCCACATGACGATCTTCCTGACCCGTACGCACGGTCCGTTCTGGTCCATTCGGCCCGCGCCGATCCTCGTGGTGGCCGTGTTCGGTGCGCAAGCGCTCGCGATCCTGTTGGCCGTCTACGGGGTGCTCATGGCACCGCTGGGGTGGGGACTGGCGTTGTTCGTTTGGGGGTACGCCATGGGTTGGTTCCTCGTGACCGACCGGCTAAAGTTGCTCGCGTATCGCTTCATCGATTCGCCCAGGGGCAAGCCCGAGCCCCCCAAGGTCAAGCCTGGGCCGGATCTGACCCCCCAGGTCGCTTCTCGAGCGTTTGAGCTCTACGAGCGCAACGGACGCAAGAATGGCCACGCGAGCCAAGACTGGTTGGAGGCAGAGCGAGAGGTCCGGAAACAGAATCTGCCCGGATGAGGCGATGTGGCACCACCGATTCGAGAGACCGAGGGTCAGAAAATGAAGATCCGTTCAAAGGATTTCCGAGTACGCGAGGGGGCTAAGGTCAGCCTGACGAGGTGGCCGACCACCGTTGAACCGGTCACCGATTCGAAGGAACACTATCAAAAGCTGTTGAACCGGCATATTCAGAAACTGAGCTCGTTGCAGGAGCGACTCTACGCCTCCGGCCGGTACGCCGTTCTGTTGGTATTCCAGGGTATGGACGCCGCCGGAAAGGATGGCGTCATCAAGCACGTGATGTCGGGGGTCAACCCGGCAGGTTGTCGGGTGTACAGCTTCAAACAGCCTACTCCCCCGGAGTTACGGCACGACTTCCTTTGGCGTACGTCGCGTGACCTACCCGAACGCGGTCAGATCGGCATCTTCAACCGTTCCTACTACGAGGACGTGCTGGTCGTCCGTGTGCATCCCGAAGACCTCCACCGCGAGGGAGTCCCGGATGCACTCCCGGACGGCGCGCCCGTCTGGAAGGAGAGGTACCGTTCGATCGTGAACTTGGAGCGGCACCTCTACGAGAATGGCACACGCATTCTCAAGTTCTACCTCCACCTCTCGAAAGAAGAACAACGGAAGCGTTTTCTCGAGCGGATCGACGATCCTTCCAAGAACTGGAAGGTCAGCCCGGCCGACATCGAAGAGCGGAAATTTTGGAAGCAGTACATGAGGGCCTTCGGGGAGTGCCTCAGTGCCACCACCACGAAGGAATCCCCGTGGTATGTCGTTCCGGCCGACGACAAGGACAATGCTCGACTGATCGTCTCCCAGATCGTCCTCGACACCTTGGAAGGTCTCAAGTTGGACTACCCCACGACGACCGACGCTCGTCGGAAGGCGTTGCGATCGGTGCGTAAGCAGCTCGCGCAATGAAGAGGCGACCGGGCCGAGGGACGGTTGCTCGAGTTCCATGGATAGAGGACAGCGCTAAGCTGGTGAAACGCGGGAATGGAGTTCGGGTCCAGCCCCTCGGCGGGCCCGTCGACCGTATCGCCTCATCCGCTCGAGCACCCACGATCCCTCGGGATTCGACGCAAGCTCCGTGTCGAACGCTGGAGAGGTGGGGCCGGAGGATCGGCCCCAACTTCCGTCGTTCACCCTTCGCTCTCTTCCCTTCGTAGATAGTTCGAGTACTCATCCCGGTGTGCGGGACTGTCGAGACGGGTATGGACCTGCGCTCGGTAGATGTGGTTCTTCCCCGTCGCAACGTAGGCAATGAAGATGGCGATCATGGCCGGGGCGAGTATCTCGTAGCTCCCGGTCATCTCTACGGCCATGACCAGGACCGCCAGCGGGGCCTTCGATATCCCACCGAAGAACGTCATCATTCCGACGATGGCAAACGCGGAGATGGCACCCTCATCCACGAGGTTCGGTAGGAACGAGTGGAACACGGCCCCCACGCTCGCGCCGATCAGGGCGCCGATGACCACCGAAGTGCCGAAGAGGCCCGCGGCGCCCCCGCTACCGACGGTGAACGAGGTCGTGAGCATCCGAAGGACGACCGCCACCGCCAGTGCGGCCAGGGCGAGAGGCACGAGGGTCGTGAGCCCCACTTGCCCGAGCACCGCCGCTTGCACGAATCCATACCCGACGTTCACGGCGGACAGGGCGGCAAAGTGCCCTTGCCACGGCACGAGGAGATAGACGACCAGGATCGCGAGCCCGGAAAGTCCCGCCCCGGCAGCGGCCCGGATCGAGAGAGGCCAGGGAAGCGCGGAAAACCACCCCTGAGTCCCCCAGAAGATCCGCACAAACACGACCCCAACGCCCGCGCAAAGGAGGCCCAGGAGGACATACAACGGGAGTTGGAGGGGATTCCAGTCGAGGTTGGCCGGGAGGCCGAACAAGGTTCCGAAGCCGTAGAAGGACGCGTAGATGGAGTAGCTCACCACCGAGGCGATGATCGACGGCACGAATACGGCCGGCTCGAAGTCACCAGTGTACATGATCTCGGCCGAAAAGATGGCCCCGCCGAGCGGGGCACGGAAGATCGCGCCGACTCCTGCCCCCAGACCTGTGGCCAGGGCGATACGACGGTCTCGTTCGCTCAGCCTGAGAAGATCGGCCCACCAGGAACCGAAACCGGCTCCGATCTGCGAGGTGGGACCCTCACGGCCTCCGCTTCCTCCGGACCCCAGCGTGAGGGCGGAGGCGATCATCTTCAGGATCGGGACACGGCCGCGAATCTCTCCCTTCCGGTTGTGGAAGGCGTTGATGGTCTCGTCCGTCCCGTGCCCCGCCACTTCGGGCGCGAGGAGTTGTGCGATGAGGCCGGCTCCGAGGCCTCCGACCGCCATAATCACGGGGAGCAACAGAATCCGGGGAAAGGAGCTCGACCAGACGACGATCTCGGAACCGGACGCCCCCGGGTACGGGTATCCAATTCCCACGATGTACACCAGGAAGAACTGGGTCGATTCATTCCAGAGAAAGAAGAACAGCGTGGCGCCAAGACCCGCAACGATGCCGATCGGCACGGCGACCACCGCCCAATGGGCCAGGTCTCGTGAGGCGGTCGACCATCCCCCCTGGCTGGCCGCCCGCAGGGCGTTCCAGGTGCGGCTCGGCCACGTTCTATAGGCTGTCCGTGGCCGGTTCGGAGGAGAGGACGGGGGCAGGTCGACTGGCGGGCCGGGTGCCGGCGGATTGGTAGCCGTCACGGAATCTCGCCGTAGGTCCCGCTTAGGTCTATGACGCTGGCGGGTCGTCCGCAATCTGCGTTAGTTCTTCGCAGACTCGGAGAGGGGTTTCTTCGTACCGTGGGGCACGTCGATGGGTCAGGGTTTCGATCGTTCTGGTGGCTGCTCAACCGGCGAACGGAAGGAGCGACGGAAGGGCTGTGAAGAGGATGGTCAGCAGGCCCACGGTGATGAGCAGCCCACCCAGCACAACCCGGAGGCGCTCCTCCGGAACGTGTTCGTGAAGGTAGCGCGCTCCGCGAGAAGAGACCGCCGTGATCGTCACCAAGGCCGCCGTCGCTGCCGCAAACACCAGGAGGACGTTGCCCGTCGAGGCGACGAACAGGATGGCCAGGATCTGGGTGTTGTCGCCCATCTCCAGCAGGAATGCGAGGCCCAGAGCGACGGTTCGAACCTGTCGTGCGGTGTGGGCTACGGCCGGCGTACCCTCCCCGGGTTCGTGAACGGGAGCAGGGGCCCGGAGGATCTCGCGGATGCCAAACGCGGCGAGAACCAGTCCGCCCGCGACCTTCACCCAAAGGAGGTAGGGATTGAGCACGGTCTCGGCCCCATATCCCAGGGTAACCGAGACCACGGTCGCCGCACCGAGGCCGACCGATGCCCCGATGAAAACGTCCCGATAGGGGTGGCGCGTCGCAAGGGTGATGACGCCGAAATTCGATTTGCCGGGCAGCTGGAGCACCGCAACCACGGCGAAGATCACGATCCCCTCGAGTAGTGGATTCGCGACCATATGGCCCGCCTCGGCGGGCCATGGGCTCACGGAGATGAGTTCTTCGTCAACGCCCGGGCCCTAGAATCATGCCGAGATTCGTGAAAAACGATGTGAAGAAGGGGTTGGCCCGCCCCCCGGCGCGCCGGGCGGCGTCGCGGAAGGTTCCCGCGGTAGTTTAGACCGCTCCGGGCGGGGGGCTCGCCGGGGGGGCGGGTCCCTCGCTCCACGGGGGGGTGGTCCCGCCCGCGGCGGGCGGAGCACCGACGGTGCTCGGGGGCGGAGTGTACTGCGTCATGCTGGGCGGGCTGCGTCCGCGGCGCGCCATCACCAAGGTCGTGATCAGGAAGATCACGGCCAGGGCGGCGAGCAGCGCGATGAGGATCCATCCGATGCTGCTGATGCCGTTGGTGGAAGAGGTCCCGGTCGAGCTCGACGTCGCCACCAGGCTCACCGAGACGGTCGTCGTGTGACCGCTGGTGACGCTGACGTTGTTGTAGTAGGTCACGTAGCCCGAGGCGGAAACGACCACGGCGTAGACGCCCGGCGCGACGGCGTGGCTGTAGGGCAGCGAGACGGCGATACCGTTCACCGTAGCGGTGGCGCCCGACGAAGGCACCGCGACCGTGAGCGAGATCGCCCCGGTCGCCGGGGCCCCCGCGGTGAACATGACCGCGACGGGGGTGTCGGCCGGTAGGACGCCGGTCCCGGTGGCCGGGCTCGGCGTGTAGCCGGTGGCCGCGACCGAGTAGTTGTACGACCCGACGATCGCCGCGAAGGTGACCGAGTCGGTCGTGCTCGTCTCGTTGACCGTCACTCCGCCCTGGACGAGGGAGACCGTCCAGGCCGCGCCGCTCGCGAGCCCGGTCTCGGTGAAGACCAGGGTAGCCGGGACCGCGAAGCTGACGCTCAGGGTGTCGTTCGCCGTGAGGGTGAACGTCCCCTGGTTCGGGGTTGCCCGGTAGCCCGTCGCGACGGCCGCCCAACTGTAGGTTCCGGCAACCCCCTCGAACTGCTGGCTCATTTGATTGGAACCGAGCTCGTCCGTGAAGTTCGCGTTCCAGACCAGGAGTGTCCAGTCGGCACCGGTCGGGAGTCCCGACTCGGAGACCGTGAGGACGAATACAGAGGCGAAGTGTACCGCCACGGTCGTGTTGGACGCGACGGAGGTCGTCCCCTCGTAGGGGTTCGCGGACCACCACTCGCCGATGTTCTCAAGGTACCACTGGTACTCGCCCGGGAGGACGCCCGAGAGGTTCGCGGTCCCCGTCGTGGACACCGCCTCCCCGATGTAAGCGTCCGTGGTCGAGTTGTAGACGAATGCCCACCACTCGTTGCCGGCCGGAAGGCCGGTCTGCGAGAAGGTGATCGTGTACGCGGCCGAGAAGGTGACGTCCACCACGAGGGAGGCGTCCCCCACGGAGACCGTTCCACCGGGCGCGCCGAAGTACGGGCTGTAGGAGCCGACGAAGTAGCTGTACGACCCGCTCGGGAGACTCACGTTGAGGGAGGTCGTGTCCGAGTTGACGTCCTGGTAGTAGGAACCCATGTTCACGTCGACGTACCAGATCGTGCCCGTGGGAAGACCGGTTTCGACGAAGTTGGCCTGGTAGAGGCTGTACAGGGTGAGCGGCAGGTAGTCTCCGCCCCACTCGATGAACTGGCCGAACCCGCTGTAGGCGTAGTACGGGATCTGGGAGTAGGGGTTGTCCTCCGACCCGTAGTCCCACCAGTAGTTCCCTCCGAGCTGCGGCCCACCGATGATGTTGGTGGCCCATCCGGAGATGGCCCCCGGCACCACGTTCCACGCACTGTCGAAGAAGCAGGTGGACTCGCCCAGGCCGAGCCAGGCGGGGCAACTCGGGTAGGCCTCGTAGAAGTAGTACGGGTCGAACAGCGGCGAGTCCGCCGTGAACGTGGTCAGGAAGATGTTGTTGACGATGAGGTCGCAGTATCCGATCCCCGTAATCTGCCCCAGAATGCACTCGTACGTGAGGTTCGCCTGCCCAAGGTAGGCCGCGAGGTAGGTTGCGTTCCCGTAGTCCGCCTCGAAGATGCCCATCGAACCGTACGTCCCCGCGACGGAGGCGTAGGGGTTCGGAGCGATCGGGATGCTGTCCTCGAACGTGTTGTTGAAGATGAAGTTGAACGTGCCTCCGTAGAGGTAGAGCGCGTTCCCTCCGGTGTCGAACGTGTTCGCGAACACCTCACTGTAACTGGTGTTCCAGAAGACGACGTTGTAGGCAGATACGGCGGGACCGTCATAGGCCCCGGCATACCACCATCCGCCGATGTCCGCGCCGTGGGCAAGTACGACATTACGGTCGTCGTAGAACATCATCTGGAGGTCGTTCGAGGTCGGGAAGCCCGCCTGCGCGAGCTCGGCGGCCCAGGGCGCCGAGTAGTACGTGCTGAAGCTCGGGGGCGACAGCACGTCCGTCGGGACGGTCGTGTTCCAGAGCAGGATCCCCGGGAAGACGGGGAACAGGTAGTCGTTCGCCTGGCCGAACCAGGGGAAGGTGATGCCCGAGCTCGCGGCATTCCCGATGGCCCCATACTGTTGGTTGAACAGCACGTAGGCGGATCCGGAGTAGGAAGAGATGTTCCCCACGTCGGAGTTGTCGAAGGCCCAGAGCGGCGTGTAGACGCCCTGGTCCGGGTCGGACGCGAGCGTGATCGAGGCGGTGGTGAAGGTGAACGTCGCGGGGATCACGACGATCGTCTCTGCCGGGTCGTAGTTCGCGAGGATCGCGACGATCGTATAGGTCCCGGGGTCGAGCTCGTATTCGTCGTTTGCCGCCGAGTAGGGTGCCCACTGGAACAGCGACCAGTTCGTCGAGCCCCAACCGGTGAAGACGCTGCCGGGCGCGATGAAGACGAATCCGTTCGAGGGGGCGAGCGTTAGCGTCACGAAACCGCCGTAGGTGCTGACCGCCTCGGGGGCGCTGGAGACGTTCCAGAGCTGCTGGAGGAAGGACGGTCCCGTCGCCAGGTAGGCGGTCGGGTTGCCGTCGCCGGCGAATCCGGGGTTGCCCCACAGGACGTACGCCCCAACCGCGGTCTCGCCGGTTTCCCCGCCGTACCCGTAGGCGGACGGCACGGTCTCGTACGCGCCGTCGGTCGCATTCCAGTACTGGAGCCCGAAGTACGCTCCCGAAGCGAGGGCGTCAAAGTTGCTTCCGCCCCCCGGCCCACCGAGGGTCAACTCGAAATCGTCCGGGAGCCCGATCGGGTTGTAGTTGAAGCCGTTCGCGATGTAGACCGGGGCTGGCGCTGCCGGACCGCTGGGGAGCGTGGAGTTGAAGATCACGTGGTCGTACGACCCCGCGTAGAACTCCGTGCCGTTCTCGAGAGTGAAGTTGAAGAAGACCGCGTCCCGACCTCCGATGAGAGTCGAGTTCAGGAAGAGATTGAGGGTGAACGGATAGCTAATGGTGATCGGACCCCCCAGCCCGTAGTACAGCTCCCCCGGGACGATCGTGCCGTTCGGGCCCGTCTGGTAGAAGATGTTCGGGTTGAGGGTCGACGCCGCGGCGGAGAAGTTCCAGATGTTGCTGACGAAGAAGAGCTGGCTGCTGTAGGTGGAGTACTCGATCACGTTCTGGGTCCAGAACTGGTAGGTCGAGTTGCCGAACAGGGTCACGTTGTTGAGGACCGAGTTCAGCTGGACCCCGTACTCGTCGGGGCCGCTGATGTCCTGGGAGAGACCGGACATGGAGTACGGTTGGTAGGTCCCCACGACGCTCGAGGTCGAGAGGGAGTAGGGCGTGATGGTGCCCGACACGTTGCGGAGGCCGTACTCCGCGACGCCCAGGGGCGCCGGCGTGCTCGAGTAGGTCGGGTTGACGTGGCCGTTCACCAGGGAAGGGTTCGGGTTGGCGTTGAGGTCGGGGAGGAAGGCGTACTTGAGCGGAACGTGGTTCTCGCGGAGGGTGCTGACGAGGGAGCTCATCCGACCCGAGGGGGTCTCCAGCGCTGCAGGGGACGAGGGGCTCGCCGAGGCGGCTGGGGTCTGCGAGGTCAGGAACGCGGAGGAGGGTGACGAAGAGGTGACGGTGGGCGACACGCTGGCAACCCGGGGCGTTGACGGGGAGGATACGGCCGCCGGAGCGGCGTGCCCCAGCGTCCCGGCTCCCGCGAGGCCAACCGAGGAGAGGACTACGACAACGGCCACCAATACGGCGAGACCTAGGGCTGAGCGTTTGGCACTCATGGGTGGGACTGTTTTCGACCCTCATGGTTCTTAAAGGTTCGTATTCGGCGTCGTGCTGCGCCGGGCGCCGACCGAACGGGTTGGAAGGGATGGATGGGCCGCTGGGGAGTGTTTCACGCCCTCGACCCGACGCATATAGCGTGACAGCGCGTCCGGAGTGGTGACGTATGGCCGAGGCGCTCTTTGCTCCCCCGTTCCCCGGTGTCGACCCGTCGCCCGGGCTCACCTGGTCGATCCCCGGCCTCCGGGAGGACCCCACGATGTGCCTCCGGTGCCGATCGGCCCAGCTCCTCTGCGGAAAGCCGGTCTGTCCTCTGCTCCTCCGCTACCGCGCCTTCGAACGGACCCTGCCCATGGTCCAAGGCACCGAACTCTCGGGGACGTCACCGCCCGCGGTGTTCGTCGGCCGGTTCGGCTACCCCAAGGTGTCGTTCGGCCCCCTGCTGAGCCCCGAACACGGCCGAACGGAACTCCTGGACACTCCCGAGGACTGGGTGGGCCGCTCGGTAGCCGAGGTGGTCGGATTCCGCACCGGCCTCATCCGGGGAACGAGCCCGATCCGGGTGACCGATGCCGAGAAACCCATTCGCTTGCTCGAGGAGATGCAGTTGCTGGGCATCGCGGCGGAGTCGGCCGAGAGCGAGACCCGGTTCCGTAGGCCTCCCCGCGGGCACATCGCGCTCTCCGACTCGGCGCCCCCGTTCGGCCCCTCGGCACCGATCGACCAGCTCCGTCTGGACGTGCGCCGGGTCGACCCGCACCTCGACCGCCTTTCGTCCGATACCGCCGCTTCCGCCCGCATCGCGGTGGAGGAGCTGTACCAGCGAGGAGTGAAGGTCAGCCGGATCCAGCGGGCCTTCAGCGTCGGGACCCTGGGTCGTCGGGGGCGGCGGCGCCTGGTCCCGACCCGGTGGAGCATCACCGCGGTCGACGACCTCCTCTCCAAGCAGAACGTCCGGGAGGTCCGGATGTTGCCCGAGTTGGCGGAGATCCGGGTACACCGGCTGACGGCCCTCGACAATCGGTGGTTGATCGTTCTCCTTCCCGGCATCTGGCGGTACGAGTCGATCGAGTCGTGGTACCCCTCGACGTTCTGGAACCCCAGCCCGACCGAGATCATCATGATGGGCGACCACGAGGGCCATGATGGCCGGACGACCTACGCCTCGATCGGTGGTTGCTACTACGCGGCCCGGCTCGCGACCAGCGAGGCCCTCCTGCGGCTCGGGCGGCAGGCGGGAGTGGTGGTCCTTCGGGAGGTCCACCCGGGGGAGATCCTACCGCTCGGCGTCTGGAACGTTCGGGAACATGTCCGGGCCGCCCTGCTCGAGCCGCCGCTCCGGCTCAACTCGATGGCCGAGCTGTCCGGGGTGATCCGCTCGACCTTCGCGATCCCGCTGCAACGCTGGCTACTCCAGAGCGCCGTCCTCCACGAGGCCCGGACCCAGCGGAAGCTGGACGACTGGCTGGCGAAGGAGAGCGTCCCGGCCGTCTAGCCCGTGAATTGGGCACCGCACACGCCGCAGTACGTATCGGCCGGTGCACGCGGCGTTCCGCACGCGGGGCAGGAGCTGGTGGCGCGCTGCGTCCCGCAGCCCCGGCAGAAGGTGTCGTTCGGCAGGGTCGGATACCCGCAGTTGGGGCACCGGCTGGCCCCTGCGGCCTGCTCCGCCGCGGCCGCCGGGTCCAGCGAGGCCGGGCCGGAGCCCGGCGGGCTGACGGAGGTCGCCGGTCGGGGAGGCGGGGCCAATGATTCGACCTTCCCTCCGAGGCTCCGCCGGGCCCGAAGTGCGAGCCGGAACGCATCCGTGAACTCCGCGTGGTCGAAAGCCGCCTGGGCTTGCGTCTGCAAGTTGATGGCTTCGAGGGTACCCGTCTGGTTCGGACGGTCGGACCGCGCCGTCGCCACTTCCTGGTCGAGCAGGCGGAGTTGGAACTGGGACTCCGCCCGGTTTCGGGGGAGCGGGGCCGGTGGGGGAGGGGCCGGGGTGGTAGGATCGGACGGAGCCGCCGGTACGGGCGGGGCCCGGTGTCCGGACGCGGAGGGGCGGTCGAACGGAGCGGGCAGGGAGGAGGGCCGGCTGCGCGCGGTCACGAGGGCTTCGTGGGCCGACTGGGCGAGCTCGTAGGCACGGGGAAACTGGTGGGTATCGAACGCCCCCTGCGACTGCGCGATGAGCCCGAGCGCCGCCGATACGTCGGTCCCGGTCCGGCCGAGGACCTCGGCCTCCTTGCGGGCCATGGCGAGCCGGTTGAACGCCCGGTCCTGGACCAGGGCGGGCTTCGAACCGAGTTCGGTGAGGAGCTGATCCCGCCGCGCGCGGAGGCGTCGGAGGACGACGAGGAAGATCGCGAGGACGACCACCACGAGGATGACCGTGATCACGATCAGCGTGAGGGTCGAGCCCGGAAGGGTCATGCCTAGGTCGCGTCCCCCGCAAGGGGCGCGGTACGAACTAGAGGGCGTTCCTCGACTATTTAGAACGAGCCCTCGGGCCGGCGCCGCGCCGGCGGTCCCCGGGTCGCGGGAGGGCCCGAAACGGGTTCCGATCAGAACACGTTGATCTTGTCGGTCAGGAGCAGCCGGGGGATCGTATCGATCTGGTCGAACCAGCTCTGGGCGACCCCCTCGGCCTTCGCCTTGACGGCACCGAGCTTCACGCCCTCCGCCGGGAGGATCTGGAGGCTCGCGACCTGGGGTTCGTCGACAGGCTTCCCGATCTGGGAGAGGATCTTGACGTGGACCTCCTTGACGTTCCCGCCCGTCTCCTTGACGATGTCGTTCGCGATCAGGTTGCCGAGCAGGTTGTAGATCTTGCCCACGTGGTTGACCGGGTTCTTGCCGGCGGAGGCCTCGAGGCTCATCGGGCGGCAGGGCGTGATGATCCCGTTGGCGCGGTTGCCGCGCCCGACCGAACCGTCGTCCCCCGCTTCCATCGAGCAGCCGGTCACGGTGAGGTAGTACCGGCCGAGCTCGGGGTCGTCCGCGGTGTTGACGTCGATCTCGACCTCGCGGTGGGTGAGCTTCGTCGCCTGGTCGGCGAGCTTGTCCCGGATCTCGTCGCAGACGGACTGGTATTCCTTGCCGTCCTTGACCTCGCGGTCGACCAGGGCGGCGGCGACCGTCAGGTGGATCTTGTCGTCGAGCCGGTAGCCCATCACCTTGACGTCCTCGCCGAGGGCGCCGAGCTTCTTGGTGAGCTTCCGGGTGAGGAACCGCTCGCTCTCGAGCACCAGCCGCTCGGTGTCGGAGAGCGGGGCGAACCCGACCCCGAACGAGGTGTCGTTGGAGAGGACCTTCTTCTGCTCGAAGACGCCGCGCAGGTCGACCGAGCCGGCCCCGATCTTGGAGTCGAACTCCACGTCGTGGTCGATATCGATGTGCCGGCAGACCGACTGGACGTACTTGCGAGCGGCCTCGATCGCCGTGTCGTGGATCGGGAGCTTCTCGTGGTTGACCTCGGTGGTCGCCCGTCCGACGAGCAGGATGTAGATCGGCTTGGTGACCTTCCCCCCGCCGAACTTGGGCTCGGAGCCGCCGCCGACCACCTGGGTCTCGTCCGTGTTGTGGTGGAGGATGCGGCCGTACTCGTCGAGGTAGAGGCGGCACAGGGCCCGGCTGACCGACTCGGAGACTCCGTCCGCGATCGAATCGGGGTGCCCGAGCCCCTTGCGCTCCACGAGCTCGATGGCCTGGTCCTCGATGTGGACGGTCCGGAGCGGTTCGACCTGGATGTTGCGAGCCATGGAGGGGGTCCTTGGGTTCGGCCGAGCCGGCTGGGGGTTTAACCCTTGCGAAAAGGGAGGGATGCAAGACTCCTGCACCCGAGGAAACCGCGAGCGGGAGTGGAGGCGGTTGGCAGGTGCGCGACGAGGGCTTTAGGCCCCCCAGGGCCTCTCGCGGGCCGTGGAGATCGAGGGGTGCCCGCTGCCCGAGGACCGTCTCTACGACCTCGAGAACGATGTCTGGTGGGTCACCGAGGAGGGGGGCGCCACCGCCCGCCTGGGGCTGCTGGGCACCCTGGCCGCGTTCGCGGGGCCGTTCACGGGGTTCACGTTCCGGGCGGTCGAGGGGGTGGTGGGCCGCGGCCGCAGCGTGGCGACGGTCGAGAGCATGCGGCTCACCGGCGCCGTCCGGCTCCCGGTCGATGCGGAGGTCGTCGAACGGAACCGCGCCCTGACCGAGCGGCCCCGGCTCGTCAACGACGCCCCGTACGGGGAAGGGTGGGTCGTCCGGGTGCGTCCGGTGCGCCCCGAGGACGTGCCGAAGTACCTCGAGCGGGCGGACCAGGTCGCTGCCCGCCTCGCCGAACGGATCCGCACGCAGCGGATTCGCTGCTGGCCCGCTACTCCCGACGTGCAACTGTACGAGATCGGGCTCGAATGCTCCGCCGTGCTCACCATGCTGAACGAGGAACTGGCCAAGCGCCCCGCCGGGATCCATCTCCTCCTGGTGACCGACGACGCGACCAGCCCGATCGAGATGGTCCGTTGGTCCGACCAGACCGGGCACACCGTCCAAAGCTACCGAAAGGACGGGACCCTGCACCAGTTCCTGGTCCGCAAGGAAGCGAACCCGGTGCCCCGCCGCCGGGTCACACCCTCTCGGTGAGGCCGATCGGGGTGGATGTCCTCCGACGCGGAGGGAAGGGGTTGGGTTCGCCGCCGGGAAACGCCCCTACGGCTTCTCGATGGGGGTCCGCACGAGGTTCCCCCACTCGGTCCAGGAACCGTCGTAGTTCCGGACGTCGGGGTATCCGAGGAGGTACTTCAGGACGAACCAGGTGTGGCTCGAGCGCTCGCCGATCCGGCAGTACGTGATCACGGGGTTCGACGGGACCACGCCCTTGCCGACGTAGAGCGCCTCGAGCTCCTCCCGGGGCTTGAACGTGCCGTCCTCCTTGACCGCCTGGGCCCAGGGGATGTTCTTCGCGCCCGGGATGTGGCCGCCGCGCTGCGCGTGCTCCGTAGGATATTCCGGGGGTGCGGTGACCTCACCGGAGAACTCCTTGGGACCGCGCACGTCCACGAGATGGAGCTTGCCGGCCTTGACGCTGGGGAGCCCGGAGCGCACGTCGTCCAGGAAGGCGCGGAGCTTGGGGTCGCCGGCGTGGGCCTGGACACTGCCTGCGGGGTGATGGGCGGCGTCCTTGGCCATGGGGCGGTCCTCGGCGATCCACTTCTTCCGGCCGCCGTTCAGGATCTTGATGTTCTTCGCGCCGTAGTAGGTGAAGACCCAGAAGGCGAACGCGGCGAACCAGTTGTTGAAGTCCCCGTAGAGGACGAGGGTGGTGTCGTCATTGACGCCCGCCCGGCGAAGG
>Ga0187887_10001265_pt1 | contig 21933 bp, 16 predicted proteins | sample June2016WEW_7_10_FD_132977 | JGI IMG/M metagenome (GOLD analysis project Ga0187887, IMG submission 132977) | Peatland microbial communities from SPRUCE experiment site at the Marcell Experimental Forest, Minnesota, USA - June2016WEW_7_10 | ecosystem: Environmental > Terrestrial > Soil >... | reverse complement strand
TCAAGATCGTGCCGAGCGTGTGGGCGGAGTCCGGCGGCGGTCAGGCCGGACCCAACATCGAACTCGCGGGCTATCCGGGCGGCAGCGGCGCACCTTATGTGACTTACGCGATCAATGGCTCGCCGATATATCCGTCCCACAACCTGTCGTTCCTGGACGACTCCTCCATGTTCCGGCTCGACGACACGGTCGAGCGCGCGGAAATGGTCCTCGGCGGGCCGGGCGTCCTCTACTCCGACGGGCAGATGGGCCTCACCGCCAACTTCATCCTGCGTGAAGGCTCCGCGGTCGAACACGGCGATCTCGGGATCACCTACGGCTCGGAGGGCATGTATCGGGTCGACGGCTTCTACGGCGGATCGCTGTCCAAGGACTGGTTCTTCAGCATCGGCGGCTTCTATCGTGAATCGGACGGGATTCGCAAATCGCAGTTTCCCGCGGATGACGGCGGACAAGTCACCGCGACCCTCTCGCATACTCTCGAGCAGGGCAAGGTGATGTTTTACTTCCGTGAGCTGAACGACAAGAACCTGTTCATCGCGGACATTCCCCTGGTTGCCACCGGCACCGGCAAGAACGTGTCGTACTCGGCGTTTCCCGGCTTCAACCCGCTGACCGGCTGGTACGCGGGCACCGGGATCCAAGGTCTGTCCGTGCAGGAGTGTCCCGGCTGCGCGCCATTGACCGCGAATCTCGCCAATGGGCGCGGCTCGAACCTGCACACGTTCGGCGGCGATTTCGACTTCGACGTGGCGGACGGCGTGCACCTGTCGAACAAGGCCCAATTCACCGGCGGCGACATGCCGACCAACGGCATCTTCACGGGCAGCGAACCGCCCGTCACCATGTCGTCCTTCATCGCGAGCTCCATTACGTCGGCCAACACCGCTCTCGCCGGTAAGGGCATCCCGCTCGCGACCGGTGGTACGGCGACCTATGTGAACGGTGGCGCGGTCAATCCGAATCAATACGTGATGACCAACGGCTTCTGGGTCGTGGACAAGCAGCTGCAATCGTTCACCGACGACCTGCGCTTCACCTTCGATGTCGTGCCCGGCAACAAGCTTACCGCCGGCGGCTACCTCGCCGTATACCATTCGGACGACACCTGGTACCTCGGCAACAACGAGCTCATGACGGCGACGCCGAACTCGAGCCTGATCGACCTCACCCTGAACAACGGCGCCATCATCTCCGAGAACGGCCTCACCAGCGCCTCGACGTTCACGTTGGTCGACTACTACTCGGGCCGCAATGTCGCGCTGTTCCTCACGGACAACTGGCGCATCAGTCAGTGGGTGCTCGATGCCGGCGTCCGCGTCGAGCAGCAGCAGGTGAGCGGCAGCATCGAGAACGACACGAACGAGCCGATCACCACGAATCCGCTGAGTCTCTGGAACAGCTCCGTGAGCGTTCCGAACGGCACCTTCACCAGCTATAGCTGCGACGAGACCATCGCCCTCGCCAACTCGCATGAGTGCACGGAGTTCAAGAAGACCAAGCCCTCGGGCGCCATCGGCGCGACCTACGAGATCACGGATCACATGAGCGTCTATGGGCGCGGCGACTACGGCGTGCATTTTCCGAGCTTCGACGACCTGCGCAACGGCACGCCGCAGACCGAGAACATCCGCAACCTGCAGCTCGGCTATCGGGTCCAGACGCCGACCCTGTACTCGGACGTCGACGTCTTCCGCCGCACGTTCTCGGGCGTGCCGTTCCAGCAGTTCGTGACCACATCGACCGGCATCGAGAACATCGCCTTCTCCTACGGCACGAGCAGCACCGGTATCGACTTTACCGAGGTGTGGCAGCCCATCGAGCATGTGAGCCTCGGACTCACCGGCAACTGGCAGGATTCGGTCTACACGCACATCTTCCTGGCGGGCAGCGAGGGCGCCGATGGCAACGTGCTGCAGCGTCAGCCGCGCTTCCAGGCGCGCCTGACTCCGGCCTACGACCTGCCGGTGCCGTGGGGGGACGTCCGCTTCCAGCTGACCTACAGCTACATCGGGCTGCGCTACTCCGATCCGGGCAATGCCCAGGTGCTGCCCTCCTATCAGACGCTCGATGCGGGCATCATCTCCGAGATCGGCGAGCACTTCGAGGTGCGGGTCATGGGCTCGAACCTCACCAACGAGCTCGGCGTGACGGAACAGGACGCGCGTGCCCTGAGCGGCACCAGCGGTACGTCCGGCGGCTTCGCGCTTGGGCGCCCGATTTTCGGACGCGAGGAGAACATCCAGCTGAAATACAAATTCTGATCCAGGAGATGCGCGCGCGGCGGTGTGATCGATCGGGTCACGCGCCGCGCCTGCGCATGGCATCATCCGGTCATGAACACCTCGCACGCTACTGACGGGCAGGCGGCCAACGGCACCTACACCGACGCGCCGGACTTGCGCCTGGTGGTGTTCGCGCTGTTTTTCATCTTTGGCGGCATCACCAGCCTGAACGACGTGCTCATCCCGAAGCTGAAAGGCTTGTTCACGCTCACCAACGGCGATGTCATGCTGGTGCAATCGGCGTTCTTCGGCGCCTATTTCGTCATCTCGCTGCCGGCCGCTTCGATCGTGCGCAAGATCGGGTACATGCGCACCGCGGTATTGGGCTTGCTGATGATGACGGCCGGATGTCTTCTGTTCATCCCGGCGTCCTCGTTCGGTGTCTTCGGTGTTTTCCTTGCAGCGCTGTTCGTGCTGGCGGCCGGAGTCACCATCGTGCAGGTCGTGGCGAACCCGCTGATCTCCATGCTCGGGGCTCCGCGCACGGCGCACAGTCGATTGACGTTCGCGCAAGCATTCAATTCCCTCGGCACGACCATTTTTCCCTATGCCGGCTCGATCCTCATCCTGCGATCCCTGTCGACGATCGATCCGACGCGATTGAGCGATGCCGCGCGAAATGCGCTTCGAAGCCAGGAAACGCCGGTGATCGCACAAACGTATCTCGGCATCGCCGCGGCGCTGGTGCTGTTGGCGGCGGTGGTCTGGCTGCGGCGAAATCGATTGAAGGAAGTCTCCGATGAGGACCACTCGGTGCTCGGGCATCCGTTCGCGCTGCTGCGGCAGCGGCGCTTCAGGTTAGGCGCGTTGTGCATTTTTCTCTACGTCGGCGCCGAGGTGGCGATCGGCTCCTCGATCGTGCTCTATCTCATGCAGCAATCCGTTCTCGGGCTGGGCGCGGAGGAGGCGGGCAAGCACGTGCCGTTCTACTGGGGAGGGGCCATGGTCGGGCGGTTCGCCGGCGCCTATCTGCTGCGCATCTTCTCGCCGGGCAAGATCCTGGCGTGCGACGCCGCCGTGGTGATTGCGCTGTTGTTGATCTCCGCCAACACCGACGGCGCGGTGGCCGGGTGGTCGCTGCTCGCCATCGGATTGTTCAACTCCATCATGTTTCCCACCATCTTCTCGCTCGCCTGCGAGGGATTGGGGCCGCGTGCCGCGGAAGGTTCGGGAATCATCTGCATGGCGATCGTCGGCGGCGCGATCATTCCCTGGATCACCGGCCGCGCCGCCGATTGGCATGGCTGGCAATTCGCCCTCACCGTGCCGGCGCTGTGCTATGCCGGCATTTCGAGTTTCGGCGTATATGCCCGAAGGCCCTATTCGGGCGCGGAGCACCCGGCTCCGTGAGATCGGAGCACCGCCAATACGCCGTTGCGGCTGCGCTGGTCGGCTGGTCGCTGACGGCGGCCGCAGCGGCGCCCGTCCCCGAATCACCGCAGAGTGTCTTCAAGGACCTTTTCGTCGCGGTCCAGAGCGCGCAGATCTTTCCCGACAGCAAGATCTTTCCCGACGCCATACCGAAGGCCGCGCCGGCCGAGATCCTCGCCCGCTATCACGCGGAGCGGCCGGCAACCGCCGGGGCACTCGAAGCATTCGTCGCGGTTCATTTTACGCTGCCGGCCGCCGTCACGGCACCGCCCGCCGCGAGCATCGTGCCCATCGACAGGCATATCGATCAATTGTGGCCGCAATTGACGCGTTCCACGCCGAGCGTGCCGCCCTACGGCTCGCTTCTGCCGCTGCCAAAGCCCTATGTAGTGCCCGGAGGACGCTTTCGCGAGATCTATTACTGGGACTCGTACTTCACCATGCTCGGTCTCCTCGAGAGCGGCCGAAGCGATCTGGTGCAGGACATGGTGCGCGACTTCGCCCACTTCATCGATACCTACGGTCACATTCCGAACGGCGCGAGAACCTATTACCTGAGCCGCTCCCAGCCGCCGTTCTTCTTCGAGATGATCGCCCTCGCCTCGGACGGCGATCCGCCGGCAGGATTTGCGCGCTATCTTCCAGAGCTCAGGCGCGAGTATGCATTCTGGATGCAAGGCGAGTCGGGTCTCTCGGCCGGCAGCGCCCATCGGCGCGTGGTGGCGTTGCCGGACGGCTCGATCCTCAACCGTTACTGGGACGACCGCGACACGCCGCGAGACGAATCCTACGCGGAGGACGTGAAGCTCGCGCGCGCGAGCCGCCGGCCGGCTCCTACCGTGTACCGGGATATCCGCGCCGCCGCCGAGAGCGGCTGGGACTTCGGGTCGCGCTGGTTCGCCGACCCTTATGACCGCTCGACCATCGACACGACCGAGATCGTTCCGATCGATCTCAACAGCCTGATGTACGGATTGGAGAACGCGATTCGCGCCGGCTGCGAGCGCGCGTCGGATGCGGCCTGCGTGCGGGACTTCACGCGGCGCGCCGCCGCGCGGCGTACCGCCGTCGACCGCTATTTATGGAATCCCGCGCAGGGCGCGTACTTCGATTACCGTTGGACCCGCCGCGCGGCGATTACCCGAATTTCCGCCGCCACCCTGTACCCGTTGTTCGTCGCGCTCGCCGCGGACACGCAGGCAGCCGCGGTCTCCGCCGGCGTGCGGGAACAGTTGCTCAAGGCCGGCGGCGTCGTGACGACACAGTTGGAGACCGGACAGCAGTGGGACGCCCCCAACGGATGGGCGCCGGTGCAGTGGATCGCAGTCGACGGACTGCGCCGCTACCATCAAGACCGGCTGGCGGAGACCATCGCCTGCCGCTGGATGCGCACCGTCAACGCGGTGTACGACGACAGCGGCAAGCTGGTCGAGAAATACGATGTGATCCGCACCAATCGCAAAGGCGGGGGCGGGGAGTATCCGACGCAAGACGGCTTCGGCTGGACCAACGGTGTGATGCGCAAGCTGGAGGCGTTGTATCCCGCCGAAGCGGCCTATCGGCAAGCGGAGCAATGTACGGGCTAGCCCGCGAATGAAGCTCACTTCACGATGAGCCTGCACGTGCCGCCGGCAACCGCCACGCGCCGAGGATGTCAGCATAGACCTACTCGCAATCGCGCAATTTCCGGCTGTGGCCGCGTGTGGGTGTGCCTTAGGGTATGGCGGGTCGGCGTTGCAGGAGCAAAAATCCATGGCCAAGAGACCCGAAGTTCCCCCACGCGGCAAGACCGTCATTCACTTTGCGGCTTAGATTCCGGGACATCCAGAGCGTCGTCGCACAGTCGGTATCCTCTTGGCTCGAGCACAGCGCCTCGAGCATGGGCGCGGCGCTGGCGTTCTATACTCTCTTCTCCGTTGCACCGATTTTAATCATCGCCTTGGCGATCGCCGGCTGGGTATTCGGACCGCACACCGCGGAGTTGGAGCTGTCGGCGCAGCTGCAGGCGCTGACCGGCCCGGCGGGCGCGGAGGCGCTGCGCAATCTGCTGAGCAGCGCGCACTACAGCGACAAGAAGGGCATGGCCGCCGTGGTGGGCATCGTCACCTTGGTGGTCGGGGCCACCAGCGTATTCGGCGAGTTGCAGCATGCGCTCGACATCATCTGGGGCTCGCCGGCCCGCAAGAAGGACCTCGGCTGGTGGAAGCTGGTTCGTACCCGGCTGTTGTCGTTCGGCATGGTGCTGGGCGTGGGCTTTCTTCTCCTGGTCTCGCTGATCGCGAGCGCGATCCTGGCCGCATTCGGCGGCTGGCTGCAATCGCGCTTCGCGGGCTTGCAGATCGTGCTGCCGATGCTCGACGTGGCGGTGAGCTTCGGCATGACGGTGCTGCTCTTCGCGATGATCTACAAATACGTGCCGCATGAGGACATCGCGTGGCGCGATGTGTGGATCGGCGCCGCCGTAACCGCATTTCTGTTCACGGTCGGAAAATTGTTGATCGGCTTCTACCTCGGACGAAGCTCATTCAACGGCGCCTATGGGGCGGCCGGTTCGCTCATCGTGCTGCTCCTCTGGATCTACTACTCCGCGCAAATCTTTTTGCTCGGCGCCGAATTTACGCGCGCTTTCGCGTACTCTCAGGGCTCTCGGGTCGCAGCCACAGGAACACTTCATGCCCCTGCCCATTGAGCAGTACGCTCTCATCGGGGATTTCCATGCCGCGGCATTGGTCGGTCTCGATGGTTCGATCGATTGGCTGTGCTTTCCGCGGTTCGATTCGCCGGCGTGCTTCGCGGCGCTTCTCGGAACGCCGGAGCACGGCCGTTGGCAAATCGCGCCGGCCGGGAAGGTCGCCGCGGTGCGCCGCCGGTATCGACCCGGCACCTTGATTCTCGAGACCGAGTTCGACACGGGTGAGGGCAGCGTACGGGTCACCGATTTCATGCCGCTGTCGGACCACCGATGGGATGCGGTGCGCATCGTGGACGGCGTGCGCGGCGAGGTCTCGCTGCGCATGGAACTCATCGTGCGCTTCGACTATGGATGCGTCGTGCCCTGGGTGCGCAAGGTCGACGGGGTGCTCTTGATCACGGCCGGCCCGGACACGCTCGAACTCAGGGGCTCGCTTCCCGTGGCGGGCGAGGGCATGAAGACGGTGGCGACCTTCAGCGTCAAGGCGGGTGAGCGCGAATCGTTCACGCTGAATTATCGGCCGTCGCATCTCGATACCATGGCCGCAATCGATACCGCAGCGGAGTTCGACCGGACCGAGGGTCTCTGGAGGCGCTGGTCCGGCCGCTGCAAAGTGCACGGCCGTTGGGACGAGCCCGTGGTGCGCTCGCTGATTACCTTGAAGGCGCTGACCTATAGGCCCACCGGCGGAATCATCGCGGCACCGACCACATCGCTGCCGGAAAAGCCGGGCGGGGTGCGTAACTGGGACTACCGCTACTGCTGGTTGCGCGACGCCACATTTACCTTGAATGCCTTGCTGCTCTGCGGTTACGTCAGGGAGGCCACGGCCTGGCGCGAGTGGCTGCTTCGGGCGGCGGCCGGATCGCCGAAGGATCTGCAGATCCTGTACAGCGTGACCGGGGTACGGCGGCTCGACGAATACGAGATCGATTGGTTGCCCGGGTACGAGGGCGCGGCGCCGGTGCGAATCGGAAATGCGGCTTCGCGGCAATTCCAACTCGACGTGTACGGCGAGGTCATGGACACGCTGCACTTGGCGCGCCTCAGCGGGCTAGATCCCGAGCCGGCTGCTTGGAACCTGCAGGTGGCGCTGATCGAGTTTCTCGAGTCGCGCTGGCAACTGCCCGACGACGGCATCTGGGAGGTGCGCGGCCCCCAGCAGCACTTCACACATTCGAAAATCATGGCGTGGGTGGCTTTCGACCGCGTCATCAAGGATGCGGAGCGCGACGATCTCGAGGGGCCGCTCGAACGTTGGCGCCAAGTGCGCGAGCAGATTCACGCCGAGGTCTGCGAGCGCGGATTCGATGCACGACGGAACGCGTTCGTGCAATCCTACGAAACACGGAGCTTGGACGCGAGTTTGCTGCTCATTCCGCAAGTCGGATTCTTGCCGCCCGACGATCCGCGCGTGCTCGGCACCATCGCAGCCATCGAGCGCGAACTGATCGTCGACGGCTTGGTGCTGCGCTATTCGACGGAAACCGGAGTGGATGCACTGCCCGCGGGCGAAGGCGCGTTCCTGCCTTGCTCCTTTTGGCTGGCCGATTGCTATGCGCTCACCGGGCGGCGCGGACAAGCCGTAGCCCTATTCGAGCGGTTGCTGGCGCTGCGCAACGACGTGGGATTGTTTGCCGAGGAATACGATCCACGTACGCGCCGCATGCTCGGAAATTTCCCCCAAGCGTTGACCCACATGGCGCTGGTCAATACCGCCCGATTGCTGTCGATGTCGGAGCAGGAGGCTAAATCGGCGAGCGCACAGGGTGAGCGGCCGACCGCCGTGGCGGCCGAACACCTCGCGAGCGCCGCGGCGCAGGCGCCGGGGGACGACGCGACGTCGCCCAGGCACGTGAAGATGCCCACGGAGTCGGCCCGGGACGTTGAATCGAACTGAGAATTGTTATCAATTGCGGCGCCGGCCATCGCCGCAATTTTGTTGCAGACAACATTCTCAAAGCGTGGAAAATAACCGGCCTTTTCACCGGATAGGAGCTGGCACCATGCAACACACAAACCTGTCTCGTCGCGCAATGGTCAAGGCCAGTCTGCTGGCCAGCGCCATCATGCCTTCTCTGGGATTGATGGGAAACGAGGCCGAAGCCGACGCGCTCACGCCGCTCGATCCGAACGATCCGCAAGCGAAGTCATTGAGCTTCGTCACCGACGCGAGCAAGGTCAACGCGGCGGCGCATCCCAGCTTCAAGGCCGGTCAGAAGTGCAGCACCTGCTCGCAGTATGTGGGTAAGGCATCCGCCGCGACCGGCGGCTGCAACGTGTTCGCGGGTCACAGCGTGCCGTCCGGCGGATGGTGCAGTGCCTGGGCTCAGAAGCCGGCGTGATCGTCCGCCGGGTGCTCAGCCTCCGGCTCAAGAGGCCGGCGGCGGGGACGCCTTGGCAGCTTTCACGCAGCTCTTCATGAATTCGTGCCGCGCATCGCCCGGGGCGATATTTTGATCGTCCGCTTGTTTCTTGCAAGCCGCCCAGGCTGGATCGTGGTGCCGGTGTTTCGGCGGGGCGGACGAGTCGGAACCGGGCGCCGAGGCGGGCGGGGGCGTATCTTGGGCAACCGCCGCCGTGCTCACGCCGAGAAATCCCATGGCAAGTGTCGAGAGGAGCAGAGCTTGCAAGCGGGTGGAATGCGGTCGAATCATGATGGAACCTCGTTGAGGGAAGGGCTTTTCGCGCAATCCTACGCCGGGGTCCGGCAGGTGTGACTTCAGGTCGTGAAAAGCTGTGCAAAGATCTGTAAGAGCGGACATTAGCGGCGCAGCATCGATTTGATGCCTCGTAGGGCTTGGCGAATGCGGCTCTCGTTCTCGATCAGCGCGAACCGAACGTAGCCGTCGCCGTAATCTCCGAACCCGATGCCCGGCGAGACCGAGACCTTCGCCTGCGCCAACAGCTGTTTCGAGAACTCGAGGGATCCGAGCGAGCGGTAGCGCTCGGGAATTCGCGCCCACACGTACATGGATGCCTTGGGATTGTCGACCGGCCAACCCGACTCGATGAGCCCCTTCACCAGGACATCGCGCCGGCGTTGATATTGGGCTGCGATATCCTGCACGCAGCGTTGATCCCCTTCGAGCGCGGCGATCGCCGCCACCTGCAGCGGCGTGAACGTGCCGTAGTCGTGATAGCTCTTGATTCGCGCGAGCGCGCTCACCATCTCGCGGTTCCCGACCATGAAGCCGATACGCCAGCCGGCCATGTTGTAGCTCTTCGAGAGCGTGAAGAATTCCACGGCGACCTCCTTGGCGCCGGGCACCTGCATGATCGACGGCGCCTTCCAGCCGTCGAATACGATGTCGGCGTAGGCGAGGTCGTGCACGACGAGAATGTCGTGCTGGCGCGCGAGCGCGATCACCCGCTCGAAGAACGGAAGATCGACGCACTGCGCGGTCGGATTGGATGGAAATCCGAGCACCATCATCTTGGGCTTGGGGTAGCTGCCGCGGATCGCGCGTTCGAGCTCGCCGAAGAAGTCGATGTCGGGCGCGATCGGCACGGAGCGGATATCGGCCCCGGCGATGACGGCGCCATAGATGTGGATGGGATAGCTCGGATCGGGCACGAGAACCGTATCGCCCCGATCGAGCGCGGCGAGCATGAGGTGCGCCAAGCCCTCCTTGGAGCCGATGGTGACCACCGCCTCGTGGTCGGGATCGATCGACGCGCCGTATCGGTCCTGGTACCAGTGGGAGATCGCGCGCCGCAGCCGCGGAATGCCCTTCGAAGTCGAATAGCCGTGGGTGTCCGGCCGCTGGGCGGCCTCGATGAGCTTCGCCACGATGTGCGGCGGCGTGGGCCCGTCGGGATTGCCCATGCTCATGTCGATGATGTCCTCGCCGCGGCGGCGCGCCGCGAGCTTGAGCTCCGCGGTGACATTGAACACATAAGGGGGCAGGCGATCGATGCGGGCGAAGCGGCGCTTGCCGGCGGCAGAGTCGGACATGTCGAGGCACTCACGTCAGCGCCCGGAACCGTCCGAGCGACGTCAGGCGGGCTCTTGGGCCCGCCTGACGAAGGAGTTTAGCCGGCGGTTACTCCGCCGTATACACGACCTTGCCGCCCACCATGGTCATGGTCACACGGGTCTTGCCGATGGTGTCGGGACTCACGCTGAAGATGTCCTGCGACAGCACGGCAAGATCCGCCAACTTGCCGGCCTCCAAGGTACCGAGACGATCCTCCTCCCGCGCCGCATAGGCGGAGCCCCAGGTATATGCGCGCACCGCATCCGCCACCGTGATGCGTTCCGCGGGCACATAGACCGCACCCGTGGGCTTGGCTCCTCCCTGGGCCGCTCCGTCCACCGGTTGGCCGGCGACGTTGGCGGTATCCTCCGATTTCCACACCTGCCGCGTCGCGGTCTGCTGAATCGACACGAACGGGTTGGGCGGCCAGGTGCAAGGCCAGTCGCTCGAGAACGCGAGCGTCGCGCCGTCTTCCTCGAGGCTGTGCCATCGGTCCGAGGGAATGGATTCGGCGGGGTCGAAGTTCGCGCCGTCTTCGCCGCAGCAGAACGTCGGCTGCATGTCGGCGATCACGCCCAGCTGCTTGAATCGGGGCAAATCCGCGGCATCGACCAGGTCCGCGTGCTCGATGCGCAGCCGGCGGTCGCGCGGACCGTGGGCTTTCTCCACGCGCTCGTAGGCGTCCAGGATCATGTGGACCGAATCGGCGCGCAACGCATGCGTCATCAGCTGATAGCCGCGCTCGTCGAGCGCCATGACCAGCGCGTCATAATCGGCGGGAGCGTATACCAGCGGCGGAATCAGCCCGGTGCCGCCATCGGCGAAGAACTTGACGAGATCGGCCGACACCCAGTCGTCGTGGTACAGGCGGCGCGCCTCATCGAGATCGGCGAGGAATTGCGGGGTCAGGTGATGCGGCACGGCGACCGCGCCGAAGCTGGTTCGCGTACGTACTGTCAGTGTGCCCCGATCCCGGAGCGCGCCGTAGAGCTTGATCTCCGCCAGATCGCCGGTAGCGTTGACGACGCTCGTGATGCCGAAGCTGTTGAGGTAGTGAGAGGCGTTCTGCAGCATCGCGAGCTGATCCTCGACGGGTACTCGGGCGAGCACCGCGCGGGCGGCAATCTGCATTGCGGCCTCGAGCAGAACGCCCGTCGGATGACCGCTTGCATCGCGCACCACACCGCGTTCTTCGTCGGCGTCGGCCACCGGGCGGTCGGTGAGGCCCGCCAGCTTCATGGCTGCGGTGTTGAGCCACAGAGCATGCTCGGAGGTGTTGTGGACCACCAGCGGCCGGTCGGGGACAGCCCGGTCGAGAAGTAAGCTGCGCGGCGTGGTCGGCGGAACGGTGCTGAAATCCGCCCGGGCGAAGAGCACGGCATCCTTCGGATGTTCGGCCGCATAGGCGCGCAATCGCTCGATCAAGAGGTCCGGCTTGTCCGGCGTGATGCTCGATTCCGGCGTCGAGAGATTGAGGCCGTGCAACGCAAAGGCTCCGTAAAGCATGTGCAGGTGGGAATCGACGACACCGGGAATGACCGTTCGTCCATGCAGGTCGACGACTTTCGCACGGCTGCCGCGATGCTCGAGAATCTCCGCATCCGAGCCCACCGCCTCGATGCGCGTATCCTTGATCGCAATCGCGGAGGCCCATGGCGCGCGCGCGTTGCCGGTGTATATGTGTCCGTGGATCAGCAGCGTATCGCTTGCGTGGACGGCGCTCTGCCAAGCGCAGCCGATAAAAAACGCGCACGCGCCGATGCGGCGCGCGAGTCCCGATCTTGACATAGGAAAGCCGCTCCCCTGCTCAAACGACAGCGGAGTATGCGGCAAACACCGGGTTCGTTGCCAACGAAACCGCGTGCCGCCTATGATGAGGTGCTTGGCGATCACCGCCCGAGCGGCAACCAAAGATTCATTGAATTCAGCGATGGAGAACAATCATGGCCAAGGGATATTTTGTTTCCTGCTACCGGCAGATCAGCGATCCCGCGAAGTTCGCGGCATACGCCAAGCTCGCGGGACCGGCACTCGAGGCGGGCGGGGGACGCTTCCTGGCCCGCGGCACGGCCGCCAAAGCGTACGAGGCCGGCCAGTTGGAGCGTATCGTCGTCATCGAATTCGACTCGGTGGAACGAGCGATCGCGGCCCACGACAGTCCGGCCTACAAAGAGGCGCTGGCGGCGCTCGAAGGCGGTGCGGTGCGCGATGTGCGCATCGTTTCCGGAGTCTGAGGCTGATTGAGTTAAAATAGGCGCTTTCACCCCGAGGCCCTCCCCATGGACGCCGTTCCCGAATCCTCGACTCCAAGCGCCGATGCACGCGCCATGGTCGAGCGCCTGATCGCTTTCAGCACCGTCTCGAGGGATTCGAATCTCGGGCTGATCGAGTGGACTCGGGACTATCTCGCCAAGCTCGGCGCCACCACGCGGCTCACGCATGATGCCAGCGGGAAGAAGGCAAATCTCTTTGCGACCCTCGGCGATTCCGGCCGGCCGGGATTGATCCTCTCGGGTCATACCGACGTGGTGCCGGTGGACGGCCAGAACTGGGATACCGACCCCTTCCAGGCCGTCGAGCGCGACGGCAAGCTGTATGCGCGCGGCTCGGCCGACATGAAAGGCTTCATCGGCGTCGCACTCACGCAGGCGCCCAAATTCCTCGAGGCGCTTAACGCCAAGCGGCTGGACGCACCGCTCCATTACGCGCTGAGCTACGACGAGGAGGTGGGCTGTATCGGGGTGCGCGGCTTGATCCGTGACCTCGAGGAGAACGGCATCCGTCCGGCCGGCTGCGTCGTGGGCGAGCCCACCTCGATGCAGCCCATCATCGCCCACAAGGGCATGAACCGGTTTCGCTGTACGGTACGCGGCCGCGAGGCGCATTCGAGCTACGTGACCCATGGCATCAACGCCATCGAATACGCCGCGCGTCTCGTGGTTTATATCCGGCAGATCGCCGATCGGTTGGCGGAATTCGAGAGGCGCGATTATGGGTTCACGGTGCCCTACACGACCATGTCCACCGGATTGATTCGCGGCGGCATCGCCTCGAACGTCATTCCCAAGGAATGCGAATTCCAATTCGACATGCGCACGCTGCCGAATGCCTCGGCCGATGCGCTCTATGAGGAAATTCGGGCGCAAGCCGAGACCCTGTCGCGGGAGATGCGCGCCATTGATCCGCAATCGGGGATCGAGCTGGAGTGGGCGAGTCAGACCATCGGTCTCGCGTCCTCCGAGAGCGATGCCATCGTGCAATGGGCGATGCGGCTCGCGCGTTCCAATCAGACCGGCAAGGTGTCTTATGGAACCGAGGCGGGGCTGTTTCAGAAGATGGGCGTGCCCACCGTCATTCTCGGACCGGGCGACATCGCCGAGGCGCATCGGCCGAACGAGTTCGTCGCGCTCGACCAACTGGGGAAATGCGAGACCTTCATGAACCGCATCCTGGCCACGGGGTACGCCGCGTGATTCGGGCGCGCGATGGCGAGGCTGCCGGCGTGAGCATCGTCAAGGGCGCGTGTCCGCACGATTGCCCGGACACCTGCGCGCTGGAAGTGCACGTCAAGGACGGCGTGGCCCTCAAGGTGAGCGGGTCCGCGGCGCACGCACCGACCGCGGGCGTTTTGTGCACCAAGGTCGCCCGCTATACCGAGCGGACCTACCACCCCGATCGCCTGCTGCATCCGCTGCGCCGGGTCGGCCGAAAAGGCGAGGGCCGCTTCGAGCGGATCGGCTGGGAGGAAGCCATCGCGACCGTGGCGGCGCGGCTGTCCGCCATTGCGGCGGAGGATCCGGAGCAGATTCTTCCGTACAGCTATGCAGGCACGATGGGCCTCGTGCAGGGCGAATCGATGTCCCAGCGCTTCTTTCACCGGCTGGGGGGGAGTCTCTTGGAGCGCACCATCTGCGCATCGGCGGGAACGGCCGGCCACAAGCTCACGCTGGGGCCGAGCATCGGCGTCGACGTTGAAGTCGCCGACCAGGCGAAGCTCATTGTCTTCTGGGGCTGCAACGCCATCACCTCGAGCGTGCATTTCTGGGCGCGGGCCCAGGAAGCGAAACGCCGCGGTGCGACGCTGATCGCCATCGATCCGTATCGCTCGCTCACCGCCGAGAAATGCCATGAACACATCGCCTTGCTGCCCGGCACCGATGGAGCGCTGGCACTCGGATTGATGCATGTGATCGTCCGCGACGATCTCGTCGATCACGACTACGTGACCCGCCATAGCGTCGGCTTCGACGAGCTCCGCGAACGGGTGAGCGGCTGGACCCCGACGCGCGTGGCCGGCATTTGCGGCGTATCCGAGCACGAGATCGAATCGCTGGCGCGCCGTTACGCGACCACGCGGCCCGCATTGATCCGTGCCAACTACGGGCTGCAGCGGGTGAAGGGAGGCGGCATGGCGATGCGCAACATCGCCTGTCTACCTGCGCTCACCGGCGCGTTTCGCGACGCCGCGGGCGGGATGTTCCTCGCGACCTCCGGCAATTTCACCATCGACAACACGGCGCTCTCGAGGCCGGACCTGTTGCACGGACGCATGCCGCGCACCGTCAATATGTCGAGTATCGGCCGGGCGTTGGCCGATGCATCTCCGCCCATCCGCGCCATGGTCGTCTATAACTCGAACCCGGTGGCCGTGGCCCCGGACTCCGTGCGAGTCGCAGCCGGTTTCGCGCGCGAGGACCTGTTCACCGTGGTGCTGGAACAGTTCGGGACCGATACCGTCGACTACGCCGATATCGTACTGCCCGCGACCACGCAGCTAGAGCACCTCGATATCGTGCGGCCCTATGGCCACTACTACATGGTCGCCAACAATCCCGCGATTCAGCCCCTGGGAGAGGCCAAGCCCAACACCGAGATCTTCAGGCTGCTGGCGGCCGCGATGGGATTCGAGGACGCGTGCTTCCGGGATTCGGACGAGGCCCTGGCGCAATCCGCCCTGGCGGAGGATTGGGATTTCACCGCGGTGCGCGCGGTGGGCTGGAAGCGCATCGGCGCTCCCGCCGGCACCGCTCGATTCGCCGCGGGCGGATTCGGTACGCCGTCCGGCAAGGTGGAGTTCTACTCGGCGGAGGCGGCCGCCGCCGGGCTCGGTCCGCTCCCGGATTACATCCCGCCGCTCGAAGATACGCGCAGCGAGCTTGCGAAGCGCTTCCCTCTGGCGATGATCTCGCCGCCGGCCCGGCACTTTCTGAACTCGAGTTTCGTCAACGTCACGAGCCTTCGCGCAGCCGAAGGCGAGCCGTGTCTGGATATCCATCCGGACGACGCACGGGCGCGCGGCGTGGCGGACGAGAGTTACGTGCGGGTATTCAACGATCGCGGGAGCCTCACGCTGCGCGCGCGAGTCACCGACCGGGCGAGGCGCGGGGTGGTGGTGGCGCTATCGGTATGGTGGAAGAAGCTGGCGCGCGACGGCAAGAATGCCAATGAACTCACTCGGAGCGACGCGCTCACCGACATGGGCAAGGCGCCGCTGTTCTACGACTGTCTGGTGCAGGTCGAGCCCGCATACGCCGCGCAGACGCTCGAGGCGGCGACGTAGCGCTCGTGCTGCGCACATAGGCCGTCTCCGGCCTTCACTGCGGCATACCCCGAGCTCAAGCTCGATAGCCCCGGAAACGCGGCCTCGATGGAGGCGGGCCGGGGATCGAAGTGCGTGCAGCTCGAGCAATTCACGGGCCGAGGCCGCTCCAGAACGCGCCGAACACCCGCGTCGACAGGAAAAATCCAAGCAGCACGTTGACCGCCGCGCCCAGAGTGAACGCGGCGAACGGCCGCACACCCACGGACACGAATTCACGGATGCGCGTGGTCAAGCCGATGCTCAAAAAGGCGAAGGTGAAGCCCCAAGTCCGAAGCACCTGGAGCGGTGCGACCAGCCCGGGGAGCACGCTCGTCTTGTACTCCCCATAGGCATATCCGCTCGCGAACCAGGTGACGAGGAGCGAGGCGAGCAGAAAGCCGAGCACGAACTTCGGAAATCGGCTCCAGATCTCGATCACGCCGCTGCGGCCTTCGATGCCGGTGCGCTCCCAGCGCGTGGCCGCGATGAGCGACAGCACGAAAGCCCATACGCCGATCCACATGTCCCGGCCGATCACTTTCATCAGCGTGAATGCCGCGACGGCGGCATCCGGGTGTCCCGAAATTCCCGCGACGTTGCCTGCATAGCCGCCGTAGGTCTGCGCGGCGGCGAGGCCGGCGGCATCGGCAAACTCCGAGGTGCCGATCCAGGCGCCCGCCACTCCCGTGGAAAGCCCCAACGCTCGCGCCGTCAGGGGGAGCACGAAAATCATGATGATGGCCCAGAGTACGACGAGGGAGATCGCCACCGAGATATCCTGCTTCTTGGCGCCGACCGCGCCGCCGATGGCGATCGCCCCGGAGACGCCGCACACCGCGCCGCCCGTCCCCAAGGTCGCGGCGAGCCGGCGATCGAGACCCAGGCGCGTTGCGGCCGCATAGATCACGCCGAATGTGACCAGCGAGACGATGGCGGCTTGCAGGATCGCCACCGGCCCCGCCCAGGCGAGTAGGGTGAGCGGCAGGCTCGAGCCCAACAGAACGATGCCCACCTTGATGTACAGCTCGACCCGCAATCCGGGATCGAGCCAGCGCGGAACGCCGAGGGTATTGGACACCAGAAGCCCGATGCCGAGCGCCACGAGCGGCGGTTCCAAGTTGTAGTGAGCCGCCTGGTCCCAAAGTCCGAGGAAATATACGGCGGCCGTCACCAGGAAGATCGGCGCGAATGCCCGCAAATACCTGACGGCGCCGAAGCCGAGCGCGGCGGCGGCCGCGCCGAGCAAAACCGCCCAGACGACGAACAGCGCCGCGTACCGAAGACCGTTGAGGCGCAGCTGTTGGGCGATCTCGCCCGCGTGACTCCATTTCTGCGGAGCGACCGCGAGCCACTTGATACTGCCGCCGGCGGCGAAAACGGAGGCGGCGGCGACAATCAAGCCGAGGCCCAGAAGGCTGCTGACCCAATCTTCGTTGCGCAGCACCCGGCCGCGTCCAGCGCGGTCGAGGGGCGGGCGCACGCCGTCCGCCGGGGCAGGGGCCGATTGCTCGAGGATTGTCAAATTCTGATGCTCCCGATGCTTTCGAGGAACTTAGCCTACCCGCTGCGCGCCGGTCGACTAGCAATTCGGCATGACCATGTGCCGATTGGTTATAGGGCGGCCGGACGCGTGCGCGGCTCGAACTCGCTGGGGATGCAGCTTCGGCCCCGGAGTTCTGGCCGGGCTAGCAGAGCTCCTCGATCGCGTGCTGCTGCTCCTGGGTGAGCTCGAAGTCAAAGATGGCGAGGGCATCGTGCATGTGGGCCTCGGATTGCGTGCCGCTCAGGGGGACAACGCCTATCTGAGTCAGGTAACGAAACAGGATTTGCGCGGCGGTTCGTCCATAGGTGGAGGCGAGGGCGATCACTGTCGGGTGAGCGAGGAGGTGGGGATTGGCGCTCAAGGTCCAGAAACTCTGGTAGATGATCGTCTTTCGTTTGCAATAGGCGCGTATGTCGCGATCGTAGCGGGTGTCGGCATAGAAGCGATTTTGCAGGACCGCGGGTCTGATACGGGCGGCCTCGTATAGGGTTTTGAGATCCGTTAGACCATAGCAGTTGCTAATCCCGAGTTGGCGAATTCGACCGCTGTCGACGAACGCTTCGAGGCTGCGCCACACGGCTTGAGTTTGGGCCATGGTCGGCATGGGGGAATGCAGAAGCACGCAGTCCAGGTAGTCGGTTTGCAGGTTCCTCAAGGACGCGGCGATCGACTCTGCCACCTGGTCCGGTAGCGTTGCCTTGGGATCATAGGGCACTCGCTTCGGGTCTTGGCCGGAGAGCGAGGTGAATTTGGTTTGCAGGTAGAGATCGCGGCGGGCCAATCCCTGTTTGATACCGGCGGCGACGCCGGCGCCCGCGCCCGCTTCGTCGTAATGCTTGGGCTGGCAGGCGGTGTCGATGCCGCGGAAGCCGTTCCGGATGGCGAGGCGGACTAGTCTTTCGGTGGCGTCCTTCTTCCAGGCGGTGCCGTAAATGATGGGGGGGATGCGGATACCGGCGTTGGAGATGATGAAGCGGTCCATGGGAGCTTGAGTATCAGCTCTCGCCGGTCCCGTGGCCAGAATTGCTTTGTCTATTGATATTTTCCGGCTTAAGCTCGCAAGCGGTCGTCCGTGGATTGGGATGGAAGGGATGCAGCCGCGCTCACCACGAATTTATGGAAATTACCCTGGGCTTGCGGTTGCCGCGATGCTCGTAGTCTGGTGCCGCCCAGTCATGGTCTTTGCGGATCAAGAGAGCGATGTCGCGGCGCTCGAGGCTCAGTGCGAGGCGGAGCGGGAAGCCAAGATCAAGCCGCTACGCGATATGGAGATCGCGAAATGCAAGGCGGATCAACACAATGATCCAGCCTATTGCGAGCGGTTCTGGAAGGACTATGGCAATTCGATTCGCGCTGCCGATGGCGTCATGGTTCCGAGGATGTTCGGCGAGTTGCCGGTGTGCGTCGCGGCATTCAAAGCCCGAAAAGCGCTAGCGGATGGTGATGTTCCCTAAGCCAGCGAGCATGCTTGCAGCACTTCTGTTGCCCAATGTGAAAAGCCATCTAGAGTCATTGTTGTCGCTACGTGGAAGCACTTAGCTAAACAGAGCGTCGAACGTGATCCACGTTGCAGCTATCGGACTCATACGGTGCGAGGATATGTTGTTAATCGACGCAAGTAACAACATGAAACGCCCGCAATCAAGGTTTACGCTCGTGGAAGCCACCGCATTGATCGCCATCATGGCGGCAGTCGTCGTTTCCACCACGCCTTTGTTCACCGCTCGGCGATTGACTGCGAGTATTTGTTCCTTCCCGGACTTTCGCCACCACGTCGAATGCCTCGAAGGCAACAAAGATCGGCAGACAGCGAAGCACCGATGAAGCGGCGTTTCGTCTAACGCGGAGGCGAGGCGGCCGCCGGCGCTCTGCTATCGGTGCAGATCCAAGATGCGCGCCAGCAGCGACGGCGATGTGGCCTTACGGTCGGCCACCACCGCGGGATTCGGTGCGCGATCCTGCGCAGGCAAGCGACCTTTGGCGGGCGAAGGCGCGGGCAGGGGCGAAGCCGCCGGCGGGGGAATGGGACGCTCACCCGCCAGCTCGATCACCGAGTGTGAGCCTGTCGCACCGATGTCCTTGAGAGGCACGAATTTCAGATGCAGGGAGCGGGACGGCACCGTTAGCACCACCCGGGGCGCATCAAAATACGCGGCCAGGTAGTTGGCGACCGACGTCGCGGTATCGCTCTGCTTGAAATATCCGAGCTGAAGCGCATGGCGAACGCGACCGTTCTCCCGCCCGATCTCGCCATAGAGATGATACACATCGAAGATATCGAGCGAAGGCACGCTGTGAGGGTCGATGGGAGTTGGCGATACGCGCAGCTCCACGACGTATTGAAGCCCTGAGAGAGCTTCTTGTGCTGGTGATCGTCCGGTAAATATCTGCATCGCCGCTCCCAATTGAAAATCCGGATTCTTGGGAGCCGATACAACGGAGTCGCTTTCGGCGAGGCTGGCTGACTCGCACAACAAGGCCTTACGGCCCAGGCAACCCCGCTGTCATAGGCAACAACCCTTAGACCGGAAGCTTTGCGTCCTCACCTTTCAGTGAGTTTGCTGGATCATTATGACGGCAGCGTGCGGCGAAGCGAGATCGGGGATTGCCGCAATTCATTGCGTCGACCACGCATACGGCTATGCGATTCACCCGGCGAGCGCTCCGCGACCGGATTTCTGGGTCGGCACGCCGCCTCTCCCATCACTCATCGGGGATCCCATGAATACCGCAGCGCGCTCACTCGTAGTGGTCGCCGCAGCCGATGCGGCGAAGACCGGGTTCGATGCCATGTTGTAAGGAGGGTTGCGAGCCGGACGCTGCCTGCCTTCGGTATCATTTCCCCGGAATGACCCAGCGCAGCGGAAGTGCCGATTTACCGCTCCACGGCGGACAGGTCCCCGCCTGGCTGTCGGCGCGAATGGCGGCTCTTGGCCGCGTGATCGTGGAAGCGATCGTCCACCACTATGGCCGGGACGAGTTGCTGCGCCGTCTCGCCAGTCCTTTTTGGTTTCAAGCGTTCGGCGCCGTGATGGGCATGGATTGGCACTCCTCCGGGATTACGACGAGCGTCATCGGAGCGCTCAAGCGCGGCCTAGCCCCGCTGCAGGCGGAACTCGGTGTTTTCGTCTGTGGCGGCAAGGGTGCCCAGTCCCGCCTTACCCCGGCGGAACTCGTGGATATGGGCGAGCGGACCGGCGTGGATGCCACGGCGCTGGTGAGAGCCAGCCGGCTCGTGGCAAAGATCGACAATGCCGCGGTACAAGATGGTTACGATCTCTACCTCCACGGCTTCTTCGCCACGGTCGATGGCAGGTGGTGCGTCGTGCAGCAGGGCATGAATGAGCATCAACGGGAAGCGCGACGCTACCATTGGCAATCGGAGCATCTGACGGGTTTCTTCGATTCGCCCCACAAGGCGATCGAGGGCCGCAATGTGGGGCCCATCATCAACTTGGCGGATAAAGGGGCCGAGCGCAATCGCAGCGCGGAACTCGCGCTGCTTCGGGACGGACCCGACGGCGCCATCCGCGTGCTGCGGCGGCTTGCCGCGCGCAACAATCGAAGCCTCGATCTGTTTGCCGACAACGACCCCGACTGGGGCAGGCCGGAGAATGGCGCTCCTCCATCTCCGCACCTCGACCTGCCCAACCGCCACGCGCTCCAGGCATCGGACATCGATCTGAAGCGGCTTCACGGCACACTTGCCGCTGCGGCTGAGCGCGGGCCCGTGGACTTTGCCGATCTGCTGTTGACTCCGGGTGTCGGCGCGAGAACCGTTGCCTCACTCGCCTTCGTTGCCGAAGTGGTGCATGGCGCGCCTTACCGGTTCACGGATCCGGCGCGGTTCTCGTTGGCACACGGCGGCAAGGATGGACATCCGTTTCCCGTGCCGCTCAAGGTTTACGATGAGACCCTTCGGTTGCTCAAGAGCGCCGTGGGCGCTGCCAACCTGGGCCGCGGCGAGAAGCTCGCAGCAATCCAACGCTTGGATGAACGTGCCCGGGCGCTGGAAAGCACCGCCGACGGACCCGATTTTGCGGATATCATCGCCGCCGAGCGCAGCCTGTCGGCAAGCTACGGCGGCCGCACCGTGCAGATGCCCTCGAGGCGAGTCAGCCGGCCGCCATCGCAGGATCGCTGATGCCATCCTGACCCGTCTCCATGCGGCCGGCGAACCGGCGGATGAAGTTACCCGCCGTGACCGTGAAGTCGTACCAGCATCCGCTCGCCGTCAAGGTCCAGCTTTGTACCCCGGTGCCGCCGGCAGGCACCGCCACGGTCGATGGAGTTGCACTCAGATAGGCGTTTGCCGTGACAGTGACCTGCCCCGCCTGTGAGCCCGAGTTGTTCACTTTCAAATACAGCTGGCTGGTGCACGGCTCGTAGCAAACCTGGACCTCCGGGGCAAAGGCGGCGGAGGCTTCCAAGACTGAATTGCCCTGGAAGCCGCGGAAAAAGCCGTTGGTGCTGTACACATA
>Ga0187887_10001264_pt1 | contig 21935 bp, 20 predicted proteins | sample June2016WEW_7_10_FD_132977 | JGI IMG/M metagenome (GOLD analysis project Ga0187887, IMG submission 132977) | Peatland microbial communities from SPRUCE experiment site at the Marcell Experimental Forest, Minnesota, USA - June2016WEW_7_10 | ecosystem: Environmental > Terrestrial > Soil >... | reverse complement strand
GCGTTTGGATTTGAACTGGCCGTCATCGTGGCCGATGGCCTGCGCCGGATGTATGTCGAGGGCGAAGATATTTTTTATTACCTCTCGCTTTACAATGAAAACCACGCCATGCCGCCCATGCCCACCGGCGTGGAGGACGGCATTTTGAAAGGGTTGTACAAGTTCAAACCCGGTCCCGACGGAAAAGCGCTAAAGACACATATCTTCGGCAGCGGTCCGATCATTAATTCGGCGCTGAAAGCCCAGGAAATCCTGGCGGAACGGTACGGTGTTTCCGCCGATGTCTGGAGTGCAACCAGCTACAAGCTGCTCCGCACCGATGCGATTCGTTGTCAGCGCTGGAACATGCTGCACCCGACGCAACCACCGAAGAAATCCTACGTTGAAGAGCTGCTGGCGAAAGAGCAGGGGACCTTTATTGCGGTCTCCGATAACATTCGCACGGTGCCCGACCAGATTGCGCCGTGGGTGCCGGGCGGCTTGTTTGCCCTCGGCACGGACGGTTTTGGCCGCAGCGACACGCGCGCCCGTTTGCGCCGGTTTTTTGAAATTGACGCCGAATCCACGGTCATCGGCACGCTTTACGCACTGGCGGAAAAGGGACAAATTGAGAGGCAAACCGTCGAAAAGGCCATCAAGGACCTGGGGGTTGATCCTGAAAAAATTCAGCCGCAGCTTGTCTAAGCAGCGGCGTGTCCGTTTCGCTTTCCCCAAAAAATTATTTCTGGAAAAAGACCGTGTTTTCCGCCATGTTGCGCAGCTTGTTGATTTATGGATGTAAAACTTCCCAAATTGGGTGAAGGCGCCGATTCCGGCGTCGTGGTCAATGTCTTTATCAAAGAAGGCGACCCCGTCGCCAAAGGGCAGGCGATCATCGAACTCGAAAACGAAAAGGCGGTGGCCTCGATTCCCTCCACCGCCGCCGGCGTCGTTGCCAAAATCCACGTCAAGCCCGGCGATAAAATCAGCATCGGCCAGCGCCTGATTACGCTGAATGAAGGCGGCAAGGCCGCCGCCGGACCCGAGCCCGCCGCCAAACGCGCGCCGGAACCCGAGGTGGCGGCGGACGAGGAAGAAACCGCTGAAAGTGAAGAAGCCGCATCGAAACCAACCGTCGCGCCGGCGGCGGCGCCATCGGTCCGCCGGCTGGCCCGTGAATTGGGCATCGACTTGTCCAGGGTGCGCGGCAGTGAGCCGGGCGGGCGCATCGTCATTGGTGATGTGCGTGCCTACATCCAGCGGCTGATCAAGGCTGCCGCCAGGCCGGTGGCCGGCGCGGCGGGCGTCCCGGCCCGGCCGGTTGCCGAGTCGATTGATTTTTCCCAATGGGGACCGGTCACGAAAAAGTCGCTGACGCCGTTGCGCCAGGTGATTGTGCGGCGGATGTCGGAAAGCTGGAACGCGGTTCCCCGGGTCACGCAGTTCGACGAGGCGGATTTCACGCAATTGAACGCGTTGCGGAAAAAATTCGCAGCCGCCTACGAAAAGCGGGGCGCGCGCCTGACACTCACGCCGCTAATATTGAAGGCGTTGACGGGCGTCTTGAAAAAACACCCCATTTTCAATTCCAGCCTCGATGAAGCAGCAAACGAAATCGTCCTCAAGGAGTATTATCACATCGGCATTGCGGTGGACACGGAGCAAGGTTTGATCGTGCCGGTCCTGCGCGATGTGGATAAAAAGTCCGTGCTGGATTTGTCCAAGGAACTGGAACAGCTCGCGCAAAGGGCGCGTGACCGGAAGGTTTCCGGCGACGAACTCAAGGGCGGCACGTTCACCGTTTCCAATCAAGGCGCCATTGGTGGTGCGCATTTTACGCCGATCGTGAACAAACCCGAGGTCGCAATCCTGGGCCTTGGCCGGGGCGCGATGAAACCGGTCGCCCGCGATGGCAAGGTTGAAATCCGCATGCTGACGCCATTGGGCCTGTCCTATGACCATCGCGTGATCGATGGCGGCACGGCGGCGAGGTTCATCGTGGATTTGGTGGCGGCGTTGCAGGATTTCGCGGAAGACGTGGTAAAGCTTTAATTCATGGACCCAATCAAAACTGAAATCGTTGTGGTCGGCGCCGGACCGGGTGGTTACGCGGCGGCGTTTTACGCGGCCGACCTGGGAAAAAAGGTCATTCTGGTCGAACGCGAGAAGCGGCTGGGAGGTGTTTGCTTGAATCGCGGCTGCATTCCGTCCAAGGCGCTGCTCTACGCAACACACCAGATTGTCAATGCACGGGAATCGGCGCATCGTGGCATCACCTTCACCGAACCCAAAATGGATTTGGACAAACTTCGCGCGTGGAAGGAGTCCATCCTGGAAAAGCTTGGTGGCGGCGTCGCCACCCTGGCCAAGATGCGGGGCGTCCAGGTCATCCAGGGCCGCGGTTATTTTGAAGGTTCAAACAAACTGCGCGTGGAGACGGATAAAGGCCAGCAGTTCATCCAATTTGAACAGGCCATCCTGGCAGTGGGTTCCCTGGCCGCGATGCCCAAGGCCTTTGACTTGGGCAATCCGCGCGTGATGACCTCGACCGAAGCTTTGGAAGTTGAAGACATCCCGGAAAACCTGCTCGTCGTCGGCGGCGGGTACATCGGCATGGAGATGGGCACGGTTTACGCCGGCCTTGGCAGTAAAATCGTCCTGGTGGAGGCGCTCGACAGCATCCTGGTGGGGGCCGATCCGGATCTGGCGCGGCCGGTGGTGGCGAACGCGAAACGCGCCTTCAAGGAAATCCGCCTCAAGGCGAAGGTCACCAAAATGGCTACCGCCGGTAAACAGATCAAAGTGGAGATGGATTTCAACGGCCAGAAGCTGTCCGAATTGTACGATCGCGTGCTGGTGGCGGTCGGACGCGTGCCGAACAGCGCCGATCTGGGCCTGGCAAACACCAAAGTCGAGTTGGATGAAAAGGGTTTTGTCAAAGTCAACGAACGCCAGCAAACCGATGATCCGACCATCTACGCCATTGGCGACATTGCGGGTGGCATCCTGCTGGCCCACAAGGCGAACAAGGAGGCGCACATTGCCGTCGAGAGCATCAATGGCGGGAACAGCGTGCCGTTGAATGAGATTGTCATTCCGGCCGTGGTATTTACCGATCCGGAACTGGCCTGGTGCGGTTTGACTGAGGCCGAAGCCAGGGAACGCGGCGTCAACTATGAAGTTTCCAAGTTTCCATGGTCAGCCTCGGGTCGCGCCCTGTCCTTTGACCGCACGGATGGGGTGACGAAGATGATCATTGATCCGGAAACGGAACGTGTGCTCGGCGTCGGCATCTGCGGCGCGGGCGCGGGCGAATTGATTTCCGAAGCCGTGTTGGCGATCGAGATGGGCGCGACGGCGGAGGACATTGCCTGGAGCGTGCATCCGCATCCGACGCTGTCGGAAACGCTCATGGAATGCGCGGAGGCCTTTTACGGCCACGCAACGCATACGGTATCCCGGAAACGCGAGTAATTTTCGCGGTTGAAAGCGGACGCGGAAAGGATAGAATCAAATTCTGGTACGGGGCGTAGCGTAGCTTGGTATGCGCGCTTGCTTGGGGTGCAAGAGGTCGTGAGTTCAAATCTCACCGCCCCGACCATTCTCTTCCTGCCTACTGAACGGCAATTTCAGGTGTGAAAGCCAGGCTGATGTCGCCAATGGAAACATCGAACGGTTCACCCGGGCGGGCGAGGACGCGGGCCACATTCATGCCTTGAGGCCTGCCATCGGCATCCATGGTTTCCATGTCCAGGATGATTTGGACATCTCCGCTTTTCAGCACGGTGGGGGTCAGTGTGCATTGCGTGTTCTTGCCAATGGTGATGGTGGTCGAAACATGATTGGAAAGCGGCAGCACGCCCAAATTCTTTTGGCTCAAAGAATTCGTCGCGGAAATCGAGGAGTGATTCATTTCGGCCGCGTGAAGTGTCTGCCCCACCGACTTCTTTTGGCAACCTGTCAAAAGCGCCCCGGTTGAGACAATCATGATTAATGCGACAATGTTACGCCCAAACATACCGATGATGGGAAAGCAATTATTGGGCCGTTTTAAGGCCGGAAACTTCCGAAAAGCGCTTGTTTTGCTGGGGATTTCGAATCCCTTTATTACTCGCGGTCAAAGACGAAGGTTTCGGTACTGGATTTGAGGGTTAAACGCTGACCGTCGGTATGGGCGGTCATGGATTTGCCATCCAACGTCAAACCATAATCGGCTCCATCGCTTTTCCACGGTCCCTGCAGGGTGGTTTTTTCCGCAACCACCGCGGCGCCGTTTTGGACGGCGAAGCGCGGCAGATTTTCCAAAAATGCCTGATGATCCGCCCCGGCCACAAAAACTGTCTGGCTGTAGGCATCGGACCACAAGCTTCGCAGGGCCTTTATTTCGGCAGGCGGAATGTTGGGCCGCGTAACAATCAGTGTGCCCACACTCACATTGACGTTGAAATCCCAGCGGCCCAGAATCTTTTCCGAGTCGTAGCTCTGCGACTTGCCGGTTTTGAGATAACCGTTCAGGTCGTCCCAATTTGCCTCCAACAGGCCGAGAACCGTCGTGGTCAGATCATTGTTCTTCAGCATCGTCATGAGCTGCTGGTTTTTCAGCAGTTGCATGACCGGCGCGAGATCTTTCCAGGCACTTTGAAAGTCACTGTCGTCGCCGAGCTGTTTGAAATCGTCGCGCTCGGCCAGGGAAAGAAACGCCGGATATTTTTCCAACCGGTCCTTCAACCTCGGGTTCTGGCGCAACAACCCGGCCAGATCGGCCAGTTGATAATACAGGTGCGGCATGGGAACGAGGGAGCGCGCGGCGCCGGACAGTCCAGTGGCTTCCAAATCGCGCCCCAGTTGATTGGGGAAACGAATCATGACAGATTCCGCGCTCGAAGGGGCGACTTGAACCGTCCAGTAGCTGAAGTTGAAAATCACAAAGGAAATCAGCAACAGATAGGCCGTGCCGTTCAACAAACCCACGCACAGCCCAAGCCGTGAATTCAATCGTTCCCACAGTGACAGCCGTAAATCGCCGGCCTGGTACTTGTAATACAGGTAAACCTTCCGGTGAACGAAAAAACCAATCACTTTGAACAGGATGAGGATGACGATAAAGGCGGCCAGGGGCGCCAGCGCCCAGATCAAAACCGGATTTTTCATTCCCACATGCGGGAACAGTTGCTTGAGAAGTTTTCCCAATAATCCGGCGAACGAGACGGCCACCACGATTCCAACAAAGGAAACCGCCGCGCGAATGGCCCCTTGGCGAAGGCCGAGGCCGGCCCCCGCTGCCAGCAACAACAAGGCAAGAATCCAAATGGTCATGCCGTAAAATACACGGGTTGGTCCGGAAAAAGCACGCGGAAAATGAGGGTGATGGCCGGAGGTGGATTCCGGCGTTGAAACTCCGCGCCGCATGCACCAAGTTGAAGCCGGTGAAAATCTCAATCGTGGTTCCGGCCTTCAACGAGGAAAAATTGCTGGGCGACTCACTCGCCCGGATGAAATCGGCAACGGGCGCGTTTGCCCGGCGCGGTTGGGAGACGGAATTGGTGGTCTGTGACAATAATTCCACCGACCGCACGGCCGAAATCGCCCGTGGCGCCGGCGCCCTCGTCGTCTTTGAACCGGTCAATCAAATCGCCCGCGCCCGCAATCGCGGCGCCGCCGCCGCCACCGGTGATTGGCTGATTTTTGTGGACGCGGATTCATGTCCCAGCACCGGGTTGTTTGACGAGGTCGCCGGGCAGATATCCCTGGGCGATTGCCTGGCGGGCGGCACGACGGTGCGCCTGGACGACCCGCACCGGCTGGCGCGGACGGTGACGGTGTTCTGGAACCTGATCAGCCGCAGCTTCCGGTTGCTCGCCGGCTCTTTCATTTTTTGTGAAACCGCAGGGTTCCGCAATATCGGCGGATTCAGCAATGAACTCTTTGCCGCCGAAGAATTAGAGCTGACGCAGCGGCTCAAAAAGCTGGCGAGGGAAAACGGAAAACGGGTTGTCATCCTTCACCGGCATCCCCTCACCACGTCAGCCCGGAAAATCCATCTTTATTCATTCCGGGAACATCTGCAGCTCATGGTGCGCGCGGTATTCAATCGTCGCGTCCTCACCAGCCGCGAGGCGTGTCACTTATGGTATGACGGGCGAAGATGAACGGACTTCAGGACGTGGCGGCGGCCCTTTGCCGGCCTTCGAGAAAATCCAGATATTCGATGAAGCGCGGCTTCATTTCTTTGCGCGGCACAATGGCATCAATCAGGCCGTGATCGAGTAAAAATTCCGCGGTTTGAAAACCCGGCGGCAGTTCGGCCTGGGTGGTGTCCTTGATGACCCGGGGTCCGGCAAAGCCGATCATGGCGCCCGGCTCGGCCAGAATCAGGTCACCCAAGCTCGCATAACTCGCCATGACCCCCGCGGTGGTGGGATGCGTGAGCACACTGAGGTAGGGCAGGCGGCGTTGCGCGTGGTAAGCCAGCGCGGCGGATGTCTTGGCCATTTGCATGAGGCTCAGCATGCCTTCCTGCATGCGCGCGCCCCCGCTGGTGGAAATAATGATGACCGGCAGTTCTTTTTCCGTCGCGCGTTCGATCAGGCGCGTGAGTTTTTCGCCAACCACCGAACCGAGGGACGCGGCGATAAAACTGAAATCCATCACCCCCAGGGCCACGCGATGTTCGCCAATCTTGCAAATGCCGGTCAGGACGGCGTCCTTCAGGCCGGTCGTGGCTTGATGTTCCTCAACACGCCGGGGATAGGGCTTTTTATCAACGAATCCGAGCGGATCCATGCTGGTCATTTCCGCGTCCATCTCTTCAAACGTGCAGGTCTCCACGAGGGAGTGAATGCGTTCCCGCGCGCCGATGGGAAAATGGTATTCGCACTTCGGACAAACTTTCAGATTCTCGTCCAGTTCCTTGTCGAAAACCATCGTTTCGCACTTCTCACATTTCGTCCAAAGCCCCTCAGGAATGTCGCGTTTTTTGGATTTGCCCCCGCCGAGTTTCGGTTTTTTGGCGAAGTTTGCCTGTGCGCCTTTGGCTGACGGTGGCGTCACTGCCGGTTCAGTCGATTCCAAACCGAGCGATTTTTTGGTAAAAGTGGTTGTGGCCATTAACCTTTCTATATTACTAAAGCCCGCGCGCAATTGTCCAGACACAAACTTCACCCGCCCCGGCGGCCAGTAACACCTCGGCACAGGCGCTCGTCGTTGCCCCGGTCGTAAAAACGTCATCCACCAGAACCACGCGTTCGCCGTTCAAGCCGACGCCGGGACGAACGGCAAAGGCCCCTCGCATGTTTGCCGCGCGCTGCTGCCGGGTCAGCAAGGTCTGGGTCGCCGTGGGCCGGACCCGCCGGAGCAGTTTGGAGTGCACCGGGATTCCGGTGGCGGCGCTCAGGTGGGTCGCCAGGCGCCCGGCCTGGTTGAATTCGCGCTCACGCTGCTTCAGTGAATGCAACGGGACGGGAACGATGAAATCCCAACGGTATTCCTGCAATGCCGGCCGGGCTTCCCGTAAAAATAAACCGGCGAGAAACGGCTCGAACCAAAGCGCCCGCTGATATTTATAACGATGGATCGCTTCCCGCACGACGTCGCGCGCCACCACCGCCGACCGCGCGGAACTGAAGCGCAGTTCCATTTCCCGGCAGTTCGCACATTCAAACGGCGCGGTGAAATCGCCGGGGTAGGGCAGGCCGCACCGTTCACAAAACGGCGGTTTGATGAATTGGACCTGGGACCGGCAAGGCGCACAGACATAGCCGTCCCCGGGCGTGGCGGGTTCCGCCCGGCAAAGCTGGCAGGTTTCGGGATAGAAAAAAGCGAGGCCGACGTCGAGGTGCTCCCGGAGGGTTTCAGCCAGCGCGGTCATTGGGGGATGGCGAAGGGTTCGCGCTTGCGGCCGAGCGGCAGGAATTTGAGCAGAAAAAACACGGCGACCAGGACCAACAGCGCCAGCCAGCCGTCAATCATTTTGCTCGTTCCCCAAAATCCCGCTGAAGCGCGCGGCGACGCGGCCGTGAAGGCGGCGTAGGTTTTTAGCCAGAAAATCCAGCCCGCGTGAAGGCCGATGGAGAAATACAGATTACCGGTACGCTGATAGGCCAGGCCCAGCAGAATGCCCGCAAGTGTGAGGTTAAAAAAATCGGGGACCAGCGCATGGAAATCCACGAAACCGCCCAGCATGCGCGGAAGCAGAACGAGGCCGGAAGACCAGTCAACGGCGCCAGCAAAATCCGCCCGGTGCAGAAAATGAGTCAGCGCGTAGATCATGCTGCTGACCAACAATGCCAGCGGCCAATAAAGGAATTTGCGCAAGCCGCCGAACAAGCCGCCGCGAAACAAGATCTCCTCCATGACCGCCACCACGGCGGCGGTGCCGATGGCCTTGAACAGGATGGCGACCGCCTGGTGTGCCGTCGCGGTTTGGGTCAGGACGCGGGCGCCGCCGGCGAAAGCCATTGCGGCAATGACGGCCAGGGAAACGAAACCGAGCAGCAAACCGCCCAGCAGCTTGTTCCATTGGCCATGGAGCGGCACCATGCCGATTTCGCGCCAGGACGTCACGCCCAGCGAGCGCAACAACGGCCATAACCCCGCCAGCGCGAGGAGGAGCAGGGAACGGTCAACGAACCGGTTGAAGGGTTGGCCGGCAATTTTGGGAAACGCATGGGCGAAGGCCTGGGCCAGCCAGTAAAGCCACGGCGCCAACAACGCACCGCCGACAAACACCACCAGGATGTAGATGATCAGCGCCCGAAGAGGCCGCATGACCCGACGTTAAATCCACCGGCATTTCGTGCCAAGCCTTAATTCGCGGTCATCGCGGCGCTCGCTGAGCGCTGCATTTGGTCGTGCCGGCGAAAATCGCGCCGGGCATGGGCCACCGCGACATGAAAATGACACTGGTGCGTCTCCGGTTAACCTTTTCCCACCGGACAGCGTCTAATCAAAGCGTAGGGAACATATTTTATTCGCCCCCACGAACGGGGCATGTTACTTAATGAACAGCATGGCAAGCAAGTTGGATACAATGGCAGGGATTGCACCGGGGCAAAAGCAGTTCGGAAAGTATTATCTTCAGGAATTATTGAACAATGGCGGCATGGCCGAGATCTGGCTGGTGACCGACGGGCGCAGCCGGCCGTTTGCGCTCCGGAAACTTCGCAACGAACTGCGCTTTAATTTTCTGGCCCGGCGGCGCTTCCAGCACGGTTGCCGGGTGCTGTCCCAGCTCAACGAGAGCAACTTTATCGTCGGCTACGTCGAACACGGCAAGGCGGAAGGCGTTCCTTATCTGGTCATGGACTACATCGAGGCAGCGAATTTGAAGGAATTATATGGCCGCCAGGACCCGATCCTGCTCGAAAACGTGGCGCAGATTCTCATTGATATGGCCATGGGTTTGAGCCACGTGCACGAAAGCGGTTTCATGCATCTCGATTTCAAGCCGGAAAACGTGCTCGTGTCACGCAACGGCAACGTGCAAATCATCGACTTTGACCTGGCCCAGCCGATCCCGGAGAAGCCCAAAAAAATGTCGAAGAACCCGGGCACGCCCGCCTACATGGCGCCGGAACAACTGCAGCGGCAGCCGATCGATCCGCGCGCGGATATTTTTGCTTACGGCGTCGCGGCCTACGAATTATTGACGAACCAGAAACCTTTTCCCGGCGAGAACCCCGGTGAGATTCTGGCCCGGCAACTGGACCCTTCCGGTCCGCTGCCACCGCGCGAGCATAATGCCGACCTGCCGGCGGCACTGGAGAAGGTCGTTCTCCGGTGCATTGCCCGCGAGCCAGAAAAGCGTTACCCCTTCATGAGCGTGCTCGTGCGCGACTTGCAAGGCGCGCTCTACGTTTAGACGCATTCGCTGAAAACCGGCTGATTCGGACGGTTAGGAAACCTTGTTCCATACTGAATTCACTTTACTTGGAGTGCGCCTTGGTTATCCTCTTTTTTCTGAAAATTTAGAGTTCAGGACAAATTTATGGCTAAATTGACGGTTCGAGATTTGGATGTCCGCGGCAAACGCGTTTTTCTGCGCGTGGATTACAACGTGCCCCTGGAGGAAAAAGACGGCAGGATGGTCATTACCGACGCCACCCGCATCTTGGAGACGCTGCCAACGCTCAAACTATTGATTCAAAATGGCGGCAAGCTGATTCTGACCGCCCACCTCGGTCGTCCCAAAGGCAAGCGCGAGGCCACCATGTCCCTTCAGCCGGTCGCGGTCAAACTTTCCGAGTTGCTCGGCAAACCCGTTACTTTTGTGGACGATTGCATCGGCGAAAAGGTGGAGAAAGCCGTGGCCGCCATGAAGGATGGCGACGTGGTTTTGCTGGAAAATGTCCGTTATTACAACGAAGAGGAAAAAAACGACCCCGTGTTCGCCGAAAAGCTGGCGAAGGTCGCCGACGTTTACGTGAACGACGCGTTTGGCGCGGCGCATCGCGCGCATGCGTCCACGGAGGGCGTGGCCCGTGTGGTCGCCAGACGCGGCGGCAAATGCGCGGCGGGCCTGTTGATGGAGCGTGAGTTGAAGTTCCTCGGCGATGAACTTGAAAAGCCGGCGCATCCGTTTGTGGTCATTCTCGGCGGCGCAAAGGTTTCCGACAAAATCAAGGTCATCGACCGGTTGCTGGAGAAGGCGGATACCATTTTGATTGGTGGTGCCATGGCGTACACGTTCAAGCTGGCGCATGGCGTCAAGACCGGCAAATCGCTGGTCGAACCGGACCACAAGCAGACCGCGCTCGACGCCGAAGCCAAGGCCAAGAAGCTCAAGGTCAATTTTCAACTGCCGGTGGACGTGGTGGTGGCGACGCCGGTGGACACGGGCAAACTCAACAAAAAGGGCAAGCCGGTTTTTGATTTCACCAATGTCCGCACCGTGAGCGGCGATATTCCCGACGACGCGGAAGGATTTGGCATCGGCGAGCAGACCGCCGCGCGCTACGCCGAAATCATCCGGGGCGCGAAAACCATTTTATGGAACGGGCCGATGGGCATGTTTGAGGACCCGCGTTTTGCCGCGAGCACCAACATCGTGGCCCAGGCTGTGGCCGACGCCACGCAGAAGCACGGCGCCAAAAGCATCATCGGCGGTGGTGACAGCGTCAAGGCGTTGAAAAAGGCGAAACTGGGCGACCAGGTGACGTTTATGAGCACGGGCGGCGGTGCGAGTCTGGAATTTTTGGAAGGCGCGGTGTTGCCCGGCGTGGCGGCACTGTCGGACAAGTAAACATTTCACTCTCGTCCTCCTCCTCGTTCTCGTAATCGAATTTCGAGGACGAACGACGGGAACGAGGACGGGAACGAGGACGATTTGAATATGAATAAAGAACGAAAATTGATCATTGCGGGCAACTGGAAGATGAACAAGACGGTGGCCGAGGCGCTGGCCCTGGTGAGCGACCTCAAGCTGGAACTGGCCAAGCTCCGCGAGGTGGACATCGTGATCTGCCCGGCGTTTACGGCCTTGGAATCGGTTTCCAAAGCCATGATTGACGATTCCAACATCCGGCTGGGCGCCCAAAACATGAGTGAAAACAATTTCGGCGCGTTCACCGGCGAAATTTGCGCCGGCATGTTGAAGGAATTTTCCGTGCGCTACGTCATCCTGGGCCATTCCGAGCGGCGCCAGTATCAGAAGGAATCCGACGCGCTCATCGCTAAAAAGGCGTCGGCCGCGCACGCGGCGAGTCTCAAACCGATTGTCTGCGTCGGCGAAACCCTGGCCGAACGGGAAGCGGGGCAGATGGAAAAAGTTTTGGAAACCCAGGTGAGCGGCAGCCTGGCCGGCCTGACCAAGGAGCAGATGGCTGAAACGATTGTCGCCTACGAACCCGTCTGGGCCATCGGCACCGGCAAGACGGCGACGACGCAACAGGCCCAGGACGCGCACGCGTTCATCCGCGGGTTGCTGGTGAAATTGTTCGGCGACGCCGTGGCCAAAAAAGTCCGCATTCAATACGGCGGCAGTGTGAAGCCGGCAAACGCGCGCGAACTGATGAGCCAGCCGGACGTGGACGGCGCGCTGGTGGGTGGCGCGGCGCTGGAATCGCGATCTTTTGCTGACATCATCAAAAATTCCATATAAACTTGGTTATGGGTTTTGTTATTGTCATTTTGACGGCGCTGCTGGTGCTCAACTGTCTGCTGCTGATTTTGCTGGTGTTGATCCAGCTGCCCAAAAAAGATGCCGGGGCAGGCATGGCGTTTGGCGGCGGCGCGGCGGATGCGCTGTTTGGCGCCGGTTCGGGCAACGCATTGACCAAGATCACCAAATACGCCACGGTCGTTTTCTTCGTGCTGGCCCTGTTTCTGGGATACCTGCAAGACCAGGTTCACAGCAAAAACAGTGCTTCGCTGTTCGAGAAACAAGTGCAACAGAAACAGATGGAAACGCCCTCGGGCCAGCCTTCGTTGCCAACGGCGCTGCCACCACCGGCTACCGGGACAAATAGCTTGCTGTCCGTGCCGCTGACGACGCCGGACAATGCGACCGCCACCGCGCCAACCAACGCATCTGCCGCGCCGCCGCAATCAAAATAACGCCAGGTCATTTTGAAAAGCGCCTCTGCCAAAAGCCGGGAGCCGGGAGTCGAAAGTCAGGGGGCACGCGTCGGTCGGTGGAACATAATTTTCTGGGTTCTGACTTCGGTCTTCTGCCTTCTGGGTTTTGGTTGCATCCGGAGTGAGCCGCGTGCTGATGTCACGATCATCAACCAAGCCGAGCCGGAAACACTCGATCCCGCGCTATTGACTGGAATTCCCGAAATGCGGATTGCCATCGGTTTGTTTGAAGGCTTGACCCGATTGGATCCCAGAACGGCGGCCGCGATTCCGGGTTTGGCGCAAAGCTGGGAAATTTCGCCGGACGGAAAAGTTTATACCTTTCATCTCCGCACCAATCTGGTTTGGTCCACCGGCGAACCCATCACCGCGAACGATGTGGTTTATTCGTGGATTCGCACACTCACCCCGGCAACCGCTTCCGATTATGCCGGGCAACTTTATTTTATAAAAAACGCCGAGGATTTTAACGCTGGAAAAATTAAAGATTCGTCGCTGGTGGGAATCCATGCGCCCGACACATTTACCGTGCGTGTTGAATTGAATAATCCCACTTCTTTTTTTATCGATATTTGTGCGATGCCGCTGACGTATATCGTGCCACGGGCAACCATCGAAAAATACGGCGACCGCTGGCTGATGGCCCGGCCGTTGCCAAGCAGCGGGCCTTACGAACTGGTTTATTGGCGGTTAAATGACAAAGTCCGCCTGAAAATAAACCCGCGCTACTGGGACGCCACCAACACCCGGTCGGATATCATTGACATCCTACCCATCGGTTCGCCGACCACGGCGTTCAACCTTTACGAGCAGGGCGCGGTGGACATCATTTGGGACAAGGAAGTCGTGCCGCAAGAATTGCTGGACGTGCTGATGAAATGGCCGGACGTTCATCCGTTCAACTATCTCGCCACCTATTACGTCAATTTCAACGTCACCCGAAAGCCGTTCAACGACCCCCGCGTTCGAATGGCGCTCGCGCTGGCCGTTGACCGTGAGCGGATCGTAAAAAAAATCACACGCGGCGGTGAACGGCCGACCTCACATCTCGTACCGGATGGCACCGCCAATTATGTTTCACCCGACGGACTGGCTTATAATCCCACGCTCGCCAAAACCTTGTTGGCTGAAGCCGGATATCCCGGCGGCAAGGGGTTTCCGCGCGTGGAGTATATTTTTAACGCGCCCGCCGGCGGCGGATCAAAAATCCACGAAGACATCGCGATCGAGTTGCAGCAAATGTGGCATGATACGCTCGGAATCAACATGGATTTGCGTCAAGTCGAATGGAAAGTATGGTTGAGTGCAACCTCCCATCTTGATTATGACCTCGGACGCGGCGATTGGATTGGCGATTACGACGACGCCAACACTTTTTTGGATTTATTTTTAAGCGACAGCGGCAACAATCGGACCGGCTGGAAAAATTCACGTTACGATGCGCTGGTGAATGAGGCGAATGAGCAGACGGATTTGAAGCAGCGCGAACAACTCTTCCAGCAAGCCGAAACGATTTTGATTCACGACGAATTGCCGATTATTCCGCTCTATATTTACGCCGGGATCAATTATTACCACACGAACATCTCCGGCATTTACCAAAACATTCTGGACGATCATCCACTGAATTACATAAAAAAATCCGCGATCCGGGATTAGAAATGTACTTTCTAAAGCGAATTATTTTTGCGATTCCGCTGCTGCTGGTCATCAGCGCCCTGGCGTTTTGGCTGGTACACATCGCGCCCGGCGGCCCGTTCGACCGCGAGCGCGCTCCAGCTTCGCCGGAAATTGAACGCAATCTACAGGCGGCCTATCACTTGGACGAACCGGTTGGGAAACAATACCTGCGTTATTTTGGTTTGATCTGGGAAAAGGACCCAGACGGCCATTGGCACCATGCTCCCGCGAGTTTTAACGTCTCTTACAAATACCGGAGTCATCGCGTGGGGGACATTATCGCGCAGGGATTGCCGGTGTCGATGACACTTGGAGCACTGGCTTTCTGCTTTGCGGTTGGGGTTGGTTTGCCATTGGGATTTGTTACCGCGGCGCGACGTGGTCACTGGCAGGACTACATTGGCAGTTTTTTCGCCGTGCTTGTTGTGTGCGTGCCGGGCTTTGTCCTCGCGCCATTATTGATCATGGTCTTTGCCATCAAACTAAAGTGGCTACCGGTCGCTCTGTGGGAATCGCCGTTGTATGCCATTTTGCCGGCGATTGCGCTCGGCTCATTTTTTGTCGGGAAGATCGCGCGCTTGTTTCGCGAAGGCATGTTGAACGCCATGCAATCCGAATTCATCACGGCCGCCCGCGCCAAGGGCCTGGGGGAGAACCGACTGTTGTTCAAACACGCAATCCGTATCGCTGTGCTGCCAGTCGTTTCCTATTCCGGGCCGATGCTGGCGGATTTGTTGACTGGCTCATTTGTCATCGAAAACATATTCCAAATCCCCGGTATCGGAGTGTTTTTCATCAACAGTTCGTTGAATTCCGACTACATGATGACGGTGGATCTGGCCCTGCTCTATGCAGTGTTGCTGATCGGATTGAATTTGATCGTGGACTTTGCCTACACCTGGCTCGATCCACGGGTGAAATATGAATAAGGCAGACCAGAGTCGAGAGTCGAAGGTCGAGGGCAAAGCGCCGGGCGAACGGGTTTCCAGCCCTCGGCTCCCGACCCTCGACGCTCGACTTGTTTCACCCGGCAGACAGGCCTGGCAGCGCTTCAAGCGCAATCATCCGGCTGTCATCAGCGTTTGGTATGTGGTCCTGCTCCTGGTTTTGGTGATTATCTGGCCGGTGGCGCTTAAAATCGCGGGGCACTGCGGCCCGACGGGCGCCGCCTTTGCTCTAATTCATGACCCGGATCAATTGTCCAACGCCCAGTTTACGCCGCCGAACGCACAACATTGGTTTGGCACGGACATGCACGGACGCGACACCTTTTCCCGCGTCATGTACGGTGCACAAATCTCGCTGCTCGTCGGCTTCGTCGGCGCGGTTGTCAGCCTGGTGATTGGCGTTCTGTGGGGAGCCGTAGCGGGTTATGTCGGCGGCCGGGTGGACAGTGTGCTGATGCGGATCGCGGACATCCTGTATTCGCTGCCCACGATCATCTTTGTCATCGTCCTGCTGAGCACGCTGGGCACGTTGCTGAAGCAATCGGCCTTTGTTCAGCAATCGGCTTTTTGGGGCAAGGAAATGCAAGTTCTGCTGCTGTTTGTCGGTTTGGGGGCCGTTTCCTGGCTGACCATGGCGCGCATTGTGCGCGGCCAGGTGTTGTCGCTGCGAACCCGTGCGTTTGTGGAGGCCAGCCGCTCGCTCGGCGCCGGACCGGCACGGATTCTGGCGCGACATATCATTCCCAATATTTTTGGCGTCGTCATCACTTACATCGCGCTCACCGTGCCGGCAATTGTGCTGTACGAATCGTTCTTGAGTTATCTTGGCCTGGGTGTGCAGCCACCGATGGCCAGTTGGGGCACGCTCATCGCCGAGGGCGTTTCGCAAATCAATCCCATCCGCATTTACTGGTGGCTGATTGCCTTTCCCGGCGGCGTGCTGGTGGCAACCTTGCTGGCGTTAAACTTCCTGGGCGACGGCCTGCGCGATGCGTGGGATATCAAAAGCCGGTAACCAGTTTTGGGCGATGTTGGCGAGTAAGGTCAAGGCTGGCCGCCAGCGTCCTTAACCCATTTGATGATATGCCCACGTCCCTTAGGCACTTCTTGAGCGATACGTTCATCAACGTCATCACGCTTGGGCAGCGTGTCGCCCGCACTGGTCAAGACGAAATCGTAGGCGTCGCGGGCTGACTCGGTTGTAACCGGAGGAGCCGGGAATGGCTTGGAGGCGTTCAAACTTTTCCGGTTGAAGTAATAATATCCCATGCCCCGCCAGTTGCTATGATTCACCTTTCTGTCACCTTCCAACATGTTACCAGCCACGAACAATGATTGCGGCGCGACCACCGCATAGCCATCATGAAAAAAGGGTGGGCTTTGCGTCGTGGACGGGCCGGGCTTCAGATAGTTACCAATGTAGTTTAGGTGATTGAATTCACCGTACGCAGCCTTGTCGCCCCAGTCATAAATCACGTTGTTGCGAAAATCGGAATCCACCATGCCTTGAAAACGGACATTCCGGCTCTGGTTATGCGCGAACAAATTGTGATGCCACGTCACTCGGTTTCCTCCGGCTATGGATGCGTAACCGTGTCCGGCGAAGTCCAAGCTTTCGCTCAGAATACACCATTGGATCGTAATGAGATCGCTGCCTTTGGTGGTCGAAAGGATTGTATCAGTGGACCAACTTAACGACAAATGATCGGCGATGCAGTTTTTGGCTCCATCAATAAAATAGAGTGCATCATCCCCACCTCCACCGTGATAGTAGCTCAAAGGTCTGACGTGGCTGCGAACATCCTCGTCACCGACCCTGACACGAAAATAGCGGAGAACAACATCATGCGTTTTCACCGTGATGCCATAATTGCGGAGCGTGATGCCGTCCCCTGGCGCATTTTGGCCGTTGATGGTCACAAACGGTTCATTGATGTTAAGAACGGATTTTAGCTGAATTACACCTCCGACTCGAAAGACAATTGTGCGCGGGCCGGGTGTTTCGATCGCAGTTCGCAAACTGCCGAGACCGGAGTCGTTGAGATTATCCACATAAAGCGTCCTTCCGCCGCACCCTCCCGGAGTGAATGCACCGTATCCTTCGGCGCCCGGAAAGGCTGGTTCACCCTTTGGAATGGCGAGTGGAAATGGGGAGTACCTCGTCCAGAGTGGTTGCGGAATCGGAGGAATGGAACGCGTGTGCGTAACGGGCGCGTCGGCAGAATAATCACTCCGGTTTTTGAGGACCAGGTCGTCACCGCTTGCGCCACCTTGATAGGTTAATTTCCAGTGATAGGTATGGCCCAGATATTGCGCTGTGATCTCACTGCCTTCCGGTAGATGGTCAAAATGCCCGATCGTTCGCACATGCGCGGAAACCAGCGTGATGTCATCGCGCGGAGGAGTGGCGATAAGGTGAATTTGCAATTGGCAATGGCTTTTCGTGTCCTTGATGATGCGCAAACCATCCACACGGGACTGGATGGTGATTGGAGTTACGCCGCGTGCGTCCAGTGTGAATGAAAGGGTCGAGCCGCCCGGCTTGCCATCGAGAGCAGCCAACCCTTCAATGTATACGTAATCTAGCGCGTCGACTGCTGAGGGATGTGATCCTTCGATGGACACCACCGATTCCGCACCCAACCCCGCTCCAACCATCAAGGTTCGTCCCACAAAACTCCCACCCTCAATGCGAAGCGTGGCCTTCGTTGCTCGGCCAGGAGCCGAACTCGCCGCGCCGACGAAAACATCCATGACACAGTCCATGGCTCCGTTTTGGAGATCAAATTCTCCCTGACTGCCGGTGTATTCACCCACGCGAAGTGAATCCTGCATCAAAATGAGCTGTCCACCGTTCACTTCAACGCGTGAGCAGTCACCGGTATTGAGACCAATTTCCAGGTCTGCAACCAAATACATGCCGGCCGAAACAATCACCGTTCCGTTTCCATGAATCTCGGCGCGTTCGTATGGATTCGGCAAACCATCCGACCATCGCGCGGCATTGGTCCAATCCCCTGAGCCTGACTGCCACTTTGTGTTATCTTTGGTGCTTTGCGCTACAGCCAAGGGGCAGTCCAGTAAACCGAAACTGATGACCCACCACAGCAATACACAATGCAGAGTCGAATCTGTCACGTGTCGTCGAACGGTCTGGATCTCGGCCATTTCGCTCAAGATTCTGACTTTGGGATAAGAGGAGTTGCCGCCGACCGTCGGGCGGCGTGCTGGCGAATGTGATCGAAATTTCCTTCCTCGCAGCATGCGACAAAACCTTCGGTGACGGTTTTCAATTCCTCCCAGCGGGCGCGGATTTGTTTGGCCTCCGCCGGGGCAATTTTGTCATCAGCCGTGGCGGTGGCGATCACGTGCAACAGATCGGCAAATTCCTGCACAATCTGATTGGTGGCAGGGATCAAATAATGCGGATGCGGGGCGTTTTTTGGGTTGAGGATGAAAAAACCGCCCGCGCGCTGGCAAATCCACTGGACGAGCCGGTGATCGCCGGTGCTGGCGAGCAGGGCTTCAATCCGGTCCAGGGGATTGCCGGTACCGCTGCCGGCAGCGTGATTTGGCGGTTCGGCCCACTTATAAACCATGGAAAGCGACAGGCCGAGATCGGCGGCGACCTGTTTGGGCGTCTTTTTTTCGAAAACCTCGCGCAACAGTTCGTAGGATTGCATGGCCAGACGATGAAAAAGCCCGGGCCGCTTGGCAAGCGGGAAGCGCGGTTGTCATCCTAATCGTAATCTTTCTCTTAACTATAATCGCCGCGGATCAGATCAAGATTACGATAAAGATCAAGAACCGTATGGGCTTACAAATCTGCGGGCAGATTATAGATGCCGCCCGGACCGGGCTGGTGTTTGATGGAGGCAAGTATGAAGGAACTTCGTAAAAACAGCCCCGCCTTTCCTGCTTGCGTTGGGGGCCGGTTGGGATTTTACTCGCTCCGACAACAATTCAGCGAGGAATTATGATGACCGTCTATGCCATTTGCCTGGTGTTTGGACTGATTTTCACGTTGTTTAGCGCGGTCGCGGGACATTTCTTTGGCGGGCACGATGGCGTTGGGACGGATGGACAGGCGGATGCCGGGTTCAGTTCGGATGGGGTCCCGGGAATTTCCTTTTTCAGCCCGACGGTGCTGGCGAGTTTTATGACGGCTTTCGGCGCGTTCGGGCTGATTTTCTGCCAGATCGGGGCCACCAGCAGTGTCTGGATCAACGCGCCCATCTCATTTGTCGGCGGGCTGGGCGTGGCCGTGTTTGTTCTCTGGCTGTTCAATGCCGTCTTCCGAAAGACCCAGGGTTCCAGCGAAGGGCTTGTCGCCAATTTGATAGGCCAGACCGCCGTCATCGCCACGCCCATCCCCGAAAACGGCGTGGGTGAAATATCGTACGTGCAGACCGGTTCGCGTTACAACGCCCCGGCGCGGTCGGAGAAGGGTGGTGCCATCGCCGCCGGCCAGACGGTCAAAATCACCCGCATTGTCGGAACCCAATTTTTTGTAGCACCAAATAATTAACGGATGCCCAAATCCCTGCCTAAACCCTCAACCCTATGAACTTAACTCCCATTCTTGCCGAAGCCGGCGGTGTACCCTGGATGACGGTCGTCATGGGAGCCGGCGCGCTCCTGTTCGTCTTTTTCATCTTTGCCGTGATCTGGGCGAGCCGCTACACCAAGGTTGGCCCGAATCAGGTGCTCGTCGTCTCCGGCCGCAAGCACGCGGTCGTGGCGGCGGATGGCACGGTCCAGTACCGCGGCTTTCGGGTCGTCAAAGGCGGTGGCACGTTCGTCATTCCCGTCATAGAAAAGGTGGATGTGCTTTCACTGGAACTGCTGACCATTGATGTCCAGACACCCGAGGTCTATACCAGCAAGGGCGTGCCGGTGAAGGTGGACGGCGTGGCGCAAATCAAGGTCAAGGGCGACGACGTCTCCATCGCCACCGCGTCGGAACAATTCCTGAGCAAGGGCGTTGACGACATTAAAAACATTGCCATGCAGACTCTCGAAGGTCATTTGCGCGCGATTCTCGGCACGATGACGGTTGAGGAAATTTACCAGAACCGTGACGCCTTCGCCCAGAAGGTCCAGGAAGTGGCCGCCGGCGACATGGGCAACATGGGCCTCGGTATTGTCAGCTTCACCATCCGCGACATCCGCGACACGCAAGGTTATCTCGACGCCTTGGGAAAACCGCGCATTGCCCAGGTCAAACGCGACGCCATCATCGCCCAGGCCGAGGCGGACCGCGACTCCGTCATCCGTTCCGCGCAGGCCAACCAGGCCGGGCAGGAGGCGAAGTTCCTGGCCGACACGAAGGTTGCCGAGGCACAGCGCGATTACCAATCCAACGTGGCGCAATATCAGGCGACGGTGAACGTGCAGAAGGCGCAGGCTGACCTCGCGTATGATTTGCAGAAATTTAAGACCGGCCAGTTGGTCAAAGCCGAGGAGGTGCAGGTCAGCATCGTTGAGAAACAAAAACAAATCGAACTGCAACAGCAGGAAATCCAGCGCCGACAGCGCGAACTCGAAGCCACCGTGCAAAAACCCGCCGACGCCGAGCGTTACAAGGTGGAGACGCTGGCAAACGCCAGGAAGTTCCAGTTGGAAACCGAGGCAGCCGGCGCCGCTTCCGCCACCAAGGCGACCGGTTTTGCCGGTGCCGACGTCGTAAAAGCCACAGGTCTGGCCGAAGCCGACGCGAACAAGGCGCGCGGTCTGGCCCAAGCCACCGTCATCGAGGCGCAAGGCAAGGCCACCGCCGAGGCGATGCGCGTGAAAGCCGAATCGTTCAAGCAATACAACGAGGCGGCGGTTATCGAAATGATCGTGCGCGTGATGCCGGAAATCGCGGGCAAGATCAGCGAGCCGTTGTCAAAGACCGAGAAGATGGTCATCATCAACTCCGGCAACGGGCCGGGCGGCGGCGCGAGCAAGCTGACCAGCGACGTGACCACCATCATCAGCCAGTTGCCGCCGGTGCTGGAGAGCCTGACCGGAATCAAGTTTGAGAAATTGATGGAACAGGTCCCGGCGCTCAAAAAAGCGATGAGCAAGGATGATTCGGATACCAAGAAATAAACATGTCCGAAATCGAACAAACCAAGGTTTGCCCACATTGTGCTGAAACGATCAAAGCGGCAGCCAAAGTGTGCCCGCATTGTCGATATTGGCAAAAACGCTGGTCGCTTCAAAATCCGCAAGTTGGCGTGACGCTATATTCCTTGTTGTGCTGTGCGGGTTTCATTTGTCTGGTTGCCTTTACCGACAAGGTTTTTGGCCCCAAAGAACAGTTTGCAACTTATCGCAATGAAATTAACGTCGTCAGCTCTCAATTCAGCCAGCGAATGTCGGGAACCAATCTTTGGATATCGGTAGTTGGAACTTTGACCAACCAGAGTGACATAGGTTGGAAAGATGTCGGTGTCGAAGCCCAGTTTTTTGATAAATCCGGCAAATTGATTGATGTAATCACCGTTAATGCCGATGACTACCGGAGTATCGTCATCCTCCCTCGCGGTGAAGCGGCATTCAAAATCGAAACCAGAGCCTCTCACCCGGCGAGTGACTACGAAACGAACAAATTAATTGTGCGTTGGGCAAAAGATGTCGATAATTGGATGCCGTAAATCTTATGCGTTTATTCGAAGCCATTATTGACGCGAATCATCGGGCGGTGGCCGGTGACACGGAAGCCGGCCTGCATCCGGCGGATTTCGCGAAAGAATTGCCGGTCATTGC